>NICF_comb_assmDRAFT_10003547_pt1 | contig 11250 bp, 10 predicted proteins | sample NewIslPassag4_SG_FD_11279 | JGI IMG/M metagenome (IMG submission 11279) | reverse complement strand
GCAGCACCTGCGCCGCCGACTCGTTCGTCCGGTTCACCAGCGCCGTGATCTGCTCCATCATCTGGTTGAAGCTGAGCGCGAGCTGACCGATTTCGTCGCGCTTCCTGATGTTCGANCGNACGGTCAGATTGCCTTTCTCCCCTTCGTTCATCAGGTTGCGCAATTTCGCCAGCGGCATCGCGATCATCCAGATGACAAGCAGGCCGATACCCGCGGCGAGAAGGGCCGCGATTCCCAGCATGCCGTACATGACGTTGCGGATCTTGCCGGCATCCTTGACCAGCTCACCGACCGGCAAGGTGCCGACCAGCGTCCAGCCGGTCACGAGCGTCTGATAGGGCGCAAGCACCGTATCGCCGTTCAGCTCGGCGGTGACGGCTTCCGCCTGCAAGGCCTGGCCGAGTTCAATGTCCAGTTTCTGGCCGANTTCTTCATCCGGACCGAACAGAATCGTCCCGTCCGCATCGACGATGCGAACCTGGCTGCCGTCGCCGAGCGAGACGCCGGCGAATTGCTCCATGGCCACCTGATAGTCATATTCCAGCACCATCAGGTAGATCGGTTCATTGGTCGCCGTAGAGCGAATCACCTTGGCGAGGCCGAACGTCATTTTGTTGCCGTTGCCGTTCAGACCGTTCTTCATCGTAGGAATCCAGTACGTCGTGCCGTCCAGTTCGAGTGCCCGCTTGTACCAGTCGGATTCAAGCGCCTTCTGGACGTCGAGACGGCTCGTCGCGCTCAGGATGGCAGACAGCTCCTTCTTCAGCGGAAGCAGCGCGCCTCCCGTTATAAATTTGCTGTTGCCGAACAGGAAGTTGTTGAAGCTCGTCTCGATTCCCTGCACATTCTGGTAACGCTCAAAGTCGGTCAGATTCGCCGCATAAGCGAGCTCCCGGGAATTCAACTGAAGCGTCTGGTCAAGCACGACGGACATGGCCAGGTTCTCGATGTTGGACAGCTGCAGATTCAGCTTGCCCGCCGTCTGGGAGATCGCCGTTTTCGACGCGTCCATCACCTTGTTCTTGATGATGTCCTTCGCTGTATTGTACGAATAGAGCCCGACGGCGTAGACGCAGACCAGAATGCTGACAAAAATAATGGCGAACAGCTTCACGCCTACGGAACGGGTCAGTCTTGCCTTGTTCAGGCCGGCGCCGATTTTCGATACGGCTTCGGTTACCTTGGTGAGATCGGCCGCATTCCGGCTTTTCGTCGATGAATCGGATGCGTCGTTCTGACCATTCCGTTTTTTCGGTTTCCATGTCCATTTCATGATGTCCACCACCCAAATCGCCTTAATCGTTTTCAGTCACGCTGTGTTTTCATTCGTCTTCCTTTATGCTTCGGAGCACCAACGGATTGGTCCTGCCGCCTCCCCTCTGCCGTTTGCCTTTCCTATGCCGTGAATGTCACGATTGCCGCCGGTCATGCTTCCGGCTTCGTATGTACTTGTACGCATATATTTCTATTATCGGAAAGGACGGCATCCTTCGTTAGGCCCGGATCGCAAAAAAAATCCGGGCTTATCCGCCCGGATGCCGTCTTTCCCTATGGTTCCTCCCGCTCATGCGCCGGCGATCCGCTTGCGCATCAGATCCATCGCCCGAACCGGCTGCTCCGTGCGGATCCGCACACGCTGCAGCGGATGGCGGGCGACGTCGATCCGCGCGCCGGACTCGTCTTCCAATTCGACGAGCGTCTGCCGGAACAGCCTGCCGCCCGGACCGAAAAATTCGACTTCCTGCCCCGGACGGAACGGGCTCCGCTGCTCGACGACCGCGATGCCGGTCCGTTCGTCGTAGTCCAGGACGACCCCCGCAAAGTCATACGGCGCGCCCTTCGGCTCCGGCCCGTAGATATGGTCGTCCGCGTCGGGCTCGCCGAAGAAGAAGCCGGTGGTCAGCGGCCGGTTCGCCGCCTTATAAATCTCTTCCAGCCATTCCGGCTTCAGCCGGTAGCCGGCGGGATCGGCGAAATAGGCGTCGATCGCTTGGCGGTAGACACCCGTGACCGTCGCCGCGTAATGCAGGCTCTTCATCCGCCCTTCAATCTTGAAGCTGTCGATGCCTGCTTCGATGAGCTCCGGCAAATGCGCGATCATGCACAAATCTTTGGAGCCCATCGTGAACCGGTCGCCTTCCCCGGACAAGACCGGCTCGTCTTCGCCGAAGTACAGGTCATACTGCCAGCGGCAGGACTGGCAGCACCCGCCGCGGTTCGAATCCCGGTCGGTGAAATGGTTCGACAGCACGCAGCGGCCGCTGAACGATGAGCACATCGCGCCGTGGACGAACACTTCCAGCTCGATGTCGACGCGCCGCTTGATCTCCAGAATTTGCTCCAGGCTCGTCTCCCGGGCCAGCACGACGCGCGGCAGCCCTTCCTCCTTCCAGAACTGGACGGTGCGCCAGTTCAGCACCGACTGCTGCGTGCTGAGATGCACCTCGAGGCCGGGCGCGACGCGCTGCGCGGTCTCGATGACGACCGGATCGGCGGCGATGATTGCGGCGATGCCCGCTTCCTCGAGCCCTCTTAAGTATTCCTCCAACCCGTCCAGATCCTCATCGTGCGCATAAATGTTGACCGCGCAGAACACTTTGGCGCCGTAGCCCCGCGCGAACGCGACGCCCTCTTTCATCTGTTCGAGCGTGAAGTTGTCGGCGTTCGAGCGCAGCCCGTATTTCTGTCCGCCGATATAGACCGCATCCGCGCCGTAATGCACGGCGAACTTCAGCTTCTCCAGACTCCCGGCCGGCGCCAGCAGCTCCGGCTTCCGGACTTTCGCCGCCGCCATCGGCTTTTGACCGTCCGCCTTCGCCAACGGCTCCGGTCGCTCCAGCCGTACCCTTCTGCCCTTGGCGGCCGGCATTGTCATGGCAGCCATCAGCGCCGCCTCCTTGCTCTTGATCTAGTAAACCTGTTCCTTGTAGTAAAAACCGAACGTCAGCTCGCGCCGCGGATCCTGAAGCGCCCGGACCGGCTTGAGCCACTCCTCGCGGAACTCGTATCCCGCGGGATCGCGCAGCCATTCATCGATCGCGGTGCGGTAAGCCCGGACAGCCGCCTCGTTGTATTCAGGCGTCTTCAGCAGCCCTTCAATTTTGAACGCGTCGATGCCGCCTTCGAGCAGTTCGTGCACGACCTCGAGCAGGCAGATGTCGTCCGGACTCATGATATGCGTGCCGGCCTCGTCCTCGAAGATCGGCAGCCGGCTGTCCGGACGCTCCGTCTCGATCAGATAGAGTCCCTGCGCCGCGTCCGCCGCTCCGGGAAGGCCTGCGCTCCCCCCGGCGTCCGATCCGTCCCTTCCGCGCAGCACGAACGAGCGGCCGGTATTCGCACTGTGCTCCAGGTAGCTCTCCACAAGCCGCCGCTTCGAGTGGTAGATGTTCGTTATGCCGTGCACCTGAACCTGCACTTCAAGCGACGTCTTCGCCTTGAACGCCAGAATCTCTTCCCCGTTCAGCTCCCGGGCGAGCACGGCGCGGGAAGCGCCGCGCCTGCCCCAGAATTCCGCCGCGCGGGCGTTCGTCGCTGTCATTTCGGCGTTCCAGTGAACGACGATCCCCGGCGCCTCTTCGCGGACCGTCATCAGCACGGCGGGATCGCCGCATTCGACGGCGTCAACCCCCGCTTCCGCCAGCCCGCGGATGTATTTCGGCAGCGCCTCGAGCGCCGCGTTGTCCAGCAGATTGTTCACGAGCACGTACAACCGTTTGCCCTGCGGATGAAGCAGCCGCGCAGCGTCGCGGATCATCGCGAGGTCGAACGGACCGGCGGCGCGGGCGGCGAACGGCGGTCCGCCGACGAGCAGGGCGTCCGCTCCGGCATTCGCCAGCCGCTCCAGCTCAGCCGGGGATGATGCCGTTGCCAGCAGCTCCGGCTTTCGGGCTTTCATCAGCGAATTCTGCCCATGGATCGCCTTCGCCGACGGCTCCGGCTTTCGGGCTTCCGCAGCCGCCATCACCCGCCGCCTCCTTGGGCCGCGGCTGCATTGCTTTTGCGGATGTTCTCCTGGTGCTCCTTGAACGTTCTGGCGTACAGGTGCGTCCGCGAGCCGTCTTTTTTCGTCACGTAATAGAGGTAATCCGTCTCTTCCGGCTCGAGCGCCGCGCGGATCGCCGACAGGCTCGGGCTCGCGATCGGTCCAGGCGGAAGGGCGGGAATTTTGTACGTGTTATACGGGCTGTCGACCTCGAGATCCTCTTCGAGAACCCGTTCTTTCGTCTCGCCGAGCGCGTATTGCACGGTGGCGTCGATCTGCAGCGGCATGCCTTCCTTCAGCCGGTTGTAGATGACGCTGGCGACGATCGGCTGTTCCTCCGCAACGGCGACTTCGCGTTCGATCAGCGACGCGATGGTCAGCAGCTCGTGCAGCGTCATGTTCCGCTCGTCCAGGACGTCCTGCCAGTCTTCGGGCAGCTGGGCCAGCTTCCGGTCGAGCTCGACCATCATCCGCTTCAGAATGTCGGCTTCGGTGCTGCCCGCCTCCATCTCATAGGTTTCGGGGAACAGATAGCCTTCCAGCGGATGGAGCAGCTTCTCGTCATCCGGCACGGACGCGGCCGCGGACGACCAGCCCCGCGCCTCGGCGGAATCGGCCAGCGCGAGGAAGGCGGACTTGTCGATCAGTCCCTCGGCCGCCAGCTTGTCCGCAATCTTCTCGATCGTATAACCTTCCGGAATCGTGAAGCGGAACGTCTCGGGCTTCACGGTGCGCCCTTCGTTCAGCATCGCGATGATCTCGTCGTTCGTCATGCCCGGCGTCATTTCGTACACACCGGCCTGAAAATGATCCCCCTGATCTTGTAGCGCAAATAATATTTGAACAGAAATGCGCTGCGGATGATGCCGTGGTCCTCCAGCAATTCGGCCGTCCGGAAAGCGGACGTGCCGCTCGGAATTTCGATCCGCACCGGCTCTCCCGCGGCGGTCGGCTTCAGACCGTTCCAAACGTAGAGCGCGGCGCCGCCGATCCCCGCCGCCATGAGCAACAGCAGCGCCAGGATGACCCACATCGTAATCCGCCATTTCGGTATCGGCATCCGGACGCGGCCGTCCGTGCCGGTCGGTTCGGCTTGGATGTGATCCGACATGTCTTTACCCCGATCCTCCTGTTCAACAGCGCAGAGGGACGAGCTTCCCCGTCCCTCGGCATCCCTATTCGAGCGAGCCGCGGTCGCCTGCGCTTTCCTCGAATATCAGCTCGTCGTAACCTTCCGCGGCCGCTTCCCACTCGTTTTCATCTTCGATGTCCGCCAGCTCGAACGAGCCGTCATCCCGCGTTTCGACACGGAAGAAGGCGACCTCGTCATCCCGGCGCATTTCAGGCGTCTGCAGCGCGGCATACACCGCGTCCCCGACCCTGTATTCGGCGAGCAGCTCGAACGTTTCCGTCCCGCCTTCGCCGTCGATCAGTTCAATCTCCCTGCCGTAAGTCTCCTTGAGCCGGTTCAGCCGTTCGATCCGCATCATGCGTCCGTCTTGCCCTCTTCCAGCTCGGCCAGCAGCGTATTGAACGTCTCTTCCACCATGTTCCATTCTTCCTCGTCTTCGATCGTGTACAGCTTCAGGTCGTCGCCGTCTTCCTCGTACCGGAAGGCGTACACTTCCTCTTCCTCGCCGTCCGGCGCGTCGACCGGCACGAGCATCATGTACTTCTTGTCGGAATCGTCGAGTTCGAACTTCATGATGACTTCGAACTCTTCCTCGTTGCCTTCTTCATCCGGAATATAAATGATTTCCGGCTCTTCGGTCAGCTTTCCGTCATCGGCCATCGTTTTCTCACCTGCCCGCTTTGGAATCGAGATAATGCTGCAAAATCAGCGTTGCCGCCAATTTGTCCACAACCTGCCTGCGTTTTCTGCGGCTGACGTCCGCTTCAAGCAGCGTCCGTTCGGCCGCTGCCGTCGTCAGCCTTTCATCCCAGAGGTGAACGGGCAACTGTAGTTTTCCGCGCAGCATATCCGCAAATGCGATGCAGATTTCGCCACGCGGCCCGATCGATCCGTCCATGTTGCGCGGCAGGCCGACGACGATCTCGCTGACCTCCCGTTCGCGGACGAGCCGTTCGATTTCTTCCAGTTCCCGGCCGTCCCGATGTCTTTCCACGACGCCGACACCCTGCGCCGTCCATCCCAGCTCATCGCTCACGGCGACGCCGATTCTCCGGTCGCCGAGGTCCAATCCCATAATCCGCAATGCGCCGCTGACTCCTTTATCCGCCGCAGGATGAGGCTCAGTTCGTTCCCATGGTCCTTACCTGCGCCGGCTCAGATAGTACCGGACAAGCTCTTCGATCAATTCGTCCCGTTCCTTCTTGCGGATCAGGCTTCTTGCGTTCTTGTGCCGGGGGATGTATGCCGGATCGCCGGAAAGCAGGTATCCGACGATCTGGTTGATCGGGTTGTACTCCTTCTCGACCAGCGCGTCGTACACCGCCAGCAGAATGTCTTCGGCACTCGTCTCGACCTCTTCCGCCTTGACGTTGAATTTCATCGTCTTGTCCATGGATGAACTCATCGCCGGCACCTCCCTTTCGGGTGAGACCAGATTCATATTTCCATCATATCACATTTGCTTGGGCCAGAACCAGTTCCTCCGCACGCTTCAGCGCTTCGTCAAGCTTCGACGGATCCTTGCCGCCGGCCTGCGCCATATCCGGACGGCCGCCGCCTCCGCCGCCGCAGACCGCCGCCACTTCCTTGATCAGCTTGCCGGCGTGGAACCCTTGACCGACCAGATCCGGCGAGACGGCGATGACGAAGTTCACCTTGCCGTCCTGCTCCGCGCCCAGCACGATGATGCCGGAGCCGAGCTTCGCCTTCAGTTCGTCGGCGATGCCGCGCAGCGCGTCCATGCCGCCGGCGCTCACCCGGGCCGCGATCAGCTTCACGCCGCCCACCTTCGCGCGCCTCGCCCGCGAGCGAGCCTGCCTCAATCCGGCCGAGCTTCGCCTGCAGCGATTCGATCTCGCGCGACAGGTCCTTGATCTGCGCCTGCAGACCCTCGATCCGCTTCGGCACGTCCTGGACGCTGACCTTAAGCAGCCCGGCCGACTGACGCAGCACGGCGATCTGCTGATCCATGTACTCGTACGCCTTCCGGCCCGTCACCGCTTCGATCCGGCGGATGCCGGAGCCGATGCCGCTCTCCGAGACGATCTTGAACAGGCCGATCTGGGCCGTATTCTGCACGTGGATGCCGCCGCACAATTCGATGCTGTAGTCGCCGATCTTGACGACGCGCACGATCTCGCCGTATTTCTCGCCGAACAGCGCCATCGCGCCCATCGCCTTCGCTTCGGCCAGCGCGTGATACGAAATCTCGACGTCCGTGCCGAGCCAGATCTGTTCGTTGACGCGGCGCTCGATGTCGTCCAGTTCCTCCTGGGTGACCGCGCTGAAATGGGTGAAGTCGAACCGCAGCCGATCCGCCTCGACGAGCGAGCCGGCCTGGTTCGCATGCCCGCCCAGCACTTCCTTCAGCGCCTTGTGCAGGAGGTGCGTCGCCGTATGGTTCTTCGTGATCGCTTCGCGATCGGCCTTCGCGACAGCCGCTTCGATGACGTCGCCGACGCGCAGCACGCCGCTTTGCACCTTCACGTGGTGAACGTGCTGGCCGCGCGGCGCCTTCGATACGTCCTGCACCACGGCGCGGACCTGTTTGCCCGTGATTTCGCCCCGGTCGCTCACCTGGCCGCCGCTTTCCGCGTAGAACGGCGTACGGTCGAGGATGACGAGGCATTCGGTGCCTTCGCCCGCCAGGTCGACCATTTGCCCGTCTGCGACGATCGCGGCCACCTTCGCCTCCACGGCGACCGCGTCATAACCGACGAATTCGCTCGGCTCGGCGTAATCGTCGAGCGGTCCGCCCTGCACCTGCATGCCGCCGGTCTCCTGGCGCGCCGCGCGCGCCCGCTCCCGCTGCCGTTCCATCGCGGCTTCGAATCCTTCGCGGTCGACGGTGAGGCCGTTCTCCGCCGCATAGTCTTCCGTCAGATCGAGCGGGAAACCGAACGTGTCATACAGCTTGAACGCATCCTCGCCCGGAATGACGCCGCCTTGTCCGCGCGCCGCTTCGGCGACTTCGGCCAGCTTCGCGAGGCCGCCTTCGAGCGTCTCGTGGAACCGCTCTTCCTCGGTCCGGATGACGCGCTCGATGAACGCCCGCTTCTCGACGACTTCGGGGTAGTGCGACCCCATGATGTCGCCGACGACCGCTGTCAGCTCATACAGGAACGGCCGCTCGACGCCGAGCTTCCGGCCGTAGCGGACGGCGCGCCGGAGCAGCCGGCGGATAACGTAGCCCCGTCCTTCGTTGGACGGCAGGACGCCGTCGCCGACGGAGAACACGACCGTCCGGATATGGTCGGCGATCACCTTGAGCGCGACGTCCGTTTCCTCCCGCTCCTGGTAGCGGACGCCGGCGATTTCGCACGTCCGGTCGATGATCGGCCGGAACAGGTCGGTGTCGAAGTTGGAGTCGACATCCTGCAGGATCGACGCGAACCGCTCAAGCCCCGCGCCGGTGTCGATGTTCTTGTTCGGCAGCGGCGTGTAGCTTCCGTCCGGATTGTGGTTGTACTGCGAGAACACGAGGTTCCACACTTCGAGGAACCGCTCGTTCTCCCCGCCCGGATAGCACTCGGGATCGGACAGGTTGCCGTATTTTTCCCCGCGGTCGTAGAAAATTTCCGTACACGGTCCGCACGGCCCTTCGCCGATGTCCCAGAAGTTGTCCTCCGTCTTGTAGATGCGTTCCGCCGGAATGCCGATCTTCTTGTTCCACAGCTCGAACGCTTCCGTGTCCTCCGGGTGGACGGTCACCGACAGCCTGTCCGGTTCGAAGCCGATCCACTCGGGGCTCGTCAGGAATTCCCACGCCCAGGTGATCGCTTCTTCCTTGAAGTAGTCGCCGATCGAGAAGTTGCCCAGCATTTCGAAAAAGGTGTGGTGCCGCCGCGTCTTGCCGACGTTCTCGATGTCGTTCGTGCGGATGCATTTCTGCGCGTTCGCGATGCGCGGGTTGGCCGGCTTCACGCGGCCGTCGAAGTAAGGCTTGAGCGGCGCCATCCCCGCGTTGATCCAGAGCAGGGAAGGATCGTTGTGCGGCACGAGCGACGCGCTCGGCTCGATCGCGTGGCCTTTGCTTGCGAAGAACGCAAGCCATTTCGAACGGATTTCACTGGCTTTCATGACTGTCGTTGCGCCTCCGTCTTTCGGTTTCTCAAGATAATAAAAAACGTCCTTGCATCAAGCAGGGACGAATTCATGATTCGCGGTACCACCCTGGTTACCGGCTCCCTTCCCGCGGGCACACCGGTCGCCTCGCCGGACGATAACGGGTCCTGCCGGCGGATTTTCCCTCCGCACTCCGAAACGAGCTTCGGCCGCCCTGATGCCCGGGGCCCTTCCAGCCGCGCCTTTCGACTTTCGCGCGGGGCTCCCTCTCTGTCCGGCCGGTCACGGCTTACTCCTGTTTCATCCTGGTTTTGTCCGATATAGGCATATTCCCAACGTATTATAGTATTGCCGCGCGCGTTGTGTCAAATCGTTTTCCTGCGGATGTAATAGGCGAACAGATGCTGCAGGACGACCTTCGCCGCGGCGAACGCCGGCACGGCCAGAATCATGCCGATGAGCCCCGCGATCTCGCCGCCGGCGAGCAGCGCGAAGATAATCGTGAGCGGATGCATGTGCAGCGAACGCCCGACGACCTGCGGTGAAATGACGTTGCCCTCGATGATCTGGCAGAGCGTGTTGACAAGCACGGTGAAGAGCACCATTTTCAGCGATACGGTCGAGGCGACCAGCAGCGCGGGCGCCGCCCCGATGAACGGGCCGAGATACGGAATCACGTTCGTGACCGCGACGAATGTGGCGAGCAGCAGCGGATACGGCAGCCCGATCAGCCAGTAGCCGGTATAGGCCAGCAGGCCGACGATCGCGCAGACGATGAACTGGCCGCGGATGTAGTTGCCGAGCGCCTCGTCGATGTCCTTGAACAGCCGGATGAGCCCCTGCCGCCGCGAACGCGGCACGTAATTGATGATCGCGCGCTCGAACGCGTCGAGATCTTTCAAAATGTAGAACGCGAGGAACGGGATGATGAACGCGACGAAAACGGCGTTCAGCATCGACCCGATGTTGTTCATGAACGACAGCGCCGCCTCGGCCATCCTTTTCTCGAGGTCGATCAGCGACTTGTTGATCGCATTGCGCACGCTCTCCGGCAGGAACGAATGGTTGTTCAGCTGGTCCATCAGATTCTGGGCCCGCATCGTCAGTTCGGGCGCGTGCCGGTTCAACTGCTCGACCTGCTCGGCGATCATCGGAATCGCGTTGAGCAGAATGACCGTCACCGCCGCGGCGAACACCGCATAGATGAGCAGCACCGCAACCGAACGCGGCACCCGCCGCTCGGCAAGCAGCGTAACGACCGGATTGAGCACGTAAGAGATGATCATCGCGATGATGAACGGCGCAAGAACCGCCTTCAGAAATCCGTAAACCTGAAGCAGCACGGGCTTGAGCTGCTGGAGCAGCAGCAGAACGGCCAATATGAGGATCGTATAGACGAGCCCTCTGAACAGCCGGCTGGCCGCCCATGGATTCATTCCGGCCACCTCCTTCCCGCCGCGGGGACGGGCCCACCGCAAGACACAGTACATTATATGTAGCGGATGGGACATTCATCCTCCTTGTCCGCGGGCGGTTTGTCCGGATCGGGACAGCGCAGGCGGATCAGGCAGACCGGCAGCCTCCCTCATCGCACAAAACAGCAAGGCGGCCCGCATCTTGCGCGGACCGCCTCGTCTGGCCGCCGGCTTGTGGAAGCCGGCACTTCAATTGGCGTGCATCTGCTGCTCGACCGTCGGTTCATCGAAGAACAGGTCATCGAGCGAACTGAGCGTGCCGTCTTCTTCCACCTGAAATACCGACATCTTGTCGCCGTTGACCGTCAGTTCGATGAAGCATCCCCAGCAGTAGTACTGGTGCGAACCGATCTTCCCGATGTCTTTGGAATTGCAATTTGGACATCTCATACTTGCATTGCTCCCTGCTATCCCGATTCCGTGACGAAGGCCTCCAGGTCATGTTCGCATCGGGCGGGGACGAGTATCGCGTTCTCCCCGAGTTTCAACAAGTTCGGGGTCCGCGGGAATCTTGAGCCGCTTGCGCCCTTCGATCAGATCCGAGACAAAGCCGTCCGTCAATTCAAAGCCTGTAATTGGTGTACCCTGAAATC
>NICF_comb_assmDRAFT_10003546_pt1 | contig 11251 bp, 8 predicted proteins | sample NewIslPassag4_SG_FD_11279 | JGI IMG/M metagenome (IMG submission 11279) | reverse complement strand
CTGGAACCTGGCCGCCACCGCCTTCGCGACGAAGTTCATGGGCGAGACGCTCCTTTTGCTCCACGGCGGCCCGCCCGTCGACGAGGAGTTGCTCGCCTCCGTCGTCCGGGCGCAGCGGAATGCGATCATGGTCACGCTGACCGATCCTGCGCTTTACCGTCACGGCATGCAGTTTTCCAACCAGTTCGGCAACGTCTGGCCCGCCGTGCTGGCGTACCTCAAGATCTTCCCCGACCCCGAGATGGAGCAGGCCTTCCTGAAGCGGGTGGCGGACGCCGGGCGCGACTTCCAAAGCCCCGCCGGCTTCTACTACGAAGCTGAATCCGTCGACTGGTCGTACAACATGGGCACACACCGCAGCAACATGCGCATGGCGTGGCACTACGGCAGAGAAGACGGCCGGGAGCACGAGTCGATCGCCGCGTTCCTCGAATCGGAACGCCGCTGGTACGAGTGGCTTTCGTACAACGCCGTGCGCGAGCCCGACGGCTCTGCATTCCTGATCAACAGCGCCATCGAATCAAGACAGCACACCGGGTCGTTCCGCCGGCTCGACTCGGAGCTCGCCGAGGCCATTCCCCTCGCCCGGGCCTTCGCGACGACGGCCGAAGAGCGGGAAGAGGCGATCCGGCGCTATCGCGCCGAACTCGAACAAAGCTGGCCCGCGGTGAGGCCGCTTTCGGTCGGCGCTTTCGAAGCGTACTCGCCGTACACGTTCCTGATTCAAGCCGTGCGCCCCTGGCACCCGAGCGAAGCGGAAAGAGCCGAGGCCACCGCCCTCCTGCCGTACCTCGCCTCCGACCGCTTCACCCACCAGCGGGCCGACAGCAGGCACCCGCTCGTCCTCACGTACGTCCGCCGGCCCCGCTACTACGCCGCCTTCAACGCCGGGGCCAAGCAAAGGGACCAGCAGCGGTTCGGCCTCGGTCTCGTGTGGCACCCCGAGGCGGGCGGGCTGTTGAAAAGCCAATCCCGGAGCAACACCGCTGCATGGGGCACCAAAGCGGCGGGCCAACCCCTCGTGTACGAGGCGAGCATCCCGTCGGCGGCCTATGAAGTTGCAGGCGCGGCGTGGATGCCCCGCCCGGGTGCGTCGGATTTGCCCCTCGGGGATGTAACGATCCGGTACCCGCTGCTCGCCCGCGGGACAAAGACCGTCACGTTCCACGACGATGCGATCGAGGTGCGCGTCGAGCACGAGGGCGCCTTCACCGAGTACATCCCCCTCCTGGTTGCGCCGGAGGACAGGTTGCGCATCGAGGACGGCCGGGCGGTTCTCACCCGGGGGGATGTCTCGGTCGCCGTCGAGATCCTGGAGGGCGTCGCAGCGATGCGGACCCTCCCGCCGGGGGAGCGGGTCGGCCGGTATCAAATCGTCACCCTGGTGCTCGACGCCGGAGGCACGCTGGGCTATCGCTTGGCGATCGGATCCGAGAGCCCCCGCTGATCCGGGCATCCCGGGCGTTCGCCCGCTGTTCGCCGTTTCCCGCCGGGTCGTTTCCGGTTCAGGCTCGAAGTCTCCCGGAACTCCTGCAGGACTCGCACGTCTATGCGGGTAGATCCGCTATGTGCGGCGGCGTCGATAGTTCGGCAAGAAACCGGGAGGGTTATTGCATTGTCGTCTCATGAACGTGAAGTCGTCGTAGTGGGAGTCAAGATTCCATTTTGGTCGCTGGTCGGCTTTTTGATCAAGCTTGCACTCGCTTCGATCCCGGCCACGATCATCGTCACGCTCATCGTTTGGATGGTCGTGGGACTTTTTCTGGCTCCGGCCCTGGTGTCCGGCGTCGGAGGACTGGCCGAGGGGGTCGGGCAACTCATCGACCGTCCGCTCCCGTACTAAATCGAAGACCCGGGCGCAATGCCCGGGTCTTGTTCGCCTCTGATTCATTCTCCGCCCGGCGGCGGCATCGCGCCCGCTACCGCACCCCGAACACCTGGGCGAAACGCTCCTCCATTACGAGCTGGACGTTCGCCAAAGCCTGCTGCGGCGTGATCACGCCCGACACAACTTGCGTTTCGGCCGGTCGCAGGTTGCGCACGTAGTAGTCGATCCAAAGCGGGGTGCGCGGCCGCGCCTCCGGGAGCTGGTCGAGCAGCGAGGCGTAGGCGCTCGGCAGCGTGGGCACGATCGTGAGCAGCGCGTCCCAGTTCGCCGGGAACGCCTCCGGGAACCGCTCAAACCGCCGCACCTGCGTCTCGTACTCGCCGAAGTAGCGCAGGAGCTTCATAGCCTCGTCCTTGTTCCTGGCGTTGAAGGGGATGCCGAGAGCCTGGCCGCCTCCCCAGGTGCCGTTCTGCCCGCCCGGCGGGTGGGGGATCCGCCCGGTCGTGAACTCGATGCCCTGCTCGAGGAAGCGACCGGCCGTCGTCGTCGACTCGGCCAGCATAGCGATACTGCCTGCGATGAACCCGTTCGGCCCGCCCGGCACCGGATTGGCGGTACCGTAACTTTGGCCCCACTCCTGCAGCCATTCGAACGCCCGGATGTTGTTCGGGTGCGTAGCCGTCGGGCGCGTCTTGGTCTCGTCGAGGAGCTGCCCGCCGAATGTCCAGATCCAGCCCGGCGCTCCCCAGTTGGTACCCCAGGGGATGAACCCGACGCGGCGGTAGGAGCCGTCGTTGTTCGTCTCGGTCAATTTCTGGCTCCAGCTCCAAAGCTCTTCGAGGCTCGCCGGATCCGAGTACGGGTCGATGCCCGCCTGCAGGAACAAGTCCACTCTCTTGAAGAGCCCTCGCGACGTGGTGTGGTACGGCACGGCCCACATTTTGCCTTCGAACATCATCTCTTCGGTGTCGGCGGGCGTGAAGCGGAGCCCTTCGAGGGCCCTCGTGACGTCGGTCAAAAAGCCTTGAGCCGCCAGCTCGATCACCGTGGAACCCTCAAGCCACGTCAGATCGGGCGGGGCGCCGCTCGCGATGGCTAGAATGAGCTTCTCGGTGAACGCCGCCTGGTCGCCCGGGATGAACTCCACGGTGACGGAGACGTTCGGATTCTCCTGTTGATACCACGAGGCGATCTCGACGAACTGCTGGTGGCGGACGTCCGATTGCGACCACACGACGATTTCCTGCGCCGCCGCCGGCAGGGCGAGCGATCCGATCAAGCATGCGATGAAGAGCAGCGCCGGCGTTCTCATCTTCATCTCCTCGAAGCCTCCCTTTCTCTGTGATCCCGCCTCTCAATTTCAAGTGTAACAACAGGTCTGGAATCTCAGATAGCACGGTCCGAGCGAGAATTTTCACTCACCGAGCGGAAATGCAGGGAAGCCTCCAGCACTCGTAACGAAGGAGTGTGTTGCCGCCGGTTGAATGGTTCTATCGGGCGGAGCGGAAGGAGTCGAGGACATGGCGATCACGAGCCGCATCGTCGACGCGGGCCTCAACGTGACGACCCACTTGCAGCGCAATGCGGTCTACTGCGGGCATTGGGTGAGCCCGGACGGCTTCATCGGAGCCCTTCACCAGCACGTCGGTTGCGAGATCATCTACTGCCAATCGGGCAAAGGCGTGCTCACGGTAGGAAACCAAAGTGTGCCGTACCATGCGGACCACATACTCTACTTCGACTGCCGCACGCCGCACCAGGCGAGGGTTCAAGGCCGGTACGAGCGCTGGGGCCTTTGCTTTTGGCGGGAGGGGATGCTGGACCGCGGCTGGCGCTCCAACACGCTCCAGCTCGAAGAGCTGGTGACAAGCGTCGGCCCCGGTCCAGGGGAGATCCGCCTGTTTGCGATTCCCCGGGAAATGGCCCCCCGGTTCGAACGGTACTTCCTCGACATCCAAGAGGAGCTCAATCAAAGGCAGCGCAACTTCGAAAACGTAATCCTCCTCCGCCTCATCGAACTGCACCTTCTGCTCAACCGCCTTGAGTACCTGAGCCTGTCGGATGCGGCGTACCGAAAGGAAGCCGCACTGAGCGGCCGGATCGGCGAGATCCTCAATTTTATCGAAACCAACCTCCACAAGGACCTCTCAGTCGAAACGATCGCCGCCCACTTCCACTACAGCCCGTCGCACCTCAACCGGCTGATCCGGCGGGCTACGGGCAAGCCTCCCTCCGAATACCTCAGGGAACGGCGCATCGCACGGGCGAGCCGCCTGCTCGCCCGCACGGACCTGAGCATCACGGAGATCGCGTCCACCGTAGGGATCGCGAACGTCGCATACTTTTCCCGCATCTTCCGCAGCTCGACGGGGACGACGCCGCGGGAGTTCCGCCGGCGGCATGCGGAGATTTGACAGCACGGCTTCGACTCGGCCCGCTACTGCACGACCATTACCGGCACGCGGCTGTGCCGGACAACGTACGAGCTCACGCTCCCGAGGAGGAGCTCCTCGATGCGGTTCAGCCCCCTGCGGCCGACCACGACCAAGTCGTATTCACCTGAATTCGCGAGGTTGCAGATCTCCTCGCCGCGGCCACCGATGACCAACTGGGTCTCGCAGGCGACGCCCGCCTTCTCCAGGATCCCCTTCGCATCGCTCAAAATCGTGCGCCCGCGCTCTTCCTGCATCGGAAGGAGCGACGCGCCGTCGATGTGCCCGTACGCGCCCACGGTGTCAAACACCGGCTGTACCACGTGAACCAGAGTGACTGCGAGATCGCCGTTCCCGAGAAGTTTCTTGACCGTCTCGACCGCCCTCAAGCTGTTTTCGGACCCGTCGACGCCGACGATGACGCGCTTGAATGCTCCCATCCCTTTCGCCTCCCTTGCGCGCTGCGATGCGTGTCGCGGATTCCCTTTCGAGCATCTCACAAGGAAGCCAAAAGGGCTAAAGTCGAGAATCACCGATTCCGAAAGACAAATTGCACCTTAAACAGGACAGATGTCACCCATCGAGAGAGGAGTTTCAGCCTATGGATTTGAATGACAATACATCCAGATGTATTAACAATTAGATGTTTGAACGGCAGCCACAGGGGGTGAATTCCCGGTCTTCGAAGACCCCACAGCATTGAGGGCGAGCCGTACCAACGTTCACCGTGGAGTTTCGACGAAGTTTAGACGCACATACCAAGGGGAGGACTACAATGCGAAGGATTCACTTGCCGGTCTTGATCTTCGTCCTGGCGTTCTCCGCCTACGCGGCAGCTGCAAACGTGACGATCAGCGTCTGGCACGCAATCCCTGAAGGCCCGGGAATCGACGTATTCCACCAGGCGGTCGAGGAGTTCCAGCGCCTTCATCCCAACATCACGGTGGAAACCGTGAACCACGGCGGATACAATGAGACGTTGAACATGTTCGTGACCGCCTACGCCGGCGGCGCGGCGCCGAATGTCGCCATGTTCGCCAAGGTAGGCGTCGTCTCGGTGGTCGAAACGGGCGCCCTTCTCCCGCTGAGGGAACGCCTGGAGCGGGACGGGATCCTCGACGACATCTACCCGCAGTTCCAGCAGGCCGTCACGATCTTCGGAGAGATCTACGGCCTCCCGTACAGCTCGAGCACGGCGATTGAGTACCACAACCTCGACCGGTACCGGGAGCGGGGCCTCGCCGAGGAGTTCCCGAAGACCTGGGCGGAACTCGAGGAGTACGCCACGCGCCTCACCTACGACCGGAACGGCGACGGAGAGCCCGACGCCTTCGGAATCGCCTTCGCCCCGGCGTGGAACTTCCTCTACGACCAGTGGATCTACCAGGCGGGCGGCTCGATCCTCAACGAGGCGGGCAACCAGTTCGTCTTCAACTCGCCGGAGGCGATCCGGGCGATGGAGTTCGTGCAGGCACTCGCCAACGAAAAGCGCGTGGCCACGACCGGCGGCAACAACGCCTTTACATCCGGCACTGCAGCAATCCGCCGGGCTTCCACCGCACAGCTCGGGCAGTTCATCGAGGTGTCTGACTTCGAAGTCGGCGTCGCACCCATGAGCTGCGACGTGCGGTGCTGGGCCTCGATCAGCGGCGGCGTCTTCACCCTCGTGAACACCGGCACGCCGGAACAACAGGAGGCGGCCTGGGAGTTCCTCAAGTACATCTACGGTCCCGAGCCGCTCGCCCGCTACAGCCTCGCCTCCGGCTACATGGTCTCCCGCAAGTCGGCGCTCGAGTCGGAGATCATGCGCGTCGGCCTCGCGCAGGATCCGAGGTTCTTGGTGAGCTACCTCCAGGCGGAGGTCGGGGAGCCCCGGGCCGGCACGCACGTCCCGTTCTGGGAACAGGTCCAGTCGTTGATCGCGAACGCCGGCCGCCAGATGTTCAACCAGAACGCGGACGTCAAGTCCTTGTTCGACAACGCCGTCAACGTTGCGAACGGGTACTTGCGCGAGTACCTCGAGCGCACGGGCCGGGACACGGTGTTCAAGCGGTAAACTCGTTCGGTCCTCGTGCGTAGTACGGAACGGTCCCGGCGCTCGGCTGCGCCGGGACCGTTTGCTTTGCTGCGAAGCGTTTTCCGATTTGCGCTTGCTCCGGCCTACTTCAGGAAGTCCTCCGGAAACAGGGCCGCCTTGGAGATGCGAATCTGGCTGATGGAGCCGTGGAAGATCTGTCCCCAGCTGCTCCGGTTCACGTCCCGTACCAAGGCGCCGATCCCCAGGTGGCCGTCGGTGCCGTCGAGCACGTCCGCGAACGTGCCGGTCGCCCGCTCCTCGCCGTCGATGTAGATCCGCATGTCGCGGCCGTCCCAGGTCGCTGCGATGTGAGTCCACTTGCCGACCGGGGCCGCGCCCGGGCCGGTGCGGATCTGCTTCCGCTCGTAGGGCGACTGCAGCTGGAAGATGACCCGCCCCTCGGCGTCCAAGGTGATCAGGTACCCGTCCTCCCCGCCCGGCTGCGTCTTGCGCAGGAGGACGGCGAGCTTGGCGCTTTCCGGGCGGACGAACAGCTCGAACGTAAGCGCCCTCACGCCGGCGAAGTCGATCGCAGGATGATCGGCGATGTACAGGTAGCTGCCGTTTTGGTTGCCGGTACTGGGGTTGTCGTAGTAAGCGGATCCCTTGCCCGTCACCGGATTCGGCTCGCCGAAGACGAGGCTCGTCGGCGCGACTTGCACGCCGACCGCCGTCAATCCGGATACCGGATCCTGAAGGGCGGCGATGGGCTCGCCTTGCGACCCCGCAAAATCGAGATACAGGACCGTGTCGCTCGTGACCGGCGACTGCGCGGCGGCGCTCAAACCGAAAAGCGCGACGGTCAACGTGACGATCAACAAGCTTCTTAGCAGGTTCATTCTCTCTTCTCCTTCTCGATGTCGCTCGACTCGTGCTGGAGCGCCCCGCCCGGACGCTGCGGCTCACTCCCGGTACTCCGACGGCGGTACGCCGGTCTCGCGGTGAAACGCCCGGCTGAAGGCCTGGCGGGAGGCGTAGCCGAGCTGGGCGGCCACTGCGCTGACCGGCATCGTACCGAGGCTGAGCAGTCGCTTGGCGTGCTCCATCCGAAGGCGCGTGTGGTATTCGAGGGGCGGCACACCGTACGCATCCCTGAACAGGCGGGCCAAGTGGAATTTGCTCACGTTCACATGCCGGCTCAACTCCTCCAAAGTCAGGTGCTGGCGGGCGCGAGCGTGTATGTACCGCTGTGCTCGGACGACGACGTCGTCCGGCGCGCCCTTCGCCGCCTCTTGTTTCATGTAAAGCAGGTGCGCCAAGAGTTCGAGCAGGCTTGCCTGGCAGAGCAGGTGCCCTTCAAGCCACGGGTCGAGCCAGTGCCGCAGGATCCGTTCGGCCTGCGCAAGCAGCATCGGCGTCCTGGCGTGCTCGGGATAGAAGAGTTGGAGCTCGGGGATGCGCCGGCGGAACTCGACTTGCGTCGACCCTGTCGCGACCTGGAAGGCGAAATGGAACCAGTAGCTCTTCATACCCGCAGCCGTCTGCAACCGGTACGCAACGCCTGCAGGAAGATAAGCCGCCGTTCCCGGCGCAAGCCGGTAGCTCTCGCCCTCGAGCTCGAGCCGCCCCTCCCCTTCGGTGACCAGGAGCACCACGTGGTGCTCGCCGGTATCGGCGGCATTCGACCAGCCCGCGTAATGGGCGATGTGGTACGCCTCTTTCACCTGCACGCGCCATGTGGACGGGTCGACGGGGCCTGCAGCCGGCTGGGCGGGTTCAGGGGCGACGAGCTGCATCAACCACGTCAGGTAAGCGCCCGGATCGACCGCCGTGCACACGTCGACGGGCCGCCCGTCCACAGCCCGGTAGAGCGTCCCGCGCCCCGGGCCCTCGTCGAGCACGACTTTGAGCGGCACCTGTGCGATCTCGACCAGGTCCGGCCGGCTCAGCGCCGCCACCGTAAGCGGGTCGTGCATGATGGGCGCGACGCTCGGCGCCTGTTCCCGCCACGATTGATAGAAGGTGTAAAGCAACCGGGGGCCGTCACCCCGCGCGCTTTCGAGCTGGCGGAGATGCGGGCGCTTGAGCGCGCACCGCAGCGTCACCTCGTAACCCACGGAGGTCAGGGGGACGCCCGATCCCAGGACCACCTGGACGGCCTCCGGATCGGCCCGCAGGTTGTACTCGGGGAGCGCCTGCACCGACCATCCGCCCATGAAGATGATCCGGCCGATCGACCTTGCGGCCTCGGGGTGCCGGCGGATCAGCGCGGCGACGTTGGTGAGCGGCGCCGTCGCGATCACCGTGAGCCCCGGGTGTTCGTCGATCGCGCGCCGCATCAGCTCCACTGCGGAGCTTTCGACTGCGCCGCGCGCCTCGTCCGCCCACTCTTTCGCAAGACTCAAGGTCCGCCCGCGCAAGGGTACCGTCTGCGACGGGGGCGGGCTGCCGGAGGCCACGGGGACGGCGCCCGCGCCGTAGGCGTCGAGCAGCCGGCGGGCGAGCACAGCCCGCAGTGCGGCGTTTTCTCCGGTCGTCGTCACTCCGGCGAGCCGGACTCCGGGGGCACTGCAAACCGCCGCCATGGCGAAGGCATCGTCGACGTGGTTGCCGATGTCGGAATCCAGGAGCACGAAGCGCGTCACACATACACCCCCGTGCGCCGCATGGCGATGCCGAGTACGCGTCACAGCGCGAATTTGGTCCCGGCGATGTAACGCTCGCCTTCAGGGTGGTCGTTGTAGTAGTACACGGCGAGCACGCTGCCGTCGGGGAGGACGGTCGCTCTGGGATACCCGATGTCGTGGTTTCCGGCGTCCGACCGGAGCAAGATCGGCTGCGACCAGGTGTACCCCTCGTCCTCGCTCACGACCGCTCTGATCCCGTAAGGCTCGTTGCGATACCCGTATACGATGCAGAGCCGCCCGTCGGGGAGCAGCACCATGGCGGGAGGGTTTCCGCCCCGCCCCGTCTGCTCGACGGCCGTCGCCCGGTGTGTCCACGTCCGTGCGTCGTCGCACGAAGCGAAGAGCTCGATTGCCGCCCTCGGGCGGCGGCTTGTGCGGATCGCGACCAACCAGGCGCCGCTTGCAAGGCGCACCGAGGAGGGCATGATGGCGTACCCGTCGGCCGGCTCCGGCCCGACCCGGGAGTGCAGTTGAAAACTCCGCCCGCCGTCGTTCGTCCGGGCGCAAAACACCGCACCCTCTTTCCCGTCCCGCCGCGTTCCCGTAAGAAAGAGCGTGCACGTGTTTGCGCCGGTGGCGACGTAATCGGTGCGGGCGGCGACGCCGAGATACCCGAAGCCGGGCAAGGCGTACGGCCCCTGCCACGACCGGCAGCGATCCTTAGAGACGTAAAACCACGAACGGGCTCCCGCCTCGAGCCCCGACCGGGCGCACATCATGGCGAAATCGGGATGGCTGAAGTCGATCCCGCCGGGCGGATCCAACAGGACGCCGGGCTCGTCCAGGACCGGGGCCGCCTTGAGGTGCTCTGCGACGTGCTCGTCGGCGGAAAGGCCCCGGCCTCCCGGAAGGGTGCACGGCGTCGGTTCGACGCGCCATGTGCGGCCGCCGTCAACAGAGCGCGCCTGCATCGGCATGAAAGGCCGCTCGGGATCCCTGGCGTGGAAACCGGACGCGGCAGAGACGGAAAGGTAGCCCAACGTGAAGCCGAAGACGATCTCGTCACCCCACGACCAAATGCCGTAATTGGCAGGCCAGCCGGCAAAGCGCCCCGGTTCCCTGTACACGATGAAATGTTCCATCCGCTTCGCCTCACATTCCGAGCGATTCCAGCGGGATTTTGGATACGTGAACGTTTTCCTTGCCGTCCGAATAGATCACCCAAAGATCGTCCCCCGCGATGACCGACGACGGGTACTGGTACCCCCGTGTCTTCCACATGCCGCGGTAAGCAAGCGGGGGGGCGCCTTGGCGAATGATCCACGCCCGGTCGAAGTGAATCCCGTCCCTCGAGAGACTGATCACCAGGGGATCGCGCGCCGAGGCGGGATTGTGGATCAAGTACGCCCTCCCGTCGGGCAAGACGCCCGTGTCGGAGAGCGACGGGCTGTCGGGGATGTTGACCCGCACCAGCGGATCCCATCGCCGGGCCTTCGGATCGCCCAGGCTCGCGTACATGTAGCGCGAGTTGTCCGCGTCGCGCCCGAGCAGCACGCCCGTGCCGTCGGGACGCACGAAGCTTGTGAGCTCGACGATGCCGTGGCCGTCGGCCGCCTTCAAAGCGTAGGCGTTCCAGGTGATCGGGCTTGCGTTGGCGACGATGCCGGCCGCAAGTTCACGAAACGCAGGATCCGCCGCCGACGGGTAATCCGGAAAACCGGGCTTTGCGCGCGGCGGATCCGGGATGAGCCAAAAGATCGGGCCCAGCGCGCCGTCGGGACGCACTTCCCGCGCCAGCTCGCCGAGCTTGCGCCGGCTCCCCGCCTGCCATTCCATGGCCGTGCCGAGCGCGTAGACCCGGCCCTCGACGACAGCGAACCCCGTCCGGAAACTGTGCCGCTGCGCCGTCATGTAACGACCGTCCTGGCCCGAGCCGCCCGGATGATCGTTCGGCGGGAAGAGTTCCCTAGGCTCCGTCCAAACCTCCCCGTCGTAGGAGAGCGAATACAAGATGCGCTGGCCCGGAGCGTCTTCGTCCGTGCGGTGGTTGCTCCACGAGGCGTAGAAGACGCCGTCGTGGTAGAAGATTTGCGCGTGGTGGCTGAACGTGCCCACTTCGGGGGTAGCCTGGTAGATCGTGCGATGGATCACGCCGGGCACGTGCGACAACCCTGCGATCGCCCGCGCCCCCGTTTCGCCCGGGATCGCCCATTGGACCGGCGCGGGCCGCAAGCTGATCGCATTTTGCCCGGTCAAGGCCACGGCGCCGTCTTGGATCCTCGCCGCAAGGCGCAGTGGCTCGCCGCCGGCCGGAAGGGGGAGGACGAGCCGGACATTCCCGGCTTCA
>NICF_comb_assmDRAFT_10003544_pt1 | contig 11252 bp, 10 predicted proteins | sample NewIslPassag4_SG_FD_11279 | JGI IMG/M metagenome (IMG submission 11279) | reverse complement strand
ACTCGACGTCGACCTAGGACCTGGACCACGGTTCGCGCGCACCGCGGGGGCCGCGTCGTGAGCCGGCTGTTCGAGCCCCTGGTGCAGCGCGGCGTCAGGCTGCGCAACCGCCTCGGCGTCTCGCCGATGTGCACCTACTCCGCCGACGCGATGGACGGCAGGCCCACGCCGTGGCACGTGGCGCACCTCGGCGCCCGGGCGATAGGCGGCTTCGGCCTCGTGATCGCCGAGGCCACCGCCGTGGAGCCTCGCGGCCGCATCACGCCGCAGGACCTCGGGCTCTGGTCCGACGCNCANGTCGACGCCTGGCGCCCCGTGACCGCGGCGGTGACGGCGGCCGGCGCCGTGCCCGGCGTCCAGCTGGCGCACGCCGGCCGCAAGGCCTCCACCTTCAGGCCCTGGGCGCCGCGCAGCGGTCGCGTGCCCGTCGCCGAGGGCGGCTGGACCCCCGTGGGGCCGACCGCCGAGCCGTTCCGGTCCGAGGACGGCGAGGTCGAGGCGCTTACCGAGGCAGGCGTGAGGGGCGTCGTGGAGGCGTTCGCCGCCGCCGCGGCACGCGCCGTGGACGCGGGCTTCCGCCTGGTGGAGGTGCACGGGGCGCACGGCTACCTGCTGCACCAGTTCCTCACGCCGCTCGTCAACCGGCGCGAGGACGCCTACGGCGGCTCGGTCGAGGGCCGGGAGCGGCTGCTACTCGAGGTCGTGCGGGCCGTGCGCGCCGCCGTGCCGGAGGACGTGCCGGTGTGGCTGCGCGTCTCGGCTACCGACTGGGTCGAGGGCGGCCTGACGGTGGACGACACCGTGCGCGTGGCCAGGCACGCGCGGGAGGCGGGCGTCGACCTCGTCGACTGCTCGTCGGGCGGCGCGGTGCCGTACGCCAAGGTCCCCGCGGCGCCCGGCTACCAGGTGCCGTTCGCGGCCGCGGTGCGCGCCGCGGGCGTGCCCAGCGCCGCCGTGGGCCTGATCACGACGCCGGCGCAGGCCGAGGCCGTGGTGGCGGACGGCCAGGCCGACGTCGTGCTGCTGGGCCGCGAGGCCCTGCGCGACCCGCACTTCCCCCTGCGCGCCGCCCGCGAGCTCGGCGTGCCGGCCCCGTGGCCGCCGCAGTACCTGCGCGCGGCGCCGGGGGCCTGAAGCTCGGTCAGGGCGCCGAACGACCCCCGTGAGGGTCGGCCCGGCGAGGTCACCTACATCGAGAGGTACGCCTCCTGCACCTCGGGGTCGCGCAGCAGCTCCGCGCCGCTGCCGGTCTTGCGCACCTCGCCGTTCTCCAGCACGTAGGCCCGGTCGGCGATCCGCAGCGACTGCCGCACGTTCTGCTCGACCAGCACGACGGTCACGCCCTCGCGCCTGATCTCCTCCAAGGCCCGGAACACCGTCTGGGACAGGGCGGGGGAGAGNCCGAGGCTCGGCTCGTCGACCAGCAGCAGCCGCGGGGCGCTCATGAGCGCGCGGCCGATCGCCAGCATCTGACGCTCGCCGCCTGACAGGGTGCCGGCGAGCTGGTTCTCGCGCTCGGCGAGGCGCGGGAAGAGCCTGTAGACGAGCTCGCGGTTCCTCGCCGCGAGCGGCCGCGCGTGCGGCAGGTAGTCGGCGCCGGCGGCCAGGTTCTCCGCGACCGTCATGAGCGGGAAGAGCTGCCGGCCCTCGGGCACGTGCCCGACGCCGGCGCGCACGATGCGCGCCGCCGACGACCCCTGCAGGCCGCTGCGCCCGAGGGCCGAGACCTCGCCCGCGCGCACCGGCACCAGGCCGGTGATCGCCCTCAGCAGGGTGGTCTTGCCGGCGCCGTTGGCGCCGATGATCGTGACGAGCTCGCCCTCGTCGGCGTACAGGTCGACGTCCCAGAGGACGGTGATCTTGCCGTAGCCGGCCCGCAGGCCGCGCACCTCGAGCGCCCGCGCCACCTAAGCCCCCTCCGGTTCGGGCTCGCCCAGGTAGGCCCGGACCACGCGCTCGTCGGCGGTGACCTCGGCGTACGTGCCGCGCGCCAGCTCGCGGCCGTGGTCCATCACCAGCACGCGGTCGGCGAGGTCGCGCACCACTGGCATCACGTGCTCGATGAACACCACCGTCACGCCCGAGTCGCGCACGCCCCTCACCAGCTCGACCGCCTGCCGCGCCTCGCCGGGCCTGAGGCCGGCCATGACCTCGTCGAGGAGCAGGACCTTCGGGTCGGTGGCCAGGGCCCGGGCGATCTCGAGCCGCTTCTCCTGCAGCAGGTTCAGGTCCTCGACGGGCGCGTCGCGCAGGTGCCCCAGGCCCGTCCGCTCGAGGGCGCTCTCGACGCGACGCTCCGCCTCCGCGGCCGGGGTGCCGCGCTCGCCGAACAGCGCGCCCACCATCAGGTTCTCCTCGACCGTCATCTCGGGGAACGGCTGCACGACCTGGAACGCGCGGCCGAGGCCCATGTGGCAGCGGCGGTAGGTGGGCAGCCGCGTCACGTCCACGCCGGCCAGGTAGACGCGGCCGGAGCTGGGCTCGAGGAGGCCGGAGAGCAGGTCGAGGGTCGTCGTCTTGCCGGCGCCGTTCGGCCCGATGATGGCGAAGATCTCGCCCTCCTCCACCGCGAACGACAGGTCCTGGACGGCCGCCAGGCCGCCGAAGCTGCGCCCCAGCCGCTCGGCCCTGAGGATCGGCTCAGGCATCGCGTCCTCCCAGCGCCTCGGCGCGCGGCGCCGCCGCGGCCCGCCGGGCCCGCTCGCGCCTCACGAGGCCGCGGAGGAGGCCCACGAGGCCGCGCGGCATGAACAGGACCGACACGACCAGCACCACGCCGTAGGCGACGAGGTAGCCGTCCGCGAGCGTGCGCTTCAGCGTCTCCTCGACGCCGGAGAGGACCAGCGCGGCGAGGATCGGCCCGACCGTCGTGTAGAGGCCGCCGAAGATCGGCGTCACCAGCGCCAGCACCGTGGTGTGGACGGAGAAGGTCGCGTCGGGGTTCACGCTGCCGAAGCGGTGAGCCTCGATGGCGCCGAGCATCCCCACGATCACCGACGAGATCACGAACGCCACGAGCTTCGTGCGCGCCGGGTTCACGCCCATGACGCCGGCCACGGCCTCGTTCGTGCGCACCGCCGTGAACGCGTAGCGCAGCCGCGAGCGCTGCACCAGCACCGAGACGAGGACCGCGAGGGCGAGCAGGCCGAGGTAGACGAGGAAGTAGCCGCGGTTGCGCAGGAAGGCGACCTCCCAGCGCTCCATCTCGCCGGCGACGAACACCGGCCGGAACAGCGGCGGCAGGTTCGTGCCCACCGAGCCCCCGGCGACCGCGAAGGGCAGCGACTTCACGACGGTCTTGAGGACCTCGGCGAAGGCCAGCGTGGCGATCGCGAAGTAGATGCCGTAGAGGCGGAGCGTCGCCGCGCCGAGCCCCAGCGCCAGCACCGCCGCGACGGCGCCGGCGAGCGGGACGCCGAGCCACAGGGGCGCGCCCGTGAGCTTCAGCAGCACCGCGGCGGCGTACGCCCCGGCGCCGTAGAAGGCGGCGTGCGCCAGCGAGAGCTGACCGGTGCGCGCGACGAGGTCCCAGCTCAGGGCGAGCACCGCCAGGCCGACGGCCCTGATGCCAAGCGCCAGGTAGCTCACGGACGCCTGGCCGTAGGCGGCGCGCAGGGCGGCCGGCAGGCCGGCGAGCAGGCCGACGAAGACGGCGGCCGCCAGGAGGTCGAGCCAGAGCCCGCGGCGCCTCACGGCCTCCTCCACGACCGGTAGACGAGCGTGCCGAGGATCAGCGCGAAGAACACGGCGTTCCTGAGCGCGTCGCCGTTGGGCACCAGGGTGGCGACGAGCGACTCGGCCAGCGCCACGACGATCGCCGCAGAGACGATGCCCCTGATGTTCCCGAGGCCGGCCAGCACGACGATCGCGAACGCCTTCAGGGTGTAGGCGAGGCCCACGGTGGGTGTGGGGGACTGGATCACCGCGATCATCACGCCCCCGATGCCGGCGAGCAGGGCGGAGAGGCCGAAGGCGACGAGGTAGACGCGGTTCACCTCGAGGCCGACGAGCCCGGCGCCGACGCGGTTCTGGGCCACCGCGCGCATCGCGCGGCCGAGCGGCGTGCGGGCCAGGACCCAGTAGAGCGCGCCCACCAGCAGCACCGAGACCACGAAGCTGCCGAGGGGCACGAGGCCGACGCTCACGCCGCCGAGCTGGATGCCCATGGCCCGGTACGGCACGCCGCCGATCGAGCGCGGGTCGCCGCCCCAGACCATCAGGGCCAGGTTCTGCAGGACGATCCCGATGCCGAACGTCAGGAGCATCTGGTTCAGCTCGGGGGCCTTGAGGACGAAGCGGATCGTCGACGAGTAGATGGCGGCGCCGATGACGAACAGGACCGGCGCCACGAACAAGATAGAGAGCAGCGGGTCGAAGCCGAAGCTGACGAAGAGCTGGTAGGCGAGGAAGGCGCCCACCATGAAGAACTCGCCGTGGGCGAAGTTGACGATGCCGATCACGCCGATCGCCAGCGCCAGCCCCACGGCCACGAGGGCGTAGAGGCCGGAGGCCAGCACGCCGGAGACGAGCGCTTGCGGTAGGAGGGTCAGGTCCACAGCGTCCTCGGGGAGGGGGCGCGGACCCCGCGCCCCCTCCGTGACGGGTTCGGCCTAGGCCGGGCTCAGCGGCACGCCGCCAGCGGGGCGGTGGCGCGGTCGGCCGGCCAGACGATCTCGCGCACGCCGTTCTGGAACTGGAAGACCAGCCACATGTCGGCGCCGAAGCCCTGGTGCTTCGCGACCGTCGAGGGCTTGAAGCTCCACTCGCCCATCGGGGAGCGGAAGGTCATGGTCTTGAGCTTCTCGATGACCGCGGCCTGGTCGGTGGTGCCGGCGGCGTTGATCGCGTCGGCGTAGGACCAGAGCTGCGTGTAGGCGAGGGCGGCCATGTAGTTGTCGGGGTACGTGCCGTGCATCTGGCGGTAGGCCTCGGCGAACGCGACGGCCTCGGGGTTGGGCAGGTTCGGCAGGTAGCCGATGAGGCCCATCACGCACTCCATCTCGGGCGCCTGCTCGATGCCGGTCGGCCAGCCGGGAGGCGCGCCGAAGACGAACTTCGGCGCCACGCCGAGCTCCTTGAGCTGGCTGGAGAGCGGCTGCGCGTCGGAGTCGTAGCCGATCCAGTACAGCATGTCGGGGTTCGCGGCGCCGACCTTGCTGAGGGTCGCGCGGAAGTCGCCCGTGCCGCCCGCCAGCGTCGAGGTGAACGCCTCGCGCAGGACCACGTCGATGCCCATGGCCTCCACGCCCGCTTCGAGGCCGGCGGCGCCGGGCGTGCCGAAGGCGCCGTCCTCGTGCAGCACCGCCACGCTCTGGACGCCGAGGTCGCGGATGAAGTCGAAGGTCGCCTCGACGTTCTGGTAGTCCCACGGGTGGATGTGGAAGAACCACTCCTCCTGGCCGAGGAGCTCCTCGATGCCGTCGAAGTCGTCGTTGCCGATGCCCGACGAGGCGCCGCCGATCCAGCTCACGATCGGCTGGAAGGTGCGGAACGACTCGACCAGGGCCAGGGTCGCGCCCGAGGAGAAGCCGCCGGCGATGAACTCGACGCCGTCCTCGGTCATCAGCTTCTCGAAGGCGGCGACGGCGGTCGCGGGGTCGGCGCGGTCGTCCTCGATGACGATCCGCAGCGGCTGGCCCAGCACGCCGCCCGCCTCGTTGATCTCCTTGAGGGCCAGCTCGAACCCGGCCCGCTGGGCCTGGCCCGTCCCGGCGGCGCCGCCCGTGAGCGGCGAGAGGATGCCGATGGTGACGGGCTGCGCGGAGGCCAGCCCCACCACGGCGGCGAACAGGACTGCGTAGAGCTTCTTCATGCTTCCTCCTCCTCGAGGTGCCTGGCGATGAACCGTTCGGCGATGGCGCGCTTCAGGACCTTGCCCGCGCCGCTCTTGGGCAGCTCGGGCGCGAACTCGACGTGCTTCGGGACCTTGTAGCGGGCGAGCCTCCCGTACAGGAACGCGCGCAGCTCGTCGGCCGTGAGGCTGCGGCCGGGCTTGAGGACGACGCAGGCGAGGCCCACCTCGCCCCAGCGCTCGTCCGGCACGCCCACGACGGCGCACTCTGCGACCGCGTCGTGGTCGTAGATCGCCGACTCGACCTCGACGGGGTAGACGTTCTCGCCGCCGGAGATGAACATCTCCTTGCGCCGGCCGACGATGCTGAACACGCCCTCCTCGTCGACCACGGCCAGGTCGCCCGTCCACAGCCAGCCGTCCCTGAGTACCTCGCGCGTGGCGTCCTCGCGCTCGAAGTAGCCCGCGAAGACGTGCGGGCCGCGCAGCGTCAGCTCGCCGGTCTCGCCCGGGGCGCAGGGAGTGCCGTCGGGGCGCCTCACGACCGCCTCGCCGTGGAGCATCGGCCAGCCCACCGAGTGCGGCTTCCTGTCGGCGACCTCCTGACGGGTGGCGAAGCAGTTCACGCCGGCCTCGGTGAGGCCGTAGCCCTGCCGCATCGGGACGCCGCGGCGCGTGAACGCCTCGCGCACGGGCAGTGGGCAGGGCGCGCCGCCGGAGATCGCCCAGCGCACGCGGCCGAGGTCGGCGGTGGCGAAGCTCGCGCACGAGGCCACCATCTGGAACATCGTCGGGACCAGGAACAGGACCGTCGCGCCCGCCTCCTGCACCAGGCGCAGGTACTCGTCGGGGTCGAAGGCGCGCTGCAGCACGACCTGGCCGCCGACGTGGAAGAGCGGGACGGTGAAGGCGTTGAGGGCGGCGTGGTAGCAGGGCGTCGCCTGGATCACGCAGTCGTCGGCCCGGAGCTGCCAGCTCAGCACCGTGTTCACGGCGTTGTAGAAGCCCTGCCGGTAGGGGAGCATCGCGCCCTTGGGCAGGCCCGTGGTCCCGCCGGTGAGGAGGATCATCTGCACGTCCTCGGGGCCGACCACGGCGTCGTAGCCGGGCGGGCGCGGGTCGGGCGCGGCCGCGCGCAGGCGCTCCTCGTGCTCGTCGAGGTGCCAGAGGGGCACGCCGGTGGCGCGGGCCTTGTCCGCGTGCGGCTCGTCGTGCATCAGGAGCGCGGGCCTGAGGTAGTCGGCGATGGCGCGCTGCTCGGGCGCGGCCAGGCGCACGTTGAAGGGGGCGTATATCGCCCCGGTCTTGGCCGTGGCCAGGAGCAGGTCGATGTGCGCGACGTGGTTCTGGGCCAGGACGGCGACCCTGTCCCCCTTGCGCACGCCGGCCCCGCGCAGCGCCGCGGCGAGCCGCTCGGCCCTGTCGTCGAGCTCGCGGTAGGTGAGCCAGCGGCCCTCCCACCACAGGGCGGGGGCGTCGGGCGTGAGCTGCGCCCGCTTGGCGGCCACGTCGAGGATCACGTCCCGCCTCCCGCTCGCGGCCTCTGCGCGCCGCCGTCGCCCGGGGCCGCCGCTGCGCCGCGGCGCTCGCTCGCCGGGCCCGCGGCGGACCGCGCCCCGCCGTCCCAGCGCAGGCAGATCGCGTTCCAGACGTAGCCGACGCCGGCGGCGACAAGCACCACGAGGTCGCCCGGCCTCAGCCTGCCCTCGCGGCGGGCCAGCTCCAGCGACAGCGCCTGGTCGACCTGGCCGATGTGGCCGTAGTCGCTGAGGTAGATCGAGCGCTCGGGCGGCAGGCCGAGGCGCGCGAGCAGCGCCTCGTGCGCCGAGCGCTTCACGTGCAGCATCGCCACGTAGGCGACGTCCTCGAGGCCGGCGCCCGAGCGCGCCACCGCCTCCTCGACGACGCCCACGAAGTTGTCCATGCTCTTGGCCTCGAGCCGCTCCTTCATGCCCGCGGGGTCGGTGACGCGCAGGCGGAAGCCCGAGGCGTTCTCGGGCGTGACCGGCGCGACGGTGCCGCCCACCGGCACGAGCACGTCGAGGGAGAAGCTCCCGTCGGTGCGGAAGGCGGAGCCGAGCAGCTCGTGGCCGCGGCCGCGCTGTACGACGAAGGCGGCGGCGCCGGCGCCGAGGTTGTACATGAACCGCACGTGCGGGTCGGTGAGGTCGACGAGGTCGCCGTTGCGGTAGCCGCCGGCGACCAGCACGGTGTCGACGCCGTCGTCGGCGACGATAATGTCGCGGGCGAGCTTCAGCGCCAGCACCGCCGTGCCGCACTTCTGCCCCACGTCGTAGGCGTAGGCGTTGACGGCGCCGACGTCGTGGGCGAGCTTGATGCCCGCCGTCCAGACCGGGTACTCCTTGTACTCCTCGGTGATCGAGACGACGACGTCGACGTCCTCGGGCCGCACGCCGGCGTCCTCGAGCGCCCTCCGCGCCGCCCGCACGCCCATCGCCGTCGGGTGGTCTTCCGGCCCGGGCACGACGCGCCACGAGATGCCGAGCTTCTCCCGCACGACCCACTCGGGCAGGCCGCTGGCGGCGGCCAGCTCGGCCGCGCTCATGCGGCCTGCGGGGAGGTAGGTGCCGATGCCGGTGACGCCGGGACCGCGCGGGCTCACGAGGCCTCCCCATCGGGCCGCGGCGAGGGAGGGCGCGCGGCCCCGTCGCCCTCGGGCGCGAGGCCGGCGCTGATGAAGGCGAAGACCGTCTCCATCACCTCGTCGGGCGGCGGCCGGCGCTCCCAGATGGGGAAGCGGAGGCCCAGGAAGTGCGCGACGCCCATCAGCGCCCAGGCGAGCGCCGCCGGGTCCCCTGCGCGCACCTCCCCCCGTCCCTGGGCCCGAGCGATGTTCGCGGCGTAGGCGTCGGCGAGGGTCTGGTAGTACTCGCGGTACGCCGACTCCTCGACGAACTGCGACTCCATCACGACCTTGTAGAGGTTCTGGTGCCGCAGCGAGAACGCCACGAAGGCGCGGAAGCCGAGCCTCTCCGCCTCGAGCCTGTCCGCGGCGCCCTGGGTGGCCTCGGAGAGCGCGGCCCTGAGGCTCCGCCCCATGTGGCGCACCAGCTCGACGAGCGCGTCCTTCTTGCTGCGGAAGTAGAGGTAGAAGGTCCCCTGCGCCACGCCGGCCCGGCGGGTGATCGCCGCCACCGAGGTGGCGGCGTAGCCGTTCTCGCCGAACTCCGCCTCGGCGGCCTCCAGCAGCCTGCGCCTCGTCGCTTCGCCCCGCGCCGTGCTCGGGACAGGTAGCTCGCTCATCGTCCTCGTCCCGCCGCCCGGCCCGGCCTGCCCGGACCTGACGGCCGAATCAGGTGTCAGGTTGACCGGAGCCTATGGACCGGGGGCACGCGGTGTCAAGCCGGTCGCCGCACAGCGGGGAGACAGCCGCCGCGCCCCGCGCCGCGGGGCGCGGCGGCGCCGCGCCGCTTATAGTCCCGGCGTGAAGGGCAGCCGCTCGAGCTGGGACCCCGTCGCGGGCTGGTACGACGCTACCGTCGGCGTGCGGGGGAGCCCCCACCACCGCAAGGCAGCCATCCCCACCGTCATGCGCCTCGCCGCGCTGCGCCCGGGCGAGCGGGTCGTCGACGTCGGCTGCGGCACCGGCGTCCTCGCCTTCCACGTGCTCAAGGCCGGCTGCGAGTACCTCGGGGTCGACGCCAGCTCCCAGATGGTCCGGCTGGCCCGCAAGCGCCGCGGCGACGAGGGCAGGTTCGAGCAGGGCGACGCCCGCGACCTCGTGGGCACGACCTCGGCCCGGCCCGGGAGCTTCGACGTCGCCGTCTTCCTCCTCAGCGTCCAGGACATGGACCCCCTCGACCAGGTCCTGGCCTCGACGGCGCGGGTGCTGGCGCCCGGCGGTCGCATCGTGATGTTCATGGTCCACCCGGCGTTCCGCGCCCCGCGCGGCAGCGGCTGGGGCTACGACCCCAAGCGCAAGCTCACCTACCGGCGCGTCGAGCGCTACCTCACCCCCGCGGCGGTGCCGATGAAGGAGTACGCCGAGGTCAGGAAGGGCGCCCCGCGCGGCGCCACGATCAGCTTCCACAGGCCGCTGCAGGAGTACGTGAACGGCCTCGCCGCGGTCGGGTTCTGGCTGGACGCGCTCGTCGAGCTGCCCGACCCCGTCAAGGACGAGGAGGGGCGCTCGAACCCGGAGGTGCCGCTGTTCCTGGCCCTGCGCGCGCGTGACGCCCGTCCCCGGCGGGAAGGCGCGGACGGCTAGCCTGGGTACGTGCCCATCCGACTGGAGGAGCTGGCCGGCGTCGAGATCGTCCACTACGCCGCCCCCGGCGTGCTCGTGTGGAGCCGGGCCAACGTGGTGACGGTGGAGGCGGGCGGCCGGCGCCGGCGCTTCGCGCTGCCGAACCCGGGCTGGCGGGCGCTGGCGTCGTGGAGCCGGCTCGCTCGTCGCGCCGCGAGGCTCGACAAGTGCAACCCCTTCCCCGTGTTCGAGGGCGGACGGCTGGCCGCGGTCGTGGCCATCCGCCTCGGCGAGGTCTACCGCATCGACCTCGACTCGGGCGAGGTGACGGCCACGCTGCGGCTCCGCAACTGCCGCAACGTCCTCCACCAGTCGATCTGCGTCACGCCCAAGGGCTACCTCTACTTCGGCGAGTACGGCACGAACCCCGACTACCGCCCCGTGCCCGTGTACCGCAGCCGCGACGGCGGCAGGAGCTGGGAGGTCGCCCACGAGTTCCCGGCCGGCGCGGTGCGGCACGTGCACGGCTGCTTCTGGGACCCTCACGGCCGGCGGGTGTGGGTCGCCACCGGCGACGGCAAGGGCGAGGCCTACCTCGTCTCGGGCGACGAGGAGCTGAACGACCTCCGCTTCTACGGCGACGGCAGCCAGGACTACCGCACGATCTGCCCGTTCTTCCTCGAGGACGCCGTGGTCTGGGGCATGGACACCGACCTGGCGGCGCCCCACCTCTGCCGCCTCGACCGCGCCAGCGGCCGGCTGGAGAAGCTGCGGCGCTTCCCCGGGCCGGTCTGGTACGGCAAGGAGCTGGCCGACGGCTGGCGCGTGCTGGCGACCGCGACGGAGGCGCGGCCGGGCACGTCAGACGACCGCGCCCACCTCTTCGTGTCCCGCGACGCCCTGGAGTGGCGCGAGGTGCTCGTCGCCGACCACGACGGGCTGCCGAAGCGCATCTTCAAGTCCGGCGTGATCTCGTTCGCCGACGGCCCGCAGACCAGCGACTCCTTCTACCTCTCGGCCGAGGCGCTGCGTTCCATGGACGGGCGCAGCTTCCGCTGCAGCCTGACCGCCGCCGCGCGCCAGGGGCTCCACGCCGGCGCGCTGCGGCCGCACGAGGCGCGCGTGCGCCGGGGCGCCGGGGAGCCGGTGGCGGCGGCCTGAGCGGCGCGCCGGCGCCGGCGCGTGACACGGGCCGGGGCGTGCCCTAACATGCCGCCATGACCGACCTGCGGCGCCGCTCGGCGCGCGCGACGA
>NICF_comb_assmDRAFT_10003540_pt1 | contig 11260 bp, 12 predicted proteins | sample NewIslPassag4_SG_FD_11279 | JGI IMG/M metagenome (IMG submission 11279) | reverse complement strand
GCGCCACCGCGGCGAGGAGCTCATCCCGGGCGAGCCCGAGGACCCGCGCGAGCTCTCGAAGATGATCGACGCCCCCGTCGGCGACCGCTCGAAGTGGAAGCCGACCTGGCCTCCGGTGGAGGAGTACGTCGTCCCCATCGGCAAGGCGAAGCTGGTTCGGCCGGGCTCGCAGTTGACGGTGGTGGCCTGGGGCCGGTGCGTCCCCCTGGCGCTGCAGGCCGCCAAGCAGCTCGAGGGCGAAGGGATCGACGTGGAGCTGATCGACCTCCGCTCGATCTGGCCCTACGACTGGGAGGCGATCCGAGCCTCGGTGGAAAAGACGGGCAAGGTCATGTTCGTCAACGAAGACACCGAGGTGACGAACTTCGGCGAGCACCTCATCCGGCGCACCATCGAGGAGCTCTTCTACGTGCTTCTGGCGCCGCCGAAGCTCGTGGCGGGCAAGCACCTGCCCGGAATCGGGCTCGCCGATGCGCTGGAGCGCGCCTCGGTTCCGCAGGTCGAGGAGATCGCCGAGGCGATGCGCGCCCTCGCCCGCACCGAGCCCTGAGGGCCCTGCCTCGCAGCGAGCCGGCCCCCTTCCTCCGGAAGGGGGCCTTTCGTTTTTCGAGGCCGCTGCCCGCGCTCCGACGGCCCTTTCACCCGGGTGGGTGCTGGCGACCGCTCGCACGGGCTCCCTAGTCTAGGCGCAGTCCGACGTGGCGGAAAAAGTCGAGGGTTCCGATGAAGCGGAAGACGCTGTTGGCAGTTGGCCTGGGCCTGGCCCTGGGAGGGGCGACGGCGCTCGGCGCCTGCCGCCAGCCGACCGGCCCGGGCGAGAACGGGATGGCCACGGGCGGCACCGGTGGCGCCGGCGGCATGGGCACGCGGCAAGGCGGTACCGGTGGGACGGGCGGCATGATGGGCACCGGTGGGACCGGCGGCATGATGGGCACCGGCGGCACCGGTGGCACGATGGGCACCGGCGGCATGATGGGCACCGGCGGCACCGGCGGCATGGGCCTGAATACCGGAGGCACCGGGGGCACCGGCGGGACCGGCGGCGTCCGCGCCTTGCCCGCGCGCGGGCGCTGAAGCGATTCCACTACCTCGTAGGCTCGGGCTCCCGCCGACCTGGACGGCCGGGAGCCCGTCGTGATCGCGGCCGTCCGAGCCGCAACTCGGCTTTGGCCCGAGCGCTCTTGGGCGGGACCGCCGGCACGCGCGCCGTCTCGGCTCATTTGCGTTCGCGGATCTCGCAGCCGGAGATGCGGCCCACCCAGGCCTCCTTGCGGTGGCTCCACGCGGCCGTCGGCATCCAGCGGACGTAGAAATCCTTTCCCTTCTGGATCGCGTGGAACTGGCAGGAAGCCGTGAAGCGACGCAGCGTGTTGCGCGGCTTGCCCTCGGGGGGCTCCTGGGCCAGTCGACGGGCGATCGCCGGCTCGGAAAAGAGGTCGGGCACGAGCAGAAGGACGTTGTTCACCGTCATGTAAGGCGCCAGGAGGCCGCCCGTGGGGGCGTCCTTCCACGGCTGACCGCTTCGGTCGAAGGCGCAGCGCGCGCCATCCACGCTGAAATCCGCCGCGCAGGCGAGGTCGTGCACGTCCGCCGTCACCAGTGTGATGTCCACTGGCACCGTCTTGCCCTCGCCGATACCGCGGATCGAGGGCGAGCGCCCCCCGGGCCAGAGCTCCGCCCCGATGAGGAAGACCGCGAGCGCCCCGGCGGCCACCAGCAGGACCATCCGCTCCGCGTACACCCCTTCCCTCATGCGGCCGGTTTTTGCACGCGAGTGGCCGGCGCGCAAGGCCGGCCGGCGATCCGGGCTTTCGTTCCGGAAAGACGAGGGCCAGCTTATGACTGTGAGTCCGAACGGAAGAGCCGAGGGACCGGATCGCCAACGGGCGCTCGAGGTCCTCCGCATCGAGGGCCACGACCTTCGCTCGCCTCTGGCGAATATCCGCTCCTACGCCTCGATGATCCTCGCGCGGCGCGACGGCCTCGATCCGCGCATCCGCCGGGCCGCGGAGATCATCGTCAAGAACGCCGACCGCGGNCTGAGGCTCNTCGACGAGTGGATGGACTTTCTGCGCTCCTCCTACGCGCGGCTCGAGCTTTCCCGCACGACCTGCCCCATCCCGGCCATCGCGCGCATGGCCCTCGCCGACGAGCAGCAGGATTTCGACCAGAAGGGCGTGCGCGTGGAGACGGAATTCGACGAGAGCATCCCCCCGGTCGAGATCGATCCCGCGCGCGTTCGCCAGGCGATCGCCGCCCTGCTCACCGCCGCGCGCCGCCGGGCCCCCGAAGGCTCGACCATCTACCTCCGGACCCGGCGAGCGGGAGACCGGATCCGGATCGAGGTGGAAGACAACGGCCCCCGGCCCAGCCGCGAAGAGGCCGATCTCTTCTACGACGCCGAATTCCAGATGCTCGCCCACCGCCGCATGGAGCCGGGGCTGGAGATGGCCCTCGCACGCGCGGTCGCCGAGGCACACGGCGGAAAGGCGGGCGCCGAGCCGGTCGAAGGCGGCGCCATCCACCACCTCGAATTGCCGTTGAGCACGTAGTCCTTCAGCGCTTGGAGGGAGGAAGCGGGCGCATCCGACGCTGGGGCGGACCGCGTCGCGCCAGGCGGTCGGCCTCCTCGTGGAGGCGCCGCGCCTCCTGCAGCTCGCCCCTCCGCTCGTGGAAGCGTGCCAGGCGGCGAAGGGGAAGCTCCTGGCCGGGCTGCAGGCGGACCAGGGTGCGAAGCTGCTCGCGCGCCTCGTCCCAGCGCCCCGCCGCCTCGAGCGCGGCCGCGTGCCGCGCCCGCACCACCACGTCGCCGGGGTCGTGGGCGAGGACGAGCGCGTAGGCGTCCGCGGCCTCCTCGTGCCGCCCCAGACGCTCCAGCGCCGCCGCCATGCGCAAGCGCACCTCCACCTGCTCGGAAAGCAGCCCCAAAGATCTCCGCCAGGCCTCCACCGCGGCCGCGTCGTCTCCGTCGAGCTCGGCCAGATCCCCGAGCAGGCGGTGATACCTCGGGTTCCTCTCCCCGGATTCTGCCCGCGCGCGCAGCTCGGCGCGGGCCTCGGCCACGCCTTCCCGGCGGCGGACCGCGAGTTCCCCCAGCTCGATGTAGGGCAGAAGCCAGGTCGGCGCCGCCTCCGCCGCCTCGAGGAAGGCAGCGCGAGCGGCCGTCTCGTCTCCCTGCTCGAGCAGGGCCTTGCCGCGCGCAAAGGCGGCGCGCGGATCCTCTGCACGGGCTGCGGAGGCGACGACGAAAACGAGGAGGATGACGATGCTTCGCATGTCGGTTCGGGTTCCGTTAGCAGGTGCGGGAACCTTGGACAAGCGCCACCGCCTCCGCTAATTCGACCGCCATGTCCACGCCCTTCGCCTCCGACGCGACGCTGCGCGACCTAGGCTGGCCCGAGATCCTCGCCGCGCTCGCCCGACGAGCCGATACGAGTCGCGGCCGGGAGCTGGCCGAGAACCTCGACTTCCTCGATTCTCGCGAGGCCATCGAAACGCGGCTCGACGAGATCGACGAGGCGCGCGTCCTCACGCGCAAGGCCCTCTCCATCCCCTTCGGCGGCGCCGAGGACGTCCGCCCGCTCGCGCGCCGGGCCGCGAAGGGCGCCATCCTCGAGCCTTTCGAGCTTCTGGCCTGCGCGCGCCTCCTGCACGCGGCGTCGAGAGTGCGCCGGTTCTTTTCTGCCCACGCCGCGGAGGTGCCGCGCCTGGCGGCGATCGCCGAGCAGCTGCCGGACGCCCGCCACCTGGCCGACCGGATCGAAAGCAGCTTCGAGCCCTCCGGCCAGCTGCGCGACGACGCGAGCGGCGTCCTCGCCTCCCTGCGCGACCGCGCCCGCTCCCTGCACCAGCGCATCAAGGCCCGGCTCGACGAGCTTCTGCGCGACGAGACCTTCGCCTCCCACCTGCAGGAGAGCTACGTCACCATCCGCAACGACCGCTACGTGGTGCCGGTGAACGCCTCCTTCCGCGCCCTCGTCCCCGGCATCGTCCACAACGCCTCCAACTCGGGACAGACCCTCTTCATCGAGCCGCAAGCGATCGTCGGCCTGGGAAACGAGCTCTCGATCGCCGAGTCGATGGTGGCAGAGGAGGAGCGACGCATCCTCGCCGAGCTCTCGGCGGACATCGGAGACCGGGCGGCGGAGATCGAGGACGCGGTGGAGAGGCTGGGCCGCCTCGATCACATCCAGGCCGCCGCCCGCCTGGCAGACGACCTCGACGCCGCTCGGCCCGAACTCGTCGAGGGCTGCGCCTCCTTCTCACTTCGACAGGCGCGCCATCCGATCCTCGTGCTGCAGGGCAAGGAGGTCGTGGCCAACGACGTGCGCCTGGAGCCAGACCAGCGCGCCCTCGTCCTCTCCGGTCCCAACGCCGGCGGCAAGACGGTGACGCTCACCACCGTCGGCCTCTGCGCCCTGCTCACCCGCGCGGGCCTACCCATCCCGGCGGCGGCAGGGTCGAAAGTTCCCCTGTACCGAGCGCTGGCCTCCGCCATGGGCGACGACCAGGACCTGGAGAAGGACCTCTCCACCTTCTCCGCTCACCTCCTCGCCCTGCGCGGCATCCTGGAGAGCGCGCGCGAGGGAAGCCTGGTCCTGATCGACGAGATCGCCGCCGACACCGATCCGCGCGAGGGCGCAGCCATCGCACGGGCGGTGTTGGAGGCGCTCACCGAGCGGAACGTCCAGGTGGTGGTGACCACGCACCTGGAGGAGATCAAGGCGCTGGGTCTGGTCGATCCGCGATTCGCCAACGCGCGCGTCGTCCTCGACCCCGTCACGCTCGCCCCCACCTTCCGGCTGGAGATGGGCGCGGCCGGCGTTTCCAGCGCCCTGGAGATCGCGCGCCGGATCGGCCTTCCCGAATCCGTCCTCGAAGCCGCGCGTCGCCACCTGCACGGGGGCAGCGCCCTCTCCGCCGCACTCGAAAAGCTGGAGGAGGAGCGTCGCGAGCTCTCCCGCACCCTGGCGGACGTCCGTCGCAGACAAGAGGAGCTGGACAAGACCCGCGCCGAAGTGGAGGGGCTGCGGCGAAAGCTCGAACTCGAGCGCAGCCGAATCGAGGCGAAGGTCCGCCAGGAGCTGGCCGAGGAGCTCGAAGCGATTCGCCGCGAGGTCGGCGGCTGGGTGGCTCGGCTGACCCGCAAACCGACCCTTCGCGACGCCGTGGAGATCCAGAAGAAGGTCGCGGAGCGCATCGAGGAGCAGGAGCGGGAACGCCGAAAGATCGAGGCGAGGGTCGAAGCCGCCCGCGAACCCGAGCCCCTTCCCGCCCGTCTGGAGCCGGGAACTCGCGTCAAGGTCGCCAGCCTCGGCACCGAGGGCGAGATCCTCGAAATCCACGGCGACGAGGCGCTGGTGCGCGTGGGCTTGCTCAAGACCCGCGTTCCTCTCGGCGACCTGGTGGGGCTGCCCGGGAAGGCTCGGCAGCCAGGCCGCGCGCGGCTCGCCGTGGAGCAGGTCACGCCGGCGGCCCTCAGCGAGCCGAGCGCCCGACTCGACGTCCGCGGGATGCGCGCAGAGGAGGCCCTCCGCGCCCTGGAGCTCTTCCTCGATCGCTCGTATTCCGAGGGACTCGAATCCGTCCAGGTGATCCACGGCCTCGGCACGGGCGCCCTCCGCCAGGCCATCCGCGCCGCCCTCGAATCCTCCCCCTACGCCGCCGGTTACGCCTCCGCCGCCCCCGAGGAGGGCGGCGAAGGCGTGACCATCGTCTCCCTCCGTTCCTGATCCGCCCCGCCTCCGGAGCGCTCCCCCGGCGCGATGTCCGCCGAATCGATCGGGCAGCCCCCCGCCCCATCCGGCACACCCCCGGACCGATGTCCGCCGAATCGATCGGGCAGCGGAAGAGCCCCGGGGTCAGCGACGGCGCAGGAAGCAGCCGAAGACCTTCGTCCGCGCCAAATCGGGCTCCCTGCCGTCGAGAAGGGCGACAAGCGCGTCGCGCAGGTGGAGGCGTGCGTCGGGCCGAAGGCGATTGCGGTCGTCGTCGATGCCTCCGGCGTACCGAACCCGACCCTCTGCGTCGATCACGATGGAGTAGGTGGCGAAGCGTGCACCGAGGGCATCGGCCAGAACGCCCTCGGCGTCTACGAGGATGGGGAAGGGATAGCGCCGCCGGCTCTTCTCCCTCCGGGCGACCTCGACCGAGGCCTGGACGTTCGAGTCCACGGAGACGAAGGCGACGCGATCGCCGAATGCATCCGCCAGCTCCAAGAGGCGCACGTCGTGCGCCCGCTGACAGGGGCAGGTAGCGGAGAAGAAGGTGACGACCAGTAGCGGCCGGTCCCCGCGGATCTCCGCCAGGGAGAGGGGGTGGGAAGCGCTGGAGGGGAACGGCCGCTCCAGGAGGTCGGGGGGAAGGAGGGTCTCCGCCCCGGCCAAAGCGGGCAGCGAGAGAAGCACCAGAATTGCGATCGAGCTCGACCTCATGTCCAGATCCTCATGACCGCGAAGTGAAGGCCGAGGCGAAGGTTCTCGTTGCGGCCGAGGCCATCGACAGGCGGATCGACGAAGAGGCCGGCCTGGAGCCTCCAGTCCCGCAAGGGATAGCCGGCGGAGGCCCCGAAACGCCAAAGGCGGCGGGATGCCTCGAGCTGGGTCTCGTGGCGAGCGAAGAGGGCGAGGGTCAGCTCGGAGGGCAAGGATGCGCCGAGGAGCAAGGACGCATCCATGCCCCACTTGCCTCCGTATTCGCGGCCGGCCGCGCTCCGGCGGAGGTCGTGGACGAGTAGGCCCTGGACCTGGACGAAGGCGATCCCGTAGCTCTGCTCGACGGCGAGTCCGCCCCAGGCGCGCGCGCCTCCCCGTACTGCGCTGGGCGGGATCTCTGCGGTCCTGTCGTCCGCCCCAGGCGCGCGCGCCTCCCCGGCCGGTCGCATCGACACCGAGGGGATGGGTGGTCTCCTCCAGAGCGCGGCCGGTGGGAAGACTCACGCCGCCGAGAGCAGCCAGTCCGGGGGTGTGGAGCGATTGTCCGGCGAACGAGAAGTCGTAGCGCGCCGCGAACTGCACGTCTCCGACTCCCCCGCCGAAGCCAGACTCCCGGCGCGTCGACGCGTAGTTCTGGACGAGGGGGAGGACGGTGCCCACCTGCGCACGCTCTCCCAGCCGGAGAGTGCCGAGCAGGCTCTGCTGGAAGAGGAAGACGTCGGAACCGTAGGGGCGATACGCCCCATCGTCGTCGAACGATCCGAGCGTGCGCTCCGCCCGTAGATCCAGGCCGACGAGGGCCTCCTCGTGGAGGGCGAGGCGGCCGAGCTGACCCGCGGCAGCACCGGCGCAGCAGGCCTGGGCATGGCCCGGTTCCGGCAAGAGCGCGAGGATCAGCCCGGTCAGCAGCGCGGCGCCGAACTCAATCGATCTGCAGCCCGACAACGAAGCGATCCTCTTCGGGGCCGCGGATCCGGAGGATGAGCTCCCACTCCCCGGCCATGTGGAAGGCCACGTTCCGGATCAGGTAACGCCCCTGGCCCTCCTCCTCGACCACGGGCTCGGAGGGCGAGCCGTGATCGTGCGCGGGCATCCAGGCCTCCACCTCGAGATCGAGACCGGTGACGGGACGATAGCCCTCGGAGCGGACGATGTAGGCCAGGAAGTGGTTGGTCCCCTGCTCCGGTGGCTGCGGCGAGGAGCGAAGGTCCAGCCACAGCGCACCGCTCTCGCTCTTCAGCTGCACCAGCGAGGTGTCCGGGAATTCGATCTCCCCGTCGTCCTCCGTGCCGCCGCAGGCGGAAACGACGAGGGACAGCGCAACCAGAACCCAGAGGAAAGAAAACGCACGCAGCCTCGACATGGCCCCATGGATAGCCCACGCGCCGCCAAAGGCAAGATGGCAATTTGCCGCGGCATCCTTGCCGCGGCGCGATCTCAACGCGCGCGGTGTCGACGCACCAGCCGACGACGTGGGCGCGGCTCGACGTCGGAGGAAGTCCGGCGCTTGCGGGAGGTCTTGCGCGAACCCGCCTCGTCGCGGGACCCCTCCGACGATTCCTCGCCTTCCCGCGTCACCAGGGTGAACTGCACCTGGCGGCGGGCGACGTCCACGGCGGCGACCTCGACCCGGATCCGATCGCCGATGGCGAAGGAGCGATTCGCGCGGGGAAGGACGAGCCTTTGCCGCTCCTCGTCGAAGACGAAGCGTCGGCCGATCGCTTCGACGGGGACGAGGCCGTCCACCAGAAGCTCGTCGATCTCGGCGAAGAGGCCGAATTCGGCCACGCCCACGACGGTCGCGTCGAAGCGCTCGCCGATCCGCTCCTGCATGAAGAGGCATTTGAGGTAGCGATCCGCCTCGCGCTCGGCCTCCATCGCCGCACGCTCCATCTCCGAGGAATGCTCGGCCACGGCCTGGAGCTCCTCCGTGATGGAAACGATCCGCCGAAGACCGGGAATGCGTCCTCGCCTCCCCCAGTGCTCCTTGAGCAGACGGTGCACCATCAGGTCGGGATAGCGCCGGATGGGCGAGGTGAAGTGGAGGTAGTAGTCGGAGGCGAGGCCGTAGTGGCCGATGTTCTCGGCCGAGTAGGCGGCCTGCATCATCGCCCGCAAGAGCAGCATCTTTAGCGCCCTCTTCTGCGGCGAGGCGCCGATCCGGCGCAGGAGCCGCGAGAGTTCCAGAGGGCTCGGTCCCCGCTCGCCGATCTTCACGTCGACCCCGACCGCACGCGCCAGCCGCGCGAAGGCCTCGAGTTTCTCGGGATCGGGAACGTCGTGGACGCGGTAGATGGTGGGCAGGCCCAGGCGGTCGAAGTGGCGGGCCACCGCCTCGTTGGCGGCCAGCATGAACTCCTCGATCATCCGGTGCGCATCGGTGCGTTCCTCCACCCCGATGTCCACGGGACGGCCGTCGCCGCCGAGGCGAATCTTCGCCTCGGGTAGATCGATGTCGAGTGCACCCCGCTCCAGCCTCCGCTCTCGCAGCCTGGCAGCGAGCTCGGCGGCGTTGCGAAGGTGTGGCGCGAAGGGCTCGAGCCGCGTCTCCTCTCCCCGCAAGAGCGCGGCCACCTCCTGGTAGGTGCAGCGGGCCTGCGAGCGCATCACCGCCGGATAGAGCTCGGCGGTACGGCGGTCGCCGGTGGGGTCGAAGAACATGTCGACCACCATGCAGAGCCGGTCCTCGTCGGGGTTGAGCGAGCAGATGCCGTTGGAGAGCTCGGGCGGGAGCATCGGCAAGACGAGCCCGGGGAAGTAGACCGAGGTGCCCCGCAAGAAGGCTTCCTCGTCCAGCGCCGTTCCCTCCCGCACGTAATGGGAGACATCGGCGATGGCCACGACCAGGCGAAAGCCGCCGGGGACCGTCCGGACGAAGATGGCGTCGTCGAAATCCTTCGCGTCGGGGCCGTCGATGGTCACCAGGGGAAGGTCGCGCAGATCCTCGCGCCCCTTGCGATCCTCGGCGGTGACGCGCTGGGGAATGGCGCGGGCCTCGGCCCGGACCCGGGGAGGAAAGGAGTCGGAAAAGCCGCGCCGGAAGGCGATCTCCAGGATCTCCAGACGCGGGTCACCGAACTCTCCCGCCACCCCCAGCACCTGCGCCCGCGCGCCGCCCTCCTCGACGTGGCGGACGAAGCGCGCCCTGACCACGACGCCGTCGGGGATGTCGCGGCGCGGATCGACGGGGATGCGGTCGGGAAGCATGGGGTCGAGGGGCTCGATCCAGGCGCGCTTTCGTCGGAGACGATAGGTGCCGAGCAGGAGGCGGCGCGCGTGCTCCAGGACCTCGACCACCTCGGCGACGTCGCGGCCGTAACGCCCGCGGACGATGCGGGCGCGGACGCGGTCGCCTTCCATCAGCGCCTGCGCCTCGTGCGGGGGCAAGAAGAGATCCTCGCCCTGCCCATCCAGCGGGGAGAGGAAGCCGTAACCGTCTCGCTTGCGGCGAACGATGCCGACCACTTCCCGTGGGGGCCGGCGTGAGGGACGATGGCGTCGAAAGCGAGGGGCTTCGTCCTTGAACATCCGGCAGGGGTTATCAGGAAATCGGGACCGTGTCGCCCCCGGCGCGTGCGAAAGCGTCGAAACCGCCCTCGATCACGAAGACGTCGGTGACGCCGGCGCGGGTGAGCTCCTGGGCCCGCTCGGCCTGCTCCGCGAGGTCCGCCAGTAGCAGGATGGTCCGTCCGCGCGGCAGCTCCGGGATCCGCCGGACGAGCTCGGACGCGGAGATGCGCAGCGAGCCCGGGATCGTCCGGCCGCTTTCTCGCCGCGTCTCTTCGGAGCGAGCATCGACGATGGTGAAGGGCTCTCCCAGCTCCAGCCTGCGGCGGAGCTCGTCGGGGTGGATCAGGGTGTAGGGATGGCCTCCCTGTGCGACCTGCATGCGATCCCCCTCCTCGAAAAGGTGCTGGGGAAAGATTGCGCACCCCGAAGAGTGGGGGCAGGCGAGTTCAGGAGGGCGTCCCCTCGCCCGCCGTGCCCTGGGCGCCGACGAGGACCTTGATGATCCGGGGCGTCTCCTCTCGCTGCACGAGCTCGCAGGTGGTGCAGGCGCCGTGCTCGATGTGGGAATCGCAGCTCTTGCAGGTTCCGAGTGTCTGCAGGGCGGCCGCGAATTCGTCGCGCAGCCGCATCAGTGCCGCCAGGCGCCGGCTCGTCCGCTCCAGCTGCTCGTGCAGGGCCTTGGCGAAACGCTCCGCCAGCTCGGGCGCGGTCCCGCAGCAGGTCCTCATCTCCAGAAGCTGCCGGATCTCCTCCAGGGAGAGGTCGAGCTCGCGCAGGTCGGCGATCAGCGCCAGCTTCTCGAGGTCCGACTCGGTGTAGAGGCGTCTTCCGCCCTTGCCCACGGCCGCCGGCTCGAGGAGGCCGGCCTCTTCGTAGAAGCGAACCGTGCGCAGGGTCGTCCCCGTCTTCCGGGCGAGGTCACCCGTGCTGAGCATCGCGTTGGAAATCCCCTTGCGTCGATCTCGCACGGTCGCTCCCCGAAAGACCCGGAAATAGAACTAACGGCCCGCTCCAAGGCTGTCAAACGCCCGTGGACGGGGTTCGGGCGACCGGCCGAGCTGCTTCAGGGCCAGCCGCACCGCCCGCCTTAGACCCGCGAAAGGCATCTCGGCCACCGCCTCCTCGGGAGAGAGCCAGCGGAACGAGCGGTGTTCCGAGGGGTCGATCCGAACCTCGGCCTCCGGGGGGACCTCCGCCACGAAGGCATGCTCCCGCACGAAGAGGGGCTCGGAACCCATCCCGAAGGCGTGGACGTAGTCGAGCGGGCGGACGTCCGCCGCGATGCCAGTTTCCTCGAAGAGCTCGCGGCGGGCCGC
>NICF_comb_assmDRAFT_10003538_pt1 | contig 11265 bp, 8 predicted proteins | sample NewIslPassag4_SG_FD_11279 | JGI IMG/M metagenome (IMG submission 11279) | reverse complement strand
CCCGAAGAGCTTGGCGCCGAACGCCTCGGCGGCCGCGGCCAGCCCGAGCGCCTGCCGCGCCACCTGGATCGGCGAGAGTCCCACCAGGCCGTTGTAGGACAACCCCGGGATGTGCAACACCTCATACGGGGTCAGGACCTGGCTGCCGATCACGAATTCCTTGCCCGAGGGATTGGCCTCGGTCAGTGCCCCGCGCCGCACCGTCACCGTCGCCGGGTTGATCGGCCAGAGCTCGACCACCCGACCGAGGCCGTCGCGCCGCTTCTCGAGGTACGCGTTGCCCCACAGCAGCAGGGAGACGTAGACGTACTCCCACAGCTCGAAGTCGGTGGCATCGGGATGCGGCCGCTCCAGGAGCGGCACGCGCACCTCCTCGCGCCGGCCCGACCTGAACACCTTCAGCGGCAGCGCGGCCGCGGCGCCGGAAATCAATGACACGGCGCGGTAGACCGCCGTGATCTGCACCGAGCGCTCCGGTGTCACCAGCACGCCGCTATCCGTCTGGCTCCCGGCCATCATCCACGTCAGGAGCTCGGGCGCGGTCAGCGGATAGCGGGGGTTCTCTGGGCTGGCCCGTCGCTCGAGCAATCGTCGCAGCATCGTCATCGCACGTTCGCCCACACGATCAGCGCGATACCGGCCACCGCCAGACCCAGCGCCGGGGCCACCAGGGCCGCGGCCGCCACCAGGAGCCCGATCCCGACCAGCTCGATCGCCTCCAGCACGCGCTCACGGGTCACCATACCTGCGGCATCTCCTCTGCAACCGGCCCCTGATGCACCATGGCTCGCCCGAGCGCCATGATGAGTGCCACGATCCCGTCAATCCGTTCGGTGCTGCGCCGCTTGGACGGCTTCAGGTTGCCGGCCGGATCCTGCTCGACGGCGACGTTGCTCGCCATCCACCGCAGGACGGGGTGGCCCCCGTGCCGCAGCTTGCCGCCCCGGATGAGGCGCTCGAGCTCGGCCGTCGGCGCGGCCATACTGGCGAACCCCTGGCCGAACGGGACCATCGTCGCGCCGTCGTTCATGAGCTGCGTCACGAGCTGGGTGGCGTTCCAGCGGTCGTAGGGGATCTCGACGACCTGGTACGTCTCGGCAAACTCGCGGATGTCCTCGCGGATGTGGTCGTAATCCACCACGTTGCCCTCGGTCGGCGTGAGGTAGCCCTCCTGCGCCCACACGTCGTACGGGACCCGGTCGCGACGCGCGCGCTCGCGGATGCCCTCGGCCGGGCACCAGAACCGGCAGAGGACGTCGTACCCACCGTCGTCGTCGGGAAACACCGCGATGAATGCTGTCAGGTCCGTCGTGCTCGACAGGTCGAGACCGGCGAAACACGGCCGGCCGCGGAGCGCCTCCGGGTCCACCGGCACCGCGCCGGCATCCCAGACCGCCATGTCGAGCCAGCGGTCGGCCTGCTCGGTCCATTCATTGAGGCGCAGGCGCCGGAAGGCGTTCTGCTGCCCCGGGACCTCCTGGGCGCGCGCCGCCAGCCGCTCCAGATCGTCGAGCTTCACCGATACCCCCAGGTTCGGGTTCGCCTTCGCCCACACCGCCGGGTCGCGCCAGTCGTCGCCGGGGTCGATGCTGGCAATGTAGGCGAACCAGGCATCATCCGCGATCACGCCCTCGAGGACCTTGACCGAGTAGTCGTGGTACTCCCAGCAGACCGAGGTGCGGTCATACCCGGCCGTGGTGATGTACCAGACCAGCGGCTGCCGGCGCGAACCAGTCGCCGTCTCCAGGACGTCGACAATTGACCGCGTGCGGTGGGCGTGCAGCTCGTCGACGATCGCCCCGTGAATGTTCAGGCCGTCGAGCGTATCGGCATCGGCGCCGAGCGGCTCAAATTTCGAGTGTGTCGCGAGGCTGTGCAGGTTCGCTGCCAGCACGGTGATCCGGCTGCGGAGCTGCGGCGTCGCCTCGACCATCCGCTTGGCCTCGCCCCACACGATCTTCGCCTGGTCCCGCTTGGTGGCCGCCGCATAGACCTCGGCGCCCGGCTCGCCGTCGAAAAACGACAGGTACAGCCCGACGCCAGCCGACAATGTGCTTTTGCCGTTCTTGCGCGGCACCTCGTTGTAGGCCGTGCGGAACCGCCGCGTGCCGTCCTGGCGCTTCCAGCCGAACACCGAGCCGACGATGAACGCCTGCCACGGGCTCAACTCGAAGGGCTCTCCTGCCCACTCCCCCTTCGAGTGGCGCAGGAAGCGAAAGAAGGCGATGGCACGCTCGGCCGCCTCGTCATCGAACCACAGCCCGCGCTGGTGCCCGGTTTCGAGGTCGCGCAGGTGCCGCTCGCAGGCGAGCCGCACGAGCCGACCGGCCGGGAGCTCGCCGGCGAGCACCTGCTCGGCGTATGTGGTGACCGGGCTAGCTGCCTGCACTGACACGACCACTACCGAACAGCTCCTCGAACGGGTCCGTCTCTTCCTCCGGTGCTGCCTGCACCTTCGCCCGGCTCGACGGGGTGAGGCCGAACTGCTGCAGCATCGTGTTCGCCCGTCGCCAGGCATCGGCCGCGATCGCCACCTCCGGTCGGGTGCGGATCGTCGTCCCGCCGCTCGTGGTGGTGCACTCGTACGTCATGCCGTGCTGACGGATGACCTCCCGCGCCGCGACGTACTCGGCAAGCGCATCGCACAGCAGCCCGAGCGCCTGCGTGTCGGATGTGGTGAGCACCCGCATCTCACCGAGCAGCGGGGCGATCTGCCGCCACAGCCGCCGTGCCCGCCCGCGGAGCCAGGTCGGCGGTTTGACTGCGCCGGCCGGCGGCTGCGGTTCGTTCCTGGGCAGCGGGCGCTTGCCCGGGTTGCCCTGCAAGAGCTTCAGCGCCGTGGGTTTGGGCGGGCGTCCTGCCGGCATCAGCGACCGTCCGTTCCAGTTGACAAAATCCGATCGAATTTCGCGGCCGCGCAAACGCGGGTGGGGGCGCGGGTCTCCGAGGGCCTGTCTGCCAGACTTTTGACCCGCCTTCCCCTTGGTGCCAGCCGATCGCGGGAAGTACACTTAGGCAATTCGGCTGATGTAACAAAGGAGGTGCATCATGGCGAACAAGCCGAAGTACAAGCCGGGGCAGAAGGCCCCCGCGTCTGGTCAGTACCCAATCGTCGGTCCCCGCGGCGGGAACACGGGCGAGGAGCGGACCGTCACCGAGGGGGAACCGTTCCCTCCGACGCCGAAGCCGGGGCAGGGCTACGGGACCCCTGACCTGACCAAGCATCGAAAGAAGAAGAGCTGATCGCAGCGATTCTTCTCCAAACCCCGCCGTTCAGCCCGCCGGCGCGGCGGGGGTTCGCTTGTCCGGCTGCTGCGCCGTCGCCGCGACGAGGAACCGCTCGACCGCCGCGATGACGTCCGCCAGGGCCGCGGCGTCCGGCCGGCTCGAATCCCACACGACATCAGGCGTCAGCGCCGGATCGCCAATGCGCATGAGCCGCTCGACGTAGTCGGTGACGCCACGTGCCAGCGGGTAGCCGGCGGCCACGCGCGCCGCCAGCCGTTCGCGGCGCACGGCATCATCCGCGCGGCAGAGCACGGTCAGTACCTGGCGTCCAGCGAGCATCAACGCGGCGTTGCCGTGCCGGCCGCTCGTCTCGACCACACAGGGGCTCTCGGCATCGAGTGCGTCCTCGAGTCGGCACCAGGCGGCGAGGTCGTCGCCGGTCCACACGGCGCCCGGTGCGAGCAGCGCGAGCCGCTCGTCGTCGATGCCAAACGTGGGGAGGCCAAGCTCGCGGTCGAGCGCCGCGCGCAGCGTGCTCTTGCCCGACGCCGGCGCACCGCAGACATGGACGACCACGGAGCCGGCCCGCGCGGCCAGGTCCCGCGGCCGGGCGGCGAACTGGGGATCACGCGGCCGGGTCCACCGCCGCGGGTCGCGGGTGCGCGCCCCCTTCGTCCGGTGGCACGAGACACACAGCGCCTGCAAGTTGGCGCGGTCGTGCGTCCCACCGTGCGCCAACGGGATGATGTGGTCGACCTCGGACGCCGGCGCGCCACACATCCGGCAGAGCGGCTCCTCGGCCAGCACCTGTGCGCGCACGCGGCGCCACTCGCTCCCGTAGCCACGCTGGTGAGCCGTGGGGCGCTGCCGCCGTCGCTCTCGCTGGCGCTGGTACTGGCGCTTGTGCTGCGGGCAGTACCGTTCGGTAGTGAGAAGCGGGCAACCAGACCAGCTGCACGGCCGTGGCGGACGGTACGGCACGCGATCCTCCCGTTAATGCCAAGAGCCGCCTCGAGGGCGGCTCCCACACTTTTCCACGTTAGCAACATTGTAGGGGTCTTGTTTCAGCGCTGTCAAGCTCGGATGAATGCCGCTTACTCTTAATCAGCGGGTTCGGGGTTCGAGTCCCTGGCGGCTCACCAGGAGAAATACATCTCATGATGGGAAAGGCGATGCCCTCCGCTCGAAACGAGTGGAGGGCATCGGTCTATCTGGCTCCTTGTGGAACCCCTTCCTGAAGGGATTGCCCGGCACGGCGCCCTCGTGCGGTTCTGGAACCGCGGCCGGACATCCGTGACCGTTAGCCGGACCGTACGTGCGGGAGCGCTGCCCCACACGTGAGCCGGCCGCGCGCGTGCCTCGGCTCGAGCAAAGCGGTGTGGTCATGCCAGGCATGACCCATGCCCGAAGGATTCAGGGGAAGTGACGCCTTAAGGGGGCAGAGGCCGGGGACGTCGCCCCTGATGGTTGGGGGTGACTTGGGTGTCTAGGACCCTTGCCATCTCAGCGGAGAGTGCGTATCGGTTCCCATCCGGCGTCCAGAAGTCGGTGAACAGGGAAACGTTCGCATCTGCTGAGCACGGGCCGCTGGATCCCGGGCCGCATCACGCGCATCTCTATTTCAATAAGGAGTGGGCCGCTCCCCACCTCACCGAGGGGAACGGCGATATCGGGGCGTAGGAACATCGCAACGGTGGCGCCGAACGGCAGTCTAGGCCTCGGCTGCGCTCCTCTCAACGGCGCTTCCCGCTGGGCCGGATGTGCCACACCCGGGAACTGCCGTGTTCCCACGCGTCATGGACACTGAGGACGGCGGGAGCTGCCGCGCACCGTAACCGGAATCGCAGCCAGATCCGCGGTCGGCCGCCACGCGAAGCTGGGAAGCTGAGCCATTGCGTACAATCACGCGGTACGTGTACGCTTGATTCATGGAAACCATGACCGGATGGGCGTGGACGGTGGAGCGGACTACGTCGCCGGCCATCAATGGGACGAGGCTGGCCGTGCGACCGCGTAAGGCTGACCGCTGTCGTGCCTGACGGCGGGACCGCATTCCCGGGCACCACAACGCACGGAGAACAGAACCGATGGCCAGACTGGAGGAGCTCACGGTCGGCGCGCATGTCCAGGGCGTCCTGCCGAATCGCGCCGTCACCGTCGTCAGCGTGCGCTGGTACGGCGACAGCGCCTGCGAGCTGGTCTACGAGGCCGGCGATGGGCAGGTCGGCAACGTGCTGCTTTACCGCGACGATGAGCCGAATCTACAGATCATCACCGCCGGCCGGCCCTGGAGCTTCGATGGTGACGGGGCACTGTTCCGCCTCGTCTCCGAGGCGTATCGCATCCGGCTGGCTTACCTCTTCGACCCACTGCTGGCCGTCCACACCTCACTCGTCGAGCCGCTGCCGCATCAGATCACCGCTGTCTACGGGGAGATGCTGAGTCGCCAGCCGCTCCGCTATCTCCTGGCCGACGACCCGGGTGCCGGCAAGACGATCATGGCCGGCCTACTCATCAAAGAGTTGATGCTCCGTGGCGACCTGCGGCGCTGCCTGATCGTTTGCCCGGGCAGCCTCGTCGAGCAGTGGCAGGACGAGCTCGATCAGAAGTTCGGCCTGCCGTTCGAGATCATGACCAACGACAAGCTCGAAGCTGCCCGCAGTGGCAATTGGCTGCTCGAGAACGACCTGGTCATCGCCCGGCTCGACAAGCTCGCCCGCGACGAGAACGTGCAGGCCAAGCTCGAGCAGACCGACTGGGATCTGATCATCTGCGACGAGGCCCACAAGATGTCCGCGACCTACTTCGCGGGCGAGATCAAGTACACCAAGCGCTACCACCTGGGCCAGCTCCTCGGGCGGCTCACCCGCCACTTCCTCCTCATGACCGCGACCCCGCACAACGGCAAGGAGGAGGACTTCCAGCTGTTCATGGCGCTCCTCGACAGCGACCGCTTCGAGGGCCGCTTCCGCGACGGCGTCCACGTCACCGACACCTCCGACCTGATGCGCCGCCTCGTCAAGGAGCAACTGGTACGCTTCGACGGCACCCCGCTCTTCCCGGAGCGCATCGCCTACACGGTGACCTACACCCTCTCCGACGAGGAGGCACGCCTCTACCGAGCCGTCACTGACTACGTCCGCGAGGAGTTCAACCGGGCCGATACGCTGGCCCATGGGGGCAGCCGCGGCACCGTTGGCTTCGCCCTCACCACCCTTCAGCGCCGGCTGGCCTCATCTCCCGAAGCGATCTACCAATCGCTCCGCCGTCGCCGAGAGCGGCTGGAGCGGCGCCTGCGCGAGGAGCAGCTCCTGCGCCGCGGCGCCTCGGACCGCCTGGATCTGCTCGCCGGCCTGCCACACCTGACCGAGGAGGACTGGGACGACCTGGACGATGCCCCCGAGGCCGAGCTGGCGGAGACCGAGGAGCGGCTGGTCGACCAGGCCTCGGCTGCGCGCACCATCGCCGAGTTGGAGGCGGAGATCGACACCCTGCGCCGGCTCGAGGCGCTGGCCGAGCAGGTGCGCCGCAGTCGGCGCGATCGTAAGTGGGAGGAACTGGCCGATCTCCTCCAGAGTCGCAGCGAGATGTTCGACGCCCGGGGCCACCGCCGCAAGCTCGTCATCTTCACTGAGCACCGCGACACGCTCAACTACCTGCAGGACCGCGTCACCACCCTGCTCGGCCGGCCCGAGGCGGTCGTCGTCATCCACGGCGGGATGGGCCGCGAGGACCGCAAGAAGGCCCAGGAGTCCTTCATCCACGACCCGCAGGTACAGATCCTGATCGCCACCGACGCCGCCGGTGAAGGGATCAACCTGCAACGCGCTCATCTGATGGTCAACTACGACCTCCCCTGGAACCCCAACCGCCTGGAACAGCGCTTCGGTCGCATCCACCGTATCGGCCAGACCGAGGTGTGCCACCTCTGGAACCTCGTGGCTCGCGAGACGCGCGAGGGCGACGTCTACGCCCGTCTACTTGAGAAGCTGGAACAGGAACGAAAAGCCCTCGGCGGGAAGGTCTTCGACGTGCTAGGCCGCGTCACCTTCGACAACCGCCCGCTGCGCGAGTTGCTGGTGGAGGCGATCCGCTACGGCGACCGCCCCGAGGTGCGTGCTCGCCTGAACCAGGTGATCGACCGCGCGCTGGACCGAGCCGCCCTCGAAGAGCTCCTCGCCGAGCGGGCGCTCGCACACGACGTCCTCGATGCCGCCAAAGTGCAGGAAGTCCGCGAGCAGATGGAGCGCGCCGCCGCGCGCCGGCTCCAGCCGCACCACATCGGCCCCTACTTCCTGGACGGCTTCCGCCGTCTGGGCGGCACCGTCCGCGAGCGCGAGCCCGGCCGCTATCAGGTCACGCACGTCCCGGCCGCCATCCGCGCCCGCGACCGGCAAGTCGGCACTCGCGAGCCGGTCCTGCCCCGCTACGAGCGCATCACCTTCAAGAAGGAACTGATCCACCCCCCGGGACAGCCGATGGCGGCATTCGTCTGCCCGGGCCACCCCCTGCTCGACGCCACCATCGACCTGATCCTGGAGCGCTACGGCGACCTGCTCACCCGCGGCGCGGTGCTGGTCGACCCGGAGGACCCCGGCGAAGAGCCACGCGTCCTCTTCTACCTGGAGCACAGCATCCAGGACGGCCGAACGACCGCCGACGGCCGCCGCCGGATCATCTCCCGCCAGCTCCAGTTCGTCGAACTCAGCCGAGACGGGACCGCCCGCGCTGCCGGCTACGCGCCACACCTGGAGTACCGGCCCCTGACCGACGACGAGCGCGCGCTGGTCGCCCCGCTGCTCGATGAGGAATGGCTGCGCGACGGGATCGCCGACCGGGCCAAGGAGCACGCCATCAAGACGCTGGTGCAGGAGCACGTCACCGAGGTGCGCCAGCGCAAGGAGGCGCTCATCGCCCGCACCAAGGCTGCGGTCCACGATCGGCTGACCAAGGAGATCATGTACTGGGACCACCGCGCCACCCAGTTGCGTCTCCAGGAGGAGGCGGGCAAGACGCCTCGGCTCAACTCCGCCAAGGCGCGTCAGCGGGCGGACGAGCTGACCGCCCGGCTGCAGACTCGCATGGCGGAGCTGGAGCAGGAGCGGCAGATCTCGCCGCTCCCGCCGGTGGTGATCGGCGGCGCCCTGATCGTGCCGGCCGGGCTACTGGCGCGCCTGCGCGGCGAGCCGCTGCCGGCCGATGCGGTCCGCGAGACGAAGCGCGTCGAGCGCCTGGCCATGGAAGCCGTCATGGAGGCCGAGCGTCGACTGGGCTATGAGCCGCGCGACGTGAGCGCCGACAAGCGCGGCTGGGACATCGAGTCGCGCGTGCCGCACACGGGAGCGCTACGCTTCATCGAGGTGAAAGGCCGCGTCCGCGGGGCCGACACCGTCACCGTAACCCGCAACGAAATCATCGCCGGCCTCAACAAGCCGGACGACTTCATTCTCGCCCTGGTCGAGGTCGACGGCGACACCGCCACCCCGCGCTACGTCCGCCGTCCGTTCCACCGCGAACCCGACTTCGCTGCAACCAGCGTGAACTACAGCATCCGCGAATTGCTCGCCATGGCGGAGGAGCCGTCGTGACGCGACAGTAGTGCCGACGCAGGTCGTGCACAAGCAAGGTTCTAGGGTCAAGTAGCTTACGGAGTACGTTCCGATGTCGAGTCAGAGTGAATCCAGAGCTAAGCAATGGTACGACCGTCTCCGCCAGCGGCCAAGGATGGTCAAGATCGGAAAGTTCATCGGTGTATGCGCAGCCATCCTCTTGGTGGCCGTTCTTGGCCCGCTGGTAGTGATTACCTATCTAGGGACTGAGACGGCCTCGGTGTATGGAACCATTCTGGCCGCCCTGTTCGCGGGCGCTAGTGCCGCCGGCGCGATGGTGGCAGTCCGCGAGATGCAGCGGGACCGCGCAGAGCGAAATCAGCCTCTAGTGCTCGTAGACTTCGACGTCAAGTCGAATGGTGCGGTCTGGATTCAGATCAAGAACATTGGAAGTGGACTTGCCAAGGACGTGACGTTCAGTTTCGATCCTGTGCCTGTCGACTTCCAAGACAGACCCCTAACCTCCTGGTCGCTATTTCAGAAGCCGTTGGCGGTGCTTCCTCCAGGAGCTGAGCACAAGACTTTGTTTCAGGTAATAACCTCTCTTTACGGAAAAGATGTACCGCGTGTTTTTGACGTGGAGGTTCGCTGCCGCGGCGAAGGCGGAATGATGTATGCCCGTACCTACCACTTTGACTTCGATCAGTTTCGCGATATGACCTTGCCACCCAGAGCCGCGGAAGAGATTCTTACGGAACTAACGAATGAGACCAAAAAGATTACAAAACTTCTTAGCAGGAATTCTCGTTAGCGCGAATGGTGCGCTACTAACAACAATCACACCACGTAACTGTGGGACTACGGGTGAGCTCAACCATCGCGCCCGCCCTGAATTGGAGGAGCTCGGTGAGTGACACATTACTTGGTGGTATTATTGCTGTTACAGGAATAATTCTCGGCACAATCGGTACGCGTTACCATATGTATGTCGAGGATTGGCGGAGAATTCGGCACGAGAAAGCAGACCGAGTTGCACAATGGTACGGCAGACTTCTCGCAGCAGCCTGGAGTATGAATGACATCAGCCTAGAGTCTATTGACACCCCGATTCCTGACGAGTGGAAGACGAACATTTCTGAGGCCAACTACGCGATGCTGCAGCTAAGTCTCGAAGATGAGACCGCTGCCAGCGTTGCGAAGGCTTACAAGCGCCTTGCCACCTTGTTCCAAAAGGTGCAACGCGACAAAGCATTCCTCAAAGCACACCAAGATGTAAACCTACTCGATGAGCTGTGGGAAAACCGGGAACGTCTCCAGAGCGAAGTGGCGCAACTCGAGTCGATGGCGCGTCGACACCTCACGGAACTACGTGAGCCAATCAAGCCAATCTGGATACGCGTGTGGAACTCTACCATGAACCACATCCGTGGACTCGGGGTGCGTTCACTACTCAACAAGCTTCGCCAGCTGCTGCGCCGTGGTGGTAACGCAGGCGGATCCACGGCCATAAGTCAGGCGCAATGATGTCAACGGAGAGCGTGTCGACCCGCCAACTAATCTTCGGGCTCACTGGAAGATGAGGGCACCAACGCGCAGCGAGCCATAGCGGCCTACGCCGACCAGGACTAACCACCATGGACAGCGAAGTGGAGCGACCACTCCGGTTGTCGTACACCGAGGGAGATAGGGAAGCGGATGTACAAGAAAAAGCTCATCGAGGTCGCGTTGCCGTTGGAGGCGATCAATCAGGCGTCGGCGCGGGAGAAGTCGATCCGGCATGGGCATCCGTCGACCCTGCACCTGTGGTGGTCACGGAAACCGTTGGCGACGTGCCGCGCCGTGCTCTGGGCTTCGCTGGTGGATGACCCCTCCGCTCACCCCGACCGCTTCCCGACCGAGGAGGCTCAGGAGGCCGAGCGCAAACGACTCTTCGGCATCCTGGAGGATCTCGTCAAATGGGAGAACTCNACNAACGAGGACGTGCTGCGACGGGCGCGGGAGGAGATCCTGAAGTCGACCGACGGCAACCCACCGCCGGTGCTCGACCCCTTCTGTGGCGGCGGTTCGATCCCGCTGGAGGCACAGCGCCTGGGGCTGGAGGCACACGCCAGCGACCTGAACCCGGTGGCGGTGCTCATCACCAAGGCGCTGATCGAGATCCCGCCGAAGTTCGCCGACATGCCGCCGGTCAACCCCGACGCTTCGCCCCTCCTCTCCCAAGGCCGGCAGAAGGGGTCTGGGGGTGGCGGTCTCCGCTGGAAGGGCGCGGCCGGACTCGCGGCCGACGTGCGGTACTACGGGAAGTGGATGCGCGACGAGGCGGAGCGGCGCATCGGCAACCTCTACCCGAAGGTCAAGCTGCCACAGGAGCACGGGGGCGGCGAGGCGACCGTGATCGCCTGGCTCTGGGCGCGCACCGTCACCTGCCCGAATCCCGCCTGCGGCGCACGAATGGTACTGACGAGCAAGTGGCGGCTTTCGACCAAGA
>NICF_comb_assmDRAFT_10003536_pt1 | contig 11269 bp, 11 predicted proteins | sample NewIslPassag4_SG_FD_11279 | JGI IMG/M metagenome (IMG submission 11279) | reverse complement strand
GGAGCTGTTCGACCCACGCCCCGTTCGCGGTCCAATGGAGCTTCGCCCCGACGACGCCGTTCGCGTCCAGCGCGGCCGGCTCAGCGGGGTCTTCCTCCCCGAGAACTACGTGGGCGAGGCCTGGGATGCCGCCATCTTCCTCCGCCAGGCCTGCCGCCGGGCCGGATTGGAGGCCGAAGCGCACGCGGACCCCGAAACCCGCCTCACCGCTTTCACGGCGCGGCGCCACGACGCCTGAATCGCCACGCCGATGGCGCCGCCCTCGAGATGACGCGGCGGGCGACGGCGCCACGACGCCCCTACGGCGCCGGCATGGAAAGGGGGGCCTTCGGGCCCCCGCTCTCCCTCCGGGCGCCGGGCTCCTGCATCAGCCGCGCGGGAACTCGCCGGGCGCTGGGCGATCGCTCTCCTGGGCGCGGCTGCGGGCCTCGTCCCACTTCTGGTAGGCCGACGCCACCTTCTGCTCCTTCTCCTGCAGCTCGCGCCGCGCCTGGGCCGCCTCGGCGCGCCGAGCCGAAACCTCGGCCTCGAACGACTGCGGATCCATGTCGCGGACGCGCGTGTCGTTGGCGTCGGCGAGGACCTGGTATTGCGCCTGGCTGAGGAGCGCCTCGTGGGTGCGCACCTCCGCCTCGGCGTACTTCACCCGCGCCTCGGCGGCCTCCCGGTTGGCCTCCGCCCACTCGACCTGGGCCTCGGCCGCCGCGAGCCCGGCCTCGGCCTTCGCCAGCTCGCCCTCGGCCTTCTCGACCGCGTTGGCGTCACCGGTATTGCGGGCGAGCTCGACCTGGTTCTCGGCCGCCTTCACCCGGCTCTGCGCAGCATTCCGCTCGGACTTGGCCACGTCGAGCCGGTTCTTCGCGTCCTGCAGGCCGACCTCGGCCCGGTTCTTCTCGTTCTCTGCCTGCTGAAGCTCGGCCCGGGCCCGCTCCACCGGCCCCATTTGCTCGGGGGGAACCCGCGCCAGCCAGTTTTCCTCGATCTTCGGCGCATGGCCCCTGGCGCAGCCGGTCAGGAGAGCCGCCGCTGCCAAGAGCGACAGGCCCCATCCGGTTCTCCCAGTCATGTAACACCTCCCTCTGGCGCAAAGCGTGTGCATTGCGACAGAAGGAGGGGAGCCCCTGGAGGATCAGGGGCTCCCCACGGAAGAACCGGCGCCTCAGGCCGCGCTCAGTTCGAAGGCTCCACCGGCCCGCAGGTCAGGTTGTCGCCCTCGCGGACGAGGCGCGGCACGCAGACCCGGCTCAGCCAGCACTTGTGTAGCCGCTGGGGATCGCCGCCCGGCTGGAAGCCCGCCGGGCAGCTCGCGGAGACTCCCGGGAGGACGCCGCCGTCGTTGGCGCAAGAGAACGTCGGTGTACGGCGACCAAACTCGTCCACAAGGACGTCCCCGAAGAACTCGCAGGATCCCCCTGGGCCGCAGAGGGTGTTTTTCTTCGTGCAATAGTGTTCCTGGACCTCGCCGTCCACCACGGTGGCGATGCCCGCGTTGCAAACGAGCTCCGGGCTACCGCAGGGGTCGGCCGCGCTGGGGTCGCAGGCGCAGACCTTGAAGGGATACGCATCATTGGGCTGCGGCTGGTAGCGGATTCCAAAGGTCAAGGGATTGACGCAGGGTCCGCTCATGCAATCCCCGTCATCCGTGCACGTCTTGAAAGCCGGTTCGGCCGGATCGTTGAAGCACCGGGCCTCCCCGATGTTGTCGCAGATCCATCCGGCCGGGCAGTCCTGTACGTAGTCGCAACCCGGGGCGCACCAGGTGTCGCCCATCCCGGTCACGTCGACACAGACCGAAGGGTTGTCCGAGCCCGTGACGTTCATGTCCGCGCAATCGGCGCTGGAGCCGCAGGAGATGCACCACTGCGAGGCATCCATCGGGAAGCATTCGCCGTACTGCGTCCCCGACCCCGCCGGGGCCTGGACCTGGCGGTCGAGCTCCTCCCCGGTGAAGGGATCGACGAAGCGCTCACCGTTGCAGAACCATCCGTCCAGGCAGCCACCCCTCAATGCACCGCCCCGGTCGATGCAGTCCTTCTCGACACAGATGCCGGTCACCGGATCGCCGGTATCCGGATCGACGGCGCACTTGTAGGTCGAGATGCAGTCCTCGAAGGGCTCGTTGCAACCGGTCCTCCAGTCGAGGCCGAGGCGGCACCCCTCCTCCACGCACTCGAACTTGGTCAGGTCGCAGTACCCGATGTAGACCGTATCCTGGCCACCGATCTCGCACTCCTCGTCGCTCATGCAGCCCCGCACGCCGTGGGTATCCTCCCTCCGCGCGGCCGCCGCGGGGACGCAGCGACGCTCGCTTCCGTAGACGGCGCAGACGAAGCCATCGCCATAGGCCTTGCATTCGTCGTCGCTCTCGCAGGGGTTGCCGCACTTGCCATGGCCCCAGCGACGGCCGAGCTCGCAGCTTCCGATGAGCTGCGGATTCACACTGTCTGCCGTCATGTGGCAGACCTTCGCCGGCGGGCAGCCCTGGGACTTGTTGTCCTGGAAGTCGAAGTAGCACCCCGGGACGCAAATGCCGCGACGCTTGTCGCAGACCGGGTTGAGCTGGTCGCAGTCGTCATCGGTCGAGCACGGCCGGAAGTCGGCGCAGTCCTCGTACTGTGGCACACACAAGCCAATCAGGTCGGGATCGTCACCCTGGTAGGCGATCGTGCCCTGGGGGCAGCTTCCCGTGTACTTGCGCAGGCAGACGTTCATCGTCTCCCCGGCGTAGTTGTAGGGAACGCATCGGGAATCCTCGCCGCACTCCGTGTCGAGCTCGCAGAGATCGCAGAGCTTGGCCTTGCGCCAGCAGACGCCATGGCGCGGCGGATCGCCCTGCTGCATCGACTGGTCCTCCTGGCAGTAGCAGTCGCGAAGCCGCCAGTTGCAGTAGCCCTCGCCGCAATTGGCGTCGATGTCGCAGGGCATGCCTTCCACGCAGCGACCGGTGGTCTCGTCGCAGCGCAGCCCCTTGTTCAGTCCGCAGTCCCGGTCCCGCCTGCACTTCGGAACGCAGGTCCCGTCCTCGCAGCGCTCGAACTCCCGGCAGTCGTCGTCCACCTCGCAGGGCTGAGCTCCGCCGGTTCCACCGGTACCTCCGGTACCTCCCTCGCCGCCACCGGTGCCGCCGTCGCCGCTGCCACCGGTACCGCCTGTATTGTCGGAGGGGGGCCTGGGGTCGGGATCGTCGCCACAGCCGCCGCCCGCGGCAGCTGCGAGCGCCGCGACGACGACGGCGACCATCGGCATGGTACGGAGCCAACGAGAAGGTGTCATATCCGTTCTCCCACGCGCTCGAGGCGCATCTCGCCGGGGACCCTGGAATCCGCGCCAGCATGCCACGGCGCGCACACGCGAACAACTCCCCGCGCGCGCCTGCGGGCTTGCGGATTCGGACTCTCGATGCCCAGGCTACCGGAGTGGGTCGACACTTTCCAGACCTGCTCGGCGATCCGGTGCCGACGCACGGCTACTATTTCGCGCCGCGACACCACAAACTCGCGCGCCTGAGGCCCGGCGACCGGCTTCCCCGCCACATGGGGCCGTGGGAGTTCGTGGCGCGCGACGACGAGGGAACGAGCAGCGAGATCCTGCAGAGGCTCATCGAGCGCCATCCCAACCTCGATCCCTACCGGCTGACCTACGCGACCTCCACGCCCGTGGACCCTCTCCACCTGGCGAAGACGCGCCGCGCCCGGATGGCAGGTTACGCGCTGGTCTTCGGCATCACCTTCGCCCTTTCGCTCCTCGCCCTGGGAGGCTTGCGCGAAAGGCGCCGGCCGCACGAAGGCGTGACGGTATTCCCTCGAGCGCGCCAGCGGGGGTAGAGTCCCCTCCCGTGAGGCTACTGGTTGCGGACGACGACGACGCGATCCGCCGCCTGCTCGTGCTCGAGCTGCGGTCGAGGGGGGCCGAGGTCGTGGAGGCGGCCGACGGCGAGGAGGCCGTGCGACGGGCGCTCGAATACCGGCCCGACGGAGTCTTCCTCGACGTCCTCATGCCCCGCCTGAACGGCTACGACGCCCTGGCTCGGCTGCGTGCCGCCGGCTACACCGGCCGCGTGGTCATGGTCACCGCCCTCTTCGAAGGATCGCGCGAGCTGGATTCGGGGGTGCGCCCCGACGACATCCTGGCAAAGCCATTCCGCCGTCGGGACGTCCAGGCCTGCTGGGAGCGATTTCTGGCCGCCCTCGGCTCCTCGGCCTCGCGCTCCGGGGAGGGTGGTGCCAAGGAGCCTGCCGCGGGCTCCTGAAGAGCCGCTCGAGGCGCGGCTCGGTCCTCCGCTCGTAAAGCCGCCGCCGAAACGTCGCGCCGGAGACGGCTCCGGTACGCGACGCAACGGCGGCCCAGCGGCTCCTAGGGAGCCGCGGACATCGCCATCGCAGACGAGAGGAAGGCGCGGAGTTCGTCCTCCTCCATCGCCCCCACGTGCGCCGCCCGCACCGTCCCTTCCCGGTCGAGGACGACCAGCGTGGGCAGGGCCCGAACCTTCAGGGCGCCGGCCGTCCGCCCGTCGTCGAGCGCCACCCGCAGACCCGAGAGGCCCTTCGCCTTCACGAAGGCTCGCACCCTCGCTTCCCGATCCGGGCCCTCGTCCCGGTTGACGGCCACTGCCACGAGTCCCCGCTCGGAGAATTCCTGGGAGACCCGATCGAGGGCGGGGATCGACTCCACGCAGGGAGGGCACCAGGTGGCCCAGAAGTCCAGGACCACGGTCTTGCCGCGCAGATCCGCGAGCCGCATCTCGCCGCCGTCCAGCAGGGGCAGGTGGAGGTCCGGCGGCGGCGCGACGCCCACTTCGGGGCCGGAGGGCAGATAGAGGCGGCCGAAGAGGATCGCCAGGGCGGCGAGAAGCAGCAGCCAACGCAGGGGGCGAAGGCCGGATCGTCCGTCCATGCCCTCATGGAACCACCGGCAAGCGAAAAGGTTCCACCGGAAAAGTTCCCACAGGCCGCCGACTTGCACCCCGGCGCGACGGGGGCACGATCGCCGCATGTTCGCCTTGATTCGATGGGCCTTCCTCTGCTTCCTCGCGGTCCTCGCCGGCGTCGCCGCCGTCAGCATCCCCCTCGGAGAGAAGACGCTGGCCGAACGGCTGCGCGATCTCGCCGAGGGAGCCGAGGTCGAGCGCGTGGCGGCGGAAGCGGCAAAGAAGGCCCTCGCCCGGATCGCGGAGGAGGAGCCGCCGCCCTCCGACGAGATCACGGACGAAGACCGCAAGGCCCTGGAGCGCCTGATCGGCGAGCGGACAGGCGCCCGCTGACTGGCAGGCGTGTCGTCCGTGCACATCCTCGACTGGTGCGAGGGGGTGGTGCATGGCGGCACATGTGGCGGCAGTCCTGCTTGCATTCGCGCGGGTCGCCGCTCCCACGATCGAGTCCTTCGACGGGCCGCTCTGGACGGAGCGATCGACGACAGAATTGGCCGAGGCCCGCGCCTCCTCCGCGCGGGATGGCATGCCCGCCCTCACCGAGCTGGTGAAGAACGCCCGCCCGGCGGTGGTCTCGATCGCCGTCGAGGAGGTCGGCCGCCAGCCCATGCTGCACGGGGATCCCTTTCCGGATTTCTTCGACGGCTTCTCCGGGCCTTCCGAGGGACTGGGCGCCGGCTTCGTCATCCACCCCTCGGGGCTGATCGTCACCAATGCCCACGTGGTCGAGCGGGCGCAGCGGATCAAGGTGACGCTGGAGGACCAGGGCTTCTCCCACACGCTCGAGGCGCGGATCCTCGGCACGGACTCCGAGACGGACCTCGCCCTTCTCAAGGTCGACACCGACCATCCGCTGCCCGTCCTGCCACTCGGCGATTCGGACGAGGTGGAGATCGCCGACTGGGTGGTGGCGATCGGCAACCCCTTCGGCCTGAGCCAGACGGTCACCGTCGGCATCGTCAGCCACAAGGGCAGGACCGACGTCACGCCGCAGGGGCGACAAGGTTATTTCGATTTCATCCAGACTGACGCATCCATCAACCCCGGCAACAGCGGCGGTCCGCTGCTCAACCTGCACGGCGAGGTGGTGGGCATCAACAACGCCGTCAACGCCTCGGGCCAGGGCATCGGCTTCGCCGTGCCGATCAACATGGCCAAGAAGGTGATCCCGCAGCTCGCCCGGCACGGGAAGGTGATGCGATCGTGGCTGGGGATCTCCATCGAGGACCCAACCCTGGAGCTCGCCAACCAGCTCGGCCTGCGAGAGCCGGGCGTGCTGGTGACGGCGGTCACGCCCGACAGCCCCGCAGAGCAAGCCGGTCTGCGCGCCGGGGACGTGATCGTCCGCTTCGATGGCCGACCGGTACGCGGCGCGGGCGCGCTGCGCTGGGAGGTGGCCTGCACGGAGGCCGGGAGCCGCGTCAGCCTGCACGTGATGCGCAACGGCAAGGTGATCCGCCTGGAGGCGGTCCTCCGCCCCGTTCCCGGCGAGCAAACGCCGCCGCCGAGAAAGCGGCCGGGCGTGCCCACGTAGGTCCTCCTTCTCCTTCGACAACACGGCGCTCCGTGGTAGGCATGCGTCCATGGAGCGTCTTTTGGGCGCCCGCGTGCGCCTCGCCATCGCCGCCGCGATCCTCCTGGTGGCGGCCCTTTTCGCGCCCCGGCTGTCCGGACCGGCGCGAACCGCCTCCCTGCAGCGCGCCATCGACGCCGTCTTCGACGAGCTCGAGCAGCGCATCGAAGCGGAGCGCCCCGACCTCGCGCTGCCCGTCCCCGTTCGGCTCTTCCCGGAGGACGCGGCGGCGGCCATGCTCGTGGAGCCGGCCCGGGAACGGGTCCTCGCCTCCCCTCACCTTTCGCTCTCGGCTCGTGGCTTCCGGATCCGGCTGCTCTACGCCGACGTTCCCGAGGGCATGCGCATCGGCCTCGCCTTCGACGAGACCTCGATCCAGCCGATCGAGATCGACCGGACCATTCCGCCCGTCCGCACGTGGGCGATCTTTCCGCCCCTGGTGGCCATCGTCCTGGCCTTCGCCACCCGTCGCGTCGTCCTCTCGCTCGGCGTGGCCATCGCCCTGGGGGCTTTGCTCTCGGCCACCTTCGATCCGTTGGAAGCGATCGTCCGGGCGACGCGCGACTACGCGTGGAAGTCGATCCTCTCGCAGCCCTCGAAGCTGTGGATCGTGGTCTTCACCGTAGTGCTCGGCGGCATGGTCGGCGTGACCGCGCGCGCCGGTGACATTCAGGCGATCGTCGATCGGCTGACACGATGGGTGCGGGGACCGAAATCGGCACAGCTCGCCGCCTTCGTCGCGGGCCTCGTCACCTTCTTCGACGACTACACCAACGCCGTCCTGGTCGGAAATGCGATGCGCCCGCTCTTCGATCGGCTGCGCATCTCGCGTGAAAAGCTCGCCTACCTCGTGGACTCCACCTCGGCACCCATCGCCGGCCTGGCGCTGATCTCGACCTGGATCGGCTACGAGGTGAGCCTCTTCGGCGATGCGGCGCGCGCCCTGGGGCTCTCGGCGAGCGGCTACGAGATCTTCATCCGGGCGCTGCCCTTCCGCTTCTACTGTGTCTTCGCCCTCGTTTTCGTGCTGGTCAACGTGCTCGGCGGTCGGGACTTCGGCTCGATGCTTCGCGCCGAACGCCGCGCCGCCGAGACGGGCCAGCTCCTCCGCCCCGGCGCCGTACCGCTCTCCGGGACCACCATCGCCAGCCTGCGGCCTCGCGAGGGCGTGGAAGGGAGACCGCTTTGCGCCATCGCGCCCGTGGCGGTCGTCCTCGTCGCAACGATCGTCGGCCTGGTCTGGGATGGCGGGGGATTTTCCGGCGCGCACGGCTCGCTCCTCTCCCTCGCCGCCTGGCGCGAGATCCTCGGCGCGGCCGACTCGATCCGAGTCCTCGGGATCGCCTCGCTCTTGGGCGTCGCCACCGCGCTGGCGCTCGCCCTCGGCCCCAAGCGGCTTCGCCTGCGCGAAGCGCTGGTGGCCCTCGGTCTTGGCGCTCGCTCCATGGGCCTGGCCGTCCTCGTCCTCCTTCTGGCCTGGGGCCTCGAGGCGGTGACGCGGGATCTGGGGACCACCGACCTGATGGTGGCCACCCTATCCGGCGCCATCCCGGCCGCCGCCCTGCCGGCTGCCGTCTTCGTCACCGCGGCCGTGGTCGCCTTCTCCACCGGGACGAGCTGGGGAACGATGGCGATCCTCATCCCCACCGTCCTTCCCCTCGCCTTCCACGCGGGAGGCATGCCCTTGCTCCTCGTCTGCGCCGCGGCGGTCCTCGACGGCGGGATCTTCGGCGACCACATCTCTCCGATCAGCGATACGACGGTGCTTTCCTCGATCTCTTCCGGCTCGGATCTGATGGATCACGTCCGGACCCAGATGCCCTACGCCCTGACGGCGATGGTCGCGGCGCTGGTCTTCGGCTACGGCCTGGCGGGGATCGGCCTGCCCAGCTGGCTTTCGTGGGTGCTGGGCCCGGCCATGATCGCCGCGGTTCTTTTCGGGCTGGGCAGAAGTGCGCGTCCGGCCGAGGCGCCCGTCGCGACGGCCGAGACCGCGCCGGGCGCGTAGTCACCGAGTCGATGCTCGACGCCGTCCGCGGCGCGCGGTTCACATGCGCAGGCTGCGACGGATCTGCTGGACCGCGGCGGTCAGGAGCCCTGCCTCCCGTTCGGTGGGCTCCGCGCGCACGAGGAGCCGCCTCAGCTCGGCCAGGATCTTGTCGGGCTGCTGCGGGTTGAGAAATCCCGCGAGCATCAGCACCTCCCGCAGGACTTCGAAGAGGCGATCGATGTCCTGACGAGTTGCCCTTCTCGCCAGCTCCCGCGGTGGCCGCGGCGCGGCCAGCGCCGAGCCGAGCTCGTAGGCGACGATGGCCACGGCCTGCGCCAGGTTGATCGAGGGCTGCCCGCCGGCCGTGTCGATGCGGCAGATGGCGTCGCAGCGCTCCAGGTCCTCGTTGGTGAGACCATGGTTCTCGGAGCCGAAGACGATCGCCACCGTGCCCCCGGCCGCGATCCGCCGCGCCACCTCGGCCCCGAGCTCCCGCGGCGAAAGGGCCGGGCGGCGTCGGATCGTCCGACGAGTCGTTCCGCAGACCCACGAGAACGGCGCCACCGCCTCGTCCAGGGTGAGCGCCATGTAGGCGTTCTCGAGGACGTGCTCGGCGCGCACCGCGGTGCGCGGGTCGAAGTGCCAGGTGGCCGGCGAGGCCAGGATCAGGCGGGAGAATCCGAAATTGGCCATCGCCCGCGCCACCCCGCCGACGTTGTCGGCGATGCGCGGCTTGTGCAGCACGAAACCGACCTCGCGCATACCATCCACTCCGAGATGCGCGTCGCCACGTACAACATCCGCCACGCCAGTCTCAAGGGACTGGACGCCATTCGGTCCGCGGTCGCAGCGCTCGACGCCGACCTCGTGGCCCTTCAGGAGGTCGACCGCGGCGTCCCGCGATCGGGCGCGGCGGACCAGGCGGCCTGGCTCGGCCGCGCCCTGGGAATGGAGGCGCGCTTCGGCCCGGCGATGCGCCTCGACCGGGGGGAGTACGGGCTGGCCCTCCTCTCCCGCTTTCCCATCGCCGACGCACACGTCCACCCGCTGCCCTCGCGGCTCGAGCCGCGGATCGTCCTGCACGCCGCCGTCGACCTCCCCGAGGGGGCGAGGTTGGAGGTGGCCGTCACCCATCTCGGCCTGCACCCCACCGAGCGCTGGGAACAGATGCAAGAGCTCGTCCGCCTCCTCGGCAGTCGGCGAAACACTCTTCTCATGGGCGACTTCAACGAGACGCGGACCGAGCACGGCTTCGCCCTGCTCCGGTCGCACTGGGTGGACTGCCTGGAAGAAGCCGGCTCGACCCCTCTGACCTATCCGGCCGACCATCCGGTGATCGCCATCGATCACGTGCTGCGCAGTCGCGACCTGCCCCCCGCGCGCTCTGCGGCCGCCCTCCCCACGCTCGCGTCGGACCACCTACCCATCGTCGTCGAGCTGGGGTAGAAGACCCCCTTTCTCTCGAAGGGATCTGGCATGTTCGACGAAATCCTGAAGGCGCAGCTCTCCCGCACCCTGCCCCGCACCGACCTACCCCTCCCCGGGCGGCGCGAGGGAAAGGTCCGCGACGTATACGACCTCGGCGACCACCTCCTCATCGTGGCCACCGACCGGCTCTCGGCCTTCGACGTGGTCCTGACCACGATCCCCTTCAAGGGCCAGGTGCTCAACCAGATCTCCGCCTACTGGTTCGAGGCCACGGCCGACGTGGCGAAAAACCACGTCGTCTCCCAGCCGGACCCCTGCGCCCTGCTCGCCCGCAAATGCCGCGCCCTGCCGGTGGAAGTGGTGGTCCGGGGCTACATCACGGGTTCGCTGTGGCGCGACTACCAGGCCGGCCGCGCAGGCGTCTACGGCATCGAGCTTCCGGCCGGGCTGCGCCGCGATCAGGCCTTCGAGAAGCCGATCATCACCCCCTCCACCAAGGCGGAGGTCGGTCAGCACGACGAGCCGATCTCCTCGGAGGAGGTGGTGCGGCGCGGCCTGGTGGATCCGGAGATCTGGAAGGAGTGCCAGCGCATCGCCCTGGCCCTCTTCGAGCGCGGCCAGAAGCTCGCCGCCGAGCGCGGGCTGATCCTCGTCGACACCAAGTACGAATTCGGCCTGGCCGGTGACGAACTCTTCGTCATCGACGAGATCCACACGCCGGATTCCTCGCGCTATTGGGAGGCCGCCGAGTACGAGGAGCGCTTCGCCCGCGGCGAGGATCAGCGGATGCTCGACAAGGAAAACATCCGCAAGTGGCTGATGGAGGAGCGCGGATACATGGGCGAGGGCCCCGCTCCGACGATCCCCGACGAGGTCCGGATCGACCTGGCGAAGAAGTACGTCGCCAACTACGAGCGACTCACCGGCAAGCCCTTCGAACCCGCCGACGGCGACCCGCACGCGCGCCTCGTCGACAACCTCCGCAAGGCCGGAATTCTCTGAGCAAGGAAGACGCCGCGCGGAGTACGGCGGCTCCTTGCATTGCCGCTGCTCGAGGCCCGTTTTGCGTCCCGGCCACGGACGTGGAGGGGGCGTGGACCGCGCTCTGCGCCCGGCGTCCTCCAGCGCCCCGGGCGCCTGACGGATTGGCCTGACGGAAGCCAGTCGAACTCCATCCCCCCGCGGTGCGCAATCGTGGCGCTGCTCGCCGGCTGTGCGGCGTGGGAAAAGGCGCGCTCCCATATCCGTGGGACGTGATAGCAACGTCTCCCTCCACCAATTTTCGCCGCCATGCGTTCTGTCCGGTTACTTGCAGTGTTGACCGCCTTGGCCCTGGCGGCCTGTGGGGGAG
>NICF_comb_assmDRAFT_10003533_pt1 | contig 11274 bp, 9 predicted proteins | sample NewIslPassag4_SG_FD_11279 | JGI IMG/M metagenome (IMG submission 11279) | reverse complement strand
CTCGCAAGTCGAGGCGCTCTCAGTGTATACAAAGTCGTGTTCAATGGGGCAAAAGGAGGTGCAACGGTGGTACACTTTACTGAAAAATGGCTGCCCACCTACATCCGCCGCGATCTGATTGTGCTGTTCTGCGGCATTAATCCGGGGCGTGTATCGGCGACAGTCGGCTATCACTACGCCAATCCGTCCAATCTGTTTTGGCGCGGGCTGTACGAAGGCGGCCTTACCCCCCGGCAGCTAAAGCCGGAAGAGACGGCATGCCTGCTTGAGTACGGATACGGCATCACTGATCTGGTCTGTCGCCCCACCCGCTCCTCCGGTGAGCTGCGGGAAGCGGATTTCTCTGCCGGAGCGAAACAGTTCCGGCAGATGGTCCAGACGTACCGTCCCCGGGTCATCTGCTTTAACGGCATTACTGCGTACCGTCACGCCACCGGGCGCAAAAAGGAAGCAGTCTCGCTCGGCCTGCAGCCGCAGCTCGCCTTCGGAACCGCGGATTGGGCCGGCAGCCATCTGTTCGTCATCCCCTCCACCAGCGGCGCCAACGCCTCCTATACGCGGGAAGAACGGCTGGCGATGTTCGGTGAGCTGAGCCGTTTCCTGCGCGAGAAAGGGTGGCATCCGCTCGATCCGCAACGCACGTAAGCCCCCGCCCCGCAAGGTACGGCAGACAGCATGCACCAAAAAAAGACTCGGGCACGACGGTACCGATGGCGATACCGCCCGCCCGAGTGATGTTGGCACGGTTGGTTGCAGGCATCAGGCCTTTGCGGCCGTTTTCAGCAATTGGCTCTGCTGACGAACGTACTGGATCAGCTCCACGCTCATCTGGTAGTAGTTAAACGGCGTGATCAAATAGATTCCGTTGAAGTAGGTGATGGCCACGTCCAGCAGCTCCTTGGCCATCTTGATGCCTTCCTGTCTGGCCGCTTCTCCCTGAACACGCCTCATCCGCTCCCTCGCTTCGTCGGAGAGCTTGATCCCCGGCACTTCGTTGTGCAGAAATTCCGCGTTGCGCGAGCTGGTCAGCGGCATGATCCCGATAAACACCGGAATCTTGATGTGTTTCGTCGCATCGTGGACGAGCCGGATTGACTCTGCGTCGTACACAGGCTGCGTCATGATGAAGTCGGCTCCAGCCTCCACCTTTTTCTCCAGCCGTTTGATCGCGGCTTCGATGTGGCGCACGTTGGGGTTGAAGGCTGCGCCCACGATGAACTGCGCCTTTTGTTTCAGCGGCCGGCCGGAGAACGAGATGCCTTCGTTGAGCTGTTTGACCATGCGGATCAAGTCAAACGACGTGACATCAAACACCGAGCTGGCTCCCGGCAAGTCACCAAAGCGGGAGGGGTCGCCGGTCACCACCAGCACCTGGTCGATGCCGAGCGCGTGCAGTCCCATCAAGTGAGACTGCTGCCCGATCAGATTGCGGTCCCGGCAGGCGATGTGTACGAGCGGATCGATGCCGTACTGGCTTTTCATGATCGCTCCCAGCGCCATGTTGCTCATCCGAACGTTGGCCAGCGAGTTGTCCGCCAGGGTGATGGCGTCCGCTCCGGCCTTGTGCAGCTCAAAACAGCCGGTCAAGAATCCTTCTGTGTCCAGATCCTTTGGCGGGTCAAATTCTACAATAATTGTAGTGCCGGTTTTGACCCGCTCCACGATGCTGGGTTTCTGCCGCTCCCTGACGCTGTACGAGGCGACGGACGGCCGCTCCGTCAACGCTTCGGACGGGTTGACGCGCGGCAGCGGTGCAAGTCCCTTCAGCGCTTCCGCCATGGCCCGGACGTGGTCCGGCGTGGTTCCGCAACAGCCGCCCAACAGGCGCACGCCTTGTTCCCGGAGGCGCAGCGCGCTCTCGGCAAAGTACTCCGGTGAGGACTTGTAGGCGTACTCGCCGTCGCTGATGCCGAGCCGGCCCGCATTGGGAAAGGCGGAGAGCAGCGCCCCATCCGGCACGCTCGCGCTCTCGAACGAGCGGAGAATCTCAGCCGGCCCCAGCCGACAGTTGAGACCGATGATGTCCGCCCCCGCCTTTTGCAGCTGGGAAAACGCCTCCGTCAGCGTATAGCCGTCACGGGTCCGTCCCACGTCCAGCGTCGCCAACTGGCAAATCAGCGGCAGGCCGGTGAGCGGGCGGATCACGTCAATCGCGAGCAGCAGTTCCTCCAGGTCGAGAAACGTTTCCAGAATCAAGCCGTCCACTCCGGCGTGCAGCAGCGCGATCGCCTGCTCTTCAAACTGATCGCGGTACTCGTCCAGCACTTTTTTCCGCACCCGTCCGGCGATGATGGAGCCGATGCTGCCGACGACATAGGCGTCGTCCTGTGCCGCCTCCCGGGCGATTGTGACGGCGACGCGGTTGATGCGCGTCACCTTGTGCTCCAGCCCGTAACGGGCGAGCGCGTCCCGATTGGCGCCGAACGTGTTGGTTTCCATTAAGCGCGCTCCTGCCTCGTAATACGCCTTGTGCACGTCGTACACCAGGCGCGGATTAGTCAGGCACAGTTCCTCAAAACTGACGCCCACCGGCACCCCCGAACGGTACAACTGGGTCGCCATCGCCCCATCCCCGACCAGCAGGTGGTCTCGCAAATATTCGCGCAAATCTTTTTTGGCTGTCAAATCCATCCCTTCTCTCCCATTGCTCTGTGAAAAGTCTATCGGTCTACAGGTCGAACGCGGACGGGCCGGCGTTGAAATACCGCGCCTCCGGATGGGCGAAGACCATCGCCGAGACGGAGGCTTCCGGCTCCATCATGAACCCTTCCGTAAGCTGGATGCCAATGTCCTCCGGTTTCAATAAACGGAACAGCTTGGCCTGATCCTCCAGGTTGGGGCAGGCCGGGTAACCGAACGAGACGCGAATCCCCTGATAACGGGCACCAAACCGCTCCAGCATGGTCATCTCCGCCGGATCGGGGAAGCCCCAGACGTCCCGCATCACGTGGTGCAGCCGCTCCGCGAAGGCTTCCGCCAATTCCAGCGCCAGCGCCTGCAGGACGTGGGAACGGAGGTAGTCCCCCCGCTCTTTCAACAGGGCGGAGCGCTCGCGGATGCCGGAGCCGGCCGTCACGGCCAAAAACCCGACGTAATCCATCTCGCCGCTCTCTACTGGCCTGAGGAAGTCAGACAGACAGAGATACGGTTCCTCCTGCTGACGAGGGAAGTGGAAGCGCTCCAGCAGACGGCTGTGGTCGCGCGGATCGTAGACGAGGATGTCGTCGCCATCCGCCTGGGCGGGGAAAAACTGATACATCCCGTGCGCCGTGATCGTGCCGTCCTGATTGGCTTCCGCCAGCAGCTCCTGCACCAGCTGATACAGCCCGGTCACTTTTTCATCTCCGGTCTCCAGCAGTTTCTCCACGTTGCCGCGGACGCCGAGATGCTTGCCGAGCAGCATCCGCAGGTTGAGGTAGGGCTGCAGATGGCTGATCGGATAGTGGCGCAGCACATGCCGCTCGCAGTCGGGCGGCACGTGAACGGGCACGGTGCGGTTGACGGCGGAGCGCTTCGGCTTGAGCGATGACGCCGCTGTTTCGGCCTGCTTCTTCGTCGACGCTTCCTCTTCCGCTGCCTGCTGAGCCGCACGCAGCTTTTCCCGTTCCACGGGGTCCTGCAGGCGGTTGACCAGGTCGAGCCCATCCATCGCGTCCTTGGCGTACAGCACGATTCCCTTGTACTCCGGCGCGATCCGGTTGGAGGTAAACTTGCGGGTCAGGGCCGCGCCGCCTACCAACAGCGGCACGTCAATCCCGGCTGCCCGCAGGTCCTGGGCGGTAATCACCATCTGCTGCGCCGACTTGACCAGCAGGCCCGACAGGCCGATCGCGTCTGGCTGCTCTTCACGGCAGGCGGCAATCAGCTGCTCCGGCGGCACCTTGATGCCCAGGTTGACCACTTCGTACCCGTTGTTGGCGAGGATGATCTCCACCAGGTTCTTGCCGATGTCATGCACGTCCCCTTTTACCGTCGCCAGCAAAATTTTCCCTTTGGTGGCCGTCTCCGTCTTTTCCATGTAAGGTTCCAGGAACGATACGGAGGCCTTCATCACTTCGGCGCTCTGCAGCACTTCCGCGACGATCAGTTGGTTGTCGTTGAACAGCCGGCCTACCTCTTCCATCCCGGCCATCAGCGGACCGTTGATGATTTCTAGCGGCGTGTATTTCTCCAGCGCCAGCTTCAGGTCGTCCATCAGCCCGTCCTTGGAGCCTTCCACCACGTAACGGGCCAGACGCTCTTCCAGCGTGAGCGACGACGCTTCCACGCGTACTTCCTTTTTCTTCTGCCGGTAAAACTCGGTAAAGGCGGCCAGCGTCTCGTCGTTGGTCTCAAACAGGAGCGCCTCTGCCAATCGCCGCTCCTCTTCCGGAATGGAGGCGTAGCGTTCCAGCTTCTCGGTATTGACGATGGCGTAATCAAGTCCGGCCAGAGTCGTATGGTAAAGGAAGACGGCGTTCAGCACCTCCCGTCCGGCCGCCGGCAGCCCGAACGAGACGTTGCTGATGCCGAGAATCGTCTTGCACTCCGGCATCGCCTCCTTGATCAGGCGGAGGCCTTCCACCGTCTCGCGGGCGGAGCCGATGTACTGCTCGTCGCCGGTGCCCACCGGAAAGACCAGCGGATCGAAAATGATGTCGCGCGGGTTGACCCCGAATCGATTGACCAGCAGATCGTAGGCGCGTTTGGCCACTTCCAGCTTCCGTTCCCGGGTGACTGCCATGCCGGTCTCGTCGATCGTGCCGACGACGACAGCCGCGCCGTACTTGTGAATCAACGGCGCCACCTGTTCAAACCGCTCCAGCCCGTCTTCCAGGTTGATCGAGTTGAGAATCGCCTTGCCCTGCGAGTACCGCAGTCCAAGTTCCATGACGCGCACGTCGGTGGAGTCGATCATCAGCGGCGCTTTCACTTTTTTGATGACAAACTGCAGGAACTTCTCCATGTCCCCGTACTCATCCCGGTCCGGGTCGGCGAGACAGATGTCAATGATCTGTGCCCCCCGCTTTACCTGGGCGCGGGCGATGTCGGACGCTTCCTCGTACTTCCCGGCCGCGATCAGGTCGCGGAATTTTTTCGACCCAATCACGTTGCTCCTCTCTCCGACAAGCAGCGGCCGATTGTCTGCTTCCGCGTAGACGACCTCGATCCCCGACACGGCGCTGACCGGCTGTCCGGCCGGGACACGGGGCTTGCAGTCCTTCAATGCTTCCGCCAGCGCGCGGATATGCTCCGGCGTCGTGCCGCAGCATCCTCCGGCGACGTTGAGCCAGCCCTGCTCGGCAAACGCCCGCATCTTGGCAGCCAGTCCGTGCGGCGTCTCGTGGTAATGGCCGTTTTCATCCGGCAGGCCGGCGTTGGGATAACAGCTCACCCCGCACTGGGCCAAATTCGCCAGCGTGCGCAGATGGTCACGCATGAACTCCGGCCCGGTGGCGCAGTTCAGACCAATGGTAATCGGCTTCAGATGCTCCAACGAGACGTAAAACGCTTCGATGGTTTGCCCGGCCAGGGTCGTGCCCATCGGCTCAATCGTGCCGGAGATCATCACCGGCACTTCCCTGCCCAGCTCCGCGAACGCCCGGCGAATGCCGATGCCGCCGGCCTTGACGTTTAAGGTGTCCTGCGAGGTCTCCAAAAGCAGCGCGTCCACGCCGCCGATCAGCAGCCCTTTCGCCTGCCGGTAGTACGCTTCCACCAGCTCTTCAAAGGTGACGCCTCCCGTCAGAGACAGCGTCTTGGTCGTCGGCCCCATCGAGCCGGCGACGTAACGCGGCCACTCCTGGGTGGAATAGGCGTCAGCCGCTTCCCGTGCTAGCCGGGCTGCAGCGATGTTGATCTCCAGATCTTTGTCTGCCACGTCGTACTCGGCCAGGACGATCGAGGTGGCACCAAACGTGTTGGTCTCCACGATGTCCGCACCCGCCTCCAGGTATTTTTCATGAATGGAGCGGATCACGTCAGGACGGGTGAGATTGAGCAGCTCGTTACAGCCTTCGTAGGCATCACCGCCAAAATCATCAGCAGTCAGGCTGGCCTGTTGCAGCATCGTCCCCATCGCACCGTCCAGAATCAGAATTTTCCGGTAAAGCTGTTCACGAAGACTTATTTTCATGGGGCAAACTCCTTTTCTTCCAAACTCACACGCATTGGTCCGTGTACAATAAAAAATCCTCTTCTGTGTGCAACAAGAAGAGGATTTGTCCGCGAAACATACACGCATGACCATCCTCTTATCTTTCAAAGCACACGCTTTGCTGGAATTGGCACCTGGTAATCCGGTTGCCGAGGCTTCATTGGGCCAGTCCCTCAACCTCTCTGGATAAGAGTCGTCACTGTCTGTTATGCAGTTTTGTCAAACGGTAACGATGTTTGAATGTATCTTAACACCCCCTTTTCCTCGCGTCAATGTAGAATTTGTCTATTTTCTCCAGACTGCCCCCGCCCATTTTTTGAGAGCTGGTCATTCGCCCACAACAACCGGCACATTCGTGTATAGACTAAAGCATACGGAAAGGAGGGGAAACAACAATGAGTACTTCCTACTGCGGTTCCGGCTTTTTCGGTGACACGTTCGCAATTGTGCTCGTTCTGTTTATCCTGTTGGTCATCATCGTCGGGTGTTCGAACGACTGCAACTAAACGAGTGCGTACATCAACAAGGAGCCTAGCTAAACCTAGGCTCTTTTTTCGCTGGACAACCCTGTTGCCGTTCCCTGCGGGACGTTTGCGCCTGATGCTGGTTCGTTGTCAGCCGCTGTCCGTTTTTGCTATGATGAAAAGCGATTCCGTACAAAGGAGCGAACCATTGTGGATCAATTGGTACCCTGTAACCGACAGGAATTCCTCTCTCGCCTGGAGACGGTGAAAGAGTTGGAGCACACGGATTTTGAGACATATTCAATCGTCAAGAATCAAGCGACGGGGCAGCACTACCTGCGTTATTCATTTACGCATGTCAACCTGTTTGAAGGAGGCAGGCGGGACGAATACGACCACTTCCTCCCGCTGGAATCGGACGACGTGCTGGGCATTCTGTTTGGCGACCAGCCCTATCGCTTTCCCGATCACTGGCGCTCTCCCTATCTGCGCAGCGGGACGGATGAGCGGCTGATGCCGTTTGATCCCAGTGAAAACCACGATCTTAAGGAAGCTGCCGAAGCAGAACGATCGCTGCTCGCCAAGCTGGCCCAGTACAAGCGGCAGTGGCAGTCGGCCGACGACAAGGAACGGCTGACGCGGGACCTGTTCCACGATTTGGACGATTTGCTGAAAAAACCGGAAGAGTGAGTTGCATCCCGCAGGAGATGCCGCTATAATGCTAGAAGAATATCGTTGTCGCTGAAGAGGAGAGTACTCCGTCAGAAAGCAGAAGCGAGCCGGGGACGGTGGGAGCCCGGTGCAAACTGACGCGGGGAAGCGCACCTCGGAGACGCGTCCTGAAGGTCCGGACAGCCGGATTGCGTAGGGCACGCCGGGTCTGCCCGTTACCGCAGGCAAAGCGGCTTTCGCCTTTTCCCGTGCGGGAGGCGAGAGCAACAAGAGTGGCACCGCGGGAGTACAACCTCTCGTCTCTTCCCTGATGAGACGCAGAGGTTTTTCTATTTTTTAGATTCCAGACCGAAAGGAGAATTCGATGAGCTATAAGCATCAAGCGGCCAGCATCATTGCCGCAGCACTCACCCGCCTCGGCGCGGACCAATTTACCGCCGAAACCGTATACGACATGCTGGAAACGCCACCCAATCCCAGCATGGGGGATATCGCCTTCCCCTGCTTCCAACTGGCCAAGGCGCTTCGCAAAGCGCCGCCGCTGATCGCCTCCGAACTGGCCGGCGAGGTTAGCGGTACGCCGATCCGCGAAGTCAAGGCGGTCGGTCCGTACCTCAACCTGTTCCTCGATCAGCAAAGCGTCGCCCGCGACGTAATCGGCACGATCCTGACGCAGGGCAGCGCATACGGCAGCCGCGACATCGGTAAAGGGCGCAATGTGCCGATTGACCTCTCCTCCCCCAATATCGCCAAGCCGTTCTCCATGGGCCACCTGCGCTCCACCGTAATCGGCAACGCGATCGCCAACATCTTGGAAAAACACGGCTACCGTCCGATCCGCATCAACCACCTGGGCGACTGGGGGACGCAGTTTGGCAAGCTGATCGTCGCCTACAAGCTGTGGGGTGACGAAGAAAAAGTAAAAGCCGAGCCGATCAAGGAGCTGCTCCAGCTCTACGTCCGCTTCCACGAAGAGGCAGAAAAAGACCCGTCGCTGGAAGATCAGGGACGCGAGTGGTTCAAAAAGCTGGAGGACGGAGACGAGGAAGCGCGCCGCCTCTGGCAGTGGTTCCGCGACGAGTCGCTGAAAGAATTCATGAAAATCTACGACCTCATGGGCGTTCGATTTGACTCGTTCCACGGCGAGGCGTTCTACAACGACAAGATGGACCGCGTCGTCGCCATGCTGGAGGAACAAGGGCTGTTGACCGAATCTGAGGGCGCCCTGGTGGTCAATCTGGACGAGTATGACATGCCGCCGTGCCTGATCAAAAAATCGGACGGTGCCACTCTGTACGCCACCCGCGACCTGGCAGCCGCCCTGTATCGGAATGAGACCTACGACTTTGCCAAGGCCCTCTACGTCGTGGGCAACGAGCAGCGCCTCCACTTCCAGCAGCTGTTCAAAGTGCTGGAAAAGATGGGCTTTGAATGGGCCAAGGAAATGTACCACATCCCGTTTGGCATGATGCTCAAGGACGGCAAGAAAATGTCCACCCGCAAAGGAAAAGTGGTCCTGCTGGAAGAAGTGCTGGCTCAGGCCATCGAAGACGTGCTGAACGTGATCCGGGAGAAAAATCCGTCGCTGGAAAACAAGGAAGAGGTGGCTAGACAGGTTGGGGTTGGTGCGGTCATCTTCCACGACCTGAAAAACTACCGCCTGAACGACATCAATTTCTCCTGGGAGGAAATGCTTACGTTTGAAGGCGAGACCGGTCCGTACGTCCAGTACACGCACGCCCGCGCCTGCTCGCTGCTGCGCAAGGGCGAGTACGTGCCGATCAGCGAGGTGACGCTGCCCGAAGGCGCCCTGGACAGCAAGGAAGCCTGGGCGGTCATCACGCTGCTGAACAGCTTCCCGGAAGTGATCGACCGGGCGCGGGAGCAGTTTGACCCGTCGCAGATCGGCAAATACGTCATCGACCTGGCGCAGGCGTTCAACAAGTTCTACGCCAATGTCCGCATCCTGGCGGAAGAAGCAGACGTCAAGACGGCCCGTCTGCAATTGGTCGCCGCCGTGGTGACAGTGCTGAAAGAGGGGCTGCGCCTGCTCGGAATCGCCGCGCCGGAAGAGATGTAATCGCCTGTTGACGAAAATACACCCGTCAAAAAAGCCGACGTTCCTGTTGTGACAGGACGTCGGCTTTTCTTTTCAATGGTGAACAGGTGCTACTTTTTCCCAAACCACGTCTTGCCGAGCAGCTCCACCACCTGCTTGGACAGGGAGCGCGGCGGCTCTGTTTCGGCGCCGGACGCGTCGACGAGACGGTACAACAGCGCCTTGTCGTCTGCCGGGTCCGACTTGGTCTCCAGCGTCAGTGCGCCAATCGTCCCCGCTTTCGTCCATTCCTCGATCATGATCTGATACTCGCCGGGAGCCAGTTCGATGTAGTCCCCGTCGGGCAGGTCGATCACGGCATAGCCGTCATGCTCGATTTCCGCATCGTATGTATGTCCGTTTGCCGCCTCATACAAGGCCAGCTCTTCCGGATTGTTCAGGTTTTCCCGGAGCGGAGCAAAATCCTCGATGGTAACCTTGACTCTTCGTTTCACACAGACTCCTCCTCGCTGACAGCGCACTGTACGGTTTACTCTCACACTCTACCATACGGCCGGTCAGCCTGTCACGGCCCGGCCAGCTGTCGCACCAGGGCAATTTCCTCCCGGTGGTCCCCGCCGGGCGGACGGGGCGTTTCCAGCACGACCGGAATTCCCCGCAGTTCTGGTGTCCGCAGCAGCGAGACGAACGCTTCCCTGCCGATCGCACCACGCCCGATCGGCGCGTGCCTGTCGCGAAAGGAGACGGCCGGATACACCGAATCGTTGAGGTGAACAGCGGCCAGCGCGTCCAGATACCCGAGATTCCGCATGCGGTCGGCCACCTGCTCCCAGTCGTCTCCCGTCCACAGCCCGCTGGCAAAGGCGTGGCACGTGTCGAAGCAGAAGCCCACCTTTTCCGGATGATTCAGCAGCTGCCGCACCTGGGTCAGTTCTTCCAGCGTTGTCCCCATGCGGCTGCCCTGGCCCGCGTTGTTTTCGATCAGCAGCTTCGCCGCACCGCTCCAGCCGTCCAGAATGTCGTTTACCATCCGGATCATCAAACGGTACCCTTCCAGCACATCCGCCCCCTTGTATTGGCCGAAGTGGACGACCACCCCGATGGAACCGCATGATTCGGCGATTTCCAGGTCGTTTCGCAGTGAATCAGCAATCGCTTCATACAATGCGCCCGGCGCTGCGGCAAGATTGACAGGATAGGACGTGTGGGCGATGGAGACGATCCCCTGCTCTCGGCAAAAGGCGCGGCATGCCTCTGCATCCTTCGGGTCGAACGCTTTGAGCGTCAGACTGCGCGGGTTTTTGGGAAAGTATTGGAACGCGTCGGCTCCCAGCGCCAAAGCCGTCTTTGCTGCGGCCAGATACCCGCCGCGAATGCTGACGTGACACCCGACGTACACGCAACTCCCTCCCTGTGGCATGTGGTATCCAGGATCCTTTTCCGCGATTCACAGGCCGGATTGGAGACACTGCTCCGAAAGCGTCCCGCTGCGATTGGCCAGAACCTCCCGTTCGGAAGCCTGTCCGCAACAGTTTATCCCAATTGCAGGAAAATATTTGGAGGGAAAAATTGGCTAATGGTGAACTGGTATACTTTGATGTCTGATGATCACTGGGAGTAATGTGTTATGGTTGGCAGGAAAGTCCTGAAAATCATAAAAGAGGTCATATTGTTTCCGATAGAGCTGATGACTGGTTTGGTTACGGCAATTCGAAGTTTAATGAAGAAACCGAAAGTAACCACTCTTGTGATTCTGGTTTGTTTGTTGATTACGCTTATGGCAGGTTGGGTAATCTTCAATCTTCCAGGCACTTGAGTGAGCACTTCAGAACAAATATTGAGAAACCACCCCTCAAGTCGAATATAGAGTGCACCCCTTAAAGTAGACATTGGAAAAACCCCTTGGGAAAACCGATGTTACTTTAAGGGGTGAATTTTTTATG
>NICF_comb_assmDRAFT_10003532_pt1 | contig 11274 bp, 10 predicted proteins | sample NewIslPassag4_SG_FD_11279 | JGI IMG/M metagenome (IMG submission 11279) | reverse complement strand
CGAAGCGGCGGCCGCCGACGTCGCGGGCCGGGTGAAGGATCTCGCGCGCGTCCGCGACGATCTGCGCGGCTTCGTCCGGCTGGACGACGCGGGAACCGTCTATTGGCTGGAGGCGAGCGTGTTCTACAAGACCCGTTTGGTGCAACTGAACGCCGTGCCGGCCGATGTGAGCGGGCTGCTGAAGCAGCATTTCTTCGATTTGAAGCGCAGCGTCATCCTGACGTCGGCCACGCTCAGCGTCCACAAATCGTTCGAATACGCGACCGAACAGCTCGGGTTGGCCGGATTCGAGGAGGCCGGGCGGCTCTCGACCGTGCAGCTGCCGTCTCCGTTCAATTACCGCGATCAGGCGCTCGTCGTCATCCCGCGCAACCTGCCGCCGATCAAGGGCGCGTCGGCCGATCCGGCGTTCCTCGCCGCGCTCGTCGATTCGCTCGCGGACGTGGCGCGCGAGACATCGGGCAGAATGCTCGTCCTGTTCACGTCCTACAAAATGCTGAGGCAGGTCTACGATCCGCTCAAGGAACGGCTCGCCGAAGCGGGCATTTCCGTCATCGCCCAAGGCGTGGACGGCGGCGGCAGGACGAAGCTCGTCCGCCGCTTCCGGCAGCAGCAGGCCTCGGTGCTGCTCGGCACGAGCAGCTTCTGGGAAGGCGTCGATCTGCCGGGCGAGGCGCTCACCTGCCTCGCGATCGTGCGGCTGCCGTTCACGCCGCCGAACAACCCGCTGCTTGAGGCGAAATCGGAGCAGCTTGCGGCGGAGAAGAAGAATCCGTTCATGAAACTGTCGATACCGCAGGCGGTCATCCGCTTCAAGCAGGGATTCGGGCGGCTCGTACGCACGGCGCGGGACAGGGGCATCGTCATCCTTTACGACACGCGCGTCATCGACACCAGCTACGGGAAATATTTTCTGTACTCGCTGCCGGGACCGAAGATCGAGACGATGCATGTCGAGCATATTGTTCCGCGCATCCGGGAATGGCTGGGGGAAACCGGGACGACGCAGGGAGGATCCGCGTGATGAAACAGCAGGCGAAAATATCCGAGGCGGTCGTGCGCAGACTGCCGCTCTATCTGCAAGCGCTCAACGAGCTGTCGCGGAGCGAGGTGCAGACCGTCTCTTCGCAGGCGCTCGGCCGCAAGCTCGATCTGAATCCGGCGCAGATTCGCAAGGATCTCGCGTATTTCGGCGAATTCGGCCGCAAGGGGATCGGCTACGACGTCACCTATCTGATCAGCAAGATCCGGCACATTCTGAAGCTGGACCGGACGATCAACGTCGCGCTTGTCGGCGCGGGCAATCTCGGCCAGGCGCTCTGCAACTACAACCGCTACAGCAGGGACAATATGAAGATTGTCGCGGTGTTCGACGACAATCCCGGCAAGATCGGCATGCAGATCAACACCATACGCGTGCAGCCGATGGAGGAGCTGAAATCGACGGTCGAGGCGCTGCAGATCCGGATCGGCATCATCACCGTGCCGGCCGCGGCGGCGCAGAAGGTGGCCGATCAGCTCGCGGAGGCCGGCGTAGAAGGCATCCTGAATTTCGCGCCCGCAATCCTGAGGGTGCCGCCGACCATACGGGTGCATCATGCCGACTTTACGACCGAACTTCTGAGCCTGGCCTATTATCTGGAAAAGGATGCGGATGACGATGACGACGAAGTGGTGGATTGACGGCGGCGTCTTTTTGACGATGGAGGACGGCAAGCCGATCATCGAAGGCCATCTGGTCGCGGACGGGAAGCGGATCGTCTATCTCGCCGAAGATCACCCCGGTCCGCTCGCGGAAGGGGCCGAGCGGATCTCCGGCAAGGGGCTGCTGTTCATGCCGGGGCTGGTCAACACGCACGGCCACGCGGCGATGACACTGCTCCGCGGCTATGCCGACGACATGGCGCTGCAGGATTGGCTGCAGAACAAGATCTGGCCGATGGAGGCGCGCTTCACGGCGGCCGACGTGCGCGCCGGCGCTGAGCTTGCGGCCGTCGAAATGCTGAAAAGCGGGACGACGGCGTTCGTCGACATGTACGACCATATGGGCGAAGTCGCGCAGGTGGTCGAGCAGTCGGGACTGCGGGGCGTCCTCGCCCGCGGCGTCATCGGCCTCTGCTCCGAAGCGGAGCAGCGCGCGAAGCTCGAGGACGCGATCTCGTTCGCGCGGGATTGGAACGGCAAGGCGGACGGCCGCATCCGCGTCATGATGTCGCCCCACGCGCCGTATACGTGCCCGCCGAAGTTCTTCGAGCGGTTCGTTGAGGCCGCGCACGAGCTGGATCTGCCGATGCACACGCACATGTCGGAGACGGCGGCCGAGGTTGAGCAGAACGTGCGCGACTACGGCGCGCGGCCCGTGGAGCATCTCGACCGGCTCGGCATGTTCAGCCGGCCGTCCCTCGTGGCGCACGCCGTCCACTTGAACGACGACGAGATCGCGCTGCTCGCCGAGCGGGGCGTCGCGGTCTCCCACAACCCGGCGAGCAACCTGAAGCTCGCGAGCGGCGTCGCGCGGGTGCCGGACATGCTGCGCGCGGGCGTGACCGTGTCGCTCGGCACGGACGGCGCGGCGAGCAACAACAATCTGGACATTTTCGATGAAATGCGCCTTGCTGCGCTGATCCACAAGGGCGTATCCGGCGATCCGACGGCCGTGCCCGCCTACGAGGCGCTCAAGCTCGGCACGGTGTACGGCGCGAAGGCGATCTGGCTGTCGGACGAAATCGGCGTGCTCAAGCCCGGCATGCGCGCCGACATCATCGCCGTCGACATCGATCAGCCGCAATATTATCCGCGCACGGACCTCATCTCCCATCTGATCTACGCGGGGAGCGGCAGGGACGTGCGCCACGTCTGGATCGACGGCGTGCAGGTCGTGCGCGACCGGGTCTGCACGCGGCTCGACGAGGAGCGGATCGCCGCGGAAGCGGCCGCCCGCTTCGAAGGGTTGAAGAAGGCGACATGAGGCGCGGCGATCCCGAAGACCGCTTCATGACGCCGTGGCGTTGGGCCGTCATCGTTCTGCTCTCGTTCGGGATCGTGCTGCTGCTGATCAATCTGTATTTCCAGTGGGTCAGAAGCGACTACGACCGCGAAGAGCGGGAAGCGATCCGAAGGATAAAGGCGGAGGCGGGCCTGGCGACGGTCGAATCGGCGGTCAAATTCGTCTGGGACGACATCGTCTGGATCGTCCGCGGGCAGCGGGAAGACGGGACGGATCTGTATGTGTGGGCGTTCGCGGACCGCATCGAGACCGCGGACGGCGCCGAAGCCTACGACGCCGGCAGGCTTCGGGAAGACGTGCTCCGCCAGTATCCCGACGCGTCCATCATCCGCGTCCGTCCGGGGTACGCCGAGGGCAGGCGGATCTGGGAAGTCTTCTACAGCAGGGGAGAAAACGGCGTGAAGCGCTATTATTACGGTTTCTACGCGTTCGAGGACGGCAGCCCGGTCGAGACCTATCGGCTGCCGGCTCGCACGTCCGGATAGGCGGGTCATTCCCTGCGGCGAAGGGCGCGACCCGGACGCCGCGGCGGGACGAAATCTGACGAAGCTATGCGCGATTGCGGATGACCGGCAAGATGTTGCCGGTCGTCCGTTTTCTATTATTTTGGCACAACCTGCCGACGCAAACCCGCTCTGTGCCCTTGATGCCTGTTATTGCCTGCCCATTCGATGCCCGCTGTATGTTATACTTATTTGGCATAACGGCATCGCATGGGAAGGAGGCACCGCAGATGTCGCAGATTCGCATGATCCCCGCGCTGCTGACGGCGCTTCTGTCCTGCGCCGTATTGTTCGGAGGCTGGTTCGGCTACCGGCACTTCGCGGTCGAGAAGCCGCTGGCCGTGACGTTCTCCGGGATTGACGGCCTGACGGCCGGCGATCCGGTGGTGACCGGCGATCGCGTGACCGTGGAAATCACGCTGGACGGAAGCGTCGGTCTTGCGGATGTCTATCGCAATATCCGCGAGCGCGCCGGGGAATCCCTCGGCGGCCGCGAGCTTGAACTCGTCATCCGTCAGGAGAAGGACGAGAAACTGGAGAAAATCTGGTCATCGGCGCTGTTCGCGGTTGCGCAGGCGATGGAGAACCGCCGGTACGCCGATATACCGGAAGCCATGGACGAACTGGAAGCCGCGCATCCCGGACTCGCCGCGGAGACGGAGATGGACGAATACAACGTCTATATCACCCTGAAGCTGGAAGGCGCGGTCAAGTATGTCGTGCTGCCCCGCCAGCCCGCCGTGCTGGGGGTGTGGCCGGGTGCTTAAATACTGGAAGGAGATGCTGATCGGCTTCGCGCCGGCTCTGCTGCTGTTCCTCTGGTTCATCGGCGTCAACATCGTGCCGATTCTGATCGCGGCGGCCGTCGTTGCCGTTCTGTTCTACGCCGCCCGGTCGCGCGGCCAGCTCACCGCGCTCGGAGGCGGCAGACAGCCCGGCCGCAAGCGGCCGGCCGAACTGAGCTTCGACGAGATCGGCGGCCAGGAACGCGCCAAGCGGGAGCTCATGGAGGCGCTGGAATTTCTGATCCGCCCGGACGATATCGCGCGCTTCGGCATCCGCCCGCTGAAGGGCATCCTGCTCACCGGTCCGCCGGGCACCGGCAAGACGCTGCTGGCCAAGGCGGCGGCCCACTATACGGACTCGGCGTTCGTCGCGGCTTCGGGCAGCGAATTCGTCGAGATGTACGTGGGCGTCGGCGCGAGCCGCATCCGCGAACTGTTCCGCGAAGCGCGCCAGAAGGCGCAGAAATCGGGCAAGAACAGCGCCGTCATCTTCATCGACGAGATCGACGTGATCGGCGGCAAACGGGACGGCGGACAGCATCGCGAATACGACCAGACGCTCAATCAGCTGCTGACCGAAATGGACGGCATCCAGACGAACGAATCCCCCCGCATTCTGCTGATCGCCGCGACGAACCGCAAGGATACGCTCGACAGCGCGCTGCTCAGGCCCGGACGGTTCGACCGGCATATCGCTGTCGACTTGCCGGACAAGAAGGGCCGGCGGCACATCCTGTCCATCCACGCCGCGGGCAAGCCGCTGGGCGAGACGGCCGATCTGGACAAGGTCGCGGAGGAGACGTTCGGGTTCTCGGGCGCCCAGCTTGAGAGCGTCCTGAACGAGGCGGCCATCTACGCCATGCGCGAGGAATCCGAATGCATCGAGATGCGCCACCTGACGATGGCGATCGACAAGGTGATGATGGGCGAGAAGACGGACCGCGAGGCGACGAAGGAAGAGCGGGAGCGGGTGGCGCTCCACGAGCTGGGCCACGCGATCATGGCCGAGATCGTCCGGCCCGGCAGCGTCTCGACGGTCGCGCTGTCGCCGCGCGGGCAGGCGCTCGGCTACGTGCGCCACAATCCGCAGCAGGACCGCTATCTGTACACGACGGAATACCTCGAAGGCCAGATCATGGTCGCGCTGGCGGGCGCGGCCGCGGAGGAACTGTTCTTCGGCGGCCGCAGCACCGGTTCCCGCGGCGACTTCGAACAGGCGATGAACATCGTGCGCACGATGGTTGAATCCGGTCTGACCGAGCTCGGCATCGTCGATCCCGGCATGCTGACGCCCGAGATGTTCTCCCGCGTCGCGCGGGACATGCTCGACCGGCTGATGGAGCGGACAAAGTCGCTTCTCGCGGAGCGGCGGGACGTGTTCGAGCGTTCGCTTGACATCCTCATGCGCGAGGAGACGCTGGACGGCGATACGTTCCGCGAATTTATGCGCGGCCCGCTGCGCGCCGGCGCGTGAGGCGTTCGGGCGAGCGGTTTTTCGCGTGCCGTTCCGGTCGGGATGCTTGCGTAAGGGCAATGCCGCGCCGGCGGAGAGCGCGGCGAATCCGACGATTGTGTGAAACCAGGAGGCGATCCGTCCGGACGCCTTCTTTTTTGTTTGCCGCATAAGGTATAATGTTAGAGAGTCGCACTACCAGACAAAGCAGGTGATCGGCTTGACGATTCGCAAGGTCGGCGTTGTCGGCGCCGGAACGATGGGACAGGGCATCTCGGAGATGCTGGCGATCAAGGGGCTGGACGTGCTCCTGGCCGACAGGACGGAGCGGCAGCTCACCCACGGTCTGCGCCAGATCGAACAGAGCCTGGACAAGCAGATCGAGAAATGGGCGCTCACGAAGGCCGAGAAGAAGCTGATCCTCGGACGGATCCGCCCGGTCCAATCGCTGGAAGAAATGGCCGAATGCGGCATGGTCATCGAGACGGTATCGGAAGATCTGAATATCAAGAAACAGGTGTTCGCGGAGCTCGACAAGGTTTGCGGACCGGACATCATCCTCGCGAGCAACACGTCGACGCTCAGCCTTACGGAACTGGCCGGAGCGACGTCGCATCCGGAGCGCGTCATCGGACTGCATTTCATTTATCCCGCTTTCAAGGTGGACGTCGTCGAGCTGATCCGCGGTCTGAAGACGTCGGACGAGACGTTCGAGACGGTGAGGCGGTTCGTCGAGGACACGCTGAACAAGCAGGGCATCATGGTTTACGAGTCGCCGGGGTTCGTGACATCCCGGCTCATCTGCCTGTTCATCAACGAGGCCGCGAATCTGCTCCAGGAGGGCGTCGCGACGGCCGAGGACATCGACAAGGCGATGCGGATCGGTTACTCGTTCAAACACGGACCGTTCGAGATGGCGGACCGGTTCGGGCTCGATTCGGTCGTGGCGGCGCTGGAACAGATGTTCAGGGAATACGGGGAGCTCAAATATCGCCCGTCCGTCGTGCTGAAGAAGATGGTCCGCGCAGGGCAGCTCGGTGTGAAAACGGGTGAAGGGTTCTTCAAGTACGACGAGGACGGGGATCGGATATGAAAATATTGGTCATCAACGCGGGCAGTTCGTCGCTCAAATACCAACTGTACGACATGAAGGACGAGTCGGTGCTGGCGAAGGGCCGCGTCGAGCGGATCGGCACGGAGTCGGCGATTGTGACGCACGAGCCGACGGGCAAGCCCGGCGTGCGCGAAGTGAGCGAGATTCTCGACCATGTGACGGCGGTCCGGCGCGTCCTCGATCTGCTGCTGCACAAGGAGCACGGCGTCGTCAGTTCGATCGCCGAGATCGAGGCGGTCGGCCACCGGGTCGTGCACGGCGGGGAGACGTTCAAGGAATCGGTGCTCGTAAGCGATGAGGTGAAGCGCGGCATCCGCGATCTGTTCGATCTGGCGCCGCTGCACAATCCGGCCGCGATGATGGGCATCAACGCCGTCGAGCAGAACATGCCGAACATGCCGCAGGCCGTCGTGTTCGACACGGCGTTCCATCAGACGATGCCGCGCCACGCCTACCTGTATCCGATTCCGATGACGCTGTACCGGCGGCACAAGATCCGGCGCTACGGCTTCCACGGCACATCGCATTTCTACGTAAGCGAGCGGGCGGCCGAGCTGATCGGCAAGCCGATAGCGGAATTGAAGATGGTCACCTGCCATATCGGCAACGGCGCAAGCTGCGCCGCGATATCGGGCGGGATATCGGTCGACACGAGCATGGGGCTGACGCCGCTCGAAGGGCTCATGATGGGCACGAGAAGCGGGGACATCGATCCGGCCGTCGTGCCGTTCGTCATGAGCAAGGAAGAGCTGACGCTCAGCGAAGTGAACTCGATGCTGAACAAGCACTCGGGCATGCTCGCGATCTCGGGATTCAGCGGCGACATGCGCGAAATCGTCGAGGCGATGGAGGAAGGGGACAAGAACGCGAAGCTCGCGTTCGACATGTTCTGCTACCGGCTGCGCAAGTACGTGGGCGCATATGCCGCGGCGATGAACGGGCTGGACGCGCTCGTCTTCACGGCCGGCATCGGCGAGAACTCGCCGCATGTGCGCAAGGCGGTCTGCGACGGCCTGATGTTCCTGGGCCTGGAGCTCGACGAGGCGGCGAACCGGCGGAGCTCGAAGGATGCGCGCTTCATCTCGACGCCGGAATCGCGCGTGAAGGTGCTCGTCGTGCCGACGAACGAGGAGCTCATCATCGCGCGCGACACGTTCCGCCTCGTGTCGGAGCGGAAGAAGGCCGGAAATCCGAAGACCGCCGGCGTTTGAGATTTCACGCGGCAGGAGGAGGATGCGGATGGATGATTTCGGGCGTGACGCCGCGACGGGACCGGCGGCCGCCGCCGGGCTGCTTGCGGAAGGCGGCGTGTTCGTGCCGCAGTTCGCGCTGCGCGCCTATCGCGCGCTCGGACTCACCGACGAGGAATTCATTCTGCTGCTGCAGATCGCCGGTTTCCGGCATGCGGAAGGGAACGCGTTCCCGACGCCGGAAGAGATCGGCGCGCGGATGGGGATCGGCGCCGATCGCGCGGCCGGGCTGATCGGCGGTCTGATCCGCCGCGGATTTCTCGCGATCGACGAGCGAATCGACCCGGAGACGGGCGTCCGCTCGGAGGCGTACCGCTGGTCCGGCTGGTACGAGAAGGCCGCCGCCCTCGCGCAGGCGCCGGATACGGCGCCTGCGAAGGGAGGCGGCGCGGTTCCCGCTGTTATGCCGGATTCGCCCGCGCGGAGCGCCGGCCGCAGGGAGGCCGGGGACGGCGCGCAGCCGACGGATTTGTTCGCCGTGTTCGAGCGCGAGTTCGGCCGGCCGCTGTCGCCGATGGAATTGGAGACGATCTCGGCCTGGCTCGACCAGGACCGCTATCCCGAGGAGCTGATCCGCTTCGCGCTGAAGGAAGCGGTGTTCGCGGGAAAGCTGTATTTCCGCTACATCGACCGCATTCTGCTGGAGTGGAGCCGGAACCGGATCACCACCGCCGAGGAGGCGCGGCTGTACGCGCGGCAATTCCGCGGGCGGAATTGAGCGCATGTCGAGGGAACCGAGCGCAGGATGCGGAACGGAGAAGCCCGGGCATCACGGTTGACGTGACGACCGGGCCTTTTGTTTTCTCCGGGGCGGATTCGCTCGCTTCGAAGGCGTTTCAGACCGAATGCCGGCCGCCCTTGAGCAGCTCCCAGCGATAGACGTATTCGAACAGGAACTCGAACGCTTCCAGATGCTTTTTCGCCTCCGCGATGTCGCGGCCCCAGGCGTAGATGCCGTGCTTGCGCAGCAGAATGCCGGGAATGCGCGGATCAAGCCGCTGCGCCACCTCGGGCACGATGCGCGGGATGTCGGCGTAGTTCGGCACGATCGGAATGTCGATCGATGCCTCTTCCTCCCAGATGTTGAACGCCTTGACCAGCTCGACGCCGTGCACCGGCACCGCGCGCCGCTCCCAGAACCATTCCGAGACGACGTTGTTGTACACGGTGTGGACATGGGCAATGGCGCCGCAGCCCGTGAGCCGGTAGATCTCGCAATGGATGAGCGTTTCGGCGGACGGTTTCAGGTTCGTGGCCTCCGCCGGCCTGCCGTCCTGGTCGACGAACAGGAAATCCTCCGGCGTCGAGCGGGATTTGTCCCTGCCGCTGGCCGTAATGGCGAAATGGAAGCGCTCCGGGCTGTATTCGCCGACCCTGACGGACAGGTTGCCGCTCGTGCCGGGGAACAGGCCGCGGGACGCCAGGGTCGCCTTCAGCTCTCCCAGTTCGGACAGGGCGCGTTGCTTCTCTTCCGTCGTGATGGACGCAAATGCGCTTTCGCTCATGCCAACACCCTCTCTTCAAGCGCGTCGATGACGTCGTAGAACGTCTCGAACGGCGTGCAGGGAACGCCCAGCTCCCGGCACTTCTCCGTCAGCTGCTTCCGCGAGAATACGACGTCGGCCATCTTCGCCGCTTCGAAATCGGTCACGCCGTCGCCGATCACGATCCGCTCGTACCGCTCGGGCGGGAAGCGGCGCATGATTGTCGTCTTGCACATGCCGCAGTCGTTCGTGCAGGGCGGCTCGCACGGATGCGGCCAGGTGATCTCGACGCGTTCGCCGGAGAAATCGCTGCCGTTGCAGAAGATGTGGTCGAGAGGGATGTCGAATCCGGCCAGAATCGGATAGACGAAGAAATCGATGCCGCCGCTCGTCACATAGAACTCGATCCCCTCGTATTTGCAGAAGCGGAGCAGCTCGGCGAACCCTTCGCGGATGACCGCATTGCTCACCGCGAAATCGATGATCTCATCTTTCTTCGACGTCGGCAGCAGCCGGAACAGTTCGCCGACGCCCCGGCGGATCGATTTCCGCTCTTCGATGACGTCCGCCGCGATGGTCTCCCAGCCGGGCGGGTTGAAGTGGCGGATGACGGCGATGATGTTGTCGCTGACCGTGATGGTGCCGTCGAAATCGCAGAAAATGACCCGTTCTTTCGCCTTCGTCATTCCTTGATCCCCCACGCTTCGACGGCCGCCCGAAGTTCGTCGTGGCGTTCGGCCGCTTCGCTCAGGCGTTCTCCGGCCAGCACCGCGTCGATCGCCTGGCGGAAGGCGCGTCCGCCGGCGGCCGTGCCGAGCGGATGGCCGTGGATGCCGCCGCCCGCGTTGACGACGACGTCGAGGCCGAAGTCGCGGTGAATGAGCGGCACGAGGCCGGGATGGATGCCGGCGGAAGGCACGGGGAAGCTGCGCTTGAGCGGCATTACGTCCGTCGCCAGCGCGTCCCTGACCGCCATGTTCTCCTCCTTCGGCATGACGACCGAGCCGTAGGGGGAGGGGAACAGGACGAGATCGGCGCCGGCGAGCCGCATCAGCTTGCCGAGCAGGAGCGGCGCGGCGATGCCGTGGTGCGGCGACGGATAGAACGCGCCGGCGAGCGCGGGATGCGCGGCGATCGGCACGTTGATCTCCGGATCTCGCGCCAGTTCGGCGAGCGCGTCGAAGCCGTAGGCGAGCACGTTGAAGAGCAGCGCGTTCGCGCCCGCCTTGATGGCTTTCCTGGCGTTGTCGGCAAGCCGGAACGTCGGTCCGGTCAGGTTGACGGCGTACAGCAGCTCCTGGCCGGTTGTTTTTTTCGCTTCGGCCGCCGCTTCCATGCAGACCTCGACGCGCTTCTCGATCGGCGTCAGCGGGTTCTCGAACAGGATCTCGTCGTCCTTGATCAGATCGACGCCGCCGAGCGCCTGCTGAAGGAACTGTTCGCGCAGGTTCGGCAGATCGTGGCCGATGACGGACTTGAAAATGCTCATCAGAAGCGGCCGGTCATGGACGCCGAGCAGCCGGCGCACGCCTTCGATTCCGAATTTCGGTCCCGGGAACGCGGAGAGGAAGTCATGCGAGAACTCGAGATCGATCAGCTTGATGCGTCCGTCCATCGACAGCTTGCCGAACACGGTGACGAGCAGCGCCGGGATGTCGCGGCTGAAGTTGATGTCCGG
>NICF_comb_assmDRAFT_10003531_pt1 | contig 11274 bp, 7 predicted proteins | sample NewIslPassag4_SG_FD_11279 | JGI IMG/M metagenome (IMG submission 11279) | reverse complement strand
TACTTAACCACAGAGGAATGAGGAATAAAGCGTTTCATTCCTACCACACTCTGTCAATCACTTTCTTTATCTTCTCCTCGTATGTCTTAACCATCTCCCGCAGGCTGTTGATCACCTTCCGCTCGGCTTCGATTTTAGCGACAATACGCTGCTGGACTTCAAGGGGCGGAAGGGGGAGTTAACTGTGTGTTTGTCTTTTATTTTTGTTTTTGTACATACACCTTTGAAAAAGAGAGCATTTTAAGCATAGAGGGCTTATGGGTTTACATATCAATGAACAAAAGTCTATTAATGCAAAAAGCAATTCAGCTTTTTTATGGGAATTAAATAGTTGTTCTGATAATCCCACTATTTTTTTCTTTCTTCGTATTTCTCCTTTAAGTTCAAGATTAAAAAATCTATTTAAGAATCTTGCAATATTTGAGTCAACCACAGGGTATTTTTTATTAAAACATACAACCATAATTGCACCTGCTATATAATCTCCCACGCCTGGAATTTTTAAAATATCTTCAGGATTGGCCGGTATATTACCGTTGTATTTCTCAACAAGGTAATTTGCAGATTTTATGAAATGCTGTGCACGCCAGTGAAGTCCAAGATGTTCTGTGACCTGTTTAATTTCGTTAAAATCAGCATCAGCAAGGGTCTTTATATCCGGATACTTTTTTATAAATTTTTTATAAATTGGTGCAACCTGTTCTGCTTTTGTTCTATGAAGCATGAATTCAGCAATCATAATTCCGTATGGGTCTTTCGTATGTCTCCATGGAAAATCCCTCCCATTGATTCTATACCATTTGAATAATTTATTTCTTATGTAAGTCAANCTATCCTGCATAGGTTATGCCAGGTCTATTTATATGTCCGGCAATTTTTGATTGAATATCAACAACCAGTTCCTTTCTGAAGCGATATGGTGAAGTTTTATTACTGAGACTACTAAGGCTAACAGAAGTAAGATACCTCAGATCAAAAACAAAAAAACATAATTGGTCGTTAATTAAAAACAATGGAGTCCTGTAAATATAATCTGCTTTTTTTAAGATATTTCCATATTGCTCTGGCCATATAATACCCGGTAGAATTCTATGACAGGTCCACTTTTTCTGTGCATAATCACAATATGGGGAGACTTCAAGAATTATATGATTTTCCTGTTTATTTAATTCTTCCGTTATATTATTGTTATTACACAAATTATTTATATCACACTTAATTGAAAACTCATTTTTATAGATATTGCCTGGGATAATAGACTTATTCTGTTCATTAGCAATCAACAATCTTCTATTCAATTCTCCTTTTATTATGTTTATATCAGTTAAATTAACAGTTTGATTATTAGTATAGGAAGATTCTTTATTTTTAGTATTCTGTATTCTGTTTTCAATAATGTCCAGCAGCAAATTATTAACTGCAAGCATTGCATTTAAGTCAAAATTATTATCCTCCTGTTTACCTGCGTATGCTTCAACAAGCATTTTTAAAATGACATTTATGTTTTGATTCCAGTTATCATCCAGTGGAGTAATGGAACTTATTTCATTAACAGTTTTTCCTGAGGATTCATGAACAATATTTTCCCACTCAAGAAAGAATCTAAATGCACCAAATTTTTTTATTTCTTCCAATAATTTCTCATTTATTATGTTAATATCAAATTCTTCTGAATCTTCTTTTTTACATTCTCTCTTTTCAAGGGTAAGTGTGAATAATGGTTTTGATGATAATCCTTTTTTAATTTCATCAATCAGTTCATCGTGTTTTGTCCATGCAATGATAATATAAGGATTACTATTCTCGTCTAAAATTTTAAAGAGTACATTAATAATGGTTGAAATTTTGGATTTATCATCCATACCATCAAACAATACTATATCAAGAAAAATAATTCGTATGTTATCAATAGGTTTTTTAGGCAAAGTATCTTCATTTCCATCAAAATATGTAAATGGTATACGATGTTCTGATAAAACTTTCATTAAGGGGATTGCTTCTTCAATATCGTCATCAATTATTACCACCCTGCCATTTAAGGGTAATACAAATCCACTTTCCTGAGTTGAATTTCTGCCTATTTCCATAATTGCTCCTTTTTAAAAGATAAAACAACTATAGCCCCTGTTTTAAATTCTTCTGGAAAGCCAAAATCTTTATAATCACTTTCATCCGGAAATAACAATTTACCATGGTGCGCCAGCATAACTTCATTTACTATATGCAGTCCCAGTCCCATACCGTCAGGTTTTGCAGAAACAAATGGCTTGATCATCTCATCAGCAGGCAGAGCAAAACCGCAACCATTATCAGCGATAACAATAGAAATATGCTCATACGGGTATTCAATAAGATTGATAAATATTTTCTTTTTATCATCCATTCCCTTTTTGCTATAATCAAGCCACCATATGGAGTTATCTATAATATTCATCAAACTGTTTAAAAGAAGATTCCTGACAACAGAAAATTCTGTGTTTCCACGAAAATTTTTATATTCCTTTATTATTTCGATTTTATGATATTCCAGTCTGTATTCCATATTGAATATGGCCTGGTCGATAATTTTAATAATATTTTCTTTTTTCTTTCCTCTACTTCTGATAAGAGCAGAATAACCTTCAATTAAATTTGATAAATGTTTTACAAGAGTTTTAATTCTATCACCTGTAATTTCTTTATCTATGAGAATTTTTAATTCTGATATAATTTTCTCCATTTCATGAACAACAACAGATAGATTCAGCCCCGCACCTGCGGCTTTAAGAAGTGTCTCGCTGATTGTTTCATAATCTTTTTCAATTCTATCAAGATATTTTATCAATTCCATGCGAGTGGGTTCATCTTTAATTTTCTCTTCAATAACATTCTTTAGATCCAGAATGGAATTGACAACAGGTTGTGATTTTTCTTTTGAACCATAATAGGTTCTGATTTTTTCTTTATCAATATTCCTCTCACTTTCTATAACATTTAATAGATACAGGATGGCAGATTTAAATGTTAAGTATGCATTGTTTTCTATAAAACCTTCTCTGTTGGTCTTTTCAATGAGGTCTGTACTATGCATCCTATCAAGTTCAATGGCAGCCAGAATAAGGTTATTACTTATTCTTTTTGCAGGGACATTTACTCTTCTTATATCCAGTTCCAGCCAGTCGTTTTCTGGTTCTCCATAGTCATAAACACGCACACCATCTCTGTAAATCCTGATTCCCCCATTTATCTTTAAATATTCTTTCAATCCTTTTGTATCACTTACTCCAAGTTTTAAGATTTTGGAATCCTGATCATATATGTAAGCAGTAAATTTAATTGGCCCTATTTTATAATTTCCCGTATTTATAGGATTGTTATCTTTATCTACAATCTTTAAAATTTTCTTTATATGCTGATTATTTTCATCAACCATTCTATTCTGTAATTTATCCATTGTACTGTATGGTCTAAATTCATATCTGAATTTTTTTATTCTATCTTCCTCAATTTCAGCCTCAACAAAAAATAATGCATAATCCAGTATTTTATCAATTGTTACTAAACCTTCAGTCCACTCTTTTTTATCAATTTCAAAATTAACGTTGAAGTTTTCATTTTTTGAAAAAGGATTGTTGAATGACAAGATCGATCTATATATATTTTTTATTTCATCAGGACTCCATTTATTTTTCAATTTACTTATTATCAGTCTTGTTCCCGTTTGATTGATAAATACTTCCGGTTCTCTTTCAACAACTTCAATACCAATTTCATGAATATACCTGACGTTCTCAAATTTATCCCAATCAATCAGTACATAAACTTCTTTTTCGGTTTCTTTTTTTGATATGATTTCTATCTTTCTACCAAGCTTGTGTACCGCAAATCTTCCAATACCTTTTTCTCCAAGTGGGCGTCTTTTATAAACTGGTGTCAGCTGATTATTTTCTATCATTTTCTTTTTATAATCGCTGCCTGCTTCCAGCCATACATTTCTTATAATATCTGCATCCATTCCTGTTCCATTATCCTCAATTATTATCTGTCCGGTTTCAGGATTATCAATGTTTTTCATGATTAGATTTACGGTGGAAGCATCCGCATCGTAGGCATTTTTTATCAATTCAATCAGTGCAATACTTTCATTTTTAATAAGCTGTTCACCGAGTTGCTCAATCAGTCTTGCTCTTACTTTGAATGTATTTTCTTTCATATTAATAATCTTATAATTTGTTTTGCGAGAGCCTGAGACAGTAATACCGGCACTGCGTTTCCAATCTGTCTGAAACAGGATGTTCTGCTTCCTTCAAAAAAATAATCATCGGGAAAACTCTGTATTCTTGCAGCTTCTCTTACAGAGAGAGAACGTGGGTTATCATAATCAGGATAAATATAATAATGACCATCTTTTGATAGATGTGATACGATGGTGTGAGAAATACCATCCAGATTTAAAACCCTGAATCTATCAATAAATGAAACCTGATTCCTATGAGTTTTAAGATGTTCCGGTAATTCTGTATACTTTAATTGCCTGCCTTCTTTCATAAATGTCCTGATGGCAAGTTTATATATTTCTTTATCATTTTTATTTATCGGTCTTGTAATATGTAATGTTGTAAAATCAAGATCATTTCTTATCCAGGTTTTCTTTAAATAGTTATCTCCCTCTTTTATATAAAAGAATATTTTTTTATCTCTCTCGATTACCGCTTCTGGAAGATCGCAAAAAAGCTCTTTTAAATTAGATCCTGAAATTAAACCCGGATCAGGTTCAGGAAAAACGAATTTTTTATTATGTTTCATACCCACTATAAAAACTCTTTTTCTATTCTGCAGAACCCCATAATCAGCAGCATTTAATATCTTAGAGGAAATCCCATACTCAAGTTTTTCAAATTCTGAAATCATTTCTTCAAAATATCTACCGCCATCTGCCGATAAAAGACCGGGAACATTTTCAAAAATAAACATTGATGGTTTGTATTTTTTTAGAAATTTAATATAAAATTTAAAAAGGTAATTCCGATTATCATTTTTTACTTTTTCTCCCATTCTACTTCTTCCAGCTACGGAATATGCCTGACATGGCGGTCCACCAAGAATTATATCAACTTTACTTCCGCAAAGAATTTCATCTATTCTATTAAAAATCACATCAATTGTGTGTTCGTTTATTTCTTCATTAAGAATCTTTTTCAAAAACCCTTCAGGAATATGATTGTAAAATTCATTCTCTGTCAATTTATCCTGCAAATAGTCTCTGTATATATCCAGATTATTTGTTTTCTTTAAATACCAGTATGCCATACGTGTTTGAAGAGTATGGCAGGCGTCTTTATCTTTTTCAACAAAAGCCACAGGCTGAAATCCTTCTCTCATAAAGCCTTCAGACAATCCACCAGCTCCAGCAAACAGGTCTATAAATGTTTTTATCTTACCTTTCATTATATTCTCCCCACTTTTTCTTCGTGTCCCTCCGTGTTCTCCGTGGTGAGATAAATTTTTAACCACAGAGGGCACAGAGAAGCACAGAGTTATTTTTTTCTCTTCTTCCCCTTTTGTTCCCTTTCCAATTTTGCTTTTTCCTCGAGTATTCTTTTGAGTAATTCTTCAGCCGGTTCGTCGTTGGGGTCGGGTTCTACGAGTTCGCCGCGGAAAGTCCTGGCAAGTATAGCCTGCTCAAGTTTTTCCAGACGTTCGTATGCTTTTTTATATTTTTCTTCAATGGAATCGGCAAGGGCAAAGAGTTTTTCCACACGGCGGACGATTTCGTGCTGTTCTTCGAGGGGGGGTAGGGGGATTAAAATATTTGAGAGTTTTTGAGCATTGCAATTTGGTTGTGCAATACCAGCAACATTTTCATTAATTTGAAGCCAATAATATTCAGTTTGAAAGAAGAAATATAAATATTCTGCACTAACAATATTTGTGTTAGGTTTTATTCTAATTAAGTAAGAAGCAAAAACTGAAGGAGGGCAATCTTTAATCAAAAATGATTTGCCGGTTGTCGCACCAGTCCTAGCGAAAACAATATCATTTTTTTCTAATAAGTATTTTTTTATTACATTTTTCTCTATTTGACAAAAAGGAACTGTTTCCCAACTAACTTTCCCATTTTGAATATCTGTTATTCTCAGGTATTTTATTTCTCCATGAGAAAATGATTTTGATGTATATCCATATTTTATATTATATATGATTTCATTTAATTTCTTTTCTTCCCACTCCGGTAATTCCTTCCCTGTACGCTCAGTATATTCCTCCCTCCAATCCTCTGTTAGCTTTCCCGAGCAGGCGGCGGCAAGGACACTTTGCCGAAACTTCTTGAGTATTGCCGGAATTTTCTCCAGCCGGGCTCTGGCGCTTTTTACTTTTGGCAAAATGGCATCGAGCTTTTCTGCAATGCGCTTTTGCTCGTTCAGAGGAGGAAGGGGGATTGATACAGCATTAACAAATTCTGAATTTATTCCACCTTGAGCACCTCCATGAAAAGTAGATAATATTTGTTCTTGTCCCTTTTGACTTCTAAGAAAGTAAAAGCAATATCTAACATTAAGATTTTTGTTCAATCGACAAATAAAAACATGTTCATTAACACATGCAAATTGATAAGGGAAATCTTGATTAACTATGGAAACCTTTCCAGTTGTCGCACCATCTTTTACAATAAGTATATCATCGATCTCGATTTTACCCCTCTTCATTTTTTTAGAAAATTCAATAGGTACAAAACGAAGATTATTAAAATTAAATCCACCATCTGAATTCAAATGTTCTGCACCTATACTTGGAATTCCATCAATTATTCCCTTAACTCCACCTTTTGGACGTGAACCAGATTCAAGGGTAATTATAGCTTCTGAAAAAATAACTTTCACCCAATGTTCCGGATAACTCCTTTTCATAGTTCGCCCTCTAATAAATTATTAATTTCATTGAGTTCATCCACTATTGCTTCCAGTTCGCTCACTGCTTCGGCAATCAGGTCAGCAGGTTCGGGCAGGTCGTTGGGGTCGTCCAGTGTATCATCTTTCAGCCACTTGATATCCAGTTTGTAGCCGCGCTCTTTGATTTCATCGATAGTAAATGCCCTGAAACGACCTTCTGGTCCCTGGTCTATTCGTGGGCTATTGCCGTTGGGGTCTTTGCCATAGCATTGCTCAAAATCGGCAAACATTTCAGCAGTGAGCGGCCGGTCTTTTTTGGTAATACTTGGGATATTGGATCGACAATCGTAAATCCAGACTTTTTCTGTGGGTATTCCTTTTTGTAAAAATACGACATTTGCTTGAGCGTTGGCATAGGGCACAAACGTTCCTCTTGGAAGACGCAAAATAGTATGGAGGTTGCAATCTTGCATTACAATCTTAAATACTTCGGCGGCTTTATCCTCAAACAGACAGTTATCGGGCAAAACAATGGCTGCACGCCCACCGTTTTTAAGAATTGTCATAATATGTTGCACAAAGTTCAATTGTTTGTTGCTTGTCGCAACAGTAAAGTCGTCTCTTGTTGGTATCTGGCCAGCACCTTTGGTACCAAAGGGTGGATTGGTAAGCACAATATCGTAGCGCTCGCCCCTGTCGGGTTCGTAAATAGTATCACCAAGATATATAGTAGGTTTAAGCCCATGCAAAAAGAGGTTCATTAAAGCCAATCTACGTGGACGAGCAACAAGCTCCTGTCCGTAATATGTACTTCCTTTGATTCGCTTAACTTCGTCAACAGGAATAGCTCCTCCTGTTTTTTCTATCAGCCATTCATAAGCTGCGACCAAAAATCCACCGGTACCGCAGGCAGGGTCGCATATTTTCATTTCTTTGTTTACCAATGGATCTGGTTTCATGACTCTCACAATAGACTGAATCAATACACGCGGGGTAAAATATTGTCCTGCTCCTTTTTTCCCTTCACTCGCAGCTTTTTCAAGAAGTCCCTCAAATGCCTGTGCTTTTACGTCAACACCCAGACTTGACCAATCTTCGGCATCAATCATGGTAATAATTTTCTTTAAATTTACCGGATTGTTAAATTTGGGCATCGACTGCGCAAAAATATCGCCTAAAAGTCCTTTTTCATCGCGGAGTTTCTGGAGCACCCACAGGTAATGGTCTGTCAACTCTGTTCCAGATTTACTTTTAAGCGTTTCCCAGTCGCAGTTTTCTGGCAATTCAATCCCTTTTTCATCAGCCATTTTAATGAACAAAAGATAGGTAAGCTGTTCAATATAATCGCCATAGTCAATGCCATCGTGGCGAAGCGTATGGCACATTCCCCAGAGTTTGTTTACAATATCCGACATATACCTCTCCTTATGCTACTAATTTATAATTAATTTCTTCGATAATCTGATCAAGATCGTTTCCAAATATTCTTCGCGCCTTAGCAAGACCTCCGTGTCTTTCGAGCACTGGTACCAAATCAAAATTATCTTTCTCAATCGCCAGATTGACCACAAGATGTTGTCTTATGTAGTTAAGCCATTCCAGCTGTTCAGCTGTAAAAGTATGCTCTCTTTTTAATGCCTCTATTGCCCGGTCAACGCGCTCTTCAGCGGTTAACAAAGGATTGGTCCTGTCATCTGCATTTTTAATCATCGAGATAATATCTACCATTGATTTATGACCTGACAATTCGTATGCTTTACGAAGTTGTTCTTCGTTAAATGAATGCTTTTTAAGAATTTCTCGGATTTCTTTTAAAGCCTTTGTATTCCATTTTCGAGGATTTGAAAAAAGAATGGATAACGCCTCTATTTTTTCTTTATTATTCTGAATAAATTCTGAAAAAGCAGTAAGATAATCTACTGGTTTTAATTCTTTTTCATTATACTTAAATACAGGTTCTGAGACTACAGAATCCATAGTGTCGTAGGCAATATAAAAAGGCGGTTTTGCCCTATCATAGTTAACAAGCAGATTCTGGAAATCTTTATTTCTAAGAATATTCATCGTAGCAATAAAATCATTTTTTAAAGCTTCTGTTAAATCATCTGCAAATTTTGCTATATCCCCATTGGGAATATACTTTGAAAAATCCTCGCGAGCTTTGGCGCTCATGGTATTTTCAATACGACGCAGTCGCTTAATCAGTCGCTTCGTATTATATTCACGTTCAATATTATTCCAGACATTTTCAATAATTTGTTTTATGGTAACTGTTTCGCCTCCGGTTTCTTGGATTTCTATAACAAAATCTGTTGAATTTTTAAAATACTCTATGAGAGTACCATCAAAACAATCAAAAATAGTAAAATATTCCTTGTTGATGTCGGGACATTTTCTTGTGCCTCGGCCAAGCATCTGTGTCCAGAGTATACGCGATTTAACAGGTCGTAAGAATACAATAAATTCCAGCGCAGGAATATCAACGCCTGTAGAAAGCATATCAACAGTTACAACAATTCCAGGGTCAGGACGATTTCTAAAACGTCTTATTTTTTCCAATGGTCGATCAACAGAAGAACTACCGGTAATTTTCTGGACAAAATCATCACCCCTGCCAAATACTTTCCTGGCAAGTCTAACAAGCTGATCAGCATGTGATATATTAGGTATATCATTAACTGCGAAAATGAGGGTTTTCGGAAATCTGCCCGTTCTTTTTTCATGTTCAATGGCATATTTTTTTATTTCTTCAAGAATTTTTCTATTACTATCAGGAGACGTAATCTTTTTTTCGATATCCTCTGAATTAAATTCTCTTTCATCTTCGAGCATATCTATTAACTCTGCGCCGGTTTCAGGATCTTTTAGTCCAACCTTTTCACCTTCTTTAAGGAAAACCCCATTTATACGAACATCAGATTTAATTTTAATAGCCTGATAATCGACAAGATAACCGTCTAATATAGCCTGCTCGACCGTATATCGATAAATTGGAATTCCAAAATAAGCAACAGTATGCGAAGCAGGTGTTGCTGTAAGTCCTATTTTTACAGCGTCAAAATAGTTCAGAACGTTACGCCACACATTGGTATCTTTTGATGTATAGCCCCTATGACATTCATCTGCAATAATAATGTCAAAAGCATGAATTGGTATAGCAATCTTATCTGCGTCATCATCAATATCCGGATCGCTTTCACTTTGCTCGAATGACCCCTCTCGCCCCAAAAGGTTAATAGCCATACGTTGTATAGTAGAAACATATACAAAAGTGTGACCGGCATTAGGCGCAGTAAGGTATTCATTTGGCATAACACCTATGTCAAACTTTTCTCCTTCTTCAAAATCTTCTTTTTTAAAACGCTGAGAAAAGACTTCGTATTCCTGATTAAACTTATTTCCGCTCGGGGTGATAAAGGCAGAAAATGCTTGTGCAGCCTGAGCGGCCAAAGCCCTTCTATCTACAAGAAAAAGGATACGCTTGGCATAACCGGATTTTATTAATCGGTATATCATACAAACAGCGGTGAAGGTCTTACCTGTACCGGTTGCCATGGCAAGCATCATTTTTCTTTTATTCTCAATAAGAGCTTTTTCTACAGCACTTATTGCTTCTTTTTGATAAGGGCGTAATCTTTCAAAATCAATAGGATTATTAACAAGCCATTGCTTAGCCTTCTGTATATTGCGATTAAACATCTCTTCCAGTGCATCTGGTGTATGGAAGTTTAATAATTCACGAGAATAATAATTTTCCTCTCTTACATCGGCGAACCAAATTTGCGTGCCATTGGAAGCATACAAAAAAGGAACTTTAAAAGAATTCCATTCGCCAATAGTATTTTTGCAACCTCTGGAATAACGTTTTGCCTGTTCCAATACGTTTTGAGGATTTACAGAAACTTTTTTTGCTTCAATAATACCCAATAATTTCCCGTTGACAAAAAGTGCATAATCAGCCGGTCCGTTATCTGTTGGAAACTCTTCTACGGCATGATGAGTTAATGATCTAATATCAAGATCCTCTTTGTAAGGAATAATTTCCCATGCCGGATTTAATGCTTTCAATTGAGTATCAATCCTTGTTTTTCTCGTTTCCCATTCGCTTTCAGTTGACATAAAAGCTCCTTTTTGAAAGAATAACAAACCTACACCCCTGTGCCTCAGCATATCTTCTTGCCTGTTCTTTCCCAAACAGCGGGTTTTTATTTTCTGATTTGGCTTCCAGTACTACAAAAGGAAAACCTTTATCATCAAGAAGTAGAAAATCAACAAAGCCATTGACGGTATGTTCAAAATCTTCACCTAACTCATCAAGCTTTTTTTCTGTTATCTTTACATTGTTTTCCAGAAGTACATTCGCTTTCCCATTTTCACCATCAAAAAATCTCCATCCGGCCTCTTC
>NICF_comb_assmDRAFT_10003530_pt1 | contig 11275 bp, 11 predicted proteins | sample NewIslPassag4_SG_FD_11279 | JGI IMG/M metagenome (IMG submission 11279) | reverse complement strand
CGGAGGAACTTCAGGCTGTCCTGGAGGTCGACGTCGTCCGTCTGGTCGATGAGCCACTGGTAGGTCGCCCGCGCTTTTTCTTCCGCCGCGATGTCTTCATACAGGTCGGCGATCGGATCGCCCTTCGCCTGGATGTACGAGGCCGTCCACGGCACGCCGGCGGCGTTGTTGTAGAACAGCGCGCGGTCGTGGTTCGAGTAGTGCGGGCCGAGCCCCGCCGCCTCAAGCTGCTCGACGGTCGCGTCCTTCGTCAGCTTGTAGACCATTGTGGCAATCATTTCCAGGTGTGCGAATTCCTCCGTGCCGATGTCGGTCAAAAGGCCGATCACCTTGTCGGGAATCGTATACCGCTGGTTCAGGTAGCGGAGCGCCGCCGACAGTTCGCCGTCCGCGCCGCCGTACTGCTCGATCAGATATTTCGCCATCCGCGGGTCGCACTTGCTGACGCGGACCGGATACTGCAGTTTCTTCTCGTAAATCCACATTTCCCTTAAAATCCCTCCCCGGCCGATGTGACTTCAACCCTCACACTTGCCACGGCCACGGTGCGTTCGACCAGTCCCACGGATAGCGGGAGAAGCTGTGGCCGAACTGCAGAAGCGGCCCGTACCGGCTCTCGTACGCTTGCGCAACCTGCAGTCTGCGCTGCGCGAACTGGTTGAATTGCTGCACCGCCTGCATGTCGTACGGGTGCGTGTCCAGGTAGAGCGTCAGCTCCACGAGCACGAAATCGAGCTGCTGCAGTTCGTGAAGGAGCTTGTAGTACGCCTCGTCCGGTTTCATCGCGACGTTCATGGCCCCTCCGTCCTCCCTTCCAGCATCCGGGATTCATACGGACTGTAAAGCGCCGGCCACAGCGTGCCGCGCTTCAATGCCTCGGCGGGAGAAAACTGCGGCCAGTTCGGCGGCTGGAACGGGATGAACAGATTCGGCGGCACCAGGTACGCCTTGCAGGTGATCGGCGGACAGGGATCGAACGGACCGACGAACGGATGCCATTTTCGGACTTGGTTCCAGTTCGGGTGCGGATTCAGCGCGGGTCCCTCCTCGCATCACAAGACTGCTCCAGTTAACCTTATGCGGCGGAGGTCGGCGGAAGACGCGAAAAATCCGGATTCTTGTCCGCGGGTGCAATCCCTTTTCGATCATATCCCCTTCGCTCATCATTTCCCGCGCGCAAAAACGCATCGCCATTTCCGTGTCCGAGTCCGGCCACGCGGCACATCCATCCCGTCGCGAACCGGTCCGCCGGCGTTCATGCGCTTTTGGCCGCCTGCCATGTTCATGAGCGAAGGGGATATATGGTCGAAATGCTGCGCGACGGGTATCACCCGGGCGACCGTCCGAACGGCCTTTCTTGAGTGACGGGGACAGGATTGAAATGCCGGGCGGAGGACTTTTCTCCTCTCGGATCCCGTCGGCGTCTCGAGCGGCCGGCTTCACGGCATCCGCAGTCAGGGATACTATTTCAGCGCGCCGTCCCGGTTCCGATGGTCACAACGTCTCGACCGGTAAATGAGCCCGTCGCGCTCGTCCCAGTCGACGAAATGAAACCGTCCGCTCTCATCGCAATACTCGTGCAGCTTCACATGAAATCCCGCCGCCCGGACATACGGTCATCCTCTCCCCTTTGGCAAAAAAAAACCACGACAGACCAATTAACAAACAAAGGAGTTCCAAAGCGGCTGTAACGTGGATACCGCGTTATGGAGGCGCTCGAAGTCCGGTCCGGCGAGCTGTAACGAGGATACCGCGTTACGGAGGCAAGCGAAGCCCGGCAGGACGCGCTGGAGCGAGAATACCGCCTTACAGAAACTCGGGCCCGAACCGAAGGTGCTGCAAACTACAAGCCGCACTTCAAATTGGCATGAAGCTGAACCGCCGGTCCTGTATGTTAATTGGTCAGCCGTAGAAAAAAAAAGCCCGCCGCCCGCGGGAGCGCGTCCCGATTCGGACAGGGGCATCGACACCAAATCGACTACAACCGGATCTTGAACTGGAACAACCCCGCCTTGCGCGCCGCCATGAAAATGATGACGACGAGCGGGCCGAGGAACACGCCGATGACGCCGGCGAGCTTCAAGCCGACATAGAGGCTGATCAGCGCGGCGAGGGCGCTGATGCCGACGGAATCGCCGAGCACCTTCGGCTCGATGACGCGACGGAAGACGGTGATGAAGATGAAGAGCGCGATCAGCCCGATCCCCGTGTACCAGTCGCCGTTCATCAGAATCAGGTAACAGGCCCACGGCACGAGCACCGAGCCGGTGCCGAGAATCGGCATGATGTCGACAATGACGACGAGCAGCGCGATCGCCATCGGGTATTTGACGCCGAGCAGCAGGAATCCGCCCAGGGTGATGATATACGTGAGCGCGCTCAGAATGAGCTGCGAGCGCAGGAAGCCGAAGATCGACCTGCGCAGATTGTCCAGCACTTCTTCGACCTGCTTGCGCGATTCCTCGGCGAAGATCGAGAGGAAGGACGACTTCATCGTCGGCAGGCTGTAGCTGAACATGTAGACGGCGACCAGGAATACGATGAAGAAAATGAACAAGTTCGGAATCTCGCCGGCCAGACTGATGAAGGTGCCGGACAGCTTGGTCGCCGCCTGCGTCAGGGTGCCGCCCAATCCGGACAGCCAGGCTTCGATCTGGGCGACCGTCTCCGGCGGCAGATGCTCGTACAGCTCCCTCGCGTTGTCCATCGCATCCTGCAAGTACACGTTCCAGTTGCTCACGAAGCCGGGCACGCGTTTCCAGAACGCGACGAGCTCGCTTACGATCTGCGCGCCGAGCAGCGCCATCAGGCCGAGCAGCACGACGGTGAACAACGTGCTCGAGATCGTTCCGGCCGCCACCCGGTTGAGCTTGCCGCCGGACACCCGGATGAGGAACGCGGTAAGCGGCTCAATGAAGATCGCCACGACCAGGGCGAGCAGGAACGGCGCGCCGACCGTGAAGAACAGGTACAGCAGCCCGAGTCCCAGGGCGATCATGATCAAGGTGCGTATCGACATATCCGCTCATCGACCTCGCTCTCTGCCAGTGGATTCCGTTGCCGTCTGCCGGATACGCACCCGGTCAATCATCTGATACGGCCCTGCGGACGGTGAAATCGACATCGGCGTAGTACATGGATTTGACGAGCAGATTCGGTCCGCAGCAGCCCGCTTCCGGACAGTGGCAGTTTACGCCGCGGGCGAGCGGGCCGTCCAGCCATTTGTCGAAAATATCGTCCAGCCGCTCCTCCCGAATGTTGCCGAACGCCGGCACATCCGCGAAGTCGGTGACGAATACGTCTCCCGTGAACACATTCACATTGAGCCGGTTGCGTCCGTCCGGGTCGTTGCGCACCGTGACGCCCTTCGTCCCGGCAAGCCGGCGCACCAGCCGGCGCTCCTCGGGGTCCGGGCTGCAGGGGTAGAAAGGCAGCGTGCCGAACAGCATCCAGACGTTCGGATCGCGATGCTCGATCAGCCGCTCGATGGCGGCCTTCATTTCGGCCTTCGACAGCATCGGCAGCGATTTCGCGAACGCGCTCGGATACATCGGATGGACCTCGTGCCGCCGGCAGCCCATCTCGACGATGTCGCGGTGTATGCGCACGATGTCGCGATGCGTCCGGTAGTTGATCATCGATTCGGCGGACACGAACAGACCGCCCTTCGCGAGCCGCTGCGCGTTGTCCACCATCCGCTCGTACAGGCGCGCGGCCGTCTCGAGCGAAGGCGGATTCGGCGAGGCGCCGAACGTGATGCGGCGGAATTCCTCCACCGACGTGTAATTGTAGGAAATATGCATGACGTCGAGCCACGGCGCGATCATTTCATACCGGCCGTAATCGAGCGTCAGGTTGGAGTTGAGCTGCGAGCGGATGTTGCGGCTGCGCGCGTATTTGAGCAGCGGCACGATATAATCGCGCACCGTCTTCTCCGAGAAGGACGGCTCTCCGCCCGTGATGCTGATCGTCTCGAGATGCTCGACTTCGTCCAGCCGTCTCAGGATCAGATCGAGCGGCAGCTTCTCCGGTTCGCTCATCTTGAGCGTGTGCCCGACGGCGCAATGCTCGCAGCGCATATTGCACAGGTTGGATACGGTAAATTCCACGCTGGTCAGCACATGCCGGCCGTACCGGCGGAGCGACCGGATCGGATCCCACGGATCGTATTCCGGCGCAAGCTCCGGCAGCCCGGCGGGCGGCGCCGCCCATCGTTCAGCATTGATGTTCATGGCAAGCTCCTACGGATTGTTCTGCTTAAGTCCAATATTTTTATTGTAATGTCCGAACGGTCTTCCTTGCAAATATCCCCCGCCGGAACGCGCCAGCCACCGGCTGCGATGCGCGTCCGTCACGATATCGGCATCCGCCAGCGCGGAGGCGAGAAGATCGCGGATGAATTCGGGGAGATACAGCCGGATGTCCGTGCCGAGCTTGAGCGATTCATAGCCGACGCCGAACGTGAACATGTCGATCGTGCCGACCGTATAGGTACGGTCATCCCGAAGCGGTTCGCCGCCCGCCGTCACTTCGCGCAGCTTGCCGAAGGGCGGCCCGTCCGGGTCGAAAATGATGCTGAGTCCGTCCACGGCCAGCGTGCCGAGGCGCTCGCCGCGGAATCCGAAACCGCGGATCGGACGCTCGATCCATTCGCCAAGCAGCGCCTCCTCCAGCGCCTGCCGGATGTGCCGTCCGGCCAGCGTCATGCGGCACGGATTGATCGGCGACGGGCAGATCGCGTGCAGCCGTCCGGTCGTCACGCCGCCGGCCTTAAGTCCCCCGAGCAGCTGGCCCGCGTTGACGAGGCCGATCTCCGCGCCGGTGTGGCGGCGCAGCGCCGCGGCCAGCAGGTTCGGCAGCGGCGATTCCCGGTCGTCGAACGCCTCGAGCGGCTCGGCCAGCACCGCTTCGACGCGGCTCAGCGCGCGCTCGGCTTCGGCAAGTCCGCGGGCGATCACGCCGGCCGCTTCCGGTTGTTCCGCCGCGTCGGCCATCGGCACGACCGACGCGCGGAAGTCGAAGCCGCCGTCCGCCCGCCGGCCGATCTCGACCCGGCCCAGATGGTCCCCGAATTTCCCGGTCGCCAGTATGAACGTATTCCCGATGACAAGCGGCTCTTCCAGCAGATGATGCGTATGGCCGCCGAGGATGAGATCGATCCCTTCGATCTCCTCCGCCAGTCTGCGGTCCAGCGGCAAGCCGAGATGGGACAGGACGACGACGACATCCGCCGCGGAGCGCAGGGCGCGCACCTGTTCGGCGACCGCTTCGACCGGGTCGAGCATCCGCCATCCGAGTTCCCGGTAGAACTCGTGAAACGCGGCCGTCGCGCCCGTGATGCCGAACGTGATGCCGCCCTTCCGCACGAGGACGCGCGGCTTCATCCACGGCGGCCGGGCGCCGTCCGACAGGCGGACCATGTTCGCGCATGCGACCGGGAAGCGCGCATGCCCGCCGTACAGGGCATCCAGCGTCTCCATCGTCCAGGAGAGGCCTTCGTTGTTCCCCAGCGTCACCGCGTCGACGGCCGCCTCGTTAAGCAGCTCGATGTTGACCCGGCCGCCCGTTCCTTCCGTCTCCTTCCGCATCCGGTCCATGTGATCGCCGACATCGAGCACGAGCACATGATCCTCGCCGTACCGTTTCCGGGCTTCCGCGATATGGGCCGATATCTTCGCATATTGTTCCAGCCGGCTGTGCAGATCGTTGCTGTGAAGCAGGAGCACCCGGCCGGAGTTCAGGCCGTCAGCGCGCATCAATCATGAATCCTTCCCCTCGATTGGTCTGCACGGCTCTTGCCGTCGTGGTGTTGCCTGCGTGGTGATTCCCCCGATCCGGGTCGACCGATCCGGGACGAAACATTGCGATTTCTAGTTTATCACTTCTCCGATAAATATGATATGCTATTCATTAACACACACACCTTCGGACGGGGTTGACAAAATGGAGATGCAATGGACGATACGCCTGTTCGCCGGTCTGGCGGAACGGCTGGGGGGGAGCGCAATCACCCTCTCGTCGGACGCGGAAGGCATGACCGCCGGCAGGCTGAAGGCGCTGCTTGCCGAACGGCATCCCGCGCACGCCGGCTTGATTCTGGCGTCGTTCGTGGCGCGCAACGAAGCGTACGCGGCCGATGACGAGCCGCTTGCGGCCGGCGACGAGCTGGCGCTGCTGCCGCCGGTCTCCGGAGGAGCCCCGGAGGACGAGGGCGAAGAAGTCCCGGCGACCGCGGACGACCGCTTCATTCTGACGACGGAGCGGCTCGACGCAGACGCGATGCTGTCGCGGGTGATCGTGCCGGAGCACGGAGCTGCGATCGCCTTCGTCGGCACGACGCGCGAATGGACGGACGGACGGCGGACGATTCATCTGGAGTACGAAGCCTACGCGCCGATGGCGCTGAAGACGATGCGGCAGATCGGCGACGAGATCGCCGCGAAATGGCCCGGCGCGAGGACGGCGATCGCGCATCGCCTGGGAACGGTTCCGATCGGCGAAGCGAGCGTCGTCATCGCCGTATCGGCGCCGCACCGCGCCGAATGCTACGAGGCCAGCCGGTACGCGATCGACCGGCTCAAGCAGATCGTGCCGATCTGGAAGAAGGAGATCCGCGAGGACGGAGCGGAATGGGTCGGAGAGCGGCGGGAGTCCTGGGATCCGACGGCTCCCGCGGACGGACGGGAGCGATGAGGATGACGGTTTCGCCTGAACGATACGCCCGTCAGGTCCGCTTTTCGCCTTTCGGCAGGGAAGGCCAGGAACGGCTGTCGCGGGGATTCGCGGTCGTGGTCGGGATGGGCGCGCTCGGATGCGTCATCGCGAATCATCTGGTCCGCGCCGGCATCGGCCGGATCCGCCTGATCGACCGCGACATCGTCGCCTGGAGCAACCTGCATCGGCAGTCGCTCTATACGGAAGCGGATGCGGATGGAGGCGTGCCGAAAGCCGAAGCCGCGGCCGCAAGACTGCGCGCGTTCAACAGCGAAGTCGCCATTGAAGCCCGGGTGGCCGATCTGAATCCCCGGAACGCGGAGCGGCTGCTCTCGGACGCCGACCTCATCGTGGACGGGACGGACCATTTCGCAATCCGCTATCTGATCAACGACGCGGCGGTCAAATACGGCATACCGTGGATCTACGGCGGCGCGGTGGGCGCATCCGGCATGACGATGACGATTGTGCCGGGCGAGACGCCGTGCTACCGCTGCCTGTTCCCTTCGCCGCCCCCGCCGGGCTCGGCCGATACATGCGAGACCGCCGGCGTGCTGCCGCCGATCGTCGATCTGATCGGCTCGCTGCAGGCGATGGAGGCCATCAAGCTGCTGGGCGGACGGAAGGAGCGGCTGCACGGCGCGCTGATTCACGCGGATCTGTGGAATACGGAGATCAAGAAGATGAAGACGGCGGGCGCGCGGCGCGAAGACTGCGCTTGCTGCGGGCTTCGCCGGTTCGAATATCTGGACGCCGACGAGCGCGGGGATGCGCAAATCGTCCTGTGCGGCCGCGAGACGGTGCAGATCGCGCCCGCCGAACCGCTGCGGCTGGACCTGGACGGGCTGGCGGACAGCCTGAAATCCGCGGGACGCGTCGAGCGAAATCCGTGGCTGCTGCGGCTGACGCTGGACGAAGGCGTCTCGCTGGTCCTTTTTCCGGACGGGCGCACATTGGTGCAGGGCACGGCGGATCCGGAGCGCGCGCGTCGAATTTATGACAGGATCTTGTCGCCCTGATTCGGTTATTGTCAGTTGGTGGAATTGCTGGTACGATGAAATTGGCTCTTCCAGATTGCATTTTCTTTGGTTGACGAAAGGTGATTCTATGCAGGTCCACGTGACGGAGCTGAGAAACGGTGATGTCGTCAGCCGTGACGTGTTCAACGCTTACGGCCTGTTCGTGCTGCCCGCCGGGACGCAGTTGTCGCAGACGGAAATCGACAAACTGTTTCAGCACCAGATCGAATACGTCAACATCGAACCACGGTACGGTTACGTTCCGTCGGCGCTTCGATTGAAACCGATGTTCGAACAGGCGGTGTCCGGCAGCGAATCGCTGTTCCGGGAAGCGTTCGAATACGGCCTGATACGCCAGAACCAGTTGGACGAAGTATACCAGCCTCTCGCCGACAAACTTCCGGAGGAACGCGACGTCGTCTCAATTCTGCTGCTGCTCAACACGGAGGCGGAATACACGTTCAATCATGCCGTCCGGGTCGGCATACTCGCTTACTACATGGCGAAGTGGCTCGGCTGGAGCGAAGAGGAAGCGCTTACCATCAGCAAGGCCGGCTTTCTGTGCGATATCGGAAAATGCCGGATCGACCCGGCGCTGCTGAACAAGCCCGAACCGCTCACGGAAATCGAGCTGCGCAAGGTGCGGCGTTATCCGATCTTCGGATACGAGATCGTCAAGCGTTCGTTCAACAATGAGTTGATGGCCAAGGCGGTGCTTCAGCATCTGGAGCGCATGGACGGATCGGGCCATCCTTACGGCATCAAGGGGGAGGACATCCACATCGCGGCGCGCATCCTGGCCGTCGCCGACGTCTGCAGCGCGATGATCTCGACCCGGACGTACCGGGAGCGGCGCGACCTCTTGAATGTGCTCCGGGTGCTGGACAGGCTCAGCTTCGACGAGCTCGATCCGACGGTCGTCCATACGTTCATCCGCCGGCTGCTCCCGTTCTTCGTCGGCAAGACGGCCGTCCTGTCCAACGGCGAGTCCGGCGTCATCGTCATGACGAACCCGCTTGACTTCTTCCGGCCGCTCATCCGGTGCGGCGACGTCTTCGTCGATGTATCGCGGCGCAAGGATCTGGAAGTGGTGGATATTGTCATGTAAGCAAGCCCTGCGCATCCGGCGCAGGGCTTCAATTCGCGTCAGGGGCCGCTCTGTTGTGGGTTGTCCGCCGGAATGAAACGACCGGCTTGGCGACACCCGGACTTACGCCGGCTTCGCCGTCGGCTGCGCCGCCAGAATGTTCTCGATGCGGAAGGTCCGCGGCGCGCCGGAGGTGATGCAGAACGCGCGGACGAAGCCGTCCCGCACGTCGAGCACGCGGATGACGCGCTTCGTCAACCTGCCGCCCCGAGCCATATAGATGATCTCGATGCGCCGGCCGATATACTTGTGCATGCGGATCACCAATCGAACATGTGTTTGGTTTCAGTATACACGAACGTCTGTTCGCGATCAAGCCGGCGGCGCAAAGAGCCCCATTCGATGCATGACGGTCACCAGCCTGTAAAAATCCAGGCCGCCTTCGTCCGGCGTATCGACAACGCCGGCCGCAACCGCCGCGTCGACGGCCGGCTTCGCCCACGCCGGCACTGCCATGGCGGACCGGCTTTCGAGCCGACCGACGCGCCGTTTCAGCTCTTCGTTCTCGGCCGCCAGTTGATCCATCCGACGCTTCAGATCCTCGAGCATATGCATCGCCGCTGTCGCCTCCTCGTCGTATTGCTTCAGCCCGTGGCTGCTGATGATGCGCTTGATTTTGTTTGCGTACTGCGGGTCCGTGGCGTATCCGCAAGCTTGAAGCATATCCGCCTGCTCCTCCGGCGTACGGGCGGTTCGAATGCGGGCGTAGCGAGCGCTCTGAAAGAGCAGATCCTGATCGCGGAAGCAGTCCTCGATCGACCGGTAGGCGCGCCAGTCCGCCGCCGTATCGACGCGCTGCCCGCCGATGACCTCCCATGTGCCGGTTCGCACGCTGGAGCCGTCCCAATACGGGTTCGGTTTTCCCGAGCCGACCTTGAGCCCGACGAGGTTGTTCCAACTGTGGATCTTCCACCCGGTCTCATGCGCCGACTGCGCAATCCGCACGGACGGAAAAATCGGCGAGCCCTCGAAGCGAAGATGCACCGCAACCGGCACGACCCGGGAGATGAAGGCATCCGCGTTCATGAAGAACCGCCGTCCTCCGATTTCCCGCGCAGCACCTCGATCGCGCGCCTCACGGCCGGCGGGATCGGGGCGTTCAGGCGGCCGAAATTTTCGGTGATCGAGAGGGTTTCGTTCGCCAGATAGAAGAAAATGGCGGCGTCCCGGAACAGGTGCGCGTCGCCGAGCGCCGTATCGATCAGGTGCGCAACGGCCACGACCGCGAAGATCGCGATCTTCCGCGCAATCCCCCACAGCCCGGTGTCGCTGCGCAGCTTGCCCTCCTTGGCCGCCGCGGCGACGCCGGACACGTAGTCCAGGACGACGAGTACCAGCAAAACGGACAGCAAATACGACCATCCCCCGAACAGGAACGACGTGACGGCGCCGACGACAGCGATGCCAGGTTTGAACCAGTTATCCATGGAAATCATCTCCGCAAAAGATTAGGCTCCGCCTTAATAAGCAGAGCCTTCGGGCTTCGGATATTTAGCTTTCACTGCGAGCCATTTGGCGCGGATCTCCGCCACCTCTGTCCCCTCCGGCGGTTCGAGCCACTTCCAAAGGGCGTCGAGCTGGTCGCCGATGGGCGGGTACTCGGACCGGCGCAGCGTCGCGTAATCGAGTGCTGCGCGGGCCGCCTCGAGCTCGGCGGCGAGCTCGTCGGCCGTCTTCTCACGGATCTCACTCCCGTCAAGCTTGTATCGGTGCGGTGCGGCGGCGTACGTCTGCCACTGCTCTCGAGTGATCGGGATCGCGGTTTCCGGGATGTTGTCACCGTGGAGGTCGTCAACATAAAAGCCGACAATGCTGCCGGCGGGATCAAACACGACATAATATTGCGGTTGTTTCATTTGGTCCGACATCTCGCGTTCCTCCTCAATATCCAACTGCGAGCCAATGCACCGTTTTAGTCTCATCCGAGTCGTGAATAATTCCAACCCCGGTAATAGTACGATTATACAAGGAAAACGAATGGGGAACGGTATCTTCGATAATTGGCAACACGCCGAGAAGTACAGACGGAAAAGCAATAGGGAAAGTAACCCCACCACCAGCTGGTGGTATATCTGCGCATCCCCATTGCCATATTATCCCGCTCGGCAATTTTTGGTAGCCGTTTGATCCGAGAAATGCTGGACAGTTATCGTCTGTCCAAAACCGGCTCCAGGGTGACCACTCATCCGGACCGATCTTCCGGCGCAAATACTTTTCGTTTGCAGCGGTTGAGTATCCCTCTTGGAATATCCAGTTGTAATCAAAATCGTGCATGTCTCCATCAGACAACCACGCACTATAATGGACTACGAAAACTAGACAACAAAAAAGGAGTTTCTTAGTTGATGACAACCATCCGCAGAACGTTTACACCGGAACAAAAAGCCCAAATCGT
>NICF_comb_assmDRAFT_10003527_pt1 | contig 11282 bp, 9 predicted proteins | sample NewIslPassag4_SG_FD_11279 | JGI IMG/M metagenome (IMG submission 11279) | reverse complement strand
TTGTGGTACACGTTTTCGTTCGCCCGCAGCGTATCGCGGAACCGTCCCGCGAGCTTCGGCTCGTTCAGCACCGAGCCGAAGGTCACGTGCAAAATCTGGCGCGCCTCAAAGTTGTCGAGGAGCTCCGGCAGCTTTTCGTCACCGAGGCCTTCGACCGCCGGAGCCCGGTCCAACCTCGCCGAAACGTGGTACGTCGCCCGGTCCGTCTCATACCGGCCCAGTGCGAAGCGGTAAATCTCCCGGAAAAGTGCCGGGTCGATCGACGCCAATGCCCGCAAGGCCTCGAGGTAGCTCGTCCCCGCGGTCTTAAGGTGAACGAGGTCGCCTGCGACCTCGCGCGCCAGCGGGTAGGCCGAGAACTTGTCCGACCCCGAGTGCAGGCTGAGCTTGTATGGGCCGAACGCCTGCGAGACGGCGAAGTGCCGCCGGAAGTTCTCCCTTAGCGCCTCGAGGTCGCCGATGTAATCAACGCCTTTTTCGAACCTGCCCACGTACCTGGGGGCGAGGCTCACCCACCGCACGCCGAGGCGACTCAGCTCGCTTGCGACGTAAATGTGCTCCTCGACGGTGGTGACGCTCTCCGTCTCGTCGACGCTCACTTCGAGCTCGAACGGGCGATCCCCCATTCTTTCCGCAAGTCGCCGGTAAAGCGCGGCAACGTGCGCCACGGCCGCGCCGTACTTCACGAGCGCCCGCAGGAGCGCCTCCTCGCTGATCTCGACCGAAAACGCCCCCAGGTCCACCGGGCGCCCGAGGAAGCGGCGCTTCACGTCGGCGAAGGTGGTTTCGAGCCTCTCCCACGGCAGTTCAGCAACCCGCCGTTGCAGCTCCGACGGGGAATAGCGGTCGGCCTCGTCGTCAACGTGCGCGCCGGGGTCGATCGTAAAGAAAGTGAAACCGGCCGCGACGCACGAGTCGATGTCCTCGGGCGTCTTCAGGTGGTCGGCGTCGGCGCCGTACCCGTGCCGCCACCCCGACCGGAACACGCCCCACATGGCGTCGTCCAGCACTTGCCGAGGCGTTCGCCCCGTGCGGGCGTTTTCCCGGATCGACTGCTGCGCCGGGATGAGCGCCATGGCGGCCCGGTCCCTGCCGAAGCTCTCCAACGCTTGAATGTGGCCGGGCGTCGCGAAGCCCAGCCTGTCGCCGCAGCCGATCGACTTCACCAGGCCGAGCGGCCTCGGGGCGAGATACGATAGGAAACCGCGCAGCGCCTCGGCGTTTTCCGGGGAGGCCGGGCCCAAGAGCAGGGTAAACCGGGCCCGCCCGAGATCGACGCTCGAACGCTCCCCGCGGAACGCGCCGAGCACCTGCGGGTCCTGGCTGAGGACGCCGAGGCGCAACTCGCCGCCCTTTTTGCCGAGGAAAAAAAGCGAGTTTTTCGCGACGTCGACGGACCTCGAAAAGATCTCGACCCCGCTCAACGCGGCGAGCTCGCGCGCCGCGCGGCCGGTCTCAATCGCCTCCTTGGCCCCGATTTCGCCGAACAAACCCTCGAACTGCTCGCTCACCGCTGGCTCACCTCGATGGCAACTCTTGCCGCCATCATTCGCCGAGGGCCTCGGGTCCACCTTGCCCGACGGGCGATTCGCCGCGCGTTTCCAAGGCAAACCGGGCAATGCCGGATACGATCGCGCCGGCGACCCGGTCGCGGTACTCGCTCGACGCCAAAAGGCCGCGGTCCCGCTCGTTCGTGATGAAGCCGATCTCGACGATCGCGGCCGGCATCTGTGCAAGGCGCAGGATCCGGTACTCACCCGGAAGCGCCCGCCGATAATTGTCGGGATCCACGGCGACCAGCTCTTCCTGGATCAAAGCGGCGAGCCGCTCTGACGCCTCCCTTCCCGGAAAGTAGAAGACTTGCGCGCCGTAGCAGTCGGGATGCCCCGGGATGCGGTTCACGTGGATGCTGACCAGGACGTCGGCGGCCGCTTCGTTCGCGACCTTCGCGCGCTCGTCGAGCTCGACGAAGGCGTCGTCGCTGCGAACCATCACCACCCGGGCGCCGAGGCGCTCGAGCCTTTCCCCGACGCGGCCTGCCACGTCGAGGTTGATCTCCTTTTCGACAAGGCCCTCGGCCAAAAAGCACGCGCCCCGGTCCTGGCCGCCGTGGCCCGCGTCGACGGCCACGACGAGTCCCGAGAGGACGGCGTGCCCGGGGAAGACCCCCGCGGGCAAGCCGCGGCCCGTCGCAAACCCGATCGCCCACACGCCCGCTGCGGCAAGCAGCGCGACCGCGAGGACGGCGGCAAGCGGGCGCATGCGGATGCAGACGAACAGCGGGCCCCTCACGAGCGGCATCACCTCGCTGCCATCGTATGCGCAGGGTGAGCACGCCCATGTGCGAAGGTACGCCGTGCTCCGGCTCGACATCGCTGCCAAGCGGTGCGAGGAGGCGCTCTACCGCTGTCGAAAAGGGGAGCGGTCGGGCGTTCGCATGGAACGCCGAATCGCGTGCGTGAAGGGGTGGCGACGTGGAACTGAACGGTCGAGTGGCACTCATCACCGGAGCGGGCTCCGGCATCGGAGAGGCGACCGCGCTCCTCTACGCAAAAGAGGGCGCATCTGTCGTGGTGGCCGACATCAGCGAAGAGGCCGCCCGCAAGACGGCGGAGGAGATTTCAGGGCGCGGCGGACAAGCGACGTTCGTTTGCGGCGACGTGTCGGAACCGGAGAGCGCCCAAGCGATGGTCGCCGGGGCGATCGCGGCGTTCGGGCGGATCGACGTCCTGTTCAACAACGCCGGGATCGGTCTCGTCGGAGCGCTTCACGAAACGGAGATCGACGACTGGGACCGGGTTATCAAAGTGCATTTGCGGGGCACGTTCTTGATGTCCAAGTACACCATCCCGCACATGATGGAGCAGAAGGGCGGCGTCATCATCAACATGTCGTCGACCATCGCCCACGTCGGCCTCGAAAAGCGGGCGGCCTACGCCGCCGCGAAGGGCGGCATCCTCTCCCTCACTCGCTGCATGGCCGTCGACTACGCCCGGTACAACATCCGCGTGAACGCCCTGTGCCCGGGCACAATCTACACGCCGTTCGTCGAAAGCTACCTGAAGCGCTCGTACAGCGACCCTGCCAAAGCGCTCGAAGGAATCAAGTCGAGGCAGCTCACGGGAGAACTCGGCACGCCGGAAGACGTCGCGCACGCCGCCTTGTACCTGGCCTCGGACGAGTCGAAGTTCATGGTCGGGGCGGGGCTTGTGATCGACGGGGGCGTGTCCGCGGGCAAACTTGCGTAGGGAGGCGGCGCGCCATGGGACTTCGGTTTCGGCAGGTTCACCTGGACTTTCACACGTCATGGCTTATTCCGGACGTCGCAAGCGAATTCGATCCGGAAGAGTTCGCCGCTACGATGCACGACGCCGCGGTCGACTCCGTGACGGTCTTCGCCCGGTGTCACCACGGCATGATCTACTACCTCGACACCAAGTTCAAAGACGCGCGACACCCTCATCTCACCCGAGATCTGTTGCCGGAGCAGATCGAAGCGCTGCACCGGCGCGGCATCCGGGCGCCGATCTACATCACGGTCGGCTGGGACGAGTTCATGGCGGAACGCCACCCCGAGTACATCGAGATCGACGCCGAGGGGAAGCGCAAGGGCGCAGGTCCCTTCCAAGCCGGGTGGCGGAAGCTGTGCCTCAACTCCCCGTACGTCGACTACGTCTTCGAATTCACCGAAGAAGTGCTTAAGCGGTTCGACGTCGACGGGCTGTTCTTCGACATCATCCACCAGTGGGACTGCTGCTGCCCGCGCTGCCTCGCCGGAATGCGAAGGAGCGGGCTCGACCCCAATGACCCGAGGCAGCGCAAGGTCTGGAGCCGGCGGGTCGTTGACGAGTACTGCCGCCGGCAGACCGAACTCGTGCGCCGCTACAACAAGGATTGCACGATCTTTTACAACTCCGGCCACGTCGGGCCGCCGATCAGGAGCCGCCTCGATGCGTACACCCACCTCGAACTCGAATCGCTGCCGACGGGCGGCTGGGGCTACGACCACTTCCCGCTCACAGTCCGGTACGCCCGCAACCTGGGCCTCGAGTTCTTGGGAATGACCGGGAAGTTCCAGAAGTCCTGGGCGGACTTCGGCGGGTTCAAGCCCCAGGAGGCGCTCGAATACGACTGCTTTTCCGCACTCGCCTACGGCGGCCGCTGCTCGATCGGCGATCAACTCCACCCGAGGGGCCGCCTCGACCGGGCGACCTACGACCTGATCAAGCCGGTCTACACCAGCGTCGCCGCGAAGGAGCCCTGGTGCGAGGGGGCCGTCGCCGAGACAGAGATCGCCGTGGTCACCCCGGAGGCCCTGGGCCTCGAGGACGCCCGCGTCGACAGCTCGGCCCGGGGGGCGCTCCGGCTCCTGCAGGAGGCGCACCACCAGTTCGACTTCGTCGATTTCGAGATGCCGTGGGACAAGTACGCCCTCCTCATCCTGCCGGACAAGATCGTGCTCGACGAGGCCGGACGCCGAAAAGTGCAGGCGTTTCTCGCGAAGGGCGGGCGCTTGTTGGCATCGCATCGCTCGGGGCTCGCACCGGACGGGAACGGGTTTGTCCTTCCCGAGCTCGGCGTGCGCCTCGTGGGCGAGCTCGAGTACTCGCCCGACTACATCGAAGCCGTGGGGCCCCTTGCCGCCGGCGTCCGCCCGACGCAGCACGTCATGTATGACCGGGGCCTCAAGGTGGAAGCCGTCGGCGGCGAGACGCTCGCCCGCATTTGGAAGCCCTATTTCAACCGGACCTGGGAGCACTTCACGTCGCACCAGCACGCCCCCGCCGAGCGGCCCACGGGAGACCCGGGCGCCGTGCGCAGCGGCCCGTGCATCTACTTCGCGCACCCCGTCTTTACCAGCTACGGCGCCCACGGGGCCGAGGCACTCCGGACCATGCTGCGCAATGCCATCGACCTTCTACTTCCCGACCGCATGGTCCGGACGAACGCCCCCAGCACGGCGCAGATCTCGGTGATGCGCCAACCCGACGCCGGCCGCACCGTCGTCCACGTGCTCCACTACATTCCGGAGCCGCGCTACACCAAGCTGCAGCTCGTCGTCGAGCGCCTGCCGATCTTCGACATCACCCTCGACGTGCGGGTTGCGAAGGCGCCGTCGAGCGTCTACCTCGCCCCCGACCGCACGCCGCTCGAGTGGTCGTTCGAAGGCGGGCGGGCGCGCGTTGTCGTGCCGCGGGTCGACGGCCACGCCATGGTGGTGTTTGAATGACGGAGCGGCTCGACAAGGTCCTTGCGAGCCTTGGAATCGGCAGCCGGAAAGAGGTGCGCGCCCTGATCAAGCAGGGCCGGGTGCGCATCGACGGCGAGGTGGCGCTCGACCCGGCGCGCCGCCTCGCCGCCGGCACTGCCCGGATCGAGGTGGACGGGAGGGCGCTCGTCCCCGGCACGATGACCTTCATGCTCAACAAGCCGAAGGGCGTCGTGACGGCGACGACCGACCCCGTGCACCGGACCGTCCTCGACCTTTTCCCGGCCGCCCTCGCCCGGCGCCTCTTTCCCGCCGGGAGGCTCGACAAGGACACCGAGGGCCTCCTCATCCTGACGAGCGACGGCGACCTTTGCCACAGGCTGATTTCGCCCCGCTACGGGGTCGAAAAGGAGTACCTCGTCCACGTCGACGGCGTCTTGAGCCCGTCCCTCGTCGAGCTGTTCGCGAAAGGCGTCGAGCTCAAGGACGGCACGGTCACCCTCCCGGCGCGGCTCGAAATCGAGCATCCCGGCCCGGGCGGCGTGGCCCGCGTCACCATTGTGGAGGGAAAGTACCACCAGGTAAAGCGCATGTTCGGCGCGATGGGGCTTTCCGTAACCGCCTTGAAGCGAATCCGCATCGGCGGCCTCACACTCGACCTTGCTCTGGAGCCCGGCGACTACCGGGAGCTCAGCCGGGCGGAGGTCGACCTGCTTTTCCAAAGGCCCGCCGGCACCCAAATGCCCCGGGAGGATTCGCCGCACGGCTAGCCAAAAGTAGGAAACATGGACTCCAATCTTCAGACCGCGTTGATACTCATCGTCATCGGCATCCTCGTCTTCGGCGGCGGCGGGCAGCCTCCCCGGACGGCCATTGATGCAACGCCAAGCGAAGTCACGCTCCTCGCCCGCCTGATCGAGGCCGAAGCCGGCGGGGAACCCTACCGGGGCAAGGTCGCCGTGGGCGCCGTAGTGGTCAACCGGCTCAGGGACAGCAGGTTCCCCAACACGATACGCGATGTCATCTACGAGCCGGGCCAATTCGCCGTAAGCGCCATGAACCGGCCTCCAAGCGAAGAGTCCATCCGGGCGGCGCGCGCCGCTTTGAGCGGCGAAGACCCGACCAACGGGGCGCTCTTCTTTTACAACCCGCGGACGGCGCGGCTCGATCCGTGGTGGCAAACCCGCACCCGGCTCACGCAAATCGGCAACCACGTATTCTTGCGTTGAGCCGCTCCAAAGCAGAGCGCCCGCACCGGTCGCCGCGCCGGGCCACTTGCGGCGACGGGCGAACGCCGACGAAACGAGGGGAAACCTGTGAAATCGGTAAAGATCACCGTCTACTCGGATTATGTCTGCCCCTGGTGCTTCATGGCCCACACCAGCCTGAAACAGGTGAAAGCGGAGCTTCCCGTCGAGATCGACTGGCGCGCCTTCGAGCTGCGCCCTGCGGAAGAGCGCGGGCACGACGAAGCCGCGATGGAGGAGAAGCGAAAGCAGATCGCCGCCTTTTGGCCGACGGTCAAGCAAATCGCCCGCGAGCGCTACGGGCTCGACATCGAACAGGGGCCCTGGGGGATCGACACGCGGCTCGCGCACGTCGGCGCGAAGGCGGCTGAAGAGTTTGGGGCCGGCGAAGCGTTCCGGCGCGAGCTCTTTGAACGCTACTGGAAAAAGAGCGAGGACGTCGGAAGCCGGGACGTCCTCCTCGACATCGCTCTGGGCCTCGGCCTCGACGCGCAGGCCTTCGCAGCCCGGCTCGACGATCCCGGGCTGCTGCGCGCCGTCCTCGACGACGAGCAAACGGCGGCCCGCATCGGGGTGCGGGGCGTCCCGGCGATGATCATCGACTGGAAGTACCTCATCTCGGGCGCCCAGACCAAGGATGTCCTGGTCCGGGCGCTCTCGGAGTACCTGGAGAAAGGCTCGATCAGCTCGAAGTAACCAACCCGACCGGCGCTGCAGAGCGGCGGCGCGGTCGGCTGTGCGACGGCGTGGGCGGCGCGGCCGGGGACTGCATAGGGGCGCTGCAGTGCGGCGCGCCGGGCGTCACGCCGGTCGCGGGCTCACGTCGATTGCCGCTTGAACGCCGTTCCGGGCTCCCACGGTGTCCCGAGCTTCGGCAAGGCCCACCGGTCGAGGCCCCACCACCCGGCGACTCGCCAGGCGAGCACGAGCCACGTGGCGAGGATGAACAAAAGCGGGTTGCTGCTCACGGTGCCCGCGAGCAGGAAGTTCGCATTCATCAGCCCGCCGAAGAACGCCGCGATCCCCGTCAAGAGGCCGACGATCAAGCCGAGCCCGACCAGGATCTCCCCGATGACGACGAGGTAGGCGAAGACCGCCGCGTTGGGCAGCACGATGTGCTCCAGGAACCACGCGTACCAGCCCTGGACGTCGGGCCGCTCCCCTGTGGCCTTCGCCAGCGCTCCCGCGACGAAGCCCCGGATGGCCGCGCCGGCGTTTGCACCGGTCCAGGCCGGCGCCCCCCACTTGTGCAGGCCCGCGGAGAGCCACTCCCAGCCGACGTACACGCGGATGACGAGCCACAGCCACGCGAAGCGGACGTCGCCGAACAGTGCGCGTGCGATCGGCGGTTCGGGAAAATAGTGGTACTTGGCCAAGACGACTCCTCCTTGAATGCCTTTTCGCATGCACTCCGTTTTGCATGCGCCCCCCGGCATCTATCATAGCAGCGCCGAGTTCCGTTGGCGATCCGCGACTTACCTGCGCACCCACAGCTTGATCACATCACCGAGATGCACGCGCGCCAGCGACCGAAGCGCTCGCGCACCGCTCCTTCTCGCCTCGGCGACGGCTTCGGCCGAGGGCTGCCGGCCGGCGTAGCGTTCTGCGATGTACAAGTCCGTAAGCCTTGCGAGCCCTGCGTCGCCGCTTCCCGGACCGCTTCGCCAGCGCTCGAGGTACTCGAGCGGCGTCTCCGACTCGCGCCGCCCAAGGCCCCGGCCGCGGAGCCGCCCCAGAACGTCGACGTAAATCGCCGTAACGCTGCTCCCCCCGGTTCTGCGCGCCTTTCGCCGGAGGAGCAGGCGTGCGCCGGCGCCTTCCGACGCCTGCCCTGAGACAGAATCGCGCCGCACCCACCCCCACCGCACAAGCCAGCGCCGGATCGCGTCGCGGATCTGCTCGTACAGCCAGGCCAAGCCGAGCGGGAGCCTTCCCATGCGGACCGGGCGCGCGGTGTGCCGCCCGCTGTGGAAAACGCGCCAGGCCGCGAAGAGAATCAAGGCGAGTAGGGCCAGCCAAAGCAGGAGCGGCCCGCCTGAGCCTGCTCCCGCTCCGCCCTGTCCCGCCAGGGCCGAAAGGAACCGGTCGATCGAAATCATCCCGAGCCCCTCGCCCACTTTGCGCGTGGGCGCCTGCGACGGTACGAGCATCGGTCCGAAGCGCTCAGTGAACCGCTCCATCCACGTGTTGAACTGCCACGCCCTGAGAGGCGACAGGTTCGCCGGCAAAACCAGCGCCAGCAAAGCCGCCGCGAGCGAAAGCCCAAGCGATCGGCCCCCTGCCCCCCGGCCCAGGCCCGGCTGCAGCCGCACGCCGGCCCGCTCAAATTCGAGCGCGATCAGCCGCTGGTGCACCCGGGCGAGCAGGGCGAGGCCGCACCCGGCCACGGCGACACCGCCTGGGAGCGCACCGCTTGCGAGTAAATGCGCGAGACCCGGCGCCGGGTCGCTCCGCGCGGCGAACGCCGCCGCCGCCCACACCGCGGCGACCGCCACGGGGAGCACGAGCAGCCGGTCGCGGGCGAATAGGTACACCCCCTGCCACGCGGCGAGTTTCTCCGAACTCGCTTCCGGCAGGGCGTCGACGCTCGCGCCCGCTTTCGCACGCGCTTTGACGTTCCCCGACCAGAGCGGCCGCGCCAGGTAGGCCGCAAGACCCCAGGCGAAAACCGCCTCGCACGCGGGCAGCGTCGTCGCGAAGAGCGCCCACAGGGGCGTTCCGGGCTCAAGCACGTACCCTCCCGAAAGTGCGACGCCGAGCGCCCCCATACCGAACGCCGCCGCCCCCTCGACCGCCCGCAGCGTGGGACTCCACCCCTGTCTCTCATAGACGACCCAGCCATAGCCGCCAACCCACGCACACAGCGCGGCAAGGATCACGCTCCAATAAGGGCGCAGCCCGCCCGTCCCGGCGGCCGGCACCCCCAGCGCCTGCCCGAGGAGCGCTGCAAGGCCGCCCGCAAGGCACAGAGCGGCTCCCGCGGCGCACCCCGCCGCAAGGAGGACCTCCTCAAGCCGCTCTCGTTCCCCGCACGCTGCCAGAAGGGCGTCCCTCGTCGATTCCGCCACGTCGCTCTCATCCGCCATTCCTACCGCCCTCACTGCCGTCCCCGCCGCCCCCCGCTTCGCCCTCACCGAGCCGCACCGGGACCGATTCGAGTGCGTCGGAGACGATCTTCCGGGCCGTGGTACCGCGAAGCCCGGCCTGCGCTTTGACGAGCACCCGGTGCGTGAGGACCGGTTCCGCCATCCGCTTCACGTCGTCCGGCAGGGCGTAGGTCCTTCCCATGAGCGCGGCCCGCGCCTGGGCCGCCCGGTAGAGGGCGAGCGAACCTCGCGGGCTCACCCCGAGCGCCGCGTCGGCGTGCTCCCGTGTGCTGCGCACGAGCTCCACGATGTACTCCGCCACGGGCCGGGAGACGTACACGTCCCGCACCGCGCGCTGGACCTTGATGAGCTCCCCTGCGTCGACCACCTGCTCCAGTTGGTCGATCGGATGCGTTCCCTTGAGCCGCTCGAGCATCTCCACCTCGTGCTCCCGGTCCGGATAGCCGAGCGAAACCCGGGCAAAGAAACGGTCGAGCTGCGCCTCGGGGAGCGGGAACGTTCCATCGAACTCTACGGGGTTTTGCGTGGCCAGCACGAGAAACGGCTGGCCGAGCGCGTACCGCTCGCCGTCGACCGTGACGTGCTGCTCCTCCATGCACTCGAGCAGCGCAGCCTGTGTGCGCGGGGTCCCGCGGTTGATCTCGTCGGCGAGCACGACTTCGGCGAAGATCGGGCCGGGCCGGAACGTGAACGTCTGCGTACGCTGGTCGTACACCGACACGCCGGTGATGTCGGAGGGCAGAAGGTCGGCCGAAAATTGAATCCTGCGGAATGTAAGGCCGAGCGACCTTGCGATCGAGCGGGCGAGCATGGTCTTTCCCACTCCGGGAACGTCTTCGATGAGGACGTGCCCGCCGCAGATGAGCGCGACGACCGCGTCTTCGATGGCGTCCCTCTTTCCCACGAGCACCTTTGAAATGTTGTCGACCAGGGTCGACGCCAGCTCCTGCACCGCAGCGACGTCCAGAGATGTCGCTTCCTTGGCCATTCGGGCAGCCTCCGTTCAAATTCTCCGTTCAACTTGGGTTTCGCGGCGAGCCGATGCCCGGCACGTCTCCGGGGTACGTGACTCGGGCGTAGCCGATCCCCGGGGGCAAGCGATCGGGGCCGCCGCCGGTCGTCACATGCACGAACAGCGTCCGGAAGCCCCGGCGGCCGAGGTGCGCGAGTCCCGCCGCCGCTTCGTCTCCAAGCTGCGGGCCGATCCAAATGACGGTCGTCTCGCGCCTCAGGCTCGAAGCGATGGCGTCGACGAGTGCGGCGCCGTCGAAGGGGCGGTTCGTGAGCTGGACGAGGGCGAGCGCCTCGAGGCAAGTTTCTAGGTGTTCCTCTCCCTTGGAAAACCCCGTCTGAAAGAACGGCGTCCCGGCCCGCGCTCCGGACGCCGCGCCGTCACCTTGCCCTGTCCCGCCTGCGGCCACGTCGCCGTGGGCGTAGAGGGCGAACGACTGGCGCCGGCGGGCGGCGAACGAGATCAGGGAGGCCGCGGTTTCGACCGCCAGCTCCGACATCGACGAGACGCTCCACGAGTCGTAGTGTGCGTAGGCGAGGTCGAGCACGACGGCAAGATCGACCGTCCCCACCGGTTCAAACTTCTTCACCTGGATTTGGCCCGTGTGCGCCGTCGCCCGCCAGTGCACGTGGCGGATCGAATCTCCCGCCGTGTACGCGCGCACGCCGGCCACGCGGCTCGGGTCGGCGAAGCGCCCGGCGCGGATC
>NICF_comb_assmDRAFT_10003525_pt1 | contig 11287 bp, 8 predicted proteins | sample NewIslPassag4_SG_FD_11279 | JGI IMG/M metagenome (IMG submission 11279) | reverse complement strand
GCCGCGGGCCGGAAGCCGGCGGTCCCCGGCCGGGTCCGGCGGCCGGCGGCCGAAGCCGACGAACTGACCGCCGTGGTCGTCATCGGCATCTCGACGGGCGGGCCCGGAACCCTGATGGAGCTGATGCCGAAGCTGCCGCCCGACCTCAAGGCCGCGGTGATCGTCGTGCAGCACATGCCGGCCTCGTTCACGTCGTCCTTCGCGCGCAGGCTTGCGGAGGCGTGCGCCATCTCGTTCAAGGAGGCGGAGGCCGGCGACGTGCTGGCGGACGGCCGCGGATTTCTGGCGCCGGGCGGGTACCAGCTGCTCGTCCACCGGGACGGCCGGCTGCTGCGCGTTTCCGGCAGCCCGGTGACGACGTTCATGCCGAGCGTCAACGTGACGATGGAATCGGTGCTGGAACGGGTCGGCGGAAGCCGGACGGTGGGGGTCATCATGACCGGCATGGGAGACGACGGGGCCGACGCCATGGTGAAAATCCGGCAGGCGGGCGGCATCACCATCGCGGAGGACGAATCGACGGCGATCGTGTTCGGCATGCCCCGGGAAGCGATTGCGCGCGGCGGCGCGGAGATCGTCGTGCCGGCCCACCGGGTCCCGGACGAAATCATCAAGGCGGTCGAACGCATTCGCGGCGCGCTCGGGACGACCTGAATGCTCCTGCCGGAGCGGGGTGGAAAATCATGGATTCCATGTATGCGACCTATTTTGAAGAAATGGACGAACTGCTTCAGCGGGCCGAGGAATGTCTGATCCGGCTGGAGTCCGGGCAGTCTTCCGGCGACATTAACGAACTGTTCCGGATCGCCCATTCCATCAAAGGTTCCTCGCAGATGGTCGGATACGAGCCGATCGGCGCCCTGACGCACCGGATGGAAGATCTGCTGGACAGCGTCAGGAAAGAGCGGATCCGGATGGACGGCGACGTGCTCAGGCTGTGTTTCGACAGCCTGGACCATGTCAAGGCGATGGTGGAGTCCAAGAGACAACGGTTCGATGAAGATTTCGACCGGGACGCCATCGCGGAGGCCGACCGGCTGGGCGGGGAGATCGGCAAGCTGCTGGGCGGACGTCCGGATCCGGACGAAGGGAGACGGAGCGCGGATGCGCCGGGCGGCCCCGGCGGCGGAATCGTCGGCATGCTGAGGAAGGCGGCGGGGGAAGCCGGCCGCCGGTATTACATATCTGTCCGGTTCGTTGGCGGCGCGCCGATGCTTCAGGCCGTCCTGTACATGATTTTCCACAATATCCGGGAGATCGGCTCGCTGGAATACTCGAGCGTATCGGACGAGGACATCTTCGGCGCGCCGGCGGACCAACCCCCGTCGTCCTGCGCGCTGATCCTGAACACCGATCTGGAATTGTCCGAACTGTACCCTTATTTCGAGGTCTTGGATGTGGAGCGGGTCGAGATTGTCGATCTGTCGGATGAAGCGCTGCGGAAGCGGTCGGTGCCGTCCGATCGGGGATGCCTGGCGTTCTTCGAGGCGCTGCTGGACGAGTTTCGGAAGCTGCGGACGCTCCTGCTTGCCGGGGAAAGCGCGAGCGCGGCGGAGCTGGCGGGGACGCTGCGGAAGCAGGCGGCGAGCGTCGCGAACGCGGCGGGCGGACTGCCGCTCGAGGCCGTGCTGCCGGTCATCGGCCGATTCCATGAGCGCGGCCTGATGCTGCTCGAAGGAAGGACGAAGCTCACGGAGAAGCTGGCCGCGCATCTCCGCCGCGAATTCGCGGATCTGTTGGAGACGGTCTGCGATCATTTGCGGGGGAGATTGATTTTCCAGACCGTGAAGGCGAGGGACGGACGGTTCCGGAAGCGGCTGGCCGAAGCCGTCGAGCGGATGGACCGGTCGAAGATCCGCCTGCTGCTCATCGACGTGAGCGGCCTGTCCGCGATGGACGAAGGCGATCTGAAGGAGCTGATCGCGGTCAAGCGCAAGCTCGGCGAATCGGGCATCGCGGTCGCCATCCTCGCGGGCAGGCCGATGAACGCGCGGATGGCGAACATCTTCGACGCGATCCGGCCGGCGGAGGATTTCGCCGTGTACGGCGCCGAGACGGAAGCGGTGCTGTCCGGTGCGCCGGAGGACAGAACGGGTGAGAGGGACGGCGATATGGAACAATACCGTGTCATGATCGTGGACGGCGAAGCGTCGTCCGCGGAGCTGAAGAAGACGCTGGAGTCGGCCGGCTTTGCGCGCGTCGACGCGTACGCCGACCCCGTGGAAGCGTTGGCCGCGCTTCAGGCCAGGAAATATCACATCGTGCTCGCGGATATGGATCTGAAGGAGATGGACGGGCTCGATTTTCTGGCCCGGGTGAAGGCGTACGATCCGATGGCCCAGGTCGTCATGATGTCGGCGGATGCCACGCTCGACCGGGTGCTCGGCTGCCTGGAGCTCGGGGCCGGCGATTATGTGCCCAAGCCGCTGCATGGCGGACGGGCCGTCCTGGAAGCGGTGGCGAGATCGGCGGACAGACTGGAGCGGTGGAAGGAAGTCATCCGGGACACGGTGCTTCGCCGGCTCGAAACGGCGGGAGCGGGGGCGGAAGGCGGATAACATTTTTGACGGAATAAGGTGGACGTCATGTCATTGACCGACGAGCTGTACGGCAAATTTGCCAGGCTGATCTATCAGCGGACCGGACTCTGCTACGAGCCGGCCAAAAAATACTACGTGGAGAAGCGTCTGGCCAGACAGGTGGAGCGCCTCGGGCTGGACAGCTTCAACGCCTACTACATGCTGCTCAAATTTTCCGACAGCGAGTCGGAATTCGAACACTTGATCAACGATCTCACCGTGAACGAGACTTACTTCTTCCGGGATTTCCCGCAGCTCAGGACGTTCGCGGAAGAGGTGCTGCAACAGGTCGTCCGGGAAAAAAAGAAGAAGAACGACAACCGCCTCAAAATCTGGAGCGCGGCCTGCTCGACGGGCGAGGAACCGTATACGCTCGCGATCATCCTGCGCGAAATGCTCGACGATCCCGAACGCTGGGATGTGAGCATCATCGCCTCGGACATCAACACGGACGTGCTGCGGAACGCGCAGATCGGCCTCTATGACCACCGGGCCGTGAGGGACGTGCCGACCGAGTATTTCGAGAAATATTTCTCCTTGAGCGGCGGGAAATTCCAGATCGACAAGGAGATCAGGAAGCACATCCAGTTCAGGCGGATCAACCTGATGGATTCGAAGGCGCTGAGCAAGATCACGGGCTGCGACTTCATCTTCTGCCGCAACGTCCTGATCTATTTCGACGATCTGTCCAGGAAGAAGGTGCTGGACGATTTCTATCACAGCCTGAATCCCGGCGGATATCTGTTCCTGGGCCATTCCGAGTCCGTGGGGCGAATATCATCCGCCTACGCGGCCCAGCGAGTCGGCGACACGATTGTGTATTCGCGGCCCAGGTAGCAACTTGGGCGCGTCGGGCGGGCGGAGGAGTGCCAATCATGAGCGATGCGATCGTTCCCGAGCGCAAGCTGCGGGAGATGCTGCTGAAGGAGTGGACGGATTGCGCGGGCGGCCTCGAGAAGTCGATTTTGCGGCTGGAAGTCCATTATCGCGACACCGATTTGAATGGCGAGGTGCTTGACACGATCCGCCGCGTGAAAAGGGGGGCCGCCTATGTCGGAGCTACGGGCATTCTGAACGTGGTCCACGCGATGGAGTCGGCTGTCCGGACGATGCTGGACCGGGGAATCGAAGCGGACGCGGAGCTGATCGATCTGCTGCTGGCGGCCGCCGATGTGCTGGACGACGCGATCCGAACGTTCGCCGACGCGATCGCCGGGTACGGTCCGGGCGGGGAAGACGGAATGTTCGCGCTCGGACCCGAGGCCGAAGCGAAGTGGGAAGGCATTGTTCGCGGGCTGCGGGATTATTTCGGCCGCGTGTCGGCGGACGGCACGGATGGTGCGGGCCGCGCGGCGGACGGATCACGTGCGGGTTACGGCGCTGCGGACGCGGCGGATGCGGCGGGCGGCGTGGACGCGGCCGACGGCACCGGGGTTGCGGCTGGCGGCGCCGCGGTTGCCGCTGGCGGCATGAAGGGCGCGGCTGTCGGCATGAAGGGCGAGGCGGGAGGATCGGCCTCGGCGGACGAAGATGCCGCGGCCGAAGATGCGGACATCGCGAAGGAACGGCTCATCGGCGAAATCTACGGGCACCTGGACGGGATGGCCGATTGCCTGGCCGCGCTGGAGCGGGACGCCCGCGACCGCGGCGCGGCGGCCGCCCTCGCGGCGGCCGCGCGGGCGATCGAGGCGGGCATCGGGAAGCTGCGATCGGTCTTGCCGGCGGAGGCGGCCGAGGAAATGCTGGAAGTGGCGCGGCTCGCCGCGCGATGGCTCGAGTCGGTCGGCGCCGGCGGGCAATCCTTCGCCCCTGAATGGCTCGTTCTGGGCCGCGAGGCCTCCGACTATATGAAAGCGGCGCTGGAATCGGCCGCGATGGGAGACGGCGGGGCCGTCCCGTCCGCGAAGCTTCAGGAACGGCTTCGGAAAGCGCATGCCGAACCGGCTTCCGCCGGGGCGCAGCCCGCCACCGCCGCCGGGCCCGTTCCCGATCCGCCGCAGGGGAACCGGCCGCCGTCCCAGCCCCAGAGCATCCGGGTCAGCCAGGACAAGCTCGACAAAATGATGGACATGATCTCCGAACTGCTCATCGCGAAGAACGCCTTCATGCACCTGTCCGCGAAATTGAACGCGGAGTACGACCTGCCGGAACTGTCCAAGGAAATGAAGGAAGTCGGCTTCTCCGTCAACCGCATCACGGACGAGCTGCAGAACGCGGTGATGTCGATCCGGATGGTCGAGATCAAGACGGTGTTCCAGAAGATGCCGCGGATCGTCCGGGACGTCGCGCAGCTCACGGGGAAGAAAATGGAGCTCGTGATGGCGGGAGAGACGACGGAAATCGACAAGACGATCGTCGAGAGCATCAGCGATCCGCTCGTCCATCTGATCCGGAACGCGGCGGACCACGGCATCGAGGATGCGGAAGAGCGGCTCCGCAAGGGCAAGCGCGAGACCGGGCGCATCGAACTGCGGGCCTACAACAAGGACAAGCATGTCTGCATCGAGATCGAGGACGACGGCAAGGGCATCGATCCGGAGGCGCTGAAGCGGAAGGCGCTCGAGAAAGGGCTCATCGCGCCCGATCAGGCGGAGAAGATGTCCCGCAGCCAGCTTGTCAATCTGATCTTTCTGCCGGGGTTCAGCACGGCCCGGCGGATCACCGGGGTGTCCGGCCGCGGCGTGGGGATGGACATCGTGAAAAGCAACATCGAGAAGATCGGCGGCACGATTTTCATCGACAGCGAAGTGGACAGGGGGACGAAGGTGGTCATCCGGCTGCCGCTCACCCTGGCGATATCCCGCGGGCTCATCGTCGAGGCCGCGCGGGAGTCGTACATCATTCCAATCGAGTACATCTCGGAGACGGTCAAGATCGCAAGTCGGGACATCCATCGGTTCGACGGCAACTATTTCGCGGTCTGCAAAGGCGCGGTGGTCAGCGTCGAATGGCTCGCCAAGCTGTTCCTTCTGGGCGAGCGGGATCTTGAAGAGAAGGATGAATTCCACGCGGTCATGATTTCGGCCGGCGCGGAGAAGTTCGGCATCATCGTCGACAAGCTTTTGCGGGAGCAGGAATTCGTCATCAAGCCGCTGCACGGCCAGCTCGCGGGCATACCGGGCATTTCGGGTTCCACGCTGCTGGGCGACGGCCAGGTCGTGCTGATCGTGAATCCCCTGGAGCTTATGCGGCTTGCCAAAAACGGTTGAAATGCGGGAGGCTGGCTATGGGAAGCGGAATGGTCAAATTTGCCGTGTTCAACAATAAGGGGGGCGTCGGCAAAAGCACCCTGGCCGTGCATCTTGCCCATGGCCTTGCGCTGGAAGGATACAAGGTGCTGCTGCTCGACGCGGACGGCCAGAATGACGCGAGCCTTTTTCTGGGGATAGGGGACGAGGACATCCGGAAGACGCTGTATGATATCATCTGCGGCACCCGAAAAGTCGACCTGAAGGACTGCATCATTCCCGCCCGAGACAATCTGGATCTCCTGCCTTCCGCCCGGGTGGATCTCATCAATATGGAGCTGTACCGGCAGCCGTTGTCCTACCTGCGGGAAAAGCTGACGCCGCTTGAGGCATACGGGTATGAAGTCGTGATCATCGATTGCGGCCCGCAGCGCACCAAGGTGAACGACGCGATCCTGCATTATGCGGACGGGCTGATCGTGCCCGTGCAGGTGCAGGCCGCGTCCGTCAGGGCGATCGGCAACATCTACGAATATCTGTTCGACCTGAGGCGGGACGCCGGGCTCATCAAGCTGTTCGTGCCGATGATGTACGAGCGGCGGCTCAGCGACGCCAGGGAGAACATGGAGATCCTGAAGGAGTTTTTCGCTAGCGACGATGTGCTGGCCCCGCCCGTCTGCCGCAGAACCCGGATCGCCGAGGCCGGGAAGCTGGGGAAGACCGCGTACGAGTACGACAGAGAATCCGCCCGGCAGTTCGAAGGTGTCGTGAAAAAGGTGATCGCCCATGTCCCGCGGAAAGTCGAAGCGAAATGATCGGTCCAATCTCGAGAAGATGAAGCGCGAGATGCGAAGGAAGATCGGGAAGGCGGAATCGCTCGCGAGCGGAACTTCCGGCGTTCCGGAGCGGACGGAGCCGCCGGCGGATGCGCGGCCGGAGTTGCCGGAGATCGCGGCATGGGCGGAGCTGTCGGCGGATGCGCGGCCGAAGTTGCCGGATCCCCCGGCGCAGGCGGAGCTGTCGGCGGATGCGCTGCCGGAGTTGTCGGATCCCCCGGCGCAGGCGGAGCCGCCGGCGGATGCGCGGCCGGAGTTGCCGGAGAATTCCGATCCGGCGGAGACTCCGGCGCGGCCGGCCCCGCCCGTCCCGGCGGGCGGGGCAGCGTCCGGCGTCTCCGTCGCGACCGACTTGGCGACCGCGAACATCGCCGCCGAAGCCTTCTCCTCGGGTCGCGCCGCACAGACCGGCATCACAAACGCCGCCGAAGCCGCCGCAGATTCGGCCGAAGGTGAAGGGGAAGAGCGTGAAGCCCCATCCGAAGCGGCGCGGGAACGCAAGGTCGATCTCCTGATTTTCCAGGCGGGAGATGAGAAATTCGCGTTCACGCTGAGACATGTGCGGGAGATCGTCAGGGTGGAAGGACTCCGGGCCGTTCCCGGAGCGCCGGAGCAGTTGGCCGGGCTGCGCAGCCTGAGGGGCGAGGTGCTGCCGGTCGTCGACATCCGCCGTTGTTTCCGCATGCCGCCCAGGGTGTACGACGATGACAGCCGGATGATCGTCGCCGAGGTCAGCGGCGGACCGACGGGCATCGTCACGGATCGGATTACGGAGGTGGCGAACGTCGACGCGGCCGATATCCTGCCACCGCCTTCCCGCATCGGCGGGATCAGGGAGGGACTCGTCACCGGCATTGTGGCGAAGGATCGGGATCTCATTATGGTCCTGGACGCGGAGAAATTGACGGCCGATATTCGAGCCGGCCATGATCGCGCGGCGGATCGAACGGATGCGGGCGGTGCGGGACATGGGGAACGGGTCTCGAATCGCGAACGCCGCGATCAGAGCCGGGAACTGGTCGTGTTCCGGGTCGGCCGGGAGCATTGCGCGCTCCACATCGGGCATGTGCGGGAAATTTTACGATACGGGGAGCTATTGCGCGTTCCGAACGCCCATATGGTTGTGGAAGGCGTCATGGCGGTCAGGAATCGCCTGCTGGCCGTGCTCAATCCGGGGAAGATCTTCGGCCTCCGCGATCACCGGATTCCGGAATCGGCCCGGATCGTCGTCGTGCAGGCTGAAGCGCTGACTTTCGGCATCGTGGTGGACCATGTGTCGGAAGTGGTTCGCGTTCAGGAGAACCGCTTCCGCAAGCCGGTTCTCATCGCCGGAGGCGGCGGGACGGATTGTGTCAGCGATATCGCCGAGCTGGACCGGCGATTGGCGATGGTGCTGGATCCCGCCGGACTGGCGGCCGCCGTGGATCTGGACGGGCTGTATGCCGGGCTCGAACAGACGAGGTATGGAAACGGCGGGGCGGAACACGGGATCGCTTTTTCCAGGGAACAGGCGGCTCGGGAGCAGATCGTCATGTTCCGGCTGGACGGGTGCGAATACGGTGTCGGCATTGAGCGCGTCCGGGAAATCAACTATCCCGATCGGATCGTGGCCATACCCGGCACGCCCGCGCACATTCCCGGCATGGCGAGCCTGAGGGGGGATCTGATCCCGCTGGTCAATCTGCGGGTGCTGTTCGGCTTCGCCGATCACGCGGAGCTGGCGTCGGCCAAGCTCCTGGTCGTCGGGCGCGGCAGGCAGCGGGCCGGCTTGCTCGTGGACGAGGTGACCGACGTGCGCGACGTGGACCGTCAACGGTTCGAACCCGTTTCCCGACTGACGGAGGCGGAGGACCGCAAGAAGTATGTGGACCGGTTCTGCAAGCCGGCCGACGACGGCAAGACGGTGCTGATGGTCAATCTGGAGGCGGTGCTGGAAGGCGTGGTGTAGTGCGGTCATCCGGGGATTGCCGCAATCGCCGGGATGCGCCGGTCCGAACAGCGCACGGGAGCGGACGGGAGCGGGATGCTCCTGTTTTTTTTTTTTTTGCGACAGACCAACTAAAAACAGAGGAGTTCCAAAGCGGCTGTAACGTGGATGCAACGTTACAGAGTCGCGCGGAGCCCGGTCCGGCGCGCTGTAACGTGGATGCCGCGTTACCGAGTCTCGGGCGGCGGCATCTGAGCCAATAGCGGTCTGCGGGACCGTTAACGGCCATCCGGACAGGGCAAGGCGGCGCGATAACGGTTTGCGGGACCGTTAAGTGCTTGTCCGGCGGAATTCGACCCGCGTGAATGTGGCGATTAGCGGTCTGCGGGACCGTTAACGGCCATCCGAACAGGGCAAGGCGGCGTGATAACGGTCTGCGGGACCGTTAAGTGTGTGTCCGGCGGATCACGGACCGGAGGTTTCGCCCTGCGACTGCGACGGCAGCTTCAGCGCGCCTGACATACCATAGCGGAACTATGTGTGCGAATGGGTCTGCGGTTTTTTTTGCGCCCAAAACAGAAATTTTTATCAACGCTTCCAGCGAGAAGACTTGTATAGTTGTATTCGAGGGGGTGCCGTATGGACTACAGGGAGCATATCGCCAGAGCGATCGAAAACATAGAGCGGAATCTGACGAACGACATCGACCTGGCTGCCTGCGCCCGGGTCAGCGGCTACTCGAAATATTACTTCCTGCGCGTGTTCAAGGAAGCGACGGGGATGACGCCCGCCGACTATATACGGAAGAGGCGGCTCAGCGAAATTGCCAAGCGGCTCATCGAGGACGAGGATGAAACCAGCATCGCGGACATCGCCTTCGCCTACGGGTTCAATTCGAAGGAAAATTTCATCCGCGCCTTCAAGAACGAGCATCGCATACTGCCGTCGGAATACCGGCAGGCGAAGTGCAGCCTGAAACTGCTCGAACCGATCTTTCCCGTGGCGATGAAGCCGTTTGCCGTCACGCCCGAGATCGTCAGGCTCGACGGCTTCACCCTCACCGTCTTCAGAAGCGACGAAGACGAGCCGCCGAAGTTCTGGAACAAATACAACGCCGGGAAGCTGTCGTTGAGACTTTCGGGCGGCAGCGTATGCGAGGACTTCGGCGTATGCAGATGGAATGGGGACGCAAGCAGGCTGGATTATTTTATCGGAATCCGCAAGGAACTCGCGACGGGAGACGTCTCGGGCACGGAGGACATTGTCATTCCGGGCGGGCTGTATGCCGTGTTCCGCACCCCCGTCGCGTCCCACGCCGATTTCGTCAACACGATCCGGCGCACCTGGGACTACATCTTCAGCGTCTGGCTGCCGCGCAGCGGATACCGGTTTACGGGCGGCTGGCAATTCGAGAGCTATGTGGAGCACAGCCGCGCGTTCTCCGAGAAAATCCACATTCCGATCGAGGAGGTTCGTGCTTGATGAAAAAGCTTGACGTGAACTGGGACGGCGTCCACGACAGCACCGGCTTCCTGTTCTCCTTCGCGAAGTCGCTGGCCTGTGCCGTGAAGCACAGCCCGTGGGCGGAATACGCGGAGGACAACGTCGCGACGAGCGGATTTGCGTTCCGCATGTGGGTGCACGCCGACCTGTGCCCGTCGGCCACGAGCGTATGGGAATTCGACCGGCAGAAGGACTGGGTCGAAAACGGCGGCCTCGCCTGCGACCATGTCGGCCGCTATTGGGGGCAGGACGATCTGGAGGAGCGGCGGCGCCATGCGGCGATCGAGAACATCAGGCGATCCATCGACAGCGGCATCCCCGCGATCGCCTGGGACATCGGCGTGCCGGAGTGGGGACTGATCACCGGTTACGATGACGAGGCGCGGCAGTTCGCCGTATTGTCCGTCGTCTCGAACGAGCCATCGTCCATGCCGTACGACCAACTCGGCAAGCGCGAGATTCCGATCCTGTCGGTGCTCACCCTGACGGGGGCGAGCGGGAAGCCGCCGAAGGACATCCTGGGGGGCACGAAGAAACTCGCCGTCACCCATCTGACCGGCGGCGAATGGTGCAGCAACGCCAAGGGGCTGGACGCCTATCCCGAACTGATCCGTCATTTCGGCGAACAAGCCAATCCGGATTTGTCCTGGAATATGGAGTATTATTTGGGCACATACGGAGCCTTGAAATTCTACGCGTGGAAGTATTTCGCCAGGATGGATGAGAAGGAGCTGGCCGCGATCTACCGGGACGTTCATGAAGCGTGGCTGGAGGCGTTCAACATCAAGAAAAACCGCAGCATCAGTCTGCCCGAAACAAGGAAGGAGATTGCGGCGCTGCTTGAGTCGGCGCACGCCCTGGAGAGAGAAGCCGTGGAACGGATGAGCGGCGCGGCTTAAGCGTCCGCGTTCGTCCGCTTCCACCGGTCGCGCGATGAAACCGCCAACGGAGCGTGCACGCCTGAAGACTGCGCCTGATCCGGGCCTGCCGCTTCAATGCGACCGGCTTTGTTCATGATGAATTCCCCCATTCCGTCCGCCTGTCGTGAGAATCGGCGCTTACGCCTTTTCCTGTAACCGGCTGAAACGGGTAACCGTGCTGCGCCAGACGGTATCGTTCGACGGGCAGGTCTTCCCGGGGAACGGAGACCTGTCGGCCGCCGAGCTGATCATATCCGGGTACGAAGGTTCGAACGCGGCCATCTACGCGGTTCGGCACCGCCATCGATTGGAGCCGCTCGGCGCCTGACCGCCG
>NICF_comb_assmDRAFT_10003524_pt1 | contig 11289 bp, 5 predicted proteins | sample NewIslPassag4_SG_FD_11279 | JGI IMG/M metagenome (IMG submission 11279) | reverse complement strand
GTTCGCCCGCGCCTCCCACGTCTCGAGCAGCCGCTTGCAGGCGGGGACGTCCGCCGGGCAGAGGGGCGCCGTCCGGGCTTCGTGCTCGCGCAAAAACTTCGAGCGGGCTTGGCGCTTGCTCTTGTACTCGCCGCCCGCGAGATCGATCATTTTCTGCGTGCTATAGATGTAGTCGCCGCCCGTCGGGATCGCCGTGAAACCGAGCTCGAGGTACCGGCCGAGAAGTTCGTCGCTCACGCATTCGACCACGCTGTGGGACGTATCAGCCACCCGGGCGTTGTAGTCGTCCATGATTTCGTAGCAGGTCTTGAGGCAGCGCTTCAGGTCGCCCTCGCCGATCGGGGGCAGCGCCATGCGCAGGTCACCCTCGACTTCGGTGAAGATGCAGAGGTGGCCCTCGATCAAGACCCAGCTCAGCTTGAGAGCTTCCCTCCAGATGAACGTGTTGGCGAAGGTGTAGTCGGAAACAGGCGCATGCAAGGTCGAGAACGCTTGGTCGAAAAGTTGCTTGTGTTCGAGCTCAATCCGCATCAGACCGTACTGATTGGCGGCCTCGTCCATAAATCGGCGTCATACCCCTCGAGAATGTGCGGTGAAATTGCGGCGAGAATTCGCCGACGCCCGCGGGAAGCCTCCTCGAACAATCATTGCGCCGATGATAATCCTTTCCTTTTGCGGGCCTTATCGCCGCAGCTGTGTCGCGAGGGCCGGGCTTACAAGGAAATTCCGTCGAAAGCACAAATACGTTTGAACGAGTGCGGCTGGCATTGACGTTCTAAACATGAACGCGAGGGGAATCGCACATGCCTGCTTTGTCCCGGGCGAGACAGCGGGCCGGCCGCTTTGTTGCGGCCCTGGCGAACCGGTTAGTGAACCGGTTCGCGGCCGTCGTCGCCTCGCTGCTTGCGGTTCTCGTGACGGTCGCTTGGGCCAAGGGGCTAGCGATCGCCGCCGGGAACCGGCCCAACATCGTTTGGCTCGTTCAAGATCACGTGCCGTGGCGCCATTACACGGCCGCCGGCGGGCCCAAGCCGAACCTCGAGACGTTGAACCGCCTTCTTGCCGGCGGCGGCGTCCTATTTGAAGAGGCGCGCACCGTCCTGCCAATCTGCGCTCCCGCCCGCTCGTCGATGTTGACGGGCGTGTACCCCCACAACCACGGTTTGACGGCGAACGACAGCGTGATCCGCGAGCGGTCGGCGTGGTACCCCGACTTCCGGCCGTTCAACCATTTCCTTGCCGAGGCCGGTTACGACGCCGCGTACTTCGGTAAGTGGCACGCCGGGACCGTCACCGCCGCGCAGCTTGGTTTCGAGGGCTACGCTCCCGTGGGTTACGGCGATCCGTACGCGACGGCGGAGTACCGGGAGTACCTGCGGCGCTACAACCTGCCGGACCCGGTGGTCGTGGTCGAGTGGCACGCCCCGGGGGCGGCGGCCGCCGGGACCACGTATCCCGTAAGCAACGGCGCGCTCGCCGGGCGGCTCCTAACCCCCGTGGAGACCCACGAGTCGTACTTCGTCGCCTCCCTTGCGAGCGAATGGATCCAGGCGCGGGTGGACCGCGGCGACGAGGATCCCTTCGTCCTGCGCGTCGACCTGTGGGGGCCGCACCACCCCTATTTCGTCGCAGAGCCGTTCGCCGGCACGATCGATCCCAAGGCGATTCCTGAGTATCCGAGCTTCGGCCACACGTTCGAAGACAGGCCGCAGTATCACAAGGAGCGCCGGAATGCCTATCGGCGGTGGGGCATGACCCGCTGGGAGGACTGGCAGCCCATCGTGCAGCGGGCGTACGAAAACTTCGCCCAGACCGACTCGGCGTTTCTCAAGATCCTCGACACGCTGGAACGGAACGGGCTTTCCGAAAACACGATCATCATCTACACCGCCGACCACGGGGACATCGTCGCGAGCGGCGGGGGCCTTTTCGACAAGGACGCCTTCATGACCGAGGAGGTCATGTCGATCCCGCTCGTCGTGTACTGGCCCGGGGTGACGAACGGCGGGCGCAGCGACGCCCTCGTGTCCAACCTCGATCTCGTGCCGACGGTGCTGGAGATGGCGGGCGTTCCCGTGCCGGAGTACATGGACGGCCGAAGCCTCGTCCCGCTCGTCACGGATCCAGAAGGAGCGCCCCGGAGGGAGCACTACATGGCCGAGCACTTCGGCCACAAGGAGACCCACGTTTTCCAGCGGGCGCTCTACTTCGACGGGTACAAGTACGTGGCGCACCTGGGCGACCGCGACGAGCTGTACGACCTGCGAAGCGACCCCTTCGAGCTGCACAACCGGATCGACGATCCCGCGCTCGCGAACGTCATGGTCGAAATGAAAAACCGCCTCCTTGCCGAGATGGACCGGACCGGCGACCGCTCCCGGGACGCGGACCGCTTGCGCGAGCAAATCCGCGGCGAGCTGCCCGACCTGATCGGCGTGCTTGACACGGCCGAAGGGCTCCCGGAGATTCGAAGGGTTGCGATCCGCTTCAACGGGGTGAAGGTGTACGAGGGCGATGAGTGGCCGCGGGTGCTCTTGCCCGCCCCCGATCTCGTGCGGGGTGGAACGAACGAAATCGCCGTCTCTATGGTGGACGCTCGTGGAACGCTCGTGGAGCGGACGATCCGGTTCGTCGGGGAGCCCTTGCGCATCAAGAACCCGGCCGGGTACGGAGTGCGAATCGGCGGGGTGTACCCGGTCGACGTCAGCGTGGGCATTCCGCCCGAGGACCTAGCGTCGGTCGACGTGCGACTCGTGCTCATCGCCGGAGGCGAGCGCGCCGCGACGCACTCACTCTTCGCCGGCCGGGAGTCGCCGGGCGTCCTTCCCGTCGACACATCGCGTTTCGACGACGGCGCCTACGATCTTGTGGCGGTCGTCCGGACGAAGGCGGGCGACGTGTATGAAGAGAGCGTGCGCGTCGTAATCGAAAACTGGATTGAGCTGGACGACGCCGTCTTGTCGCCCCAAAGCGCAGGTTGGTTCGGCACGGTCGAGCGCATGAAGACCAAGGAGCGGACCGCGGGCTGGGAGTTCGTGGGGAGCGCGCGAGAGCCGCTCTTCGGCGACGCCGACCGCATCCGGCGGTCGGGCGACACGACGGAATCTTTGACCTGGGCCCTCGCGGGGGTGCGCGCCTTCGACTTTACGGTGTACGCACGCTCGAGCAAGGTCGAGTCCACGATTGAGGTCTCGGCCTCCGCCGACGGCCGGACGTGGGCGCCGGTTCCCTACGACGTGACCCCGGTCGGAGCTACTCAGGAAGGGTGGGTGCAGCTGCGCGTGAGCGGCATTGTGCCGCAGGGTTTTGCTGCGCAAATGATCCGGTTTACTTTGAAGGCCGGGGGCCTGGGCGCCGAGGAGATCGAGCTGGGGCACGCCGTACTCAAGGCGCCGCATTCGTGAAAGGGGCAATGAAAGCGTGAATCGCGTCACGGTGCTCATTCGGAAGCACATGGTTCCGGATTGCGGCGGAGGGCTGCGGACTAAGCCCGTATTCAGCGCTGCATTGCTATACCGTGCGGCCGTGCTTTTCGGCGCAGCCTTGCTTTGTAGCGCCGCTGTGCTCGGGTTTGCGGGCACGGCCGGAGCCGAGGATTTCTTGCCTGGTTACTTGTATCAGAACCCGCTCCTGACGAACGTGGCCGATCCCTACGTCTTCAGGGCGTCGGACGGCAACTACTACCTGTACGCGACCGGGGGCTTTAGAGCGTGGAGGTCGGCGGACCTTCTCAAATACACGTATCTAGGCTCGGTAAAGACGAACCACGCGTGGGGATTCAGCAGCTTTTGGGCGCCCGAAGTCGTCGAGCACGAGGGCAAGTTTTACCTCTACTACACCGCCGACGGCCCCGGCGGCCAAAAGTACATCGGCGTGGCGGTGAGCGACAGTGCGGCCGGTCCGTTCCGGGAAGTGCTCGACCGCCCGCTGCTTGAAGCGTTTCCTGCGATCGACGCCAACGTCTTCATCGATGACGACGGGAGGAAGTACCTCTACGTCTCCCGCCAGGCGGCGGGCCACGTGGTGGAGGGCAAGAGGCAGAGCTGGATCTACGGCGTCGAACTCGGCGACGACATGATCTCGCTCAAAGGGGAGCCCGTCCTCCTCGCCAAGCCCGAGCAGCCGTGGGAGGCGTCCCCGGCCGCCGGCATGTGGTGGAACGAAGGCAGCACCGTCATCAAGCACAACGGCGTGTACTACCTGATCTGGTCGGCGAACTGCTACTGCAACAGAAACTACTCGGTGGGCTACGCCACGTCGAACAGCCCCCTCGGCCCCTTCGTGAAGTACGAGGGCAACCCGATTCTCAGCGTCGAAGCTTGGGACGACCGCATCTCGGGCCCGGGGCACGGCTCGGTGGTGGCCTCGCCCGACGGGACCGAGCTGTTTTATGCGTACCACACGCACGTCGACCCGGCGGCGGGCGGGGGCCTTAGGCAGCTCAACTTGGACCGCATGGGCTTCCGCCCGGACGGCACGCTCTTTATCAGCGGGCCGACGCTGTCGCCCCAGCCCGTGCCCTCCGGCAGCTCGCACGTGATGAACGTCGCGAAAGAGGCGGCGGTCGCCGCAAGTTCCACGGCGCCCGGGAGGACGCCGGCGGCCTTGACCGACGGCGAGCTCGGCATCTACGCCCGGTTCGAGCGGTACGAGTGGGCGAGCGACGGCGAAGGCGAAGGGGCGTGGGTGGAGCTCCGCTGGGAGGAGCCCCGGGAACTCGGCTTTATCCTCGTCTACGGGAGCGCCGTGCCGGAAAGGCGGCTGAGGTCGGTCGCGGTGCACTTCAGCGACGGGAGCGCCGTGGAAGACGTCCGCCTTCCGGTGGAACCCGGCGCCGCGGCGATCGTGCCGGCGCCCAGGAGCGAACTGACTTGGGTGCGGGTCATCGCCGGACCGCCTGCGGTGGAGGGCGGAACCGCCGGGCTTTCCGAGATCATGGCGCTCACGCGGCCGTACGATGACGTTAGGTTTTTGAACCCGAGGCCGAACGCAATCTTGGGGGCGAGCGAGCCGGTCGAAATCGACGCGCCCGGCATCGACGTCGCAGAGGTCACTGTAAGGATGAACTCCGACGTGATCTACCGGGGTTCGGCCCTCCCCGGGGACCTGCGGCTGCGGGCTGCGTCGTTCGCACCGGGAGAGTATGAGCTCGGCGTGGAGGCGGTCGACGCTGCAGGCAGGCGGTACCGGTACGCGACGAAGGTCGCGGTCATGCACCTCGAGATGGTCTCTCCGTCCACGTGGGGAGAAATCGTAAAGGGCGACATGAAGGTCGAGATCAAGACCTACGTGGCCCCGGAGGACATCGCCGGTGCAGGCGTGGAACTCGTCGGAGTCGGCCCCGGGACTGCGAGCGCCGTCCTGCACAGCGGACCCGAAATCCCGGAGCGGCTCACCGTCGACACGAGCAAGCTGCCCGACGGGGCCTACGATCTTGTCGCGGCCTTGGAGCTTGCGAGCGGCTCGACGACGACGGTGTCGCGGCGCGTTGTGATCCGCAACTGGGAGGTTTTCGAGGACGCGCTCCTCGCTCCGGTCAGCTCGGGCTGGTTCGGCAGCGTGGATCGCCTGCGGACCGTGGACCGCGCCGGCGACTGGCGGTTCACATCGGCCGACCGAGGCGACTTCTTCGACGATCCCGACCGGATGGCGCTGGGCGGGGGCGACGGATACCTCACGTGGAATTTTGCGGGCGTTGAGCAAGTCGCCGTGACGGCGTACTCGCGGTCCACATCGATCGGAGAAAGCGTTCGGGTCGAAGTTTCGCCGGACGGCCGGGCTTGGGCCGCCGTGCCGGTCGCTGTCGGCGTCGCCCGGACGAACGAGCAGGGGATTCACGAACTGCGCATTACCGCGGAGATTCCCGAGTCGCATCAGGCGGCCTACGTCCGGGTCACGCTTTCAGGCCGGGACGCCGAAGGACTCGAGCTCGGGCACGTCGTTCTCCGCCGGCGGCTGGAGTAGGTTCGTGGTTCTGGCCGATTCACCGTCTGAATGTGAGTTGAGCCGTAAAGGCGGGTGCAGGCGGCCCAATGAATTCAGATAGGCCGAATATCCTTTGGATCTGTTCCGACCAGCAGCGCTTCGACACGTTGGGATGTTACGGGAACGCGTTCGTGAGGACGCCGAACATCGACCGGCTGGCGCAGGGCGGCGTCTTGTTCGAGTACGCCTACAGTCAGAGCACTATTTGCACGCCGAGCCGATCCAGCTTTCTCACGGGCCGGTACCCGCGGACGACCGCCTGCCGCGACAACGGCCGCTCCATTCCGGAGCACGAGGTGCTCGTGACCAAGCTGCTGGCGGACGCCGGCTACACGTGCGGGCTCTCGGGGAAGTTGCACGTGTCTGCGTGCCACCCGTCGATCTGCAAGGCGCGCGAGCCGCGCATCGACGACGGCTACCACGAGTTTCACTGGTCGCATCACCCCCCGCAGCACTGGCCGACCAACGAGTACCACCACTGGCTCCGCGGGCGCGGCGCGGCGTACGGCGTGCGCGAATTTGCCGATTCGCCCTACGTCCGACTCGGTATGCCGGCCGAGCACCATCAGACGACCTACTGCGCCGAAATGGCGATCAACTTCATCGAGGCCAATGCAGGCCGGGGGCAGCCCTGGCTTTTCTCCGTGAATTTCTTTGACCCGCACCATCCCTTTGACCCGCCGGAGGAGTTCCTCGAGCGCTACCGGGCGGTCTTGGACGACATCCCGCTTCCGAGATTCCGTCCGGGGGAACTCGACGACAAGCCCCCGTGGCAAAAGCGCGCCCACACCGGGAACAAGGAGTACCCGTTCGAGAGGATGTCCGAGCGGGACCATCGCTGGCTGAGGGCCGCCTACTGGGCGATGTGCGATTTGATCGACGTCCAGGTGGGGCGGATGCTCGAGGCGCTCGAACGTACGGGTCAGATCGACGACACGATCGTCATCTACATGTCGGACCACGGGGAGATGCTTGGCGACCACGGGATCTACCTCAAGGGGCCGCACTTCTACGAGCCGGCGGTGCACGTACCCTTGATCGTGTCGTGGCCGGGCAAGGTGGCGCCCCGGCGCTCGAGCGCTCTCGTGGAGCTCGTCGACCTGGCACCGACGCTGCTTGACATGTGCGGCCTCGATATTCATCCCGGGATGCAGGGCGCCTCGGTGTGGCCCCTCCTGCGCGGGGATCAGCCCGTCGACCGGCACCGGGATGACGTGTATGCGGAGTTCTACCGCGGCGACCGGCCCGGTGATCCCGCGCCGCACACCACGATGGTGCGCACCAATCGATACAAGCTCACGGTCGCCCACGGCCGGGGGATCGGGGAGCTGTACGACCTGGAGAACGACCCCGGCGAGTCGTACAACCTGTGGGCGGACCCACGTTACGCCGGCGTGAAGATGGACATGTTGATCCGGATGACCGACCGGATGGCGTACACCTGCGATCCTTTGCCGCCGAAGCGAGCGCCGTGGTGAGGAGGGGCTGAATGAAGCCGAACATCGTGCTGATGCTCGCCGATGACCTGGGCTGGAATGACGTCGGTTATCACGGCAGCGAGATCAAGACGCCGAATATCGACCGCTTGGCCGAACAAGGCATCAAGCTGGAGCGGTTTTACGTGGCGCCGATCTGCTCGCCGACGCGGGCGGGACTCCTTACCGGCCGCTATCCCCTGCGCTTCGGGCTGATGCGCGCCGTGATCCCGCCGTGGAGCGCGCACGGGATCCCGCCCGACGAGGAGCTTCTGCCGGAGATGCTGGCTCTGGCCGGGTACAAGGAGCGCGGTATCGTGGGGAAGTGGCACCTGGGTCACGCAGGGCGCGTCTTTCACCCCTTGAACCGCGGGTTCACCTACTTTTACGGCCACTACAACGGCGCGATCGACTACTTCACGCACGAGCGCGACGGCGAACTCGACTGGCACCTGGGTTTCGAGCCGAACCACGACAAGGGCTACTCGACCCACCTCGTGGCCGAGAAGGCCGTCGAGTTCATCAACAGGCAGGACGGGAAGGACCCGTTTTTCCTCTACGTCGCGTTCAACGCGCCGCACTCCCCGCTACAGGCCCCGGAGGAGTACCTCGCCATGTACCCGGAGCTTTCCGGTAACAGGAAAGCGTACGCCGCAGTCGTCACCGCCCTCGACGACGGTGTCGGGCGGATCCTGGACGCCTTGGAGGCGCGCGGGCTTGCGGAGAACACGGTAGTGCTTTTCTTGAGCGACAACGGCGGGGCGCCGCCGTACGGGGGCTCCAACCGCCCGCTGCGGGGCGGAAAGCAGACCGTGTTCGAGGGGGGCGTGCGTGTGCCGGCGGTCGTCCGCTGGCCCGCAGGGTTGCCTGGCGGCCGCGTGGTCGACGCCCCGCTGGCGTACATCGACATTTTCCCGACGCTTCGGAGCCTTGCCGGCCTTGCGGCAAGCAACGCCAAGCCCCTCGACGGCATCGACGTGTCGGGTGTTCTGCGCGGCGAGGCCGCTCGGCCGTCCCGGAGCTTGTACACCTTCTGGGCCCAAAACGGCGTCGAAGAGCGGCTCGCTGTTTGGAAGGGCGAGTGGAAGCTCGTCTACACAGGCCCCGACGTGGCCGCCGCGGCGGGAAGCGACATCGAGTACCTGCACCTTTTCCGCATCGCACGCGACCCACTGGAGGAGGAGAACGTGGCATCCTTGTATCCGGACGTCACGGCGGAGCTCTTAAACGAGCTGAAGTGGTTCCGCAGCTTGAACCATCCGGGCGGGGTGCCGCCCTACCAGGCGGGCAAGGAAGGCTTCGTCCCGCCCCGGGACTGGAACATGGACCTATTCCCCAAGGATCCCGTCATCGTCTCGGAGGCGCTTCGATGAGCAACGCCGAAAGCCCCAACATCGTCATCATCATGACCGACCAGCAGAGGGCCGATTTCTTTCGCAGCGAAGGATTCGCATGGGACACCATGCCCTTCGTCGACGAGCTCGGCAGGCGGGGGGTCCGCTTTAGGCGGGCGTACACGCCGATTCCCGTGTGCGGGCCGGCGAGGACGAGCATGTTCACGGGACGCTTTCCCAAAGCGACGCGGGTCCGGGAGAACAGCGCCCTAGGGCATGTGGTGCGCCCCGACGACCTCATCGACGTGTTGCGCAGCCGGGGGTACTCGGTCAACCTGGCCGGCAAGAACCACACCTACAGGAAGCGCGAGGACTTCGACTTCGCCTCGTTGTACAACCACCGGGGAGGGGGCCGTCCCGAGCGCCAGTCGGAGCTGCATCGCGAGTTCGACGGCTGGCTGAAGCGCATCCCCTTTCAGCTCAGCCTCGAGCCGGCGCCGTATCCGGTCGAGGCCCACTTGGTGCACCGCATCGTCGACGACGCCATCGAATGCCTACGGACGAGAGACGAGCGGCCCTTCTTCTTGTGGCTCAGCATTCCGGAGCCTCATCCGCCGTACGAGGCGCCGGAGCCGTACTACAGCATGTTCAGCGCGGCCGAGGCGCCCGCCCGTTTCGCCGGTCCCGAAGGGGCGGAGGCCAAGGGCGGCAAGTGGCGGTGGGCGCGCCGGCTGATCGAGGAGAAGTACCCGCGCTACGACGAAGTCTGGCGGCGCTACCGGGCCGTCTACTGCGCCATGATCCGGATGGTGGACGATGAGGTGCGCCGCTTCGTAAGCTACCTCGAAGAGAGCGGAAACTTGGAGAACACAATTCTGATCTTCACCTCCGACCACGGCGACTACGCCGGCGACTACGGGCTGCACCGCAAGGGCGTCTCGCTGCCGGAATGCCTGGTCCGCATTCCCATGCTGTTCGTCGGGCCGGGAATCGAGCCGCAAGAGGCTCCGAGCGACGCCTTTGTTTCGTTGGTGGACATCATGCCGACGCTGTGCGAGGCGATCGGGGCGCCTGTCCCGCACGGTGTTCAAGGAAGGAGCCTGTGGCCGCTGCTTACGGGCGGAGAGTACCCGAAGGAAGAGTTCCGGAGCATCTACGCCGAGGTCGGAGTCGGCGGCGCGCCGTACGGCGAGGCGGAGCGCCCTCCCCTGCACTTCCCCTATGAAGGCCGGGCGTTCGACAGTCTCAACGCCTTTACACAGAGCGGGAAGGAGAAGATGGTGCGCTTGGGGGATTGGAAGCTCGTCTACGACGTCATGGGCCGCGGGGAGCTTTACGACCTGAGCCGAGATCCGGGCGAGCTGGACAACCTTTACGACGACCCGGCGTACGCAGCGGTGCGCATCAAGCTCCTCGAAGAGATGTTGCGCTGGACCATACGGGCCGAGGACGACCTGCCGGCGGGGGATTACGCGCAAAAGCGGGTCGAGCGGAACTGGTATGCGGCCCTCGAGTAGCTTTGCGGTGTTCTCGTCGATGCGTGAATGAACGTGCTCCGGGAGATTTGAGCGAAGCGGGCGGTGCGTGGTAGGCGTGAGCTGGGTTTCGAGCGGGATCGAAGCCTTGGATCGGGTGATCCAAGGACTCCGGCTGGGCGACAACGTGGTGTGGCAAGTTGACGACCTCGACGACTACGCCCATTACGCCAGGTTGTTCGCCGCCCGGGCGGTGGACGAGGGGGCGCCGTGCGTCTACGTCCGCTTTGCGCCGCACGCCCCGATCCTTGAGGGCGGCCCCGGCGTCGAAATCGTCCGCGTCGATCCCGGCAAAGGGTTCGACGCCTTCAGCAAGGAGATCCACGAGGTGGTCGAAAAGGCGGGGCGAAAGGTCCGCCACGTCTTCGACAACCTCTCCGCCCTGGCGCTCGAATGGGCGACGGACGAGCAAATCGCGAACTTCTTTCAATTCGCCTGCCCGTACCTTTACGAGCTCGACACGGTCGCCTACTTCGGGCTGATCCGCCGCAGGCACGACGCGAAAGCCATCGCCCGGATCCGGGACACGACCCAGGTGCTGTTCGACCTATTCCGCGTGGGCGAGAACCGGTACATCCACCCCCTCAAGGCGTCGGGGCGGTACGGGCCGAGCATGTTCGTTCCGCATTTGATCGACGGTGAAAGGCTGGTGCCCGTCTTTCAAAGCGGCGCCGCCGCGGCGATCTTGGCGAGCGCGCGCCCCCGCCCGCTCGGGACGCAGGCGAGCTCGATCGCTCCTTGGGACACGGTGTACCAGCGACTCCTCGAGCGCAGGAACGAGGGGATCAGCGAGGACGATCCCGAGATCGTCCCGCTCAAGCAGGAATTCGCCCGGATGCTCCTCGGCAACCAAAGCCGCATCAACGAGCTTGCCGACCGTTACCTGACGCTGGAGGACCTCTTCCGGATCCGGGAGCGCATGATCGGCTCGGGACGAATCGGCGGAAAGGCGACGGGGAT
>NICF_comb_assmDRAFT_10003522_pt1 | contig 11302 bp, 10 predicted proteins | sample NewIslPassag4_SG_FD_11279 | JGI IMG/M metagenome (IMG submission 11279) | reverse complement strand
GCGATCGCCGCCATCGTCGAGCTCGGCGAAAAGCTCAAGAAGGGCAAGATCCGCATCCGCGACGTCGTCAAGGACGCGCCGGAGGGCGCCGACGGCGACTCGGACGACTACGAGGACGAGGAGATGCCCGCCCGGCGCAGCGGCGCCGAGACCTCCAGGACCGAGCAGGTCATCCGCACGATCGAGAAGCTCAAGAAGCTCGACAAGGACTTCCGCAAGCTCGACGAGCAGCTCGAGAAGGAGAACCTGTCGGAGGCCCGGATCCAGGCGATCCGCAACGAGCAGATGGCGCTGCAAGCCGAGATGGCCGAGCTCCTCGAGGAGATCAAGCTCAGCAAGAAGCAGATCGACCTCATCGTCGAGGGGCTCAAGCGCATCATCCGCACCATCGACGAGGCGGAGGCCGAGATCCGCGAGGCCGAGGCGAAAGCGAAGCGGTCGGCCGACGAGATCCTCGAACTCGCCCGTGAGATGCGCGAGACGCGCGAGGTGCCGGCGGCCCTCGCGGAGATCGGCATCGGCGCGGACGAGCTCGAGGACCTCGAGCGCCAGGTCAAGAGCGCGCGGCGCCGCATCCGCAACGCCCTCGTCGACGCCAAGCTCGGCGACAAGCTCGAGCGGAAGACGGGCGGCGTGGAGAAGTGCGTCGAGGAGCTCCGCCGCACCTACCAGCAGATGGTCGACGGGGAGAAGCGTGCGGAGCGCGCCAAGCAGGAGCTCATCGAGGCCAATTTGCGGCTGGTGGTCTCCATCGCGAAGAAGTACACCAACCGCGGCCTGCAGTTCCTCGACCTCATCCAGGAAGGGAACATCGGCCTGATGAAGGCGGTCGACAAGTTCGAGTACCGCCGCGGCTTCAAGTTCTCCACCTACGCCACGTGGTGGATCCGGCAGGCGATCACGCGGGCGATCGCCGACCAGGCGCGGACGATCCGCATCCCGGTCCACATGATCGAGACGATCAACAAGCTGATCCGCACCAGCCGCTACCTGGTGCAGGAGATCGGCCGGGAGCCCACGCCGGAGGAGATCGCCGAGAAGATGGAGATGCCCCTCGAGCGGGTGCGCAAGGTCCTCAAGATCGCCAAGGAGCCCATCTCCCTCGAGACTCCGATCGGCGAGGAGGAGGACAGCCACCTCGGCGACTTCATCGAGGACAAGAACGTCGTCAGCCCTTCCGAGGCCGTCATCAACATGAACCTCTCGGAGCAGACGCGCAAAGTGCTGGCCACGCTCACGCCCCGGGAGGAGAAGGTGCTTCGGATGCGCTTCGGCATCGGCGAAAAGAGCGACCACACGCTCGAGGAGGTGGGCCAGGACTTCGAGGTGACGAGGGAGCGCATCCGCCAGATCGAGGCGAAGGCGCTGCGGAAGCTGCGTCATCCGAGCCGGGCCAAGCGCCTCAAGAGCTTCATCGACACCTGATGGAAGGAATGCGCCACCTCGTTTACGGCGGGGTGGCGCGGTTGTATTAAGGCGCCCTCGAAGGGCCCATAGCTTAGCGGTAGAGCCGTCGACTCATAATCGAACAGGCGCAGGTTCGAATCCTGCTGGGCCCACCAGAGGTCGTGGTCGGTCCGGCGGTTCGCCGCTGGACCGACGCTACGGAAGGAGCAGTACCTTGCATGACTTGTTGAAGGCCCTGACGGCGCTGCAGCGAGTGGACTCGGAACTCGACGAGCTGCTTCGCGGCGGCCGGGAGTATCCCGACATGCTGGCCGAGCTGGAGGCCAGGCTGGGGGCCGCGAGACAGTCGACCGAGGCGATTCGCCAGCGACTCGCGGAGCTGGAGAACCAGAAGCGGGCCTTGGAGGAGCAGCTCGCCGCCGACCGGGAGAAGGTCAAGAAGTGGGAGGCTCGCCTCGCCGAGCAGCGCTCGGCGCGCGAGTACTCGGCCCTGGCGCGCGAGATCGACATCGCCAAGAAGCAGAACGAGACCACCGCCGAGGAGATCGCCGAGCTGGCGAAGCAGATCCGGCAGGCCCGCGAGGAGCTGGAAGCGGCGGAGGCGGCCTTCGCCCAGGTCGAGAACGAGGTGCGGGCGGACCGAACGCGCATCGAGGCCGCCCTGGCGGAGATCTCGAAGCGGCAGGCCGAGCTCGCCGAGCAGCGCGCGCAGGCGGCGGCCGCGGTGCCTCCCCAGATGCTGCGCCGCTACGACCTCATCCACGAGCGGCGCGGCAACGCGCTCGTCCCGGTGCTCAACGGCGCCTGCACCGGCTGCCACATGAACCTCCCTCCGCAGCTCCACAACCTGCTTCGGTCCCGGCCCAGGATCGATGGCTGCCCCTCCTGCGGCCGGCTGATCTACGTTCCCTCGGCCTTCGAGGAGCAGGCCGAGGGGCAGGCCTGAGCGGCGCCTTCCGCCGCGCCGGGAGGTCGAATGGCCAGGCCGTCGCCCGCCGAAGTCCTGCGCTTCATCGCCGAGAACGAGAGCTTCGAGCGGACGCTGGCGGCCTTCCCCGACCTGAGCCTCGAGGATCTCCGCGAACTCTTGCGCGCCGTGGCCCGGGCGGCGAGCCGGCGCGAGCGCCAGGCCCTCGGCATCGATACCACGCGCCTTCGGGTCTTCTGCGACGGCGCGGCCCGCGGCAACCCCGGCCCCGCGGGCGCCGGCGCCGTCCTCTACACGCCCGACGGTCGGCTGGTCGAAAGAATCGGCCGCTACCTCGGCCACCGGACCAACAACTACGCCGAGTACCAGGGGCTGCTCCTGGGCCTCGGGCGCGCCCTAGAGCTGGGCGCGCGGGAGGTCGAGGTCTACGCCGACAGCGAACTCCTCGTCCGGCAGCTGCGGGGCGAGTACCGCGTGCGGTCCGAGGGCCTCTTACCCCTGTGGCAACAGGCGCGCGAGCTCCTCGCCCGCTTCGACCGGGTGCGACTTGCGCACATCCCGCGGGAGAAGAACCGCGAGGCCGACGAGATGTCCAACCGCGCCATCGACGAGCGGATGTAGGAAGAGCGCCGAAGTCGCCCTGTAAGCCGGGTTCTGGACCTGCGTTGCACCGCAGGTGGTAGACATTCATCTAGGCCCACCGTTACCGATGGGCTCGAGCGGGCCTACCCGGAGGACTCGGAGCGGGCCACCCCTGCCTTCGCGAGGAAGGCGCCTCCCTATTCGCCCTTGCTTCGGGTGGGGTTTGGCCTGCCACCCCTGTCACCAGGGGCGCGGTGCGCTCTTACCGCACCCTTTCACCCTTACCGAGGCCCGAAGCCTGCCTTCCGGCCGGCACCCGGAGCCCCGGCGGTTTGCTTTCTGTGCCACTTTCCGTCGGGTCACCCCGCCTGGCCGTTAGCCAGCACCCTGCCCTGCGAAGCCCGGACTTTCCTCTCGTGGCCGTGGCCACCAGCGTCTACCCGGACGACTTCGGCGCACCGAGAAGGTAACACAATTCGCGCCGCGGGCGATTCCGTTGGCGATCCCCGAGCCCGGCACGGAGCCTGTCGCGCCAACCGGCCGTCGCGAGAGATCGCGGGCCCCCGTTGCGGTGGCGTCCGTCGCCAGGCGGCGGGGCCGGCCGCGCGGCTCTCAGCCTCCCACCCCTTCCCGGTCCACGGCGGGCGCCTCCGAGGGCTTCTTGCCGCCCCGCGAGACGAGCAGCAGCAGCCCCACCCCCACCGTGATGGCGATGTCCGCCACGTTGAAGACCGGCCAGAGCCAGACGGAGATCATGTCGGTGACCTTGCCGTCGGCGAGCCGGTCCACCGCGTTGGAAATCCCCCCGGCGGCCACCAGGGCGAGCGCGGTCGCGCCCGACGCGGACTGCATCAGCGGCCGGAGATTCCACAGGACCACGCCGAGCAGCACGATCGCTCCGGCGCCGAGCGCCCAGTACGGAATCCGCTCGAGGAAGGAGAAGGCCACGCCGTAGTTGTAGGCCAGGCGCAGGGCCAGCCAGTCGGTTCCCAGGAAGATCGGACCGTCCCGCAGGTAGGCCTCGGCCAGTGCCTTGGTCACCGCATCGAGGACGACCGTGCCGACGAAGAGGATCGAGGCGTAGATCAGGCGTCGCTTCACCTGGCCCATCTCCCGCAGTCGCGGCCTCGCCGCGCCTTCGCCCGAACGCGGACGGCGCCGCCGCCATTTCCCCCAGATGCCCTCCCCGGCCGCGGCCTCGCAAGGAAATTCGAGCCGGCGCGCGCCCGGTTTGACAGGTCCGCACCGTACCAGTAAGAGCCGCGGCAACACGAGGATTTGCCCATGCCGACGCTTCTGCTCGCCCTGCTTTCGGCCGGACCGATCGCGCAGGCGCTCGCCGAGCCACCGACCTGGTGGATCTGGGCCGGGCTCGCCGTGCTNCTGGCGGTGGTGATCGCCCTNNTCTTCCTNCTCAAGGGCAAGGCGCCGGAAAANCCCGCNNAGGCTCCGCCTCCAGCGGAAGTCGCGCCACCCCGGGAGGCTCCCCCGCCGTCGCCTCCGGAGGCCATTCCCCCGCNGGAGGCGGCCCCCCCGGAGGAGGAGCTCACTGCCGAGGAGCTCGAGGCGCGCAAGAAGGCGGAGTATCAGGCGCGCAAGGAGGCCCGCCGCCTGGAGCGCGAGCGGCGAAGGCTCGAGCGCGAGGAGGCCGAGCGCGCCCGCCTGGCGGAACTCGAGGAGCAGCGGCGGCGTGAGGAGGAGGAGCGCCGGCGGCAGGAGGAGGAGCGCCGGCGTCGCATCGAGGCCGAGGCCGGCAAGACCCTCATGGAGGGTCTCGGCAAGACTCGCGAGGGCGGATTCATGGCCCGGCTCGCCGGCCTTTTCGGTCGCGGCCGCGCCGAGATCGGCCCCGAGGTCGTTGCCGAGCTCGAGGAGATCCTCTTCACGGCGGACATCGGTGTTCGCACCGCCATCCGCCTGGTCGAGCGCGCCCAGGAGCGGGTCCGCGAGGCGCGCATCGCCGACGGCGCCGCGCTGCGCGAGGCCATCCGGGCGGACATCGAGGAGATCCTGGAGAAGGCCCAGGCGAAGGATCCCCGTCGGACCTTGCCGGGCATCGGCCTGCCTTTCGAAGAGAAGCGGCCCTGGGTGATCATGGTCGTCGGCGTCAACGGCGCCGGCAAGACCACCACCATCGGCAAGCTCGCCGCCAAGTTCCGCCTGGACGGCAAGCGCGTCCTCCTCGGCGCGGCCGATACCTTCCGCGCCGCCGCCACCGAGCAACTCGAAGTCTGGGCCGAGCGGGCCGAGGTCCCGGTGGTCACCGGCCCCGAGGGGAGCGACCCCGGCGCGGTGGCCTTCGATGCCGTCTCGCGCGGCGTGCGCGAGGAATTCGACGTGGTCATCGTCGACACCGCCGGGCGGCTGCACACCAAGTCGCCGCTGATGGAGGAGCTCAAGAAGGTCCGCCGCGTCATGGGCAAGGCGCGCGAAGGCGCCCCCGACGAGATCCTCCTCGTCCTGGACGCCACCATGGGGCAGAACGCCATCCAGCAGGCCCGGCAGTTCCACGAGGCGCTCGGTGTCACTGGCATCGCCCTGACCAAGCTCGATGGCACGGCAAAGGGTGGGGTGGTCATCGGCATCGCCGACGAGTTCCAGATCCCCGTCCGCCTCGTCGGCGTCGGGGAATCCCTCGCCGACCTCCGGCCGTTCGACCCTCGGGAGTACGTGACCGCGCTCTTCGGCCGGGAGGAAAGTTGAGACCGACCATCCTCCTCTTCGACGTCGACGGCACGCTGATCACCACCGGAGGTGCGGCCCGGAGGGCCATCGAGAGGGCCTTTGCCGACCGATACGGTCGCCGCGACGCCCTCGCCTTCCCCTTCGACGGGATGACCGACCGGGCCATCGTCCGCACCGCGCTCGCCCGGATCGGGGTCGAGCCTGCCGAGACCGAGATCGACGACTTCCTCGCCGTCTACCTCGGGCACCTGGAGGAAGAACTCGAGCGCTCCACCACATGCCGGATTCACGCCGGCATGGAGCGTGCCGTCGGGGAGGCCTCGGAGCGAGAGGGATACGCGGTCGGCCTGGGCACGGGCAACGTGCGGGAAGGCGCGCGCCTCAAGCTCGAGCGCGTGAGCTTTTTCACTCCCTTTCGCTTCGGCGGCTTCGGCTGCGACCACGAGGACCGGGCCGAGCTCATCCGGATCGGGGCCGAGCGCGGTGCCGCCCATCTGAACGTGCCGCTCCCGGAATGCCGGGTGGTGGTGATCGGGGATACCCCGAGGGACGTGGCCGCCGCCCGCGCCATCGGGGCCGAATCGATCGGCGTGGCCACCGGCTCGTTCTCGGTGCAGGACCTCCTCGCCTGCGGCGCCACCTACGCCTTCGAGGACTTCGCCCGAGAGGAGGCCGTCGCCGCCCTCCTCGGGAGGTGAGGGCGGCGGTGGGCAAGCGCCGGCGATGGGGTTAGGATAGGCGGATGAGAGTCCCGGCGGAGGCCCGACACGAGGAGCTGGAGCAGGGCCAGCGCACGGCCGCGACCAGCGTGCTCGCCCTGCTGGAAGCGATGCGCCCCCACCAGTGGGCGAAGAACGCGTTCGTCCTCGCCCCCCTGATCTTCTCCCGCAACCTCTTCGACCTCTCGCTTCTGGCCCAGGCGGTCCACGCCTTCTTCCTCTTCTCGTTCACCGCCTCCGCGGTCTACCTGGCCAACGACGTCCTCGACCGCGAGACAGACCGCCTCCACCCGGTCAAGCGGAACCGCCCCATCGCAAGCGGTCGGCTCTCCCCGCGCATCGCCATGACGGCGGCCGCCGTCCTCTGCCTGGGCTCGCTCGCGGGCGGGCTGGTCTTGGGACTGCCCTTCGCCACCGTCCTGCTCGGCTACCTGGTGCTCAACTCGCTCTACTCGCTGTGGCTGAAGCGGATCGCCTGGGTGGACGTGACCGTCATCGCCCTGGGCTTCGTGCTCCGCGTGGTCGCCGGGGCGCTCGCCATCGGCGTGGCCATCAGCCACTGGATCTTCGTCTGCACCTTCGCCGTGGCGCTCTACCTGGCCCTGGGCAAGCGCAAGCACGAGATCCTTGCGGCCCGTCACGCGGGAAAGGACCAGACGGCGGCTCGCAAGGCCCTCGGCGCCTACGCCATGGGGCACCTCGACCTGGGCCTTCGCGTCGCGGGCGCCTTCGCCGTCCTCTCCTACTTCCTCTACACGGTCTCCCCCGACACCGTGGACAAGTTCGGCACCTGGCTCTTGGCGCTGACCGTTCCCTTCCCCGCGCTGGGGATCTGGCGCTTCGGCCAGCTCCTCATGCGGGCGAGCCGCGCCTCCAGCCCCACCGAGGCCATCCTCACGGATACGCCCTTTCTCGCCAACGTCGGCGTCTGGCTGCTTTCGGTGGTCGTCATCGTCTACGTCGCGGGGAGTTAGTCCGAGGCCCGTGAAGAATCCGTCCATCGAGTCCTGGGGCAGATTTCCCCGAGCCGAGCACCGCACCCTTCCCCTCGCATGGAGGGACCAGGCCAGGCTGGCCGACCTGGAGGGCCTCCTTCTCGCCCACGGCATGGGCAGAAGCTACGGCGATAGCTGCCTCAACGACGGCGGCACCCTGCTTCTGACCCGCGGCCTCGATCGCTTCCTGGAATTCGACGAGTCCAGCGGCGTCCTGCGCTGCGAGGCGGGCGTCACCCTCGCGCAGATCCTGGAGTTCGCCGTGCCGCGGGGCTTCTTTCTGCCGGTGACCCCCGGGACGAAATTCGTCACCGTCGGCGGGGCGATCGCCAACGACGTCCACGGCAAGAACCACCACGCCGACGGCACCTTCGGACGCTTCGTCCGCCGCTTCGAGCTCTGCACCTCCGACGGGAAGAGGCGGATCTGCAGCCCCGAGGAGAACGAGGGTCACTACCGGGCCACCATCGGCGGGCTCGGCCTGACCGGCCTGATCACCTGGGCGGAGATTCAGCTTCGGCGCGTACCGAGCCCCTTCATCGTCCAGGAGAGCCTGAAGATGCGGAGCCTGGACGACTTCTTCCGCATCAACGACGAGTCGGAAAAGGACTGGCAGTACACCGTGGCGTGGATCGACGTCCTCGCCCGAGGGCGGAAGCTCGGCCGGGGCATCTACTACCGCGGCAACCACGCCCCCCAGTCGCCGCCCGGGCGGCGGATCTCGTTCGGCGAGCCGCGCCTGCGCGTCCCCTTCGACGCGCCGAACTTCGTCCTCTCCGGGACGAGCGTGCGGCTCTTCAACTTCGCCTACTACAACCGCCAGCTTCGCCCGCTTCGGCGGGCGACCATCCCCTACGAGCCCTTCTTCTACCCCCTGGATGCGGTGGGCAACTGGAACCGCCTCTACGGCCGCCGGGGACTGTTGCAGTGGCAGTGCGTGGTTTCCGACCCCGAGACGGTGGTCCGGATCCTGGAGGTCGTCTCTCGCGCGCGGCAGGGATCCTTCCTGGTGGTCCTCAAGACCTTCGGCGCGCTGCGGTCCCCCGGCATGCTCTCCTTCCCGCGCCCCGGCATCACCCTGGCGCTGGACTTCCCCCATCTGGGCGAATCCACCCTCACCCTCCTCGATCGCCTCGACGCTCTGGTCGCCGAGAGCGGCGGCGCCCTCTACCCCGCCAAGGACGCCCGGATGTCCGCCGAGATGTTCGAGCTCTCCTTCCCCGAGCTCCCCGCCTTCCTGCCCTACGTCGACCCCCGCTTCTCCTCGAGCTTCTGGCGCCGCGTCCGCCGGGTAGACGAAGGGGCGCAGGCCCGGACCGCCTGATCCCCCCGCCCCCACCCCGATTTCCGCCGAATCGCGCCAACGCCGCCATCCCCCCTTCCGCACGTCCGCCGGATCGAACCCCCGTCGGGACATGCGCCGAATCGAACGAGAGGCTCGCCGTGCTGGCCTTCACCACCGCACTGCGGGTATGGGATCGGGCGAGGATCGGAGGCTTCCGTGAAGCGGATCGTCGTCTTCGGAGCGACCTCGGCCATCGCCCAGGCCTGCGCGCGCATCTGGGCCGGTCGTCACGACGCCCTCTTTCTGGTGGGCCGGAACGCGGAGCGCCTGGAAGCCGTGGCCGGCGACCTCAAGGTCCGTGGCGCCCCCAAGGTGGAGTTTCTGGCCCACGATCTGGCCGACCTGGAGGCGCACGAGCGACTCGTCGGGCGGGCGGATGAGGCGCTGGGGGGCATCGACGTGGCGCTGGTGGCCCACGGCGTGCTCGGCGACCAGATGCTCCTGCGGGAGGACATCTCACTCGCCGTCGAATCCATCCACGTCAACTTCGTCAGCGCCGCCTCCCTCCTCTCCCACCTGGCCAACCTCATGGAGAAGCGGAAGGGGGGGACGATCGCGGTCATCTCCTCGGTGGCAGGCGACCGGGGACGCCAGTCCAACTACGTCTACGGCGCCGCCAAGGCAGGGCTGTCCGCCTTCGCCTCCGGACTGCGCAACCGCCTTCAGAAGAGCGGCGTCTCGGTCGTGACCATCAAACCCGGCTTCGTGGACACGCCGATGACGGCCCACATCGCGAAGAAGGGCCCGCTCTTCGCGCACCCGGATGCCGTGGGCCGCGCCATCGTCCGCGCCATCGATCGCCGCAAGGACGTGGTCTACGTACCCGGCTTCTGGCGGCCGATCATGTGGGTGATCCGCTCGATCCCCGAGCGGATTTTCAAGCGCCTCTCCCTTTGAAAAGCGAAGCCTCGGCGCGCGGGCCGGCATACCGCGCGCCGGGGAACGAGGCGCACCAGCGACTCGGATGGAGCGCCTCCAACCGAGGTCCGCCCTCAGCCCTCCAGCCCGACCTGCCGGAGCACCTCGAGGGATCGCAGCTCTTTTCCGAGGACGTGGCGGAGGTAGCGTCGCACGGCCTGGCGAGCTTCGCGGCGCGCTTCGACGCGCGGCTCGCCGGGCACCGGCTCCCGCACCGCCAGCCTCACGCCTGGCGCACGGTCTCCCAGCTCGAACACCGCGGACTGCGCCTCCCGCAGGAGCTCCAGCGCGGCCGGGCCGAGGCGGACTCTCTGGCCCGAAGCGAAGGGCTCGCAGCGCGCGCAGAGCAGGCCTCCGGCCACCGGGTCGAAGCAGGCGCGCGCCTGCGAAACCCCGGCGCCGCACCGAGCACACGCGTCCAGTCGCGGCATCAGGCCCGCGTCGGCCACCGCGCCCAGCTCGAAGGCCATGCGCTGTGCCTCTCCCGCCTCGCCGGCAGCCAGCGCGGCCAGGTAGGCGCGCAACCGCTCGAAGAGCTCGGGATGCGGCTCCCGCTCCTTGCAGAGTTCCCGGCAGAGTTCCGCCGCGTACCCCGCCAGCGAGATCGCCTCCAGCGACTCCCGCAGGCCGGGAAACGACTCCTCGATGGTGCAGGAGGAAAGGCCGAAGAGCTCACCGCGCCGCGAAACGAGACGAACCTCCAGCACCGTGAAGGGAAGCAGCGCTCCGGCGAAGCGCCGCCGGGAAGCCCGGGCTCCGCGAGCGAAGGCGCCCACCTTGCCGTGGTCGCGGGTCAGCAGCGTGACGATGCGGTCGCTTTCCCCGTAGTCGACCGTACCGAGGACGATGCCGCGATCGCGGACCTCCTGCGCCATCGGCCCTCAGCGCCTCTCCAGCGTGGCGGCCTCGCGGGCGCACTGCTCGGACAGGGTCGGCGCGTTCTTCTCCGCGCAGCGCAGAAAGGCTTTCCTCGCCTCGGTCTCGTCGCCGAGAGCGAGGTGCACGAGCGCCACGCGATGGTGTGCCTCGGCAACGTCGGGGCACTTCTCCGCGTACTTGCCGAAGAAGTGGAGCGCCTCGTGCAGTTTGCCGTCCTCCTCCATCACCAGGCCGAGGTTGCGGTAGCCGAGGCAGAAGCGGTCGTTGTGCGCGATGGCGCTTTGCAGGTGACGGATTCCCGCCTCGCGATCGCCGAGCTGGATCTTGCACCAGCCGAGGTTGTTCTCCACCAGGTAGGGCTCGCGATAGAGAAGATCCTCGCGCGCCGACTCCAGCAGAGGGATGGCCTCGGCGCAGCGCCCCTCGTCGATCAGGACCGCGCTCAGATTCACCTTGGCCTCGGTGTAGTCACGCGAGACCTCCAGGGCCTTGCGATACTGCTCGATGGCCCTCTCGTTCTGCCGGAAGGCCACGTGCAAGAGCAGGCCGTAGAGATTTCGGACCTGGGGGTTCTCCGGGTCGTGGCGCACGGCGATCTCGATCTCCGCGAGCGCGCCCCGCGGATCGCCGGCCGAGAGGCTCTGTTGTGCGAGCCCCAGGTGGACCTCGGCCAGCTCGCGATCCTTCGGGGAGATCGTGGCGCACCCGACGACGAGCGCGACGAGTCCCAGAACGATCCAGCGCATCTCAGAACCTCGCGAGCATCCTTCCGAGCCGCCGCAGGTCCCGCGGCGGGCGCGCCGGTTCCGCCAGCCCCGCCGCGGTGTGCTCGACCTCTTCCGCC
>NICF_comb_assmDRAFT_10003521_pt1 | contig 11302 bp, 7 predicted proteins | sample NewIslPassag4_SG_FD_11279 | JGI IMG/M metagenome (IMG submission 11279) | reverse complement strand
AGCGCCGCTGGGTGGGATTCTCCCACCCGGCGCTCCCCGCCTCACATGGTCGGGGGGGGGAATGGCGCGCCGTGTTCCGGGCATTTGGAAAAATCATAGTCATCGTGCTTTTGGTCTGGGGGTTCGTCAGCGCCTCTGCGGGCGCCCAAGGAACGGCAGTGAGAATGGATCCCATCCTCGTCGAGCGGACCGTCCGGCCAGGCGATACCCTCACCTATCTGATCTTCGTAACCAACGAGGACCGCTTCAACTCCGTCACGTTGGACGTAGAGATCGCAGACGTCACCGAGGACGCTACGGGTAACTACAGGTTGCTTCCCCGGGGAAGCACTCCCTACTCCCTTGAGCGCATCGCCCGGGTCCAACCTGAAAGGATCACGGTTCCCGCCGGGACGACCCGGACCGTGGAGGTGACGGTCCAAGTGCCCCGTGGCGGCTCGGGCGGCCGGTATGGAGCCGTTGCCTTCACGTTCGTCGCCGATGAAGAAGATCCGGGGCCCGACGCCTTCGCCACCACCGACTTCACGTTTCGCATGGCTAGTTTCCTCGAGCTGGTCATCGAGGGCAGCGTGCTCCGCCGGGAGGCCTACGCCGCCTCGTTTGAGCTGCGCCGCACGGGAGAGTACCCCGCTCTCCGGTCGCGATTTGGAGACGACGCGATGGTCTTTGCCATGAACGTGGCCAACGAAGGGAACGTGCACATCGTCACCCGGGGCGAGCTCACCATCCGCACCCTGGACGGGTATACCGTGGCCCGTTTCCCCTTAGGCGGCGGGCGAGGTGTGATCCTCCCTGACGCTACGGTCGCCTTACGTTCGGTCATCACCCGGGCTTTCCCTCCCGGCGAATACGAGGCCCGGGCGGTGGTCCAATACGGCGGAGCCAGGCCCATCACCGCTAGCTTGAGGTTTACTGTAGACGAGCAGGCCGTGCTGGCCGAACACGTGAGCGCAGAGGATCTGGCACGCTTCCGGGTCGATCCTGAAACCCTCGACCTCCGGATCCGCCCAGGTTCCTTTGAGGCTTTGGTCTTGGAAGTGACAAACCGCGGCGATGAGCCGGTGGACCTAGAAGGAAGAATCGTCCCCTTGGCCTTCGACCTCTACGGAGAGCCCTTGCCCGAAGCAGAGCGCGGCGAGGCTCCCGATTGGATCGAACTGCGCCCGGCGTCGTTCCGCGTCAATCCCGGAAGAAGCCAAAGGGTGCGGCTCACCGTCCGGCCTCCTCGCGACGTTTCCGGCGGTCACTACGCCGACATCGTGTTTCGTCCCGTGGACGGCGGGGCCGTGGTGAGTGAGGCTGGAAGCAGCCTGCTCATCTACGTGGGGGACGCGGTGGAGCGCAAGGGCGCCGTGGAGATCGTCGAGTTGAGGCGGCGCGAAGACGCCCTTGAAGTCGCCGTCCTTTTTAAGAATGAAGGGACGGTGCACATCCCGGCCGCGCTGGAGCTGCTCTTGGTCCGGCGCATACCCGAGGTCCTCCAGGAGGACGGCCGCGTCATCCCGGCTCGCCTTGAGACCGTCGGTTCCCTGGCTTTGCCGGCACAGACGTACCCGTTGCTCCCCGGTGACGCCCGGCTCTTTCCCCTCTTGATCCCGGTCACGCTGGACCCCGGCGAGTACCAACTGGCCGTCCGAGTCGATTACGGCGGTGATGAGCCGGCCATCACGCAAACGGCGTTCAAGATCGAAGAATCGCTGGACGAAGGGATCAGCGGAGAGCCATAGGCTCTCGCCAACTCCCTTAGGGTTACGTTCTCCACGTAAGTCGCCTAGCCGCCGGGTGCGGTTGCCGCCTAGGAAACGCCCGGCGCCGAACAAGCACCTCTCCCCCAGTGGAGAGCTTGTAATAAGGAGCGGATGAGCGATGGGACCTGAGAAATGCACCCGGCGGACAGGACTGTCCATTCGCATCAATTTCCAATACTATTACAACATTATCGTCGCTCTACTTCTCACTTTGTCGTTGTCGTTTGTCATCTCCAGCCATGCCGGAGCCGCCGCCTCGGTGCCCGAGGAACACTATGATCTGCGGGTGGACAACATCTTCTTCGACACCTTCATTCGAGATGCGCTCTCAGACATCTCGATGCAGACGGGCGTTCCCATCGTGGCGGACACGACGGTGAGCGGTTTTATCACCCTGGAGCTGATCGACGTGCCGCTTCCCGTGGCCCTGGAGCAGATCCTATGGCCCGCGGGCTACACCTTCCGCTGGATGGACGGCTACTATCTGGTCGGTTCTGCCGATCCGCAGGGCCCACTCTACCACGTCCTTTCGATCAGCCGTCGCGTGAAGCTCGAACACGCTCAGGCCGGCGAGGTGCGAAACGCCCTGCCCCCGGTGTTTAGGGACCGCACCTTCGTCGACACCGCCACCAACAGCCTCGTCGTGACGGCGGCTGAGGACGTCGTTGACCGGATCCTCGAGGAGATCCAGCGCCGTGACCAACCTCCCTACCAGCTCCGCATCGACGCCCTGGTCACCGAGGTGAACACGCAGGGCCGCCGGGCCTTGGGACTCGACTGGCGATGGAGCGAGTCGATGGGCGACGCCAATGTGGGCCTCGGCCGGGGCACGCCCACGCCCATCGGCAACCTGGGCAGCGGCGTGCTCGGCTTCTCCTTGAACGTAACCGACCTGCGCACGTTCCTCGGGAACCTCCGCAACGTGGTCGAGCAGGGCGATGCGGTAATCCGGGCCAACCCGTCGGTGGTCACTGTGGAAGGCAAGCCCGCCTCGCTGTTTGTCGGCAACGTCACCTATTACATCATGAGCGCCAGCAACGGCTCTCCCAACACCATCACGCGCCTTGAAGCCATCGAGGCCGGCGTGAGCCTGGAGCTGACGGCCAGGGTGTCGGAGAATGGCATCATCGTCCTTGAAGTGTCGCCCACGGTAAGCGACGTCCAGGGTTCCAGCTCCTCTGATGGAACGTTGCCCGTCATCGGCCGGCGCCAGGTAAAGACCACCGTCCGGGTGCGCGACGGAGAGACCTTCGCCTTGGGCGGCCTCTTGCAACAGCGCGACGTGGAGCAGCGGAGCAAAGTGCCGCTCCTTGGGGATCTTCCCATCTTTGGCCGCCTCTTTAGCAGCACGCGGCGGACTCAGGAGGAGACCGAACTTCTGGTCTTTATCACGCCTCATATCCTGCGTGACGGCGAAGAGGTGAGCGAAGCGAGCTCAATGATAACCAGCTTCGCGCAGCAACCGACCGCGAATTGAGGTGATGGCCGTGCTCAGCTTTCCAGCGATCAAGCCGGTGACTTGCGCCTTTATCCTTTTGGCAGTCCTCGTGTCCGGCCTTGGCCCAAGCTTAAGCCAGGTGGAGGCCGCGGCTTCTCCGCTTGGCGCGGTCGGGGCGCGAGAGCCCATCGTCTCCCGCCCCATGGGAGCCTTTCACCTCCGTTCGAACCCGGCGGCGGTCGTCCGGGTGGAGCAGCTTGGTCTCCACCTCGGCTTCCAACCCGACGGGGAGGACGGACCGTATAAGCTCGTCGCTTACAGCGACCCTGGGCTGGGCCTTGCGGCAGGCGCCTTGATCTGGTTCGAAAGCGGCACCGGTTCATCGGCGAAGCGTGAAATCGCCTACACCCTGGGGAGATTCGTGACCGAACACGTCGCCTTCGGCATGAGCGTCAAGCACGTCTGGTCGAGCGCGGGGAACCGCTGGGCGGGAGATCTCGGCCTCTACATTCCGGTGAACCCGGGCTTGGAGGTCGGCGTGGTCTACTACGACGCCTTCGGCGCGACGGCCGATGACCCGGGCGAAATCGCCGCGTCGGTCTCCCACGTGTCTGCAGGGGGATGGGTGGCCTCCGTCGAGTTGAGCCGGCCCCTGCCCGTTTCCGGGGACGAGTCCCTTCTTTCGTGGGCGGTCGACCTACCCGTCGGAACCAGGGGCGTGCTGCGGGCAACGCGCCGGGGATTGATCAGCGGAGACGGGACGGCGGAGTGGCTCGCTGCCTTGCGCTGGGAGTTTGAACGCTACGGATTTGACGCGGGCGTCATCCTGCCGTCGGACAAGGCGGCTCGCATCCGCCTCGGCTTTTGGTTCACGTTCTGACGGGCGGCGAAAGGCGATCATGAAGCGAAAAGCCAAGGCCCCGCCGCGGGCGGCTTTTGTGCCGCCAGGCGGGGCCTTTGCATCACGTCTTGGGGTTTCGTGCGAGCGCTTCGCGACGCTCCGGCAACGCGGCACGGATCGCCAGCGAAGCCATCTAACGAGGGAGAATCGCCCGCAGCGCGTCCTGGATCGGCGGGAGCGGCCGGCCGAGAAGCTTCACTAGATCCTCGCTGCGCACATCGAGGGCGCCTTCCCGGATCGCCCGCTGCGTGCCCACCAGCATCTGGACGACCGGGTCGGGAAGGCCCGCGCTCTTCAGGGTGGAGACATAGGCCTCATCGTCCACATGCAGGACGGGGACCTCCCGGCCCAGCACCTCGGCGAGCGCCGCTGCAAGTTCATCGTAGGTCAGCGGCTCGCCGGAGAGCTCATACACCGTGTTTTCGTGCCCATCGCCCGCGAGGACGGCGGCCGCGGCCTCAGCGTAATCCCGCCGCAGTGCCCAGCCCACTCTCCCCGAGCCGGCCGAGGTCACCCAGGGAGCGCCGCCGAGCACGGCTTGAACCGTCCCCAACTCGTTCTCCAGGTACCAGTTGTTGCGCAGGAACGAGTAGGGGATGCCGGTCTCGCGAATCGCCTCCTCCGTCTTGCGGTGCACTTCGGCGAGAGACAGGGGCGACTTGGCGGCGTTGGCCACGCTGGTATAGGCGATGAACCTCACGCCCGCCTCCTTCGCAGCGGCGACCGCGGCGCTGTGCTGGCGAATGCGCGTCTCGTTGTCGCCCATCGTGGAGATGATCAAAATCCGATCGGCGCCGGCAAAGGCGTCTTTCAGCGTCTCCGGGCGGTCGAAATCGCCCTGTCGCACGTCGACGCCCTGCTGGCGCAAGCCTTCCGCCTTCATCGGGTCCCTCACGCTCACGGCCAAGCGCTCGGGGGATACGGACTTGAGCAGGCTCTCGACCACCAGTGAGCCCAGCTGTCCGGTGGCGCCCGTCACCAGAATCTTCATTGAATATCGACCTCCGTCACAGGATGAGTGTAGCCATGTCTTCGAGATCTACACCCGTAAGTACTTCTTCCGTTAAAACGGCGCGACAAGCCAGCGCCCGCAGGCGACGAAGGTGTCAAGCAGCCAAAGCACGGTAATCGTGCCGATGGCGGGGTTCTCTATTCTTGCGCCCGTAACAGCTCTTCGACTTCAGCCAGGGTGGGCATGGCCTCGGAGCAGCTGTGCCGGGTGACGACCACCGCCCCGGCGGCGTTGGCAAAGTGCAAAACGCGCTCGGGTTCCCATCCTTGGAGGAGCCCATAGTTGTAAGCCGCACCAAAGCCGTCGCCCGCTCCCAACGTGTTCATCACCTGGACTTTGACGGCAGGGATCGCCAGCGGCCCGCCTTCGCCGAAGAGCATCACGCCTTGGCCGCCCCTTTTGGCCACCACTTGCCTTGCACCAAGCCGCAGGAGGTTTTTCGCGGCTGTGGCAGGATCGCTGGACTCACCGGCCATCTCAAGCTCCGGCTCGTTGGCGATGATAATGTCGGCCATCTTGAGAGCGAGCCGGTAGTAGACGCGCGCAGCCGCCGGGTCGTCCCAGAGCGTGGGGCGCCAGTCGACGTCGATGACGTTGATGCCCCCGGCGCGGCGATGCTCTTCCAGCGCGGCAAAGACGGCCTCGCGGGAAGGGGGTTCACACAGCGCCGTGGCAGCGATGGAGAGAATCTTAGCCTTGCAGAGCTTCTCAAAATCGATGTCGTCGACGCAAAGCTGCATGTCAGCGCATGGCTTGCGGTAAAAGAGCACCTTGGAGTCGCCGGGGGGGAAGATGGCGGCAAAGGCGAGGCCCGTCGGGTACTTGGGGTCGACGGCCACCATCGACGTATCGACGCCTTCTTTTTCAAGGCGCGCTTTCAAGAAGACGCCGAATTCGTCCGGGCCCACCCGGCTGATCAGGCCCGCTTTTGCCCCAAGGCGGGCGAGCCCAAAAGCGGTGTTGGCCGCCGAACCGCCCAGGTATTTGCGAAACCTCTGCACTTCGGAAAGAGGCGTATGGAGCTCTTCAGCGTAGAGATCGACGCCCAAGCGCCCGAGGGTATAGATCTCCGTGGCCACTGCCGCCTCAGCCTCCCTTGCGAAACGCGCGCTCAATAGTAGAACCGTTGCTTCGCCTTGCCCCGCCGGTACGCTTCCAAGGCCTCCTGCACGCCGGCCTGCGACGACACCTCGGCGACGGGCACATCCCACCAGCCTTCAAACGACGGGACCCGCTGCTCGGGATCGACGCGCACGTGGATCAAGACGGTCCCTTGTTCTTGGTCCGCTTGGCGCAGCGCCTCACGCAGCTCCTCTGCCGTGGCGGCAAAGAAGCTCTTGGCCCCCATGCTCTCCGCGCTCTTGGCGTAATCGATGGAAAGGTACGGCCCGGAGAGGCGCCCCGTTTCAGGATCTCGATAGCGCAGCTCGTTGCCGAAGGATGGGCTGCCCGTCGAACGCTGAAGGCCGTGGATCGACTGGAACCCCCCGTTCTCCACCAGGATGATGGTGAGCTTGTATCCTTCCTGCACGGCGGTGACGATCTCGGAGTTCATCATCAAGTAGCTCCCGTCACCGATCATCACGTAGACGTTGCGCGACGGATCGGCCATCTTTACCCCCAGGCCCGCCGGGATCTCGTAACCCATGGTGGAATAACCGTACTCGACGTGATACCCCTTGGGGTCTTTCGTCCGCCAGAGCCTGAGCAAATCTCCCGGCATGGTGCCGGCGGCATTGAGGACCACGTCTCGAGGACCGCTGTGATCGTTGACGATGCCGAGGACCTGCGCCTGGCTCAAGGGCTTGCCCGGCTCACCGCGCCGGAGGCTGTCGACGGCCCCGTTCCAGGCAGCGTTTTCGGCGGCCACTTCCCTTTGATAGTCTTCGCCGGTCCGATAACCCGCCGCCTCCAAAGCCGCAGCCAAGGCCTCAAGACCTTCTCGAGCGTCGCCCACCAGCGGAAGCGCTCCAAACTTGTAGGCGTCCATCGCCGCCACGTTGAGGCCGATAAAGCGGACCCCGGGGTGCTGAAACGCCGTGTGCGAGGCGGTTGTGAAGTCGCTGAGCCGCGTGCCCACGGCCAGGACCAGATCGGCCTTGGCCGCGAGGCGATTCGCGGCCGTCCCGCCGTTGGCACCCACCGGACCTACAAGCCATGGGTGGTCCCAAGCAAGCGCGCCCTTTCCTGCTTGCGTCTCGCAGACGGGGATGCCGCACGCGGCCGCAAGCCGCTCCAAAGCGGCCGAAGCTTCGGAGTAGATGACGCCGCCTCCTGCGATGATGAGCGGCCGCTTGGCCTTTCGGATCATCGCCACTGCGACATCCAGCTCGCTTTGGGGCGGGCGGACCCTCGGGATGCGGTACACCCGTTTTTCAAAGAAGTGCTCGGGGTAGTCATAGCATTCCGTCTGCACGTCTTCGGGCAGTGCCAGCGTCACCGCGCCCGTCTCGGCCTGGTCCGTCAAGATGCGCATCGCTTCGGGCAGGCTGGTAAGGATTTGCTCCGGGCGGTTGATCCGATCCCAAAAGCGAGAGACCGGCCGGAAGGCGTCGTTTACGGAGATGTCGTGACTCATGGGATGCTCCAGCTGCTGCAATACCGGATGGGGAAGCCGGTTGGCAAAGGTGTCACCCGGCAACAACAGCACGGGCAAGCGGTTGATCGTCGCCATGGCCGCTCCGGTCACCATGTTCGTGGCGCCGGGGCCCACCGAAGAAGTGCACGCAAAGGTCTGCAGCCGGTTCTTCATCTTCGCGTAACCTGCGGCCATGTGCACGCCCGCCTGCTCGTTGCGGGGCTGGAAGTAGCGGAGGACGTCCAGCTCTTCGAGGGCCTGGCCAAGCCCGGAGACGTTTCCGTGGCCGAAGATGCCGATTACGCCGGCAAAAAACGGCTGCTCGACGCCGTCTCGGGCCACGTATTGCCGGGACAAGAATTTCACGATCGCCTGCGCCACCGTCATCCTGACTCTCTTCACCTTGCGTCCCTCCCACGCGTTCTCGTCGCTTCCTCCGGCCGCAGCGCACCGTGCTGGCCCTGCGGCCGCTCAGAACCAGCGGGTCGTCACCACTTTCTTTTCCGTGTAAAACTCGATGCCGTCCGTGCCGTTCACGTGCAGGTCGCCGTAGAACGACTTCTTCCAGCCGCTGAAGGGAAAGGCCGCCACCGGAGCGGGCACGCCGATGTTGATGCCGATCATCCCTGCGTTGGCGTAACGGCGAAATTGCCGGGCCGCCTTGCCGCTCTGGGTGAAAAGGACGGCGCCGTTGCCGTACTCCGAGCGATTGACGAGTTCGATAGCCTCCTCGATCGTCCTCACCCGGACGGCGCTCAACACCGGTCCAAAGATCTCGTCGCGGGCGATGGTCATGCCCGGGGTCACCTGGTCAAAGATGGTGGGGCCGAGGAAAAACCCTTCCCTGGGCACAGGCGCCTCCCGGCCGTCATAGACGAGCCTTGCGCCTTCCGCGACCCCTTTCTCGATATAGCCCTTGACCCTCCGGCGGTGCTGCTCCCGGATGAGTGGCCCCATCTCGGTCTCGGGATCAAACCCGGAGCCTATCTTAAGGGCGCTCGCTCTCTCGGAGAGCATCTCAAGGAAGACGTCGGCCACGTCCTGCTGCGCCACCAAGACGCTCCCCGCCATGCACCGCTGCCCGCCCGAGCCAAAGGCGGAACCGGTCACCGCCTCCACCGCCCCCTTGAGATCGGCGTCGGGCAGGACGATCATGTGATTCTTGGCTCCGCTCAGNGCCTGGACCCGCTTGCCGTATGTCGCCGCGGTCTTGTAGATGTACTCGGCCACCGGCTGCGAGCCGACGAACGAGATGGCCCGCACAACGGGATGGGCAAGGAGGAGATCGACCGTGCGCCGGTCGCCGTGAACGACGTTGATGACTCCCTCGGGAAGGCCCGCTTCCATCAAGAGCTCGACCAACCTCTGCGCGGTGCGGGGCGTTCTGTCGCTGGGCTTTAGGATGAAGGCGTTTCCGCATGCGATGGCGACGGGGAACATCCACATGGGGATCATCGCCGGGAAGTTGTAGGGGCAGATGCCGGCGACGACACCGAGGGGCTGCCGGTACATCTCGACGTCGACATTTGTGCCGACGTTTTCGAGATTCCTGCCTTGAAGGTGCATGGTGATCCCGCAGGCGAGCTCGACGCATTCGATGCCCCGCTCCAACTCGGCCCGGGCCTCGGCCAGCGTCTTGCCGTGCTCTTCGGTGACCGAGCGGGCAAGCTGCTCTTTTTGCTCCTCAAGAAGGTGTCTAAAGCGAAATAAGACGCGGGAGCGTTCGTAGACCGGCCGGTCGCGCCATGATTCAAACGCCTTGGCGGCGGCCTCCACCGCCCGCTCGACGGCGCCGGCGCCCGAGATCGGCACCTTGGCGATCACTTCGCCCGTCGCCGGGTTATACACGTCGTCGTAGCCGAGTTCGCCCAAAGCTTCCCACCTGCCGCCGATCAGGTTTTGCAACCTCTCGACGTCGTGTCCTTTAGCGGTCGCCGTGCTCATTTCCATGCCCTCCCGCTCGCGTTGTCACTACCGGTTCATCGCCCCATCTATCGGCCATCGGCTCCTCCGCCGGCACCACCTCGACGGCGCAGCCCATCGCTCTCAGCGCGCCCAGCACCTCGGCCGGAGCATCGGCCGTCGTGATGAGCACGTCGACCTCATCGGGCCGGGCAAAGACTGAAAGGCCGATATTTTCCATCTTACTTGCATCCGTGAGGACGTACACCTTCTCCGCGGCTTCGATCATCGCACGCTTGGTCTCGGCCTCCACCGGGTTGGGCGTCGTATAGCCGCGCCGGAGCGAAAAGCCGGTGGCGCCTAGAAACGCCTTCTCCACGTGGTAGCGCCCAAGCGCCGACACGCTATCGGGCCCGATCACCGCCAGGCTGTGGGAGCGGACCTCGCCGCCGATCAAGATGAGGCGGTTGGACGTTTCCACGACCTCGAGAGCGATCGCGATGGAGTTGGTGAGGATGACGAGAGAATCGAAGCGTTGCCTGATTTCCTTGGCCAAGGCCAATGTGGTCGTCCCGGCGTCCAGGATGATCGTGTCGCCCTCGCGAATGTGAGCCAGCGCCGCCTTGGCGATGTTGGCCTTGGCTGTCGGACGAAGGGCAAGCTTCTCTCTGAATCCCGGGTTGTAACGCTTGGGCCGGCGAAGCACCGCCCCGCCGTAGGTCCGCTGCAAAAGCCCCTCCCGCTCGAGCTCGGCCAGGTCTTTGCGAATCGTCACTTCGCTGACGCCAAAGCGCTGGGCAAGCTCCGCCACCGAAGCGGATCCTCGGCCGTCGAGACAGGCCACGATCTCTCTGTGACGCTCGAACTTTCGCATGTCCCTCACTCGCCAGAGAACTTCGTAATCTGTAGGATTTGAAGCACTATTCCCTATCACAAGATCTATGATCAATTTGTTTCATTATGATACCTTATCGAAACCTGATGGTCAATGAAACGTTGGCTAAGGATGCGCCGGCGTCGCGGATGAAGCGCCGCGACAGGACAAACAGAAGGGCGCTCGAAACTGATTTACCATCATCCGCGAAGTTTAGAGCTTTTGCGGGAATTTCGACGAGCGAAGGCGAGGAGATCACCTAGTGCGAAAGGGACTCATCACGTTAGTCGGCACGTACACCAGCGGAGAGAGCGAGGGGATCTACGCGCTAGAGCTCGATCCGGACTCGGGCGCGATGCGCCTTCTCGGCCTTGCAGCCCCGGCGGACCACCCGTCTTTTCTTGCCGCACATCCAAGCGCCGATGTGGTCTACGCGGTAAGCGAGCTTTCGACCCCAGACGGAGACGACGGCGGCATCCTCCATGTCTTCTCGCTGGACGGGAAGACCGGGCGGCTCACGCTCAAGGAGCGTGCACCTACGCTGGGCGCGTGGCCGTGCCACGTGAGCCTCGATCCGGCCGGGCGGTTCGCCATGGTCGCCAACTACTTGAGCGGCAGCGTCACGACCTTTGCTTTGCACCCCGACGGCAGCCTTGCGGGCCGGCGAGATCACCGGCGCCACCAAGGATCGGGCCCCGTAGCCGACCGCCAGGACCGGCCGCATCCCCACGCTATCCAAACCGACCCCTTCGGCCGCTTCGTGCTGGTCCCTGACCTAGGCGCCGACCGGCTCGTCGTCTACCGTCTCGACCAGGAACTGGGAAAGCTGCTCGATCATGAGCCGCCCTA
>NICF_comb_assmDRAFT_10003520_pt1 | contig 11303 bp, 8 predicted proteins | sample NewIslPassag4_SG_FD_11279 | JGI IMG/M metagenome (IMG submission 11279) | reverse complement strand
CCCTTTCTCGTCGTTGTACTCGAAAGAGCTGTCGCCGAGCTGCGTCCGTCGCGGATTCTCACGGAGTAGCCGGCGGGGTTTCCGCCACCGGCGCCGGTGCAGGCGCCTTCTTCACCGCGGCCTTCTTCTTGGCCGTCTTCTTCACCGCCTTCTTCGCGGTCTTCTTCGCTGCCTTCTTAGCTGCCTTCTTCGCCGGCTTCTTTACCGGCTTCTTGGCGGCTTTCTTGGCAGCCTTCTTCGCCGCCTTCTTCGCGACTTTCTTGGCCACCTGTCGGTCCTCCTTTTAAAGACCTGCGGCGTCGAGAGGGTGGAACCCTTGCCACGTTTTCAACCACTCTCGCACGCCAAACCACCCAAACACTACCACACAACCACGTGCCGGTTCCGTCACCTGCTGACATGGACTGGTGTTCATCGTCAGCGGCCCATCCGTCCGAGCCACCTTCAAGCCGCTGTCACCGAATCAACCAGTCCCTTCATTATTAATTGTTATTATCGTAACGTCTTCTTTGAAAAGTGCAAGCTGAGTGAATGAAAAAACGTGTCGAGTTTTTCCGCTCGACACGTTTCACTGCCCACACCAACCAACAAGCCGCAAGTTTCAGATGGGCACTCCTGTGAACGACGTGATGGCCTTCATGTAGTTTCCGCGTTCGAACACTTCGGGATTCGGGCAGTTCTTGTGGCTCATGCTGCCTTTCATTTGCTCCACGGATTCATATTCCTGCTCCTCCATCCACTGCTCGATCTGCTGGAGGAACGTCTTGATACAGCCAAACCCCTGCTTGTAGAGCACCGAAGCCAGCATGACCACATCGGCCCCTGCCAGAACAGACTTGATCACCGCCTCTGCCGAATGTACCCCGCCGGTGAGGGCCAGAGAAGCGTTGACCTTACCGTAAGGATGGCGATCCAGCGCAAGGGCAGCAGCAACTCAAACTCGGTGCTTAGCACCAGATGCGGTTTCGTTTCCAGTGTATCCAGACGGATATCTGGCTGGAGAAACCTGTTGAAAAGGACCAACCCGCGTGCACCGGCGTCCACCAGTTGTCTCGCAAAATGCCCCACCGAGCTGAAATAAGGACCGATTTTCACCGCCACGGGTATCGTGACCGAGGAAGCCACGGCTTTGACGAGACTGAGATACTGGGCCTCCACTTCGGCTCCGGAACGCTCCAGATCGGCGGCCACGAAGTAGATGTTCAGCTCGATCGCGTCGGCGCCGGCCTCCTGGAACAGCTTGGCGTACCGGATCCAGGAGCCCTCGGTCGTCCCATTCAGGCTGGCAATCACGGGGATAGAAAGGCACCGTTTGGCGGTGCGAATCCGGTCGAGATATTCGTCCGTTCCCAACCGATACTCTTCCGGTTCGGGAAAATAGGAGAGGGCCTCCGCAAAGCTATCGGTACCGAACTCGTGGACGCGGGCGAGATTTTCCTCCTCTGCCAAAATCTGTTCCTCAAACAGGGATGGCAGCACAATGGCCGCTGCCCCGGCATCTTCCAGCCGTCTCTGGTTATCGAGAGATTCCGTGAGCGGGCAGGCCGCGGCCACGATCGGGTTTTTCAATTCCAACCCCAAATAACGCGTACGTAGATCGACACTCATGTTCAGTTCCTCCGCTGGGTTCCTTCGCTGGATGCATCCTCACTCGCCATCACCGCCGGAAACTGCCCCGGAACGGGCAAGGGCCGCGCTGAGATTCTCATACAGCGCGTACCGGAAATTGATGTCTTCCTGGCCAAGCTGGAACAATTGCTCGGCACGCTCAGGCTTCGAGCGACTCAAAATGGCAAACCGAGCCTGTTTGAGCGCGAAGTCCTTGAAGGCCCCCTTGGGTGGGCGACTGTCCACGTGGAGCGGCTGCTCTTTGTCACGCGGATCGTAATGGTAGAGCGGCCAGTAACCGCACGCCACCGCTTCCTTCTGGTACTCCATGCCTTTGGCCATATCGATCCCCCACCCGATGCAGTGCGAGAGGGCGATGATGATCGACGGCCCGCGGAATGACTCCGCCGCCCGAATGACCTTGATCGCGTGCAGCGGATTGGCACCCAGCGAAATCTGGCCGACGAAAACATTTCCGTACGACATCGCAATCAGACCGAGGTCTTTCTTGCGGCTCGGTTTTCCCGCCGCTGCGAATTTGGCCACTGCTCCTCGGAAAGTGGCCTTCGACGCCTGGCCGCCGGTGTTGGAATAGACCTCCGTATCCAGCACAAGGAGGTTGATATCCCGACCGGAAGCCAGCACATGATCGAGGCCGCCAAAACCAATGTCATAGGCCCATCCGTCTCCACCGAAGCTCCAGATGCTGCGGCGGATCAGATAATCTGCCGAAGCGATCAGATTCGCCGCATCATCACCTGGAATCTGGGCCAGCTTCTTCTTGAGTTCGGCCACCAGTTGCCGCTGCTTGGCAATCTGCTCGTCTGTCTCCTGAGGATTATTCAAAAGCTCAGTAACCAGGTTGTCACCAATCTGAGGGGCGAGCTTCTTAAGAAGCCCTGTGGCGTAATCAATCTGCTGATCGACGGCCAACCGCATGCCGAAGCCAAACTCGGCCGCGTCCTCAAACAGGGAATTGTTCCAGGTGGGGCCCCGGCCCTCGTGGTTGGTCGTGTACGGGGTGCAGGGCAAATTCCCACCGTAGATCGAGGAGCACCCCGTCGCATTGGCAATCATCATGCGGTCCCCGAAAAACTGAGTGATGAGCTTGATATAAGGGGTTTCACCGCAACCGGCACAGGCGCCGGAGAATTCAAACAGCGGCAGCAAAAGCTGCGAGCCTTTGACCGTATCGACCGCCACCTTGCTACGTTCGATATCCGGGATGCGGAGGAAGAAATCGAAGCATGCCCGCTCCCGTTCCAGATGGTCCAGCTTGAACAGCATGTCGATCGCCTTGTGCTTGGCCACCTCCTTATCACGGACGGGGCACACCTCCACACACAGACCGCAACCGGTGCAATCATCCGGGGCAACCTGCACCGTCATGTAATAACCCGGATATTCCTTACCCCGCCAAGGAGCCGACTTGAAGCCCTCGGGAGCCTTTTCGAGAATCGCCGGCTCGTAAACTTTCATCCGAATGGCTGCATGCGGGCAGACCAGTGAGCACAGCCCGCACTGGATGCAAATCTTCGGATCCCAGATGGGAATCTCCAGAGCAATGCTCCGCTTTTCGTATTTCGTCGTCCCCGTGGGGAACGTGCCGTCCACCGGCAGGGCACTCACCGGCAATTCGTCGCCGCGGTAGGCGATCATGGGCCCCAGCACGTTCTTGACGAATTCCGGAGCGTCCTCTGGCACCGGCGGCAGCATGTGAATCTTGGAGGTCACCTGGTTGGGGTACTTCACTTCCTGGAGCGACTCCAAAGCTTTATCCACTGCTGCAAAGTTTTTCTCAATGATCGCCGAGCCACCCTTCTTGCCGTAGGTGTCGACGATCATGTCCTTAATCTCCTTAATGGCCTGTTCCACCGGAATGATGTTGGCCAGCTTGAAGAAACAGGTCTGCATGACCGTGTTGATACGCACACCGAGACCTGTTTCCTTCGCCACGCGGTAGGCATCCACCACGTAAAACTTCAGTTTTTTGTCGATGATCTGCTTCTGGACCTCGGCGGGCAGATGGTCCCATACTTCATCAGCCGGGAATGGACTGTTGAGGAGAAAGGTCGCTCCCTCTTCCGCGGCCGCCAGAACGTCAATCCGTTCCAGGAAGTGGAACTGATGGCACGCCACAAAATTAGCCTTGTTGATGAGATATGATCCCTTAATCGGCCGGGGACTGAAGCGGACGTGGGAGATCGTCATCGATCCCGCTTTGCGGGAGTCATACACGAAGTAACCTTGGGCGTAGAAGGGGGTATTCTCGCCGATAATTTTGACCGAGCTCCGGTTTGCTGAGACGGTCCCGTCGCTCCCCAGCCCGTAAAACAGGGCCCGCACCACGTCCGGCGGCTCAATGGACAAGTTCGGATCGTAATCCAGACTCAAATGGGTAACATCGTCTTTGATACCGACTGTGAAATGCCGCTTGGGCTGAGGCTTCTTCAACTCGTCAAAGACCGCCAGCGCCATGGCGGGGTTGAACTCTTTGGAGGACAGACCGTACCGACCTCCGATAACAAGCGGTGTCGGTGCGCCCGGGGCATGCTCCGCCCATTTCTCAGCGAGAGCCGCCACCACATCGATGTAAAGGGGCTCGCCAATCGCTCCAGGTTCCTTGGTCCGATCCAGGACCGCGATTCGGCGGACCGTGGTGGGAAGCGCCCGGACGAACGCTTCCGCATCAAACGGGCGATACAACCGAACTTTCACCAATCCCACCTTTTCGCCCCGCTCGACGAGATAATCGACGGCTTCTTCCACCACGCCGGTTCCGGACGCCATCGCCACGATCACGCGTTCCGCATCCGGCGCCCCCACATAGTCGAACAGGTGATACTGACGTCCAAAAAGCTGCGCGAATTTGTCCATCGCCTTTTGGACGATGGCAGGGGTCTTCATATAGAACGGATTGCACGCCTCACGTGACTGGAAGAAGACGTCCGGATTTTGGGCCGTTCCCCGCAAAACGGGCTTCTCGGGAGACATGGCCCGTTGCCGGTGTGCCCGCACCAGTTCCATATCGATCATCTTCCGCACGTCATCATCGCTGAGCTGTTCGATCTTGGCCACCTCGTGAGACGTGCGAAAACCATCGTAAAAGTGGATGAACGGCACGCGGGCTTCCAGCGTCGCCGCATAAGCGATGAGGGCCAGGTCCTGTGCCTCTTGAACCGATGCCGACGCCAGCAGTGCCCAGCCGGTGCTGCGGCAAGCCATCACGTCGCTATGGTCCCCAAAGATGGAGAGGGCATGGGTGGCGACGGTGCGAGCGGTCACATGGAATACTGCCGGAGTGAGTTCCCCAGCGATCTTGAACAAATTGGGGATCATCAACAAAAGCCCCTGTGAGGCCGTGAAGGTCGACGACAGTGCTCCCCCTTGCAGGGCCCCATGACAGGCTCCCGCGGCACCCGCCTCACTCTGCATCTCCACAACCTGGGGCACGGCACCGAAGATATTCTTTCGGCCAGCAGCCGCCCAGGCATCCGGTAACTCACCCAGCGTGGAGGATGGCGTGATCGGATAAATCGCCATCACTTCCGAGCAAAGATGAGCAATATTGGCGGTCGCCTCATTTCCCTCAACAGTTACGAAACGCTTCTCGGCCACGGCTCAATCTCCTCTTGATCTATGCCAAATACGGCGGCAAAACTTCTTGACCCAGTCCGGTGATTACGAGCAATCCGAGACCACGAACAAGCCCATAGCCACGGCCCACAATCGCCCCGAGAGTCTTCCGAGAATGGTCCGTCAAGGTCCCCATCGCGCGGCAGACTCGCTGATACCGACCACCCGGCCGGTCGCTCGGAAAAGCCAGGACATCAACGATGAGGTTGGCAGAAATTGCCATTCCCCTGAGATCGCACATCTCCCTGATCTCGTTTCACTCCCGGAAGCCCAAACCGTAAGCCTAACGATTTCTGCCAGTCGTTGCAAGTTGCGTCGGATCACCGGTTTTCGAAACCGGCCCGGTTTCAGCCGTCCATCGCAATTTCGTTAGCAGTTGTCACCAGCTAACAGTCGATCCGTACCTGGCCCTGAACAGCGTTCCCCGTATAATTTCACTGCTCGGTTATGACAATTTTGTCTAACGCAATTGCGACATACAATTTTCGACCGGAACAATGTTTTGACCCAGTAAACAGGAGCATCCCCATGAAGTCCCTCGTACTCACCAAATTGACCGCCATCGCCTCGGTGTTGGGTTCGTCGCTACTCGGTGTGTTCGCCGGCCAAAAACCCGAGCAACGAGTTGAGCTTCGGGTGGGGGATGAAGCCCCAGACTTCAAACTCCCCGGGAGCGACGGCAAAACGTATCGTCTTTCCGAATTCCGTAACAAAAAGATCGTCGTCCTCGCCTGGTTCCCCAAGGCCTTCACGCCCGGTTGCACCCGTGAGTGCCGCGCTTTCGCCCAGCAGGCAGACGCATTTTCAGGACTGCCAGTGGCATATTTTACAGTCAGTGTTGATACGCCCGAGGATAACAAACGGTTCGCCGAATCCCTCAAGGCCCAATATCCCATTCTCAGTGATCCGACTCGGGAAACAGCCCTCGCCTATGGCGTTCTCACCAATCCTCAGGGATTCGCTCAACGATGGACCTTTATTATCGGTCCGGACGGAAAGATTCTTCACATTGACAAGCAGGTCAAGGTGGACACACACGCCCGGGATGTTGCCGATTGGATCCGCAACTGGCTGCAACAGCACCCGGAATGGAAACCCCAGGAGTGAGCCGTTCGCAAACCCAGCGATAGCCCCTGCCAAATTCTGTACCACCTCTTTACCGGCGTATCAGAAAGTTCACCGATCCACAAACTTAACAACTCAGCCCCGGGGCGTTTGACCCGGGGCTGAGCCATTTGCGGCCACTCCGCCATCGGCCGGTTTCAACTCAACTCGGACGAGTTCCTTCACGGATGAAGGTTTTGCGTGACGGTGGGATCGGGATGCCGCACCATCCGGCCAACGCGCATCAGACGCAAATCCGCTTCCCAGACCACCTCAGCGGATTGTCCACTTGTCGTCGCCCGAGCTGTAACAAACTCCTCCCGATCATTCTGGTGGAGGTACTCTTTGATTTGCTGCACCCGCTTGTTCTTCGGATTCAACTGGGCGCACACGTCCGTCATTTTCTCGATTGAGGCCCTCATTTCAAATGACGGGGCTGCCTGCTCGCCTTGAGCGACACAGTCGTCGATCGCACGTTTCAGCATCGCCACCGCGTTCTTTCCAATAGCCACACCGGCGTATCCATTTGCAGCCGTAAAAGCCACCTCCAGCTTATCGCCGATGAAGGCCTTCTGCTCGGGCTTGAGCTTATCGCCCAAATCGATCTCCATGAGATGGATGACGGCATCCCCATGGCGAGCGTAGTCGGGAGTCACCGTGATCCTCTCAAACAACTTGGGAAACCTCGCCCGAGCGGATTCCACAAGGTGCCCCACAAATTCCTCCGCCGCATGCGAATTGCCGACGAATTTAGCACCCACAAGTGTGAGTTGATCCGGCTTGGCCACCAGGGTCACAGCGCCCTCATACCGGCCCTGGTGGGCCCAGTCATCGGCAATCCGAAGCCACTCTTCGAAGAGCTCTCGCACCAGATTAGCATCCTCCGCCTTGTGAATCCCTTTTTCGATTACCCGTTCCATTTCGGCACGCAGCGCCTGACCAATTTTCCCCAACTCCTCTTCAGGCGGGGTCGGGAAAGTGGACGCCCACCCGGCAGAAAAGACCGCATCCGGCCAGTGCCGCAGGGCGACAAGTGGACTCGTCACGTTCTGCTGCCCCGCAAAATACCGCGCGAGATTTGTATCGGGCAGGGCAACGCAACGGCACACGCATCGCACCTTCTGGTTTTCCCGATCCACCTGCCAGCCGACGATGAGTTCCTGAGTCTCCACCGTTGCCGCTGATGCCACCGCAAGAATCTGAGGAACAACTGTTGCTGCCAGAGGATGCCGTTGATCCTCACGGCGTGCCTTGTCCTTGACCTTTTCCACCCAGGCACCCAACCGCGTACCGAAGCTGGCCAAAACTTGCGGTACATTAATTCGGACTGCCACGTCCCATTGAGGATCAAAGCCTTCCAACCACGGTTCAGGCGAAGCCGGTACCCGCGACACAGCCGCCTGCTTCTCACTCACATACACCCAGCCCGCACCTAAATTGGCATAAAGTTCCTTCCCCAAAAACGTGAATTTGACGACGCCGCCTTCCTTCTCCTCGACGTCGCCGATCCAGGGTTCGACCACCCCGTGGAGCGCATGGACGTCCGTTGTCGGTACAGCCGCCACCCAAACCACGCGATCTCCCCCCATCGACACAGCAGCCAAACCAAGGGGCCGGGAGTCATCCAAGCCATTTTTCGTGAGCGTTTCCATTCGCTCCAACAGCCATCCCATGGCCCCGGTGGCTGCATCTTCCTCAGTCCCAAGGATTTCCTGAACAACCTTCATATCCGCCCGGCATTCCCGTAACGGGGCAATCCGAACCACCGCCAGCGGTTCTGCTGCCTGCGCGATCTGTGCTAACAACAGCAGTCCCGTCAGACCCCACACAAACTTCCACAGATTCCAATCTCGCAGCAACCTCATGGCAACCTCCACGTAACAGACAGCCGACACTTGAACCGCCCATCACCAGTCCCGGCGCGCCGCGCTCAGGACCGCGGGCCCAGAATTCCACAGTCAAACCATCCGAAGCCTCTCACGGTGTCCGCTGTTCACCGGTCCGAATTTGAGCCACCAGATTGAGAGGCAGTTGGTTTTTAAGCATCTCACTCGCGATCAGAAGGTCCCGGTCCAGTCCGGCCCAGCGACCCGATTCAAGCTGAGTCAATTGAGTTTGCAACTGCTGAACCGTCCGATCCGGTGTACTCACAATGACAGCCAGCGACCGATCCGGAAAAAGCCCGATCTCCCTCGAATTGCCGTGAATCACGGCCTCGGGTGGGTTTTCCGTTTGGCCACTCATCCTGTTCGCCACTTGTTCTGTTTTAGGCCCGACCCTGAAGGGAAATCCACCGTGCCTGGCGGACGTCACCGCCAAAACCGCCAGCACGACTGCCACCGCACACCCGGCCAACGCCAATCTCACACGCCACCGCTGCCGCGAAGACAACCTGCGCGCTGTGCGGTCTCCGCCGACCGCTCCAATCCGCGCGACCTGCCGCAGGATTCTCTGATGGAGTTCCTGCGAAAACTCCGGTCGCTCCTCCTGGGCGGCTGCTGCCAACAGCCCAGCCAACCATTCCTCCTCGTGATGATTACGATGTCGAGCCTGTCTCATGGTGTACACCGATCGTCATCGATGGGTTACAAAACCCGCCTGTTGTTTACCTGACGACTGGGTTGTTCCTCTCGGTCCTCAAACGTGGCCGTGAACTCCTGAAGATGGGGGAGCAGAATCTTTCTCGCTCGGCAAAGAATCGTCTTCACGGCTCCCTCTGACTTCCGGACAATAACGCCGATCTCCCGAGCACTCATCTGTTCCACGTAAAACAGCCACACGACCGTAAATTGAAGCGGAGTCAGCACACTCTGGACGCGGTCCCAAAGTCGATCGCGCTGCTCCTCATTTTCCATGCCCGTTCCATAACGCGCCTGCTGAACCGTGGGCACGCTACCCTCTGTCAGCGACTGCCACTGGCGCCGCCGCAGAACGTTGAGCGCCACCCGATAGGCCACTGTGAAAATCCACGGCCGAAATTCAGCCCCTTCCCGAAACGACCAAAGCTTCTTGAACGCCCGCAGAAATGTTTCCTGCGTCAGATCCTCGGCATCCTGGTGAACTCCGCATTTTCGCTGCAAAAAATGTCGAATGGGCACCTGGTACCGACGTGCAAGCTCGCCGAAGCTGCGCGTGCAGCCCCGCTTGGCTCGCTGCACGAGCTCCTCGTCGGTCAGCAATCGGAGTGACTCATCACCACTCATCGAAAGAACTTTGAACCAAATTCGACCTCGGCACGCCTCCGTTTCTCAATTGGACCACCCCCGTTACCCCTCATTATTTTTCCCCCAACCAGGGCACGAGCTTCACCAGCACGTCCAGAACATCGTCTGTAGGGGCCGTCCAAACCAGTGTGGTCCTGTTCTCGCTAGCGAAAACTTTGGCATGATCCATGAGCGCCACATAGTGCGGTTCATCCGCATAATGGAGCTTGCCGATGGCCAATAGTCCCACCAGCGCATCTCGAACATTGAGGGCGATGTCGGCCCCTTCCACTTCAAACGTGGCCTGAACAAACGCCTGCCCCTGATGCTCTCCCAGCGCCGCGGTCAATCGCCGGCTGCGGCGAATGAGCGGAGACATGAACTGCACCGAAAGCTGGTCCATGCTCCGCGCGTGAATCTGAAGATACGTACCCTGACGTACCTGGTAGAACGGATCACCGCTTCCAACTCCCTCCTTCGCCGCGCTGGTCGCGATTTCGTCCACCAGATCACCCTCCCGGCTCAGGACAATCCAATCGCCGGGGAGAAAACATCCATGGAGAAAGGCCCTTTCGCCCGCATCGTGCCATCGGTGGACAGTAATTCCCGCCACAATGCGGGTGGCGTACTCTGGGTTGGTTTTGATAAAACCGAGTAACCGCTCCTGGTTCACTTTCATCCGGACGAGGACAGCGCCCTTCTTTGGATCGAAACTCAGCCCCAGGAACGTCACCCCGTGCAGATCGTTTCTCAGGTCCGCCTCCGCAAGTGTCGCAGCCGCTTCGATTTCCGCCCGATTCGGACTTCGCTGCCAGAAGCGTTCTAAAACCCGTCCCGCGCCAGGCGACTGCCGAATCGCATCGACGTCAATGTGCACGATCCACCGCCAACTTTTCGGAACCAGCCGCCAGTCCAGTTCACCGGCCGTCCCGCAAAGGGGGAATGATACCCCCCATCCCGCGAGGATGAGCGTCCAAATCACTCGAGTGGAAATACGGCGCCCGTGCATCATCATGCCATGACCTTTTTCGTCACTTCCACCATGAGGGAGTTGTCACCAAGTATACACTCCAGGCGCCCAAGAGGTGACGAGAATTCCGGACTGGACCGCGAAAGAACTGCCCGACTGACAGCAAAGCGTCCCTGGAACAGACAAGCCAGCCAACGTTCACCCAGGCTAAAACCGAAATCGCGGGGAAAAGCCCTTTGTGGGTCTAATGGCAACGAACGAGCGTCCGCTGACCAAAACCAGACTGGGATGCGCGATAGAGGTGATGGCCCCGTCCTCGACCAAACCCTGGTCTTCTTCTATTCGACGCTGATCACCTCCCACCGAAGCCCTGCGTACTCCCCGACGTCACCCGGTCGAGAGCGTCGTAAATCAGTTGATTCACCACGGTCGTCGCCCCCTTGCCTCCGCCAAATCTGGGTTGTCCGGCCTTGCGACCACGCTGAAAACCGTCTGCGGGTCGAAGCTGGCGATGGCGCGAACTCTATTTAGGTGGTCTACCAGGGTCCAAAATGCGGTTTCGTGAGCCCTGTTGTCAACATTTTCCTCGGTGCCGGAGAGAGCGTGGCCGAGCCGCTAGGTGAGAGGCGGAATCCACCGCCGGGCCTCGTGAACACAGCCGTCCGGACGTGCGGCTTCCTTTGCCGTCGTTGAACTCCCACCTTAAAGGTAGTGTGCGCATCGCCAGAGAGAGGGGCCGAATGTTTAAAGGGAACAGAATAGGGCAAAGAACGTTCCCGCAC
>NICF_comb_assmDRAFT_10003518_pt1 | contig 11315 bp, 9 predicted proteins | sample NewIslPassag4_SG_FD_11279 | JGI IMG/M metagenome (IMG submission 11279) | reverse complement strand
CCGCCGATCTGCGGCGCGGCGGCCCGGATCGGATTTCGCGTGACGGTCGCGGACTGGCGGGAGCATCTTCTTCAGCCCGAACGGTTCCCGCTGGCCGAATCGTTCGCCGCCGGCGAAGACGGCCGGTCTCTGGCGGAGGCGCTCGGCATCGGCCCGGACGATTACGCGCTGCTCTGCAGCCATCACCTGCGCCGCGACCGGGATATGGCGGAGGTGCTGCTGCAGAGGAACCCGTTCTATATCGGACTAATCGGTTCGAAGAAGCGCGCCGCGGCGGTCCTGGACGGCCTGCCGGGGGCCGATCGCGTCCGCGCGCCGGTCGGGCTGCCGATCGGCGCCGTCGGGCCGGAGGAGATCGCCGTCAGCATCGCGGCCGAGCTGGTGGCCGTCCGTTCGGCGCAGCGCAAGTCTTACGGGAAGGAGGCGCATCGGCATGACGATACCGGCCATCTGTCTCGCGGCGGGCAGCGGATCGCGGCTGGGTCTTGCCAAACCTGCGGCTGAGCTCGGCCCCGGCATGCCCCTCGGCCTGGCGGCCGTGCGGGCGCTCGCCGGCGCGGGTTACGCGCCGGTCATCGTCGTCGTGCGGCCGGACGACGATCTGTCCTGGCTGGAAACGGCGCCGGAAGAACTTCCCGTCATTCCCCGCGTCTGCCGCGACGCGTCGGACGGCATATCGCGCTCGATCCGCTGCGGCATCCGGGCGGCGCTGGAAGCCGGCCTGCCGCCCGAGGCGGTCCTGATCGCGCTTGCGGACATGCCGTTCCTGTCGGCGGGAAAGCTCGCCGAATGGCGGGCGGCGTGGCGCCGGAATCCGGAGCTCGATTACGTGGCCGGAAGATCCCGCGGAACGGCGCTGCCGCCGGTCCTCTGGCCGCGCAAGCGATTCGGCGAACTGCTGAATCTCGAAGGGGACGCCGGCGCCGGCGCGCTCCTCCGTTCGGGCGCGCTGCGCGGCGCGTTCGTGGAGCTGACCGGCCTGGAAAGCCTGGATCTCGACACCCCGGCGGAGCTGGAAGAAGCGCGTGTCATCTGGCATGCCGTCATGCGCGTGCACGGTGCACAAACCTCCCCGGATACTTTCATACGCAAGGCCAATTCAATGTCACGTAAATTGACGCATTTCTGACGCGTTTTTATAGTGAAAGTACATCACGGCCTTGCTGCATGAGAAAAAGCATCTGCGGGGGAGGAACCATATGCATCGTCTGAAGGGATCAAGGCTGGCACGCATGTTGTGGATCATTCCGCTTCTGCTGGCCCTTGCGGCTTGCGGCGGAGGAGGGGGGAGCAAATCTTCGGGTTCGGATTCGGGCGGATCCGCGTCGACCGGGTCGTCCTCGTCCGGCGGGGATGCGGCGTCCTCGTCCGGCGGTTCCGGCGGTGAAAGCTCGACCGGTTCTTCCGCATCCTCCGGCGAAGAGGAGAAGAAAAAACCGCGGGTCGCGTTCGTGTACATCGGCACGCCGGGCGACGGCGGCTGGACGTACGAGCACGATCAGGGCCGCAAACATATGGAAGAAGTGCACGGCATCACGGCGACGGTCGTCGAGAACGTGCCGGAGAGCGCCGACGCCGAACGGATCATCGAGGAGCTGGCGCAGAACCACGACATCATTTTCACGACGAGCTTCGGCTACATGGATCAGACGCTCGCCGTCGCGCAGCGGTACCCCGAGGTCAAGTTCCATCACGTGAGCGGCTACAAGACGCACGACAACATGACGAACTACTTCGGCAAGAACTATGAAGCCAGCTACCTGGCGGGCATCGCCGCCGGAAAAATGACGAAGAAGAACGTCATCGGCTACGTCGGGGCGTTCCCGATTCCGGAAGTCATCTACAACATCAACGCGTTCAAGCTCGGCATCGAAAGCGTGAATCCGGACGCCGTCGTCCATGTCGTCTGGTCGAACACCTGGTACGATCCGACGGTGGAACGGCAGGCCGCCATCAGCCTGCTGGACCTGGGCGCGGATGTGCTGCTCGCCTATCAGGACTCGCCCGCCACGATCCAGGCGGCCGCCGAGCGCGGCGCGCTGGCCGGCGGCAACGACTCCGACATGACGCGCTTCGCGCCGGAGGCGTACCTGACCAACCCGACGTGGCACTGGGGGCCGTATTACGCGAAGGTCGTGCAGGACTGGATCGACGGCACGTGGACGAACGAGCCGTACGTCGGATCGATGAAGGACGGCATGGTCGGCCTGGCGCCGCTCGGCCCGAGTATTCCGGACGACGTGAAGCAGCTTGTCGAATCGGCAAAGCAGCAGATCATAAACGGCGAGATCGACATTTTCAAGGGCCCGCTCGTCGATCAGAACGGCAACGTCAGGGTCGAAGAGGGGAAAGTGCTGACGCATGATGAAGTGCTGCAAATGAACTGGTTCCTGAAGGGCATCGAAGGCACGATTCCGCAATAAAGCGGACGAAAAGGGCAGGCGGGCGCAATGTGCGGCCCGCCGCTTGCCCAAGCGGAGGAGGTGCGCGGGATGAAAGAGCCTTACGCCGTGGAGATGCGGGGCATCTGCAAGCAATTCGGCTCGCTGATCGCGAGCGACAACGTCGATTTCGCGGTGAAGGCGGGCGAAGTGCACGCGCTGCTCGGCGAGAACGGCGCGGGCAAGAGCACGCTGATGAGCATGCTCTCCGGCGTGTACCGGCCGACGAGCGGCGACATTCTGATCCGCGGGCGCAGGGTGAACATCCGCTCCCCGAAGGACGCGCTCGCGCTCGGAATCGGCATGGTGTTCCAGCAATTCCGGCTCGTGCACACGCTGACCGCCGCGGAGAACATCCTGCTCGGCGAGAAAACGTCGGTCTGGCGCGGCAAGGCGTGGATGCGCCGCAAGATGGAGGAGATCGGGGCGGTGGCGGAGCGGTTCGGGCTGAAGGTGCCCGTCGATCGGCCGGTATGGCAGCTGTCGGTCGGCGAACAGCAGCGGGTCGAGATCGTGAAGGTGCTGTACCGGGGCGCCGACATCATTCTGCTCGATGAGCCGACTTCGGTGCTGACGCCGGGCGAGGCCGGTCAGTTGTTCGAGACGCTCCGCCAGCTCCGCGCCGCGGGCAAGACGGTCATCCTGACCACCCACAAGCTGCGGGAAGTGATGGAGATCGCCGACCGGATCTCCGTCATGCGCAAGGGACAAATGCTGAAGACGATGAACCGGCTGGAGACGAACGAGCGCGAGCTCGCGCAGCTCATGGTCGGAAGGGCCCCTTCCGGCGCCCTGAAACCGGAGGCGCGGGCGCCGGGCAAGCCGCTGCTGGAAGTGGAAGGGCTGACGGTGCAGGCCGGCAGGGGACATACGGCGATCCGGAATTTGAGCCTTACGGTGCGGGAAGGCGAGATCGTCGGCATCGCGGGCGTCGCGGGCAACGGCCAGTCGGAGCTCGCGGAGACGCTGGCGGGCCTCAGATCCTGGATCGGCGGCACAATCCGCGTCTGCGGCCGGGAATGGAAACAGGCGTCGGTCAGGACGGCGATCGAATCCGGCGTCTCCCATGTTCCGGAGAACCGGATGAAGAGCGGCATGGCCGGCAGCCTGAACATCGTCGACAACCTGCTGCTGAAGACGTACAGGCAGCCTGAACGGTCGCGTTTCGGTCTGCTGCGCGGCCGCAAGAACCGGGATTGGGCCCGGACGCTCGTCGAGCGGTTCGACGTCAAGGCGGCCGGTCTGGATACGCCGGTCCGGCAACTGTCGGGCGGCAACCAGCAGAAATTGCTGTTCGCGCGGGAGGTGGACCGCGACCCGAAGCTGATGATCGCCGTCCATCCGACCCAGGGGCTCGACATCGGCGCCGCGGAGAGCGTGCACAGGCTGCTGCTCGGGCTCAGGGCCGCCGGACGCGGCGTGCTGCTCATCTCGGAGGATCTGGACGAAGTGATGCAGCTCTCCGACAGGATTCTCGTCATGTTCGGCGGCGCGATCGTCGGCGAGATGAGCCGGGAGAACGCGGACCGCGAGCGCATCGGTCTCTATATGGCCGGACTTCACGACGTCGCCGAGGAGGAAGCTTCATGAACGGAAAAGCGGCCGCCGCGGGAATGGAGGCCGAAGCCGGGGGCGCGCGCCGGCGTCCTTCGTTTCCGCGGCTGAGGATCGAGATCGATCCCGTCCGCACCGGCAGCCCGTGGTGGGTGCCGATCGCCGCCGTCGCCGCCGCGCTGGCTGTCTGCGCCATTTTCATCGCGGCGAACGGGGTGGACCCGCTGGCGGTGTACAAGAAAATGCTGACGGGCGCTTTCGGCACCAGGTTCGGCATCACCGAGACGCTGGTCAAAACGATTCCGCTGCTGCTCTGCGCCATCGGCGTATCGATCGCCTACCGGATCTCGTTCTGGAACATCGGAGCGGAGGGGCAGTTTCTGGCCGGAGCGATGGCGGCCACCGCGGTGACGATCTACCTGCCGGATCTGCCGGCGTACGCTGCGCTGCCGCTCATGACGGCGCTGGGCATCGTCGCGGGCGGATTGTGGGGGCTGCTGACCGCCGTGCCCCGCGCGTATTTTCAGGTCAACGAGCTGATCTCCTCGCTCATGCTCAACTATGTCGCGATGCTCCTGCTCGATTATTTCGTGTTCGGTCCGTGGCGCGATCCGGGCGGTCTCAATTTCCCCGGCAGCCCGATGTTCACGGCGGAACAGTCGCTTCCCGCGTTCGGCAGAACCCGGCTGCATTTCGGCCTCGTGTTCGCGCTGGCCGCGGTGCTCCTCTACGCCTTCACGTTCCGGTACACGCGATGGGGCTACGAGCTGCGCCTCATCGGCTCCAATCCGGAAGCCGCGCGCAGCGCCGGCATCAATCTGAACCGGCAGCTCCTGTTCGTCATGCTGGCGAGCGGCGGGCTGGCGGGACTGGCCGGAATGGCGGAGGTGTCCGGCGTCGCGCACCGGCTGATGTACGGCATATCGCCCGGATACGGCTACACGGCGATCATCGTCGCCTGGATCGCCCGGCTGCATCCGCTCGGCCTCGTCATCTCGGCGTTCCTCTTCGGCGGCCTGATCGTCGGCGGCTACAGCGTCCAGACGCTCGGCCTGCCGTCGGCGACTTCGGAGATGCTGCAGGGAGCCGTGCTGTTCTTCGTCATCGCGGGCGCCGCGCTCGGCAGGGTCCGCATCCGGCGGGTCAAATGATCCGGCGCGTGATGAAGCTTCGGGTACGGTGAGCCGTTTGGCAACGCGGTTCGCCGGCGAAAGCGACCCGGCGGAGATCGGGACCAGACGGGCGGCGCGATCGGTCCGGCAACGCGATCCGTCGGGCGCGGCGAGCCGGCGAGGGGTGCGGTCCGTCGGTCGAAAGGTTTTCCCGCGGCGGTTTCGCTCCGTTTTGTAGCAAGGGAGGCTTCGGCCATGGAGATGATCATCCAAATCGCGGCGGCGGCCATGGCGGCCGGCACGCCGCTGCTGTTCGCCGTGCTGGGCGGCATCCTGATCGAACGGTCGGGCATCATCCAGCTCGGCGCGGAAGGCATCATGCTGATGGGCGCGGTGACCGCAGCCCTGATCCATATCCGCACGGGAAGCCTCGCGGCCGCGCTGATCGCCGTGCTGGCGGTCGGCGCCGCGCTCGGCTTGCTGCACGGATTTCTGACGGTGTCGCTGCGCGTCAACCAGATCGTGAGCGGCCTCGCGATGACGCTGTTCGGCTCCGGCCTGAGCGCCTTTCTCGGCAAGGCGATCGCCGGCCAGCCGGTGCCGGGCGCCGTGCCGAAGCTCGACATGCCGTTCCTCGAGCCGGTGCCGGTGATCGGCGATCTGTTCGCGCATCTGGACGCGCTGACCTGGCTCAGCTTCCTGCTCGTCATCGGCATGCATCTGTACATTCACCGCACGTCCTGGGGGCTCCATCTCCGGGCGCTCGGCGACAATCCGGCGACCGCGGACGTCATGGGCATCCCGGTGCAGGCGTTCCGGTACGGATGCGTCATCGTCGGCACGATGCTGATAGGTCTCGCGGGCGCCGATCTGCTGCTCGTGTATTCACCGGCCTGGATCGAGGAGATGACCGCCGGCCGGGGATGGATCGCGGTCGCGCTGATCATTTTCGCCCGCTGGAATCCGCTGCGCGCGCTGCTCGCCGCCTATTTCTTCGGCGCGCTCGATGCGCTGGGCTTCCGCATCCAGCTGATCGGCAGCGGGATACCGTCCTATTTCCTGAAGATGATTCCGTACGTGGTGACCATCCTCGTGCTCATGTACCTCGGCTGGCGGAACAGGGGCAAACCGTCCGGCTCGCCGGAATCGCTCGGCGTGCCGTATATCCGGGAGCAGCGGATGTGATCCGTCCGAGGACGCGAATCGCGCAGGCCCGCGTCCTTCAGGCTGCAACGGCGGGAAGCGCCTTCTGCAGCCGGCCTGTGCGCGATCGCGAAGGGGCGTGCCGCCGCGGGCGTCCGACGGGGACGCGTTCTGCGGCCCGGAAAATGACGGAATTCGGACCATACGGGTAAGGGAGGCGAAGCCGCATGGAAGTCAAGGCGTTCGGGAACTTGCCGGAAGTGTTCAGGCCCCGCGACGCGGCCGAAGCGTGCGGGATGAAGAAGACGTTCGGAGCCGACGGCGCATACGTCGCCGGAAGCACCCTGCTGCGCGTGCATTGGGAGTCGGGCGCGGCGCCGATGCCCGGCAAGATCATCGATCTGACCTCGATTCCCGGACTGTCCGGCATCCGGACGGAGGACGGGCGCCTCGTGATCGGTTCGCTCGTGAAGCTGACCGAGCTGACAAGGGCGGAGGCCGTCCTGACCGGATTTCCGCTGCTGGCCGAGGCGGCCGGGCGGATCGGCGCGCCTTCCATCCGGAATCTGGCGACGATCGGCGGCAATGTCGCGTGCAGGATCGGAGACGCGCTGACCGCGCTGCTGGTCTACGACGCCGATCTGATCTGGCATACGGGCGAGCGGACCGAAGCGGCGCGGCTTGCGGATTGGCTGGCCGATCCCGGTCCGCAGCCGGACGACCGGCTGCTCGTCGGCATCCGGCTTGCGCCTGCGGACGAGGCGGAGCCCGGCCGAATCGTCGGAGCCTTCCGCAAGCTCGGCCGCCGGGAGGCGTTCACCGCGTCGCTCGTGACGATCGCGGTCCTGGGGCAACTTGCGGAGGACGGCACACTGGCCGGCGTGCGCATCGCGGCCGGCGGAGGTTCGGCGGTGCCGGCGCGCCTGCGCGCAGCCGAGGCCGTGCTGGAGGGCGGGCGCGCGACGCCGGATGCGTTGATCAGGCTGGCCGAAGCCGTCATGAACGAATACAAGCCGGCGTCCGACGTGTTTGCCGGCGCCGATTACCGCCGGTTGGCCGCCGCGAATCTGATCGCCGCCGAGGTGATGCGGCTGGCCGGCGCGGGAAGGGGGGACGCGTCGTGATTCTGAACCGGAAGACGGCCGGCGACCGCTGGCGGATCCGCCCCGACGGTCCGGCCAAGGTGACCGGCAAGCTGGCGTATCTGACCGATTATGCGGCACCGGATATGCTGTACGGCCTGGTGCTGCGCAGCCGGTATCCGCACGCGCGCATCCGCGCGATCCGGACGGAGCGCGCCAGGACGCTGCCCGGCGTGCGCGCCGTGCTGACGCACCGCGACGTTCCCGGGCTGAACGCCTTCGGCATCTCGCGGCAGGACCAGCCCGTCTTCTGCTTCGACCTCGTCCGATACGTCGGCGACGCGGTCGCAGCCGTCGCCGCCGAAACGCCCGAGGCGGCCGAGCGCGCGCTCGAGCTGATCGAGGTCGACTACGAGCCGCTCCCCGTGCTGGACACGCCGGAGAAGGCGCTCGCGGAGGGCGCGCCGAAGCTGCATCCGTGGGGGAACGTGCTGCACACCAACGAGTACAAGCGCGGCGACGCCGATGCCGCGTTCGCCGCATGCGCGCATGTGGTCGAAGAAACGTACTTTACCCCGCGCCAGATGCATACCTATCTGGAGACGGAGGGCGGACTGTTCGTGCCGGAGCCGGACGGCCGGCTGACCGTGTATGCGCCGACGCAGCACGGCCTGCTTGACCGGCTGCAGCTTTCCCGGATTCTGGCGATGCCGGAGGACCGCATCCGCGTCGTCTCCAGCCCGATCGGCGGATCGTTCGGGGGCAAGGACGAGCTGAACATTCAGCCCTACGGCGCGCTGCTCGCGCTGGCCACGGGCAGGCCGGTCAAGATCCACAATTCCCGGCGCGAATCGGTGCGGGCGGGCCTCAAGCGGCATCCGATGAAGATCACGATGAAGACCGGCATCGACGCCTCCGGACGGCTGCTCGCCCACAAGGTGCGGATCGTCGCCGATACCGGTCCGTACGCGACGCTCGGCGCGGAGGTGCTCAACTTCGCGACGGAGCATGTGATCGGCCCGTACCGCTACGCCAATCTCGACGTCGAGAGCGTCTCCGTGTACACGAACAACGGGATGTCCGGCGAATTCCGCGGATTCGGCGGCAACCAGGCGATCTTCGCGCTGGAAGGACAAATGGACCGGCTGGCGGCGCTCGCCGGCATCGATCCGTGGGAATTCCGGCTCATCAACCTGCGCCGATCGGGCGATCCCGGCCCGTTCGGGCAGCGGATCGCCCGGACGGACGGGGCGTATCAGGTGTGGGCGAAGCTGAAGGAAAGCGAGCTCTGGCGCGAGCGGGAAGCGGCCGCTTCCGATCCCGGCGGCAAGGCCGACGCGACCCGGCCGCCCTGGATTCAGACCGGCATCGGGGCAGCCATGGTCATGCACGGCTTCGGTCTCGGTTACGGCATCCCGGATCCGGCCGGGGGCAGGCTGCGGCTTGCGGAGGACGGCAAGATCGAGGCGGTGTTCGGCTACGAGGAATTCGGCCAGGGGCTGCTCGGGACGCTCGAGATGCTCATGATGGACACGTTCGGCTTCGCGCGGGATGATCTGCGGCTTGTCGTCGGCGATACGGACCGGGTGCCGGACAGCGGCTCCAGCACCGCGTCGCGCACGACGGCGATGATCTGGCAGTCGCTGCGGCGGATGGAGGGGCCGTTCAGGCGGAAGTTGCTCGAGGCGGCCGCCGCGCTGCTCGGCAGGCCGGCCGACGGCTTGAGGCTCGGTCCGGGCGGCGTCACGGACGCGAAGGGCGGGGAGCCGCTCATCCGGTATGCCGACATCGCCGCGAAAATGGAGGAACCGATCGAGGAAGAGACGCATTTTCATTTCCCTGTGAGCGACATCGAGAAGATCGGCGCGCATTTTCTGTACTCCTATTCCGCCGTCGCCGTGAAAGTGGAGGTCAACCGGCTGACCGGCCGGGTGCGCGTGCTCGATCAATACCACGCGGTGGCGGCGGGGCCGGTCGTCAATCCGATGGGCTATGTCGGCCAGATCGAGGGCGGAAGCGGCATGGCGCTCGGGTTCGCGCTGCTCGAGGACGCGATCATGGAGAACGGCCGCTATCTGACCGGCAACCTGGACACCTATCTGATCCCGACGATCGCGGATCTGAGCGGCCGCGTCGCGGTCGAACCGGTCGAAGATCTGCCGGAGGACGACCCGTACGGACCGCGGGGAATCGGGGAAATCGGCTCCGTCGGCCTAGCGCCGGCCATCGCGCAGGCGGTATATGAAGCGACTGGTATCCGGATCAACAGGCTGCCGATCGATCCGGCGCTGCTGATTGCAAAGCCCGAAGATCTGTGGAAGGCGGTGAGCGGACAATGATCGAAAGGACGAATCCGGCGCCGGTCCGGACGGAAGGGACCGTCATCACGTTCACGCTGAACGGCGAGCCGGTCGCGGTGGCGGCTCCGCCGGCCCGGCGGCTGGTGGACGTGCTGCGGCATGATCTGCTGCTCACCGGAACGAAGATCGGCTGCGAGATCGGACGCTGCGGCGCCTGCATGGTGCTCGTGGACGGTCGGCCGATGAACGCCTGCCTGACGATGATGTACCAGGTCGAAGGGCGCAAGGTGACGACGATCGAGGGCATCGCGGGCGGACCGGAAGCGTTGCATGCCGTGCAGCGCGCCTTCCTCGAGGAGGGCGGTTTCCAATGCGGCTACTGCACGCCCGGCATGATCGTGTCCGCCGCAGTGCTGCTGGCCGAGCGGCCGGACCCGACCGACGAGGAGATCATCGACGCGCTGTCCGGCAATCTGTGCCGCTGCACCGGTTACGGCGGCATCCTGCGGGCCGTAAGGCGGGCGGCGGAGATCGGAAGGGAAGAACGATGCCATGGATGAACGGCGGGAGCTGCACATCCGGCTGCTCCGGCGCTGCGTCGAGGTGTCGATCCGGGCGAAGGCGTCCGGCAACCATCCGTTCGGCGCGCTGCTCGCCGACGCACAAGGCCGGGTGCTGCTCGAGCAGGGCAACATCGAGGTGACCGAAGGCGTGTGCACGGGCCACGCGGAAGCGATGCTCGCGGCGGAAGCGTCGCGGCGCTATCCGAAGGCCAAACTGCGGGAATGCACGCTCTACACGACAGCGGAGCCTTGCGCGATGTGCGCCGGCGCGATCTACTGGTCCGGCATCGGGCGCGTCGTCTACGGCATCAGCGAGCGGCGGCTTGCCGGGCTGACGGGCGGCGACGAGCGGAATCTGACGCTCGACCTGCCCTGCCGGATCGTCTTCGAAGCCGGCCGGCGGCCGATCGAAGTGCTCGGCCCGTTTCCGGAAGTCGAAGCGGAGACGGTCGCCGTCCACGAGGGGTATTGGTCATGACGAAGCGCTGGACCATGACGGAGATCAACGCGATGGAACGGGGCGAATTCACCGCCCGCTTCGGCGGCGTGTTCGAGCATTCGCCCTGGGTTGCCGAGACGGCCTGGGAACTCGGGCCGTTCGCATCCGCGGACGCGCTCTTGGAGGCGATGCTCCGGGTTGTGCGGGAAGCGCCCGAAGAGCGGAAGCTTGCGCTGATCCGCGCGCATCCGGATCTCGGCAGCAGGTTCGCGATGTCGGAGACGTCCTCAAGCGAGCAGCGCGGGGCCGGGCTCGACCGGCTGACCGCCGAAGAATACGAGGAAATGTCCGCCCTGAACAGGGCGTATGCGGAGAAGTTCGGTTTCCCGTTCATTCTCGCGGTGCGCGGCAAGTCGAAGGAGGAGATCGTCACCGCGATGCGGGAGAGGATCAAGCGGACCGCCGAAGAGGAGCGGAGCGAGGCGTTGCGGCAGATCGGGAAGATCGCCGCGTTCCGCCTCGCCGATCTGGTCGCTGGGGGCATCGGGGAGACAGCCGGGCGCGAAGCGGAAGGAACCGGGCGGATCGGATCGGCTGACGGATCGGCCGGGGGCGGCGCCGGCGCCGGCGCGCAATCCGCCGCGGACGCTCCGGCGGCGGGCCGTGAGGACGCCGGCAAGC
>NICF_comb_assmDRAFT_10003516_pt1 | contig 11323 bp, 10 predicted proteins | sample NewIslPassag4_SG_FD_11279 | JGI IMG/M metagenome (IMG submission 11279) | reverse complement strand
CGCACACACGCAGCTTTGGCCTAAGCACCGGTAGCTCAGCTGGATAGAGCACCAGACTACGAATCTGGGGGTCGTGGGTTCGAATCCTGCCCGGTGCGCCATTTAAGGTCCCAGAACCGGTCAAATGGCCTAAAATTGGCCTGCAAAGTTGTGCCTGGCTCGGAACAAGCCCGACAGAGCCTCGCTCAAAGCAACTTGCTGCTACTCAGGCTGCGGTCTGGTGCGCAAGAAGATTTGCACCAGGTCCAATTCAAGGGGAAGGCGTCCTGGCAAGGTGCTATTCTCGAGTGAAGTCGTTGGATGAGACGTGGCCGGCGGGAAACCTACCTGAGCTGTTCTGTCAGGCATTCTGATCTGCGCCCGCTCAAACTGCTGCATCCAGTTGAGCCTCCGCGGTGGTCGGGCGATGCGAACCGAGTGACTTCCCGGTTCCCCTGCTGATCGCAATCCTAGGCGAACATCTTCATTCGCATCGTTTCATCAGCGAGCACCAATCATTCTTGAATTTCCCCCAGAAGCGCGAATCGTGACCTCGATCGCGGCACTAAGGACAGCAAACTGGAGATCGCCGCATTGGAGCGCTTTCGTATCCGCGGGATTAAGAGACGTACTGGTAGAGAAAAAAACCGATTCTCACTTCAGTGCAGACAGGGATGTCGCTGACAGGGCTGCGTTGTCCAACGGCCTGGCTTTCCCTTTCACTTTCGCCGATAACGTCGACACAGTGACAGTCAGTTTCGAACGGCTAACGCCAATGGCTCGCACGTAAAAAACAGATCCTAACGAGCAAAATTACAAATCTTCTTTCGCGCACTTCGATATTGATTTCAGGTGAACCTGATAGTTTTCAAAAACCTTGTGGGTTCACTAGCGCTGAGACTCGGTTGGATTACGATTCAGCATTGTCACTTCGATCTTGTGGCGCCAAACACTGATAACGGCTTAATTTTGGTACTGGCCAGGGAACACATTTCCTGCTTTCGCGAAGAGCAGGCAATTTCGCGCAAAGGAGCGAAGCTTGAAAAGAACAAACTCACAATGCGGAGCAAGGAGGAAATTGCCCAGCCGGACCGATTACCTTCCGACGGGCGGATATGCTGCATTTCCGGTCGAAATACAACTCGGCCAACAGCGACACAGTCGGAGAGCCGCATCGCTGCTCGATAGCAGGCAAGCGGCCATCGGATTTTCCTCGTGAGTGCCCGACAGGGGGACACATCAATCGCTGATCGCCCGAAGCGAACTATCGCGTGCCAAGCGGATGTGCTCGCGCATCGCGGATTCCGCGCCGTCCGGGTCACGCGCCTTGATCCGCTCCAGTATCGCGAAGTGCTCGGAAAGCGCGCTCCTGGCTCGACCAGGCTGGGTCGACGATTTCAGACGAAGTATTCGAAGCTGATAGTAGACTTCACTCAGAAGAAGCCGCTCGATTTTTTCGCACTTGGCAGCCCGAGCAACGGACAAATGGAAATCTTGATCCAAAGATTTGAACCGGTAAGCCTGATTGCGGCTGCCCGAGATGTTCTTCTCGTGCTCGTGCAACATGGCCTCGGCATGCTGGATCCACCGCGTGGTGGCGTTTGTTGCGGCAAGTCGGGCCGCCATGCCTTCCACGGCCTCTCGCACATAGAAGAGCTGCAGCAGCTCCTCGCGTCCAAACTTGATCACCCGAACGCCAAGCCGGGGGGTCCGCACGACTAGGCGCCCTTCCAGCCGCTGCAGAGCTTCGCGGATCGGTCCCCGGCTGATGCCGAGCTCGCGTGCCAACCTCGACTCGGAAATCTTCTCCCCGGGTTCGAACTCCCCAGATGTGATCGCATCGACGACCCTGTCGAACGCTTCGGAGGCCAGCGACGCAACCTTTATGGGCTTGAGCATAGATCCCTCGTGATGTGTGAAGCATCGTTCCGCGCGGGGAGACATACTGATCACGCCGGCAACGAAGAGGCAACCTCCCCCAGCTGGCCCTACGCAAAGGACCGCCACGGCGCAAAGTGAACCGAAGCGAAGGCGATTCTAGCCAACTGTTGACAGTTTAGCGATGCTGGCGCAAAGTGACAACAACGGGTTGCCTGTGGCGACGCTCCCTCCCTCATCTAGAATCACCAAACGGCCAATGCGGAAGACTCAAAAGTTGAAAGCGCTCGTGCAGAAGCGGAGCGCGGTTATCGTACCTGGCGCACCAAATGCATTATTCGCCCGGATCATTGAGGACCTTGGATTCGAGGCCGTTTACGCTACGGGGGCGGGCATTGCCAACATGCACCTCGGTGTCCCCGACATCGGTTTGACAAGTGTGACGGAGTTGGCCAGTGCGGTAGCCGCAATGGCGGACGCCGTGGATTTGCCAATCATTGTCGACGCCGACACGGGCTTCGGCAATGCCTTGAACACGGTCCGAACTGTCCGCTTGCTCGAAAGGGCCGGCGCTTCGGCAATCCAGCTTGAGGACCAGATCTTTCCGAAAAAGTGCGGCCACTTCGACGGCAAAGGTGTCATTCCGGCGGCCGAGATGGTTCAGAAGATCAAGGCGGCGGTCGACACTCGCCGCGATTCTGACCTTATCGTCATTGCCCGGACCGATGCTCGCGCGATAGAGGGCCTCGACGCAGCGCTTGAGCGGGCACAGGCCTATATCGAGGCCGGCGCCGACATGACTTTCGTCGAGGCGCCGCAGTCGGCAGAGGAGCTCGTCAGGATTGGGCGCGAGCTACCGGTGCCGCAGGTTGCGAACATCGTTTTTGGAGGCAAAACACCGGATTTAGGACAGCGCACACTGGCTGAGCTTGGTTTCTCCATCGTGCTTTACGCCAATGCGGCACTCCAGGCTGCGCTGAGAGCTTCTAACGAGGTGCTGAGTGCGCTGAAGAGAGAAGGGAGCCTCGCTTCGGTTGCCGATCGCCTTGCCTCGTTCGAGGAGCGCCAGGCAGCTGTTGCGAAACCCACCTGGGACAAATTGGAATCGAAGTACGCTGTCAAATCCGGCGCGGAATGAGACGGAGGTGCTGGTCATGGCTAGGCCCTGGGATTCGATAATTGGCGAAGAGGAGCAGCGCGCCTACGCAGCTGCCGGCTTTGGCAGGCCGACGGGCTTGGGGAAGCGTCCCGCACTCCTCATTATTGACGTTCAGTACCGTACCGTCGGAACCACCCCAAAGCCTTTCTGGGAGGCCATTAAGGAGTTCCCGACTTCTTGCGGCCAAGTCGGCTGGGATGCCGTCGCCAATATCAAGCGGCTACTCGAGGTTTTTCGGCGTAAGAATTGGCCTGTGCTGTATCCTTACGTCGCCCCGAAAGAGGCGTTTGATGCCGGCCGCCTTGCCGATAAGGTGCCGGCGCTGATGGGCGTCGCCGCAAAGGGGTATGAGTTCGTTCCTGATATTGCGCCTCAGCCGCAGGACATCCTGGTTCCCAAGAAGCATCCGAGCGCGTTCTTCGGTACGCCACTCGTGAGCTATCTCATCGATGCGGGAGCGGATTCACTCGTTGTGACCGGCTGTACTACGAGCGGATGTGTTCGTGGATCTGTCGTCGACGCATTTTCTTACAACTTTCGCGTCGCCGTGCCTGAGGACGCCGTGTACGACCGCTCGCGCACGTCGCATTTAGTCAACCTTTTTGACATGGCTTCGAAATATGCCGACGTCATGTCCACCAGCGAATTGATTGAGGCCTTAAACGCGATCGCGTGATCGCGGGTGGAATCCAGGAAGGCTGCATGAGTGACGAGATCGATCTCCTGGTCGTTGGTGCGGGAGCCTGTGGACTTGCTGCCGCCATAGCAGGCGCGGATGCAGGCCTGAATGTCGCTATTGTAGAGAAAACCGAGCGACCAGGGGGCAATTCAGCTCTTTCGACCGGTTCGGTGCCTGGGGCGGGCAGCCGCTTCCAGCGAGAGGCGGGTATAAAGGACGACCCGGAAACATATTTCCAAGATTTGATGCGGATCGCTGGCGACACGGACGATCCCGACCTTGTGAAGCGAATCACTGAGGTTTCCGCGGAAACTGTTGAGTGGCTTGTCGACAAGGTCGGTGCGCGGATGCAGCTCATCACGGTCTATAAGCACATTGGCCATTCCGTTCCGCGGCTCCATGCTCCCGCCTCCCGCAAGGGAATCGATCTTGTCAACGACCTGCTCAAGGCTGTCGATGAAAGGAACGTTCCACTCGCGGTCGGGAATGCTGTACGAGAACTGATTGTCGAGGATAGCGTCGTCAAAGGTGGGGTGGTCGACACGGGCAGCGGACATACCGAGGTGCGTGCCAAGGCCACTCTGCTTGCCGTCAACGGTTTCGGCGCCAATCGGGAGCTGGTCAAACGGTACTGCCCGGAGATTGCCGGAGCGGCCTATTTCGGCGCCAAAGGGTCCGAGGGCGAGGCGGTGATCTGGGGTGAGAAACTGGGGGCGCGCCTCGACAACATGGGGGCGTACCAGGGTTATGCTGCCGTCGCTGATCCTCACGGCTCAATTCTGTCCTGGACGACGATCGAAAAAGGCGGCGTTCTCGTCGGCCAGACCGGTCGCCGTTTCGGTGATGAAAGCCTTGGCTACTCTGGCTTCGCGAAAGTCGTTCTCCAGCAAGGAAGCCATGCTTTCGCAATTTTCGATCAGCGGATCTTCGAGATTGCGATGCTGGAGGAGGAGTTCGCTGAACTCCACGCCCATGGCGGTTTGAAAAAGGGTGATACCGTCGAGGCTGTTGCGAACGCGCAAGGCATCGATGGAGCTGCTGCTGCGCAGGCGATCGCCGAGTACAATGCAGCGGCTTTAGGCCAGATCTCTGATCCGTTTGGCCGGAAAGATTTCGGGCTCGCGCCACTCATGCCGCCCTTTTACTCCTGTCGCGTGGTGCCTGCCCTGTTCCATACGCAGGGTGGCCTTCACGTTGACCGTGATGCTCGCGTCATCCGTCGTGATGGGAGCGTCATTCGCGGCTTGTACGCCGGTGGCGGCGCGGCGGCGGGCATCAGTGGACGGTCCGGCGCGCTCGGTTATGCCTCAGGCAGTGGGCTGTTGACCGCAATCGCCCTGGGAAGGCTTGGGGCGCTTGCAGCAGCACGCGATATCGGAGCCATTTCAGAATGAGTCTGACGGCTGAGATTGTCTCGCGGATGGCAGCAGCGGGTCCTCTTCCTGAGGACGTCAGTCGGACGGCTCAATATCACCTCCTCGATGCTATTGGCGTGGGCTTTGCTGCAGCGACTGCTGAAGTTGGTAGAGCCTGGCGGCAATATGCAGAACAGGTGACTCGCCAAGGTGGCCCTGCCAGTGTGTTCGGAGTATCTGGTGGTGCGAGCCCAGCTGAGGCGGCACTCATCAATGGCGGCCTAATTCATAGCCTAGAATTTGATGATACCCATACGGGCTCCATCGTTCATGGTAGCGCTGTTCTCGCCGCAGCCGCTCTTGCTGCTGGTGAGGCGGCGGGTGTTTCGGGCGCGGAGTTTCTGCGCAGCTATACGCTGTGGTACGAGGTCTTGATCCGGATCGGGCTAGCGGCCGCAGGAGGCTTTCAGCAAAAGGGATTTCAGCTGACCTCTGTTGGAGGTGCGCTCGCCGCAGCCGGCATCGCTGCAAACTTGAAAGGCCTCGACGCGGCGACAACGCAAGCAGCTGTTGGAATTGCTCTAAGCCAAGCGTCAGGCGTGTTCGAATTCCTATCGAACGGCTCGACTGTGAAATCCATGCATCCGGGTTGGGCGGCCCATGCTGGCCTCAAGGCCGCGGATCTGGCAGCCGCAGGGTTAACCGGCCCTGAAACCGCCTTGGAGGGACGTTTCGGTCTGTTCAGGGTTTTTGCCGGAGATCCGCAGGCAGCGGAGCGATTTCGCGGGTTGCTAGATGATCTCGGCAAGGTCTGGCACCTCAAAGACGCCGCTTATAAGTTCTATCCCTGCTGCCATTATCTGCACCCGTTCATCGAGGCGGCTGGCGAGCTTTCCCGGCGCGGGGTGGTCCCGGACGAGATCGAGGCTCTCGAATTCGGTGTTCCCATTGGCGCAGCTTCGATCATCTGTGAGCCGTGGGAGGAAAAATGCGTAGCAGAGGGACACCACGCGCGCTGGAGTCTCCCCGTCACGGTCGCAATGCAGCTCGTAAATGGGAGCGTGACATTGGACAGCTTCGAGAGGCCGGCATCAAGTGAAGTGCATGCGCTGGCGGCGCGAAGCAAATGGGTGGTTCTCGAAGATAGTCGGTTCCCGGCTCGATTTGATGCAAGAATTCGGTGTCGTACAACGGGCGGCGCTGAGCACGTGATCCGGATCGATGACGTTTACGGCAATGCCTCTCGGCCACCCTCTGAGGAGGACATTCTTGCGAAGTTCCGCGCCAATCTCGGCCGGAGCGCGACGCCGGCGGAGACAGATGCAATCGTGGAGGCCGTTCTAGCCCTGCCTGGGGCGGACGACCTCAGTGCACTTACATCGGCTCTCAGAGCACCAGCGCAAAGGAAGGCGGCATGATCTTCGATTTGTTGATCGCGGGCGGCGATGCAGTATTGCCGGGATGTGGCCGCACACGAGTCGATATCGCGGTGCGCGATGGCCTGATTGCCGCCATTCTGCAACCGGGCAGCGGAGCGCAAGCGAAGCGTGTCGTTGATGCGACGGGGCTCGTCATCTTGCCTGGCGTCATCGATGCGCACCTCCACCTTGGCCACGGGAAGGATATCTCCCGGCCGCGGGTCCCCGAGGACGCCGATCGCGAGACGGCCTCGGCGGCCAAGGGCGGCGTCACATGCATGATTCCGTACCTGATGGCGACCGGCCCGTATGAGGAGATTTTCGATGATGTGGTGAGCGTCACCGAGGCTGGTGCCCGGATCGACTTTGGTTATCACTTCATCATCTCGACGGAGGAGCAGCTTCGAAGCGTCCCCGCTTATATCAAGGAATATGGCGCGCCGACTCTGAAGATCTTCATGAACAACCGGGGCGGCGAGGGTGCGCGGCTGGGCCTTCCGGACATCGACGACGGTTTCCTTTTTCGCTTGGCACGTGCGGCAGCCGAGCATGGAGGCATGGTGGCGCCTCATCCGGAGAACATCGAAGTTGCCTGGGTGCTCCGCGATATAGAAACGAAAAAAGATCCAGAAGGCAGGGGCGGACTCGCCGCGTGGGATGCGACACGTCCTGGTTTCGTTGAAGCGGAGGCTGTTCAGCGTGCCGCGCTGCTCGTAAACCAGGCTGGCGCGCCAGTGTACATCGTGCATACCTCCTCGGCAGCAGCGTTGGAGGCAGCCTTAGCGCGACGCGGTGCTGGCGATACGGTTTACCTCGAAACCTGTCCTCATTACCTGACACACAACATCGACTGGAAAGGGGGCGATATCGGCAAAATCAACCCGCCCCTCCGGTCGGCCCCCGACAATCAGCGGTTATGGCAAGCGATCGCGAATGGTGAGATCGACACCGTTGCGACGGACCACGTTCATCGCGATTTGTCTTCGAAAGAGGGAGGGATCTGGAAAGCTTCTCCGGGCTGCCCCGGCATGGAGACGCTTCTCCCAGTGATGCTCACCGAAGGGCATTTTGCTCGCGGCTTGCCGCTGGAGAGGATCGTCGAGCTGCTTTCAGAAGCTCCTGCGCGATTAATGGGCCTCGACCACGTGAAAGGAAAAATTGCTCCTGGGCTTCACGCTGACTTGGTCTTGGTGGACCTGGACGCTGAATGGGAGCTCCGGCGCGAGGACGTCATTTCATCAGCTGGCTATTCACTTTACGAAGGTCATCGGTTCAAGGGCGCCATCCGTCACACCTTCGTAAGGGGAGTAGCAGTTGTCGAGAACGGTACGCTTGTAGACGCAGCGCGCGGCACAGGCCGTTACGTCCGGCGGCGCCTTTCGCATGTCCGGGGCTGAAAGATGGCAAGTCAAGAACGTCCACGTGTGGCGCTGATCGGCTGCGGGGGAACGATTTCGTCCCTCGCCGTCAATGAGTTTGACTACATCGATTATCCCGAAACCGGACGGAAACTGACCGCAGCCGAAGTACTCGAACGCATTCCCGCTTTGGCCGAGCGCGCCGAAATCATCCCCATTCCATTTCGTGAAGTTGGGTCGAGCGCCATCGGGCCCGACGATTGGATCAGATTGGCGAATACGATCACGAAGGCTGCGGCTGAAGATCCGGAGCTCAGCGGTTTCATCGTGCTTCACGGCACCGCAACGCTCGAAGAAACCGCCTATTTCTTGAACCTTACGCTCAAGTGCGAGCAGCCGGTGGTCATCACTGCGGCCCAACGTCCGCTCAATACTGTGAGTACTGATGCAGCAGCCAACGCGCTGGCAGCACTCCGGACTGTCGTTGATCCGGCGAGCCGCGGGCGCGGGGTGCTCGTTGTGCTGAACGACGAAATTCATGCGGCTCGCGAGGTCACGAAAGGCTCGACCTATAGACTTCACGCTTTCCATTCGGGAGCCTTTGGGCCGATCGGCGTGATCGATCCGGATCGCGTCGTCTATTCGCGCAAGCCGGAGAAGCCCCACACGACGGCCACGCCTTTCCTTATCCCATCTGATGGTGGGCTGCCGCGGGTTGATGTCATCTACTCGTGCGCTGGCAATGACGGCACGTTTGTCGAGGCAGCGGTCAAAGCAGGAGCCCTAGGCTTGGTCGTGGCTGGTTTCGCGCCAGGAATGCCGAGTCCGGGTGAACGTGCGGCACTTCTTGAGGCTTCGAAGCAGGGGATTGTCGTGGTCCAGGCCAGTCGCGTCGGGTCCGGCCGCGTCGGGCGACGCAAGTGGCTGCGTCAAGTTGGGTGGGTTGGAGCAGATGACTTGACGCCCCAGAAAGCCCGTATTCTTTTGGCGCTCGCATTGGTTTCGACGGGTGATCCCGACACGATCCAAGAGATGTTCGATCGTTATTGACGGAGAGCGCCGTGGAGCTCAGGAAGCACAACCGCTACGATTACATCCCATTGCCGGAGCGCCCGAACTATAGCTGGCCGGGGGGCAAGCGGCTTGCCGTGTGCATTTGCAACAACATCGAGATTTTCAGCTACCGCTCAGGTCTGGGTAGCGACAGTGCGATCTTGAATGCCCCACAAACCCATCGGAACTACGCTTGGCGCGATTACGGCAATCGGGTCGGTCAGTGGTATCTTTTCGATCTCTTGGACGAACTGGGGCTACCCGCATCACATAATGTGAACTCCCGCGTGCTCCGCGAATGCCCTCAAATCTTGCGGAAAATCGTGGAGCGCGGTGACGAGATCATTGGTCACGGGCGCACCAACTCGGAGCGGCAGGACAATTTGTCAGAAGACGAGGAGCGCCAACTGATTGAGGAGGCGACGGCCGAAATCCGTGAGCTGTGGGGCCGTGCTCCGAAGGGTTGGATGGGGCCTTACTTCGCCCAGAGCGATGTCACTCTCGACCTTCTGAAGGAGGCGGGCTACGAGTTTATGCTCGATTGGCCGGCGGACGATCAGCCGTTCTGGCTGCGGACGCGCTCGGGGCCAATTCTATCGATCCCGTACTCGGTCGAGCTCAACGACTCGCCCTCCATGGTTTTCCGTCAAGAAAGTGCGATGTCGTTTGAGCGAATGATCGTCGATCAATTCGACGAAATGCTTTATCAATCGAAAAAGTATCCCCTTGTTTTTACTCTTATCACCCATCCCTTCATTATCGGACACCCCTATAGGCTTCGCGCGCTGCGCCGGGCTCTAAACCACATTCTGAAGCATCGTGACGAGCTCTGGATAACGACAGTCGGTGGAGTCGCTGAATATTGCGCCGGGCTACCGAAGGGTGTGGTGCCCGGCAGCTAAGCCGGATTTACGCTTTCGGTCGTGCGCGGATCGCGAACAGCCGACGGCGGTAACGGCCCCAGCCGGTTGTCGTGTCTGCATCCCCACCAGCGGAAATGCCAATGCCGACCTCGCGCTCGATCGTGAAGTCACGGCTCACCAGCTCAAGGAGAGTGCGCGCGGGGATCGGCACGAATGGTCCCTGCAGCGGCACTTGCCCCTTGCTTTCCTGCTGTTTCCACGTGATTCCGTAGCGGGACGTGAGATTGCGCGCGCTGACGATCAATGTACCGCTAGGTTTGAGAATGCGCCGCGCTTCCGCCAGCACAGCCGGCCGGTCGCGCATGTGCTCCAAGGACTGCAGGAAGACGACAACATCGGCATGGTGGTCAGGCAAAGGAACGTGTGGCCCCGGCATCGTCAAGAATTCCAGCGGCAGATGGCCGAGCTCCTCCTGGTTGAGGCGCTCCCGTATGAACGTCAGATTGTGCTCTGATAGCTCAACAATCTGAAGCAGCGCGTTCTGCGGGAGGCGCCTGCGAAGGGCAACGGTACTGGATCCACCCCAAGGAAGAAACTCGACGACCGTGGCGTCGCCGCTCAGCTCGGGGAGCAGGTCGAGCTCGCGTTCCGTCGCCTCGCCTTGCCTTCGTGAATAATAGACGCCCGGAATGGGAGACTTCGCCCAGACGGAGAAGCCGCGGAAATCGGCGAGTTGGGCCCAGCTCCAAGCCTCCGGATCCCACTCTGCGAAGGGATTCCAGGCTTTCGAAATCTCATGATAAGGGTACTCGGGTGCGGGCTTGACCGGGTAGATTGTTTCGGCAGGACGGACAAAGCGGCCGAACGACATAATGCTCTGCGGATCTCGCCGCGGAGCCTTAATCTTTGGGGCAGTCGCCTTCGCCCGCCCAATGGCGAGAGCGCCGATGATCTCAAAATTGATGGGGATGCCGAGCATCTCACGCAGCTTGGCGTGGTCGCCGATTCCCGCGTTCCAGATGGATGACAATCCGCGCAAGTGCGCGCTGATCATCATGTGATAACAAGCCGCCGCGACGCCCTGGATGACCGAGTAGTTGTCATGCGCCCATCCTTTCTGAAAGCAGAGGTAGATCAGCGCCGAGCATTCCGCGAAGTGGGGGTTTCCGCCGGCGATCTCGCACGCGCGGACGAGATCGGCTCGGTCGGTCACGATGACGAAGTGCCATTGCTGCTGATTGCAGGAAGATGGGGCTTGAGTCCCGTCGATAACAATCTCTCTGAGCGTCTCCGGATCGATTTCCGATCCGTCGAAGGCGCGGCAAGAGCGTCTCGAGGCAATCAGCTCCAGCAGCTCACGGGCATCGATTTGCCATCTCGAACGGTTGAATTCTTGCAACGACAGGCTCCTCGTTTCTTGACGGTTTTGCCCTGTTCTGGAGCGCAGGGCGTTGACATGCAAGTGCAAACTGTTCACAGTTCTTCCTCGCCCTAAAGGGGGAGCTCGGCTGCAGGCGCAGTTGGACATCACAGCGACAGAAGGTACCAGGAGCATGAAGAAATTTATGTTGGGCGGCATCA
>NICF_comb_assmDRAFT_10003514_pt1 | contig 11326 bp, 10 predicted proteins | sample NewIslPassag4_SG_FD_11279 | JGI IMG/M metagenome (IMG submission 11279) | reverse complement strand
GGTCGATCCGGGCTGCCGCCGTCCTGCTTCGCGGGCCGATGCGCCGGCGTGTCGCGAGCGGCCGCGCGCCGGGTCGGGGCTGCTGTATGCCCGGCGCTGAAGAGCCGCCGCGCCGGCGCCGGCCGGGGCGCGTACGGGATCGCCTCCTCGCGACGACCGTCCCCCGCCCTGCGGCCGGGACGGCCATGGCTANGCCGCGTCCGTGCGCGGCGGTCTTGTCCAGTCTCTTGCCGGGCCGCAAGTTGCCGAAAACGAGCTGCGGTGGGGCGCGGCGGTGAGCCGCGTGCCGGTCCAACGGATCGCAGTGAGGGCGCCGATGTCCTCGGAAGAGCTGCTGCAGGCACTGGCCTACCTGCCGGATGACGCGGTGCTCACGGTGTCCGTCCGCAAGGCGGACCTGTTGGCCGCGTTGGAGGCGCGGGCGGGCGGCCCGCGCGTGCTCTCGACATCGCAAGCGGCGCAGTTCCTGGGTTACACGGCGCAGCGGTGGCGGCGCTGGGCGGCGGCCGGCCTGATCGAGGGGGCGTGGCAGGACGAGGGCGGGCGGTGGCGGCTGCCGCGGGCTGCGTGCGAGGCGCACCTCGAGCGGCTCCGCCGCGAGGGCTCGTCACCGGAGAGACGGGCGCGGCGGCGCGCGCAGCGGAGGGCGGCGCTGACCGGCCAGCTCGAGATCGAAACAGTGCTCTGAGCGCCGTCCCTCTCCGGGAACTTTTCCCACCGCGGTACGGTCACACACCTGCCGGCCCCGCGGCAGGTCCTCCCACCACGGGCACCGGTGCGGCACCGCTGCGCATTGCGCGACCCATGCGGGTCGGCGAGGCGTGGCACGAGGCGGGGTTTTGCCATGAGGATACGAGTCTTTACGTTGGTCGTCGCGCTGGCGGCCGCGGCGTGCGCGCCGAAGCGCGTCAGAGAGGAGCCGATCCTCCGGAACGGGGAGCGAGTCCCTGAGCCGGACGCGGCGGTCGAGGCGGTGCGGCAGGAGGCGGGGGCGCGACGTGCCGCGATGGCTGCGCGGCGGGGTGAGCTCGTCGCGGACGCGCTGGCCACGTGCACGGGCGCGATCTGCGATGCGCTGGCGCGGGGCGAGGTGACGCTGGAGATGACCGAGGCGCAGGTCCTCGCCGCCACGGGCACCACGGACGAGGCATGGCAGATCCGGCGCAACGGACGGATCGCCGTGATGGTGCCGCGGTCGCTGCTCGCCGCGCCACGGGATGCGGTGGGCGAGCTGGCCATGGTCCAGCTCCGGGACGGAGCGGTGGCCTCCTACGCCTACCGCGAGGCGCAGGGGCTGCGGGTGGTCCGCCGGCCGTCGGATGCCACGACGGCGGGCCGGGCGAACGCGCTCGCCGAGATGCTGGTCCGCGAGGGGGATGATCTCGTGGCGCGCGGCGACCTGGATGCGGCGCTGGATCGGTACGACCGGGCGCAGGTCCTCCAGCCGGACAACGTGGAGCTGGAGTACCGGATCGCCACGGTGCTGGACAAGCAGCTCCGGCCGATCGAGGCGTCGATCCGCTACCGGCTCTTCCTCCATCGCCTCGAGCTGGAGGAGATCGAGGCGGTGGGCGATGCGTACGCGAAGCTCGCGGACGCGATCGCGCGTGCCCGTGAGCGGATCATCGTGCTGGAGAAGCAGGCGCGCTGACACGATGCTCCGCCGCTGGTCGGCCGCGCTGCTGCTGGCGCTCGCGCTCGGCGGCTGCGCGGGGCTGTTCAGCTCGTTCGACGTCGCGCCGAGCGGGCTGCGCACGAGCGACGACCGCCTTCGCCGCATGCTGGCCAGCGGACGCGCCGGCGCTGCGCTGGAGCAGCTCGCTCCGGAAGGCGAGGCGGATCCCGGGGACGCGTTGCTGCGGGCGCTGTACGCGGGGATCGTCGCGCACTACGCGGGCGAGTACGAGCTGAGCAACGCCGCGTTCGAGCTGGCGGTGGAGCTCTCGGAGGACCGCCGCACCACGAGCGTCTCACGCAGTGCCCTCTCACTGGTCACGAGCGACCGCGCCCTCCCCTTCCAGCCCTCTCCCTCCGAGCGGCTGCTGATTCCCTACTATGCGGCGCTGAATTACCTGGAGCTGGGCGACACCGAGGGTGCCGCCGTGGAGGCGCGGCGCCTGAGCGCGCTGCTCGAACGCTACCGCACGGACGATCGCGCGGACCGCTGGCTGCACGGGCTGCTGCGCGCCTTCGCGGGTGCGGTGTTCGAGGCGGCGGGCGAGCGCAACGATGCGGACGTCGCGTACCGTAATGCCCGTGCGCTCGGCGTGGACTCGATCCTCCTGGCGCCCACCGAGGGCGTGCGGCCGGCCCCGGATTCGCTCGGCGACGTCGTCGTACTCATCGAGCGGGGGTTCGTCGCGCACCGGGTCGAGCAGAGTCTCGCCGTCCTGTTGCTGCCGGAGGAGATCGAGCTGTTCGAGGACGGCGACGCCGAAGAACGGGCCGCGCTCGCCGCACAGATCGCGGCGCGGGTCCTGGCGCACGCGGCGGAGGTCCTCCCGGAGCCGGGCCGCCGGTCGGCGACGCTGTTCGTGACGCCGCCGGAGGGCTACACGCCGCCCCGGCCGCGGCGGCCGACGAGCGAGGAGTGCGAGCGTGCGGCTACGGGAGACGCGACCAAGGGCGGGAGCGGCGGGTCGTCCCGGAGTGGGACCGGCGCCGGCACGGCCCGGAGCGGCGAGGAGGCGATGCGGTGCGAGCGACGCCGGGAACGCACCCCGTACCTGCTGCGCATCGCGTGGCCGGTGTACCTTCGTCCCCCCGCGCCCGCGGCGCCGCTCGCGGTGACGCTGCCCGACGGGCGGGTCGAGCTGGCCCGCGCGTCGGCAGACATCTCCGAGGCGGTGATCCGCGACTTCCAGGCGGAGCGCACCGCGCTGGTGGCGCGGACGATCGCACGGGGCGTGACGAAGCTGCTCGTGTCCCGCGGGCTGGAGTCGGAGCTGGGCGAGAAGGGCGAGACGGCCGGGCGGATCGCCGGTGTCCTGGGCAACGTGGGGACCGCACTGCTGGAGCAGGCGGACACGCGGAGCTGGCACCTGCTGCCGGGCAGCATCGGCATGACGCGCCTCCGGCTACCCGCCGGCACCCACGCGCTCTCCGTCCCGGACGGACGCGGCTCCTCGGTGGACATCGGGCAGGTGGAGGTCCGGCCCGGGCGGGTGACGTTCGTGTCGGCGCGGTTGTTCCGGTGAGGTCCGCCCCCGCCTAGGAGACGCGTATCGCGACGCTTCACTTGCTGAGCACCGCCAGCGCCGCCTTGATCAGGTCCGTGCCCTCCAACCGGCCGTCCTTTTCGAGCGCGCGCCGCACCGCCGTGACAGCCTGTGCGGGCGTGTAGCCGAGGGCGATCAGCGCGCTGGTGGCCTCGTCCGCCGCGCGGCTCTGCGGGACCGGGCCGGTCGCGGCGAGGGCGAGGTCGTCGAGCTTGCCCTGGAGCTCGACGACGATGCGCTCCGCCTTCTTCGCGCCCACACCGGGCACCTGGCGTAGCGCGCTGGTGTCGCGCTCGGCGATGGCGCGGACGAGGCGGTCGGGCGAGAGGGTGGACAGCATGGCCAGCGCGAGCCGCGGGCCGATGCCGGACGCGGTGAGCAGCCGCCCAAAGACCGCCCGCTCGCGGTCGTCGAGGAAACCGAACAGCTCGACCGCATCCTCGCGCACCACCTGCACGGTGCGCAGCTCGACCTCCTGCCCCTCCCGCGGCAGCCGCTCGTAGACGGTGAGCGGGATGCTGATCTCGTAGGCGACGCCGCCCGGCGTCATCACCTCGGCGACCTCGGGCCGGCTGCGCAGGAGCGTGCCACGCACCCGGCTGATCATGGTTCCCTCCCCAGCGCCCTGGCGTGGAAGCGCATGGGCTGCGGCGCCTTGCGCAGCGTATTCGCGAAACAGTGGCACAGCGCGACGGCCACCGCGTCCGCCGCGTCCGCCGGCCTGGGGACGGCCTTCAACCGCAGCAGCCGCTGGACCATGTACTGGACCTGCTCCTTGGTCGCACGTCCGGTCCCGACAATGGCGTTCTTGATCTCGGCAGGGGAGTATTCGACGACGGGCAGATCGCGCAGCGCGGCAGCGAGCAGGATCGCGCCGCGCGTGTGGCCGAGCACGACCGTGGTGCGCACGTTGCGCCCGTAGAAGACGCCTTCGACGGCGACGATGTCCGGCGGGTGGCGGGCGATCACGTCGCCGATCCCCTCGTAGATGTCGCGCAGCCGGCGCGGCAGCGGCTCGCGCGGGTGCGTGCGGATGACGCCGCACTCGAGCAACGAAACGGCGCCGTCCCCCGCACGGGCGACGACGCCATACCCCGTCGTGGCCGTCCCCGGATCCACTCCGAGGACGATGGTCAAGACGCCGCCTCCGCGAGCGCCGCTTCGTCGATGTCCGCGTTGCTGTGGACCTTCTGGACGTCATCGGCGTCCTCCAGCGCGTCCAGGAGCTTGAGGAGCCGCTGGGCGTCCGCCCCCGTCACGCGGACCGACGTCTTGGGCACCATCGCCAGCTCGGCCTGCTCGAACTCGATGCCCTTCTCGCGCAACGCCTGCTGCACGCTGTGGAAGCTCGCCACGTCCGTGGTGATGACGTACGTGTCGTCCTCGCGCTGAAGGTCCTCCGCGCCGGCCTCGAGCGCCGCCATCATCGTGGCTTCCTCGTCGTAGCGGGTGGCGTCCACGTAGATCTGGCCCTTGCGGTCGAACTGCCACGCCACGGAGCCGGCCTGCCCGAGCGACCCGCCGTGCTTGGAGAGGATGTGGCGGACCTCCGCGACCGTGCGGTTCGCGTTGTCCGTCAGAGTCTCGATGTACAACGCGACGCCGCCGGGTCCGTAGCCCTCGTACGTGACGGCCTCGTAGTTGACGCCCTCGAGCTCACCCGTGCCGCGCTTGATGGCGCGCTCGATGTTCTCCGCGGGCATGTTCGCGGCTTTGGCGGTCTCCACCGCGAGCCGCAGCCGCGGGTTGAAGTCCGGGTCACCGCCGCCCTCGCGGGCCGCGACGGTGATCTCGCGGATGAGCTTGGTGAACATCTGGCCGCGCTTCGCGTCGTTCGCGGCCTTCTTACGCTTGATCTGCGCCCACTTGCTGTGCCCGGCCAAGGCGCACCGCCTCCTGATGAGTCCAAAGCCGTTCGCGACAACGGCTTACGTCGTTTTTCCCTTTGCTCTCCCGAAAATATAACGGCGGCGGCGGGCTGAATCAACGAAAAGCACGGCTGTTTCCCCCGCACTGGCCCGGGGCGGAGGCGGGGGTCAGCGGAGGAGGAGCGACGTGACGCCGATGGCGAGGATCGCCACGCCCGCCGCCGTCTTCACCAGCGCAGCGAACGCCCGGCCGAGGACGACGCCCCAGCCCACGCGCGCCGCGTGGCCGGGTCGGCGTGTCTCCCAGAGCACGACGGCGGCAGCGCCGGCGAACGAGCCGAGCACGCCCGCGATCACGGGGCCCACGACCGGGACCGGCACGCCGACGAAGACGCCGGCCATGCCTCCGAGGATCGCGCCCCAGAAGGCCCGGTCGCTGCCGCCGTAGCGCTCGCTGAACCGCTTGACGATCAGGAACTCGAGCAGCTCCGCGACGGCGGCGAGCGCGGTCAGGGCCGCCAGCACACCCCACCCGACCTCGCCCAGCCACGCCGCGCCGGCGAGTACCAGGATCATGATCCACAGGCCGGGCACGCCCAGCGGGATGAGGACCAGCGCGACGANCATCACCGCGATCGCCGTTCCGATCAACAGGGTGCGCTCCATGGTGCCTCCGTGGGCGGGCTGTGGCGGGCGGTCGTGATGCTGCGCCGGTCCGCCGCCCGGTCGTCGCGCTCGATGCCCGTCGCGGCCGTGCCTGGGCTCGTGGCGACGTCGCCGCTGTCCGCCCGCCGCGCGCCGTTCGGCGGCGCGGACGATCAACCCGCCGCCGACGCCGTCTGAGCGCCGCTCTCCGGCCACAGGCCAGCTCCGGGCCGCCGGGCGCCCACGGCTCCGGGTGCGCGTCGCCACAGCACGTTCCGCACGCGCAGCGCGAGCAGCGAGGCGACGACGGCGAGGGAGAGCGACATTCCCGCCCACACGCCCACAGGGCCGAGCGGCGTGTGGAAGCCGAGCAGGTAGGCGGCCGGCAACCCCACGCCCCAGTAGCCGACGCCCGCCAGGAGCATGGGCACCGCCGTGTCCGCCGCGCCGCGCAGCACGCAGAGGCCGGCGACCTGCGCGCCGTCGAAGACCTGGAACGCGGCGGCGAACAGGAGTAGCGTGGCGCCGAGCCGCAAGACGTCGCCTTCCCCCGTGTAGAGCCCGACGAGCAGCGCGGGGAAGCCGAGGAACACGAGTCCGCACATCGCCATGAAGCCGACCGCCAGCCCGTAGGTGGCGAGCGCGGCGCGGCGCGCGGCCGCGGGTCGGCGCGCGCCGATGTGCTGCCCGACGCGGATCTGGCCGGCGAGGCTCGCGCCGAGCGCGACCATGAAGGTCGTCGAGGCCAGGTTCATCGCGATCTGGTGTGCGGCCAGGGAGACCGCGCCCAGCCAGCCCATCATGATGGAGGCGCCGAAGGAGAAGAGGCCGATCTCCAGGACGAGCTGGCCGCTGATGGGCGCGCCGACCACCAGGATCCTGCGGAGCAGGGCCGGCCGGGGCGCGAGCGTGCCGAGGCCCCGCACCCGGGCCACGTCGCCGCTGAGGACCAGATACGCGCCCGCGGCGAACGCCATGGACCAGCGGACCAGCGTCGTCGCCCAGCCCGTGCCCACGGCGCCCATGGCGGGGATGACGCCGCCGAGGCCGTGGATGAACGCGTAGTTGGCCAGCCCGTTGAGCACGAGGCCGCCGAGCGTGATGGCGGTGGGCGGCGTCGGCCGGCCCATGCCTTCCACGTACTGGCGGAACGCCATGAACAGCAGCCAGCCGGGCACGCCGGGGGCGAGTGCGCGCATGTACGCGCCGGCCAGGGCGGCGATGTCCGGCGCCTGGCCGAGCAGCCGGGCGACCCGCTCGCCCTCGAGCGACACGAGCACGACCGGCACGCTCGCCACCAGGGCCACCCATACACCCTGGACCAACCACAGGACGCAGTCCCTGGACCGTCCCGCGCCGAACGCCTGGCTGACCAGCGGGCCCGTCCCGAGCACGAGGCCCATGGACATGACCATGGCGAAGAAGTGGATCGCCCCGCCCACGCCGACGGCCGCGAGCGGTGTCGGCCCGAGCGGCCCGACCATGAGGGTGTCCGTGGTGGTCATGCCCACGACGCCGAGCTGGCTCAGCACGATCGGGCCGGCCAGCCGGAGGATGCGCCGGGCCTCGCGCCGGACCCGCCAGAGGCGGCGGACTCCCCGGCCAGCCCCCCCGCCGCGCGGCCCCGGCCCGGGCGGGCGGGGCGCGGCGCCGTGGGCGGGTTTCCGCACCGCCGTTGGATGCCCATCCTGCATCGTGCTGTCTTCCTCCTTCCGCGGCCCGACCCGACACGCGGTGCGCGGTCGCCGGGCGGGAGCACCAGACCGGCCCGGGCGGCGCCGCTCGGGCCGGCGGTTCCCACAGCGCTCCGGATCGACCGAAGGATGACAGAATAGAATACGCGCGAGCCCCGCGGCGGCTCCACGTGCCGGGGACCGGGACCCGGCCCGGCCCGCCCGCATGGACGCGCGAGGCGGGATCCACTACCTTGCCGCGCTTTGCTCGGAGGTGATGAAAGGTGATGACGCCCGAACGAACGTCCCAGCGCGCGCCGGACGGCGGCGACGCGCCGTTCACGTTCCACGAGACCCCGGTCCTGCCGGCCGGGTTCCTTTGCGCCGCCCGGAGCTGTGGCCTCAAGCCCGATGGCCAGCCCGACCTGGCGCTCTTCTACTCGGCGGTGCCCGCCCAGGCCGCGGCCGTGTTCACCCGCAACCTGGTGCCCGGCGCCCCGATCATCGTGGGCCGGGAGATCATCAAGAAGCGCCGGCTGCGGGGCATCGTCGTCAACAGCAAGGTCAGCAACGTGGGCACCGGCGAGGAAGGCATAGAGAACGCCCGGCGTATGGGCGCCGCGGCGGCGCGGGAGCTCGGCGTGCCCGTGGACGAGGTCCTGATGAGCTCGACCGGCGTGATCGGCGTGCGGCTCCCGATCGAGCGCATCGAGGCAACGCTCGTGGGGATGGCCGCGGAGCTCCAGTCCGACCCGCTGGTGGCCGCGCGCGCGATCATGACGACCGACCGGGTGCCCAAGGCGCTCTCCCTCTCCGTGGGCAACGCCACGCTGAGCGCAGTGGGCAAGGGCGCCGGCATGATCGCGCCCAACATGGCGACGATGCTGGTCTACATCTTCACGGACGCGGAGCTGCCGCCGGGCGCGGCCGACCCGCTGCTCCGCGCCGCCGTGGCCGACTCGTTCAACATGCTGTCCGTGGACACGGACACGAGCACGTCCGACACGTGCGTGCTGATGGCGAACGGGCTGGCGGGGCCGGTGGACGAGCAGGCGTTCGCCGCGGCTCTGAAGGCGCTGTGCATCCGCATGGCCGAGATGCTGGCGCGGGACGGCGAGGGCGCCTCGAAGCTGGTGCGCGCGACGGTCGAAGGCGCGCGCAACGTGGAGGAGGCGCGGCGCATGGCCCGCTCCATCGTCGAGTCCCCGCTGGTGAAGACCATGGCGTACGGCGCCGACCCGAACGTGGGCCGCATCCTCATGGCGCTGGGCAAGTGCTTCGAGTGTGAGATCGACCCGGCGCGTCTCGAGATCCGGATCGGCGACGCGCTGGTGTTCGCCAACGGCCGGCGGCTGGATTTCGAGGACGCCGCGGTCCGCGCGATCCTGTCCGGCGACCCGGTGGACATCCGTGTGGACCTCCGGCTCGGCGACGGCCGCGCCACCGCCTTCGGCTGCGACCTCACGCCGGGCTACATCGAGGAGAACGCGGCCTACTACTCATCTTGATCCTGGACCGTCCCAACGGAGGGAGAGAGCGTGTCGGTTCATTCCAGGCGAGCCGTGGCTGTCGCGTTCGGGCTGCTGACGCTGCTGCCGGCGGCGCTCGGCGCCCAGGCGCCCGTGACGTACGAGGTGCGGTTCCCGAACGCGGTGCACCACGAAGCGGAGATCACGGTCACGTTCGCGGACCTGCCGCCGGGCCCGCTCGAGGTGCGCATGAGCCGCTCTTCGCCCGGCCGCTACGCGCTGCACGAATTCGCGAAGAACGTCTACTCCGTGAGCGCGGAGGACGGGCGCGGGCGGGCGCTCACGATCGCGCGGCCGGACCCGTACGGCTGGACGGTCGCGGGGCACGACGGCACGGTTCGGTTCCGGTACACGCTGTTCGCAGACCGCGCGGACGGGACGTACAGCGCGATCGATCTGACCCATGCGCACCTCAACATGCCGGCGACGTTCGTGTGGGCGCGCGGGCTGGAGGAGCGGCCGATCCGCATCACGTTCCACCCGCCGGCCGGCTCGGGCTGGAAGGCGGCGACGCAGCTCGTGCCGACGGACGACCCGATGACGTTCACTGCTCCGAACCTACAATACTTCCTGGACAGCCCGACGGAGCTGAGCGCCTTCACGCTGCGGGAGTGGACCATCACGTCCGGTGGGCGGACGCAGACGATCCGGCTCGCGGTGCATCACGCCGGCACCGAGGAGGACGTGGACCGCTACACGGAAATGGCGCAGAAGGTGGTGGCGGAGCAGATCGCCGTGTTCGGCGAGGCGCCGGCGTTCGACTACGGCACGTACACCTTCATCGCGGACTACCTGCCGTACGCGTCGGGCGACGGGATGGAGCACCGGAACTCGACGATCCTCACGTCCTCGGGCTCCATCGCCGCCAATGCGGCCGGGCTGCTGGGGACCCTCTCGCACGAGTTCTTCCACGCCTGGAACATGGAGCGGCTGCGCTCGCGCATGCTGGAGCCGTTCGACTTCGAGCGGGCCAACATGTCGGACGAGCTGTGGTTCGGCGAAGGGTTCACCAGCTACTACGACGACCTGACGATCAAGCGCGCCGGGCTGATGGACCTGGACGAGTACGCCCGCAGCATCGGCGCGGTGCTGAACGCCGTGATCAATTCGCCGGGCCGGCGCTACCACAGCCCGGTGGAGATGAGCCGCCTGGCGCCGTTCGTCGATGCGGCGGTGTCGCTGGACCCGACGAATCGGGCGAACACGTTCCTCTCGTACTACACGTGGGGCACGGCGATCGGGCTGGGGCTGGATCTCACGCTGCGGACGCGGTTCCGGGGCATCACCCTGGACGACTACATGCGCGCGCTGTGGCAGCGCTACGGCCAGCCCGAGATCCCGTACACCATAGCGGACCTGGAGCGAGCCCTGGCGGAGGTGACGGGGGACTCCGCGTTCGCGGCGGATTTCTTCGACCGCTACATCCGTGGGCGCGACGTGCCGGACTACGAGGCGCTGCTGGCGCACGCCGGCCTGCTGCTGCGCAAGGCGAACCCTGGCCGACCCACACTGGGCCAGGCGCAGATCCGCTACGACGGCGGCCAGGCGTACCTGGTCTCCGGCACGCTGGTCGGGACGCCGCTATACGAGGCCGGGCTGGACCGCGGCGACCGGATCATTTCGCTGGCCGGCAGGCCCGTGCGCTCGGATGACGACGTGAACGCGGTGCTCGCGGCGCACGCGCCCGGCGATGTGGTGGAGATCCGCTACGAGCAGCGCGGGCGGGAGGTCACGGCGACGCTGCGGCTGGCGGAGGATCCCCGGCTCGAGGTCGTGACCTACGAGCGGGCGGGCCGGCCGGTCACCGCCGAGATCCGGCGCTTCCGGGAGGCGTGGCTCGGCTCGAAGGCGGGGGCGAGCTGAAGCCCTGGAGCAGCGAGGCCCGTACTCCCGGCGACAGGCGCCGTTCGTACGGGCCGGAGGAGGAGGTCCCGTGGCCGGCGCGCGAGGGTCACGCGCCGGTCACGGCATGGAGGCGGGTCAGTTCCCTGCCTGCAGCCGCTGGAAGTAGCTCGCCGCGTCGCCGAAGTCCACCGGGTCCACGTCGAAGTACTGCGAGCGCGCGAACCGGCCGGTGGTCGGGAAGTAGGGCGGCGGCGCGCTCACGCCGCACTGGTCGTACGAGTAGCGCTTGAGGTAGCCGGTGCCACGGCGCGGGGTGCTGCTCGTGATCGTGCCGACCGCGCCGCGCGTCCGCTGCACGATCCCGCCCGTCAGGTAGAGACAGCCACGGCCCCAGGCGGTCCCATCGCAGGGCTCGTGTCGGTCGGACCCCTTGTCGTAATCCTCCACCCAGAACTGGTTCAGCGCCAGCACGAAGGCGTGGATCCACTCGTCCTTCGAGTCGTCGTAGGTGGTGTAGCTCGCGGTCGACTTCGCCTTCCACGGCGCGT
>NICF_comb_assmDRAFT_10003509_pt1 | contig 11337 bp, 11 predicted proteins | sample NewIslPassag4_SG_FD_11279 | JGI IMG/M metagenome (IMG submission 11279) | reverse complement strand
CCGCGGCTTGTGGATGTGCAGTGGCAGGCGTGCGGGGCGGATCTGTGCGTTACCGGCTACCTGCCCGCGACAGGCGGCGCGTCTAAGGCGGCGGACGCGCGCGCCGGTTGAGCAGGCGTTTTTGAGGAGGCTGGAGGATGTTCACCGGTCTCGTGGAGACCACGGGCGAAGTCGTGGCCTTAGACTTGTTGCCGGATCAAAAGGGCTTGCGGCTGGTGATCAAGGCGCCCGCGCTGGCCGGGGAAACCGCGGTGGGCGACAGCATCGCCATCAATGGGTGCTGCCTGACCGTCACCGGGCGGGACGGGGTGGCGCTATCTTTTGACGCGGTGCCCGAGACGCTGGCCCGGACCAATCTTGGACGCCTGACGGTGGGCGCTGCCGTCAACCTGGAGCGGCCGCTGCGCTTGTCGGACCGACTGGGCGGTCACTTGGTGCTGGGGCATGTGGACGCGGTCGGTGAGGTGGTGGCCGTGCAGCCCGAGGGCAACTCCATCCGGCTGGCCATCGCCGCGCCGGAGAGCGTGCGGCGCTACCTGGTGCCCAAAGGCTCCATCGCCGTGGACGGCGTGAGCCTTACGGTGGCCGCCGTGACGGCCGCCGGGTTCGAAGTGGTGATCATCCCGCACACGGCGGCGGTGACCACCCTGGGCCGGGTACAACCAGGCCAGGCAGTCAACCTGGAAGCCGACGTCGTGGGCAAGTACGTGGAGCGGCTGCTCGAGCCCTACGCCCATGGGGCGGGCCGGCAGGACGAGAGGAGCTGACGCATGATGGCCACATCCGCCCATTCCCCTGTGTTTGACCGCATCGAGGATGCCATCGCGGACATCCGCGCCGGCAAGTTCGTGGTCGTGGTGGACGACGAGGACCGGGAAAACGAAGGCGACCTGATCATGGCCGCCGAGAAGGTGACGCCCGACGCGATCAACTTCATGGCCCGCTACGGCCGGGGGCTCATTTGCGTCGCCATGACGGCCGAGCGGCTGGACGCGCTGGAGATCCCCCTCATGACCCCCCATAACACCGAGTCCATGAAGACGGCCTTCACCGTCTCCGTGGACGCGCGGTCGGTGCGCACCGGCATCTCGGCCTACGAGCGGGCGCTCACAGTGCAAACCCTCATCGACCCCGCCACCCGGCCCGAGGACCTAGTGCGGCCGGGCCACATCTTCCCGCTGCGGGCCGCAGACGGTGGTGTCTTGCGCCGGGCGGGCCACACGGAGGCCGCGGTGGATCTCGCGCGCTTGGCCGGCCTCTATCCGGCGGGCGTTCTGTGCGAGATCATGAACGACGACGGTACCATGGCCCGGGTACCGCAGTTGGTGGAGTTCGCCCGCAGGCACGGCCTGCGCCTGATCACCATTGCGGACCTGATACGGTACCGCTTCCAGCACGAGCGGCTCGTCCGCCCCGTGGCCGAGGCGGACCTTCCCACCCCCTACGGCCGCTTCCGCATCATCGGATACGAAAGCCTGGTGGACGGCCAGACCCATGTGGCGCTGGTGCTGGGAGATGTGCGCAACAAGCCCGACGTGCTGGTGCGGGTGCACTCGGAGTGCCTGACTGGCGATGTCTTCGGCAGCTTGCGGTGCGACTGCGGCGATCAGTTGCGCGCCGCCCTGGCCCAGATCGGCGAGGAAGGCGCCGGCGTGTTCCTCTACATGCGCCAGGAGGGCAGGGGCATCGGACTGGTCAACAAGCTGCGGGCGTACGCCCTCCAGGATCAAGGTCAGGACACAGTGGAGGCCAACCTTTCCCTAGGCTTCCCGCCCGATAAGCGTGACTACGGAATCGGCGCGCAGATCCTCGTCGACCTGGGGCTGTCGCGCATCCGGCTGCTGACGAACAACCCGCGCAAGATCGTGGGGCTGGAGGCGTTTGGCATCGAGATCGTGGAGCGGCTGCCCATCCGCGTGCCTCCCAATCCGTACAACCGCGACTACCTGCGGACCAAGCAGGAAAAGCTGGGCCACTGGCTGAGCGATCTGGAGGCGGTGACGCGCCCGCGCCCAGCGGTTGCCACGGGCGACGGCGCACCCGTCGACGGGCGAAAGGAGTCGGAGTATGCCGCGCATCCTGGAAGGCCGTCTGAACGCTGAAGGCCTGCGCTTCGCCGTCGTGGCGTCGCGTTTCAATGAGCTGATCACCAAGGAACTGTTGCAAGGTGCCCTGGAGGGGCTGCGCCGCCACGGGGCGCGCGACGAGGACATCATCGTGGTGTGGGTGCCGGGCGCGTTTGAGATCCCGGTCACCGCCCTGCGGCTGGCCAAAAGCGGGCGCTACCACGCGGTGATTTGTGTCGGTGCGGTCATCCGCGGCGCCACGCCCCACTTTGACTACGTGGCCGGTTCGGCCGCCAGCGGCATGGCCCAAGCCGCCTTGCAGACCGGCGTGCCCGTCATCTTCGGGGTCTTGACCACGGAAACCATCGAGCAGGCGCTAGAGCGGGCTGGCACCAAAGCGGGAAACAAGGGCTGGGACGCAGCGGTGGCGGCCGTGGAAATGGCCACCCTCATGCAGGCACTGGACCAGGAGCAAGCCCGCTAGCGGCCGCTAGCGGGCAGCCCCGCCCGCGCTCCTCCCCACGCTCCGCTCAGCGCGGCGCGGATGCCGCTGGACTGAAGCACCGGTTCGTGGGAGAAGACCACTACCGCGTCCGTTCCCGCTTCCCGCGCGGCGGCCAACTGGGCGGCCAGAACCTGCGGGTTGTTCACCACCAGGTGAGCGGCCAGCCCCGCGTATACGGCCACACTGGTGCCCCGCACCAAGTCGGCGGCCACCTGCAACTGCCGCGCCACCCTCGCGGTGTCGGCGCTGTAGGCCATGGGCACCACCGCGTCCACCAAACCCCGACGGACCCACGCCGGCCAATCTTGCAGGCGGTTTCCGACTGCATCGGCCACGTCCGCGTGGACGGCGACGGTGAACCGCACCGCGGGCCGCCGCTCGCCGACCCCTTGGCGAATGCGGGCTATAAGCGCTGTCACCTGATCCCTGCGCCAGTCGTCCCACAGCGCCAGCCGGCGTTGGAATTCTTCGGCGCCGTGCTCGCGGATAAAAGTGGGCGCGTCCTGTTCTAGCGCCGCCGGGTCAAAACCGTGGACCGCGACAAACCGCTGCACGCTTTCGGGATGGTATCCGAAGCGGCGCGAGGGGTAGCGGGCGTAGTCCAAGTGCACCCCGGCCACGGGATACCGTTCCACGACCTCCATGACCGACCCGTAGACAAAGTCCTGCACCGCGGGCAATCCCGGATCCAGCATGCGGGCGGGCACGTGCACCAGGGCTTCTTCGAGGCTGTAGTCCCACAGAGAGCGGCCGTCCCGGTCCACCGTCACCCAGTCGGGATGACGGTTGAGCACGTGCTGCGGCGCGGCGGGCAGTTCGGCCAACATGCCTGCGGTGTAAGCGTTGATCCAAGCGTGGACTTCAAGACCGGCGCGTCCGGCCCGTTCCAGCACATAAGCCAGCGGGTCGAGTCCCGGCTCAATGTTCTGTGCAGGCGGCAGGAGCTGGGAGCGGTAGTAGGCTTCGCTGCGCCCGTTGACCTGCACAAACAGAGCGTTGGCCCCCACCGCGAGCGCGGTCTCCACGACTTGGTCGATGCTCGCCCGGCTCGCCAGCGCGTGGCGCACCACCCAGATGCCGCGGACGGGGCCGGACGCCGCAACCGTCCCCCCTGCGGCGGGCAGGATGGGGGCACGGCCTTCTCGCACGCCCAGGAAAAACCCGGCCACCAGAGACAAAAGGACAGCTGTGATCAGGACAGCCCGGCGACGGCGGGACAAGGCGGCCCTCCTTTGCCGGCTCACGGCACCAGCGTCGCGGTGGCGAACGCGACCGCGCCTTCGCCGGCGCCCACGAAACCCAGCCCTTCGTTGGTCGTCGCTTTGATGTTAACCCGCTCGGCCGGCACACCTAGCACTCCGGCGATACGCTCCACCATTGCCGGTACGTAACGCGCAAGCCGCGGCCGCTCCAGCACCACGGTCGCGTCCACGTTGCCCACCTGCCAGCCGGCAGCCCGCACCCGCCGTACCACCTCTTCCAGCAGCCGCAGGCTGGAAGCGCCGCGGTAGGCCGGATCCGTGTCCGGGAAGATGCGGCCGATGTCCCCCAACCCCGCCGCGCCCAGCAGTGCGTCCATGATCGCGTGGAGCAGCACGTCGGCATCGGAGTGACCCGCAAGCCCCTGGGCCGCAGGGATCTCAACCCCGCCCAGCACCAGCGGGCGGTCCGGCGCGAAGCGGTGCACATCGTAACCTATGCCGACGCGCACCAGCGGAGCCTCCCCCTCTCCCCCGGCGGCAGCACCGGCCGGTCCCGGAAGTGGGCCGCGAGCTAGAGGAACACGCGCGCCTGCACCCGCCGCGGCGGCACCGATCCGGGCCCGCAGCAGCGTCTCGGCCAGCAACAGGTCTTCCGCCGTGGTGATCTTGATGTTGTCGTACGCGCCGTTCACCACGGCCACCGGGTGCCCGAGGCGCTCGACCAGAGCGGCGTCGTCGGTGGCCAGCCAACCCGCGGCTTGCGCCCGCGCGTGAGCTTCCGCCAGCAACTCCCGGCGGAAAGCCTGTGGCGTCTGTACCGCGCGCAGGCTGGCCCGGTCGGGTGTCATTTGCACCCAGCCGTCCCGCACCTGCTTGACGGTGTCCTTGAGGGGCACGGCGGCCGTGGCCGCGCCGTGGCGCGCCGCGGCCTCCACCACTTGGTCCAATAGCGCAGGCTGCAGCAGCGGCCGCACCCCATCGTGGACGGCCACCAGCGGCACATGGACCGGCACGGCGGCCAGTCCACGGTGAACCGACTCCTGGCGCTCGGCGCCGCCGGCCACCACCTGCACCGGTTTGTCCGTCGCGCCAGCGACCCACGCCCGGCAGGCGTCCACGTCCTCGGGCGCCACCACCAACACTAGCTGCGCCACACAACGGGCCGCGGCGCACGCCTCCAACGTCCACCGGACGATGGGCTTGCCGAACAAGGGCAAAAACTGCTTGGGCCTGACCCCCTGCCCCATACGGTGGCCCCGTCCAGCGGCCGGGATGATGACCGCGGCCTTATGCATGCAATCCTCCCGGAAGCTCACCCGGTCTAGATTCGAGTCCGGTGCGGCAAAACCTGCAGGCGCGGCGGGTCAAAGGGCCCGTTCCACCGTCTTGGGCTTGGCGAAGATCATGCGCCCGGCGGCCGTCTGCAGCACGCTGGTGACCATGACCCCCACGGACTCACCGATGAACCGCCGCCCGCCGTCCACCACGATCATGGTGCCGTCGTCCAGGTAACCCACGCCTTGCCCGTGCTCCTTGCCGTCCTTGATGACGTGCACCACCATCTCCTCGCCGGGCAGGACCACCGGTTTCACGGCGTTGGCCAGCTCGTTGATGTTGAGGACCTCCACGCCCTGCAGTTCGGCCACCTTGTTGAGGTTGAAGTCGTTGGTCAACACCTTCGCGTCCAACCGCTTGGCCAGGCGGACCAGCTTCGCGTCCACGTCGTACACGTCATCGAAGTCTCGATCGAGGATCTGGACCTTGACCTTGGACTCCTTCTGCATGCGGTTGAGGATGTCCAGGCCGCGGCGGCCGCGGTTGCGCTTGAGAACGTCTGACGAGTCAGCGATGTGCTGCAGCTCCTGCAACACGAAGGCCGGGATGACGAGGGTTCCCTCGAGGAAACCGGTGCGGGCGATGTCGGCAATGCGACCGTCGATGATGACGCTGGTGTCGAGAATTTTGTACTGCCCGGATGCGGTCCGTTGCCGGCGGGAGTGCCCGGTGGACAGGTTGAGCCAGGCGGCCAGATCGTCCCGCTTGCGCAGCGCGACGATGGCTCCGGCGTAGCCGCTGGCGGTGGAGATCAGCAAGGGCCAGTACGGTCCCAGCAGCGGCGCATCGGCCGGCACCGGAATGGTCACGAGCAACGCGAGCCCCACGCCGACCGCGGTCCCCAACACACCCGCTACGATGTCGTCCAGCGCGGTCCGCTGCACCAGAGCCGCAAAGCTGGCCAACCCCTGCTCGAGGCGCTGCGCCGCCCACCAGCCGGTCCCCCAACCGACCAGCGCTCCCAAGGCCAGCGCCACCCACGGCCAGTAGTGGAAGGAAGGCGCCCATGCGGCGAGCCTGTAGGCCACCCCGTCGAAGGAAGCCAACCGGTACCCGCCTGCCGCACCGAGGAGGAAAAATGATAGCCGGATGATACGGACAAGCACGTTTGCGGGCCTCCTCCCTGTTCGGTTGTCACCTCGTCCCTGCGCTGCTAGTATCGCCCTGCGCGGCGAAGGCCTATCCAGCAGCGCGTGATTCTCCACCCCCCGCTAGCTGAGGAGTTCGCTGATCTGGTTCACGACCTGCTCTTCGGGGACTCCCTGAGCGAGCACCAGTTCGCTGATCAAAATCTGGCGAGCGTTTTCCAGCATCTTGCGCTCGCCGGTGGACAAGCCCTTGTCCCGCTCCCGCACGGACAAGTTGCGGACAACCTCGGCCACTTCGAAGATGTCGCCGCTTTTGATCTTTTCCAGGTTGGCACGGTAGCGGCGGTTCCAATTCTGGGACATGGAGGTCGTCTCGCCCTGCAGCACTTGAAACACCTTGCGCACGCCCTCAGCGTCGATGACCTCCCGCAGGCCCAGTTCCTCGCAGCTGCTAATGGGGATCATCACGCGCAAGTCGCCGATGGGCATGCGCATCACGTAATAACGCTCCGAGCGGCCGAGGACTTCCTTCTCCTCAATGGCCTCGATGATCCCCGCCCCATGCATCGGGTAGACGACCTTGTCGCCCACCCGGAACTCCTTGCGCGACTTCAAACCCCATCATCCTTGGCGTCAACATAGCGTGTAGAAATTGTACCATCAACAGGCAAAAATGTCAATGTGACCGCCTTTGCGCGACGGGTAAGGGGTCCTCCTCCTTGACATGCCGCGCGGCGGATCCTTATAATGGAGGTGCTTTAGCCGTGTTTCCCGGCCGTCGCGGGACCACCTATCCTCACCAGCGAGGAGCGTGACCGTCCGTGAGCAGTGAGGTCCAGCAGTCCCATCCGGTGCCGACGACCTCTGACCAGGCTCCCGCGACGCCCCCGGCAGCCGGCGGCGAAAACCTGCCTGCCGAATTCCAGGCCGCCGTGGCCCAGTACCTCATCCGCCACCGCAGCATCCTCGACATCCTGGCCAAGCTGCAGGAAACGTCAGCCCGGGTGCAGCGGGCGGTATCCCGGGCGGTGACCGAGTGCGGTTGCCTGGAAATCCACGCCCAGCGCCAGCAGATTCCGCCGGGCATCTCGTACTGGGAGATGCGCCGACATGTCAGCACGCACGTGGACGGCGAGCTGTGTGAGCACTGCCGGGACGTGCTGGAAACCGAGTTGGGCCACAATCTCTTCTATTTGACCGCCCTGTGCGAGGCGCTCCACCTCCAAAGCGATGCCATCCTGCGGCAGGAGATGAAGCGAGTCACCACGCTGGGCGTCTTTAACCTCACGTAGCCGCTCTTTACGCGCCTTCGGCGCGGTAGGGGACCGCCCAGCGCAGCCCGCCCCACCCGCCTGCCTGGAGTTGGGAGTCTGTGCGCCGGCCGGCCTCAGCCGCCGGCGCTGACGACAGGGTTTTCCAGCCGTCCGATGCCCTCAATTTCCACCGCCACCACGTCGCCAGGCTCGAGGTAAACCGGCGGTTTGCGCGCCGTGCCGACGCCGGCCGGCGTACCGGTCGCGATGACGTCGCCCGGCTCCAGCGTCATCAGGCGTGACAGGTAGCTAATGAGCTGGGCAACGCTGAAGATCATGTCGCCCGTCCGGCCCGCCTGCATCGTCCGACCGTTGAGGGTCAGGCGGATGGACAGGGCTTGGGGGTCTGGCACCTCGTCGGCGGTAACGATCCACGGACCCATGGGAGCAAAGCCGTCCAAGCCCTTGCCCTTCACGAACTGCCCATCCCGGTACTGCAGGTCGCGGGCACTGACGTCGTTGAAGACGGTGTAGCCGAACACGTGCCGCAGCGCGTCGACTTCCGGCACATGGCGCGCCGGCCGGCCGATGACCACCGCGAGTTCGCCTTCGTAGTCCAGCTTGGCCGTCACACTAGGCCCCGGGTGGACGATGGCGCCCCGGTGCCCGACCAGAGACGTGGCAAATTTGTTAAAGAAGACCGGCTCCGCCGGCGGCTGCCGGCCGGTTTCCGCCGCGTGGTCCCGGTAGTTGACGCCGATGCCCAGGACCTTCCCCGGCCGCACCACTGGCGGGGCATAGGTGACGTCCTCCAGACGATGCGCCACCGGCTCCCCCGCAGGCGTCTGCAACTGTGGCCAGTGGTCGCGCCGCTCCACCGCCCACGACAGGGCGGCTTGGGCAGCGGTGCGGCTTTCATCCCCGTTGGCGATGAATGGTACCAGGTCATCCGGGAACAACGCTGCGGCCAAGGCCGGTGCCGGCGCGTCACCCCGCGCGGTGCGGTAGAGCGTGTACGCCGCTCGCAAGTCGACCACTGCGTCGTCCACTGCGACGCCGATCCGGCGCGCGCCGCAGGCGTAGAATGTCATCAAGCGCATCTGGTGCAGCTCCTTTGCTCGCTCTCTTCGCCGGCGCCCGGTGAAGCGCCCAAGACCACGGGCCCATGCGCCCCGCGCCCGGCGCTCGACGGGCTCCTGCCAGTTTAGAGGTGGCGGTCCAGCACCACTTGCTCTCGCAGGCGGCGCAAGCCCTCCTTGATGGCGCGGGCGCGCGCCTCGCCGATACCTTCCACACTGTCCAGTTCTTCCAGGGACGCTTCCGCGATCTCGCTCAAGGTGCCAAACCGCTGCACAAGGTTTTCAATGACGGGCATGGGCAAGCGCGGCACTTTGGTCAGCACCCGGAAGGCGCGGGGCGTCACCGGCGTATCCAGATTGTTCATCTGCGCCGCATACCCCAGCCGCCGGGCGATGAGGGACAAATCGAGCAGGTCCTCATTGCTCCACTCGCTGAGCGCGTTCCAAATCTCCTGCGGTCCCTCTCCCGCCTGGGGCTGGTAGTAGTCCCGGACGATCAGCGGCCCTTCGTTTTCAATGTCGCTGACCAACTCGTCCAGCTGCATCTGCACCAAGCGGCCTTCGCTGCCCAGTTCTGCAATGTAGCGCTCGATCTCCTTGCGGATGCGGTTGACCATCTGCGAGCGCTGGATGCAACTGGTGACGTCGTACAGCGTCACCATTTCCTCAAACTCCAGCGCCGTAAGGTTGGTGAGAGCCTGCTGAAAGACGGCCTTGTACTTTTCCAGCGTCGACAAGGCCTGGTTGGCCTTGGCCAGGATGACGCTGATGTCCCGCAGGGTGTACTTGGAGTTTCCCTGATACAGGCTGATGACGTTGCGGCGCTGCGAAATGGATATGACCAACTGTCCCGTCTGCTTAGCCACCCGCTCCGCCGTGCGGTGCCTGGCGCCCGACTCCTGGCTCGGGATCATGGGATCGGGCGTCAAGTGCGTGTTGGCGTACAGGATGCGCTTGCCGTCGCTGCTCATGATGATGGCCCCGTCCATCTTGGCCAGTTCGTACAGGGCCGCAGGGTGCATTTCCGCGTCGATCTTAAAACCGCCGTTGACCAGGTCCAACACCGCCTGGGTGTCGCCCACCACGATCAGCGCGCCCGTGCGCGCCCGGAGGATCATCTCCAGAGCCTCATAAATGGGAGTGCCTGGCGCCACCATGCGCAAGGCCTTGAGGATTTCCTCATCCATCGGCAGATCTTCCCGCACGCCCTCACCGCCTCCCGCCCGCGCCTAGCGGGACTGCTCCGATCGTCAACAGCGCCTCCGCCACGGTGGCCACGCCCACGCCTTCGATGCCAAAAGACGCCGCGCGCCGCGACCACGACGCCTCCGGCAGCACGCAGCGCCGGAAACCCAACTGCGCCGCTTCCTGAATACGCCGCTCCGCGTGACGGGTGGCCCGTACTTCACCCGCCAGCCCCACCTCGCCGAACACGACCGTGCGCGGGTCCACCGGCCGATCCAGGTGGGCACTGGCCACCGCCATGGCCACTGCCAGATCGACCGCAGGCTCCTCCACCCGCACACCGCCGGCGACGTTGATGTAGACATCGGCGGTATGCAGCGGCAGGCCACAGCGGCGTTCGAGCACCGCGAGGACGATGGCTGAGCGCTGGTAGTCGAGGCCGGCCACCTGCCGGCGCGGCGTCCCGCCGAAAGGCGCCGGCCCCACCAGCGCCTGTACTTCCACCAACAGGGGCCGCGTCCCCTCCATCACGGCCGCGACCACTGTACCCGGCTGGCCGGCGGCCCGGCCCTGGAGGAAGAGCTCCGACGGATTGGGCACTTCCCGCAGCCCCTGCTCGGTCATCTCGAACAACCCCAACTCGTTGGTGGAACCAAAGCGGTTCTTGGCCGCCCGCAAGGTGCGAAACTGGGTGTGACGCTCGCCTTCCAGGTACAAGACCGCGTCCACCGCGTGCTCCAGAACCTTGGGCCCGGCCAGGGCGCCCTGCTTGTTGACGTGGCCCACCAGGAGCACGGGCACGCTGTCTTCTCGCGCAAGGCGTGTGAGTCGCGCCGCCGCCTCGCGCACCTGCGCCAGGCTGCCGGGCTGCCCCTCCACACCGCTTGCTGCCACGGTCTGGATAGAATCCACCACGAGCCAGCGCGGCTCCAACTCCCGCGCCGCCGCTACGACTGCGTCCACGTCGGTTTCCGGTAGGACGTGGAGATGGACCGAGCGGGCATCCAAGCGCGCCGCGCGCATGGCCACCTGCTGCACCGATTCCTCCGCGCACACATACAGCACGGGTCCATGGAGTTCCGCGAAAAGGTGGCTCGCCTGCAGGAGCAGGGTGGATTTGCCGATGCCCGGTTCGCCGCCCAGGAGGACCACCGATCCGGGTACCACACCCCCGCCCAGCACCCGGTCCAGCTCCGTCAGACCGGTGGTGCGACGGCTCTGAAGCGCGGGATCCACCTCAATGAGCCGCCGCGGGCCGGGATGCGGCCGCAATGTGGGCGGCGCCGTCGGGACCTCGGCCTGTACCAGGCTGTTCCATTCCTGGCACTGAGGACAGCGGCCCAGCCACCGGGGGGATTCGTACCCGCACTGCTGGCAGGTGTATCTCAAGCGGGCCCCCCTAGTCGCCATACGCGCCTCCTGTCCGCCGGGCCACCGCCCCGAGCGCGGCTTCCGGTGCGATTCGCACTCTATTATAGCATTCGGAAGCCCGCACCCACAACCTGAGGAAAAAGTGCATCCAGGCGCCGTTTCGGCCGCCTAAAGGGCCTGCCGCCGCCGTGGGCCTTCCGCGGCGCGAATTGCCTCGCCTTTGCCTCGAGGAGCCTCTAGCCAGCCCGGCGGG
>NICF_comb_assmDRAFT_10003506_pt1 | contig 11346 bp, 10 predicted proteins | sample NewIslPassag4_SG_FD_11279 | JGI IMG/M metagenome (IMG submission 11279) | reverse complement strand
GGACATTTCCTTCCCCAGGTTCAGTGACAACTTCATTTCCCCCAGTTTCAGAACGAGGATCTTCCGACTGCTCCTTTTCCGCTGGGTCTACCGTTCCTTCTTCCTCTTCACCTGTTTCGCGATTTTCCGTTGTGGATTCAGAGGGTTCTTCTTTTTCTTCTTCCGGTTCCGCCACTCCCTTTGAGGTATCTTCCTTACCTTGTTGTTCTTCCTGACGATTATCTGGAACCCCGTCCTTGGCAATTTCCTCATGGCCAAATAAGATTTGCCAGCCAACCACGAGAATTCCCAATGACACAAGGAAAATGAGAATATTAAGGATGGTATTTGTACGTCTGCGCTTAGTATGCTGTTCAACCCGGGAACGACGAATTGGCGGATAATAGTTATCAGACATTCCTCTCCCTCCTATTATCTATCATTCTGAAAAGACAGACCCCCTTCCATTATTTTAATATGGAAGAGATTTTGTACAGTAAAATTTCCTTAAAGAATTGGTTACCGGATGATTACAGACCTTGCCGGTCATAATCATAAAGAAATTTTACCATATCTTGAAATATCGGGATAGGGGAAGGGTAAGTGATTGCCTCAAGATGCACAACAACGAGAGCGTACTTCGGTTCCTCAAAGGGAAAATAGCCGACAAACCAATGATTGAGGATCTTCTTATTAGACGTAGGATCATCAAGACCCGTTTCTGCCGTTCCCGATTTTCCGGCTACCGTATAGGGCAAATCCTTTAAGGCTCTACCCGTTCCAACCGAATTGGTGACCACTTCCCTCAATAGATGTTGAAGTTTCATAGCTGTATAGGGGGAAAGATTGTCTCCTTCGAGGATAGCTTGGGGAAAACGAAAGAGATTCGTGCCATTTTTATATTTAAGAGCATCCACAACCCGGACCATCTCTTTTTTCCCACCCCTGGCAATGGTTGCCATCATATTCGCTGCCTGTAGCGGGGTGATACGGACATTCTTTTGGCCGATTCCTGTAAGGGCAACGAAGTTGGGATCTTGACGTTCCTCATCGGTTAAAAAAACCTGACCTTGTTCTTCTTCAGGAATTTGTCTGAATCCTTGATAATGGAAGACATTACCTTGCCAAGCAACCGGATCCAGCAATCCCAATTTTAGAGCATAATTTTCTATAATTCCTTTATCAATTTCCGCCAGTTCCTTCGCAAGCGTTCCAAAGGTAAAATTACAGCTTGCGGCAAAACTTGTCGTAAAATCATAAATTCCATGATCAAAATATTCATCTTCTTCACCATGGATCGTTTGGGTACAATCAAACTGTCGGCTTGGTGGAACCAGATTATAATCGATAGCCGCTGCGGCAATGACCGTTTTAAATATCGAGCCAGGAACAGATGCAGTTACCATGAAATTTTTTGCTCCTTCATCTTTGAAGGGATCGTTTCCATCGATTTGGGGACGGGACACCAGGGCGAGAATGGAGTTGGTCTTGATATCCATCAAAATGAGCCCCCCTTTTTGCATCCCATGGGTATCTACAATTTCTTCTGCCTTTTTTTGAATATCCAAGTCCAGGGTGGTATTAACTTTAATGGGATAAAAGGGGTTGGCCGGATTCACATATTTTACATCAATTCCGAATAAAGGTCCTCCTTTTCCGTCCACATGGAAAACGAGTTTTGACACTTCTTCCTGCAAAAGGAATTCATCAAAACTTTTTTGCAGACCGCTTATGCCAATTTGGATATTTTGGGGAAGATTTTTCTCCGGATAACGGCGTCTGGCTTCCTCGAAATTTTCTCTAACCAAACCAATCAATTGGGCTGCCAGGGGAGTTTTTAATTCCTGGTGCTGATTCACCGCAAAAACACCGGGAATCTCCAAAGCATTGATCGCTTTCATTTGGCTTTCGGATAAAATGTACGGTTCATCTTTCCCAAAAATGACCGGTTCTTTCGCTTCCCGAACCGCCTCCAGCAACTCCTCCTCATTAACCCCAAGGATTTCGGCGATTTTCCCCGCATCCCAAACCATATTTTTTAAAAAGGGAAATAGAACAAGAGAAGGGACAATTTTATAGTTCAAAGGCTGATTATTGCGATCGTAGAATTTTCCACGGCCATTATCAAGAATGACGGTCTGGGTACGCTGATTGACACTTGCCTCTATTAAATTAATATTTCGTTTCGAAAAATGCTCAGTTTCTAACAACTGAATTTGTGCAAGTCTTCCCAAAAGTAGCCCAAGACCGAACAATATATGGAAACCTAACATTACTAAACGTTTCCTAAACATAAAACCACCCCTTACCATTGTTGACGGTCTGGGGTGGTTTTAATCAAAAGGCCAAATTCATTTTATTTAACTGCAACAATTTTTACCAAAATTTCCCCTCCTGGAGTTTGGATCGAAACTTCTTCCCCAACTTTTCTGCCTAATAGGCTTTTCGCAATCGGGGAGTCATTGGAAATCTTTCCTTCAAAAGGATCGCTTTCTGCGCTTCCAACAATGGTATAGGTTTCTTCCTCACCGTCAGGTAATTCCAAAAAGGTGACAGATTTTCCAAGGGATACTGTATCATTGTCATCACCATTGTCTTCAATGATGACTGCATTACGCAACATTTTTTCCAAAAGGGCAATTCTACCTTCAACGAAGGCTTGCTCTTCCTTTGCGGAATCATACTCAGAGTTTTCGGAAAGGTCGCCGAAACTTCTGGCAATCTTAATCCTTTCCACAACCTCTTTCCGTTTGACAGTTTTTAATTCTTCCAGTTCTTGAATTAATTTTTCTCTTCCTTCTTTTGTCATCGGGTATTGTTTTTCTGTCACGACCAAAATCCACTCCTTCTATTTCTCTCCCGTAAACCTTGATTACCATTTTTATTTGGAATCCTTTTTTTTCAAAACCATGGGTTTTGCTCTTTATGGTGATGAATTTTTTACGGGGGGTATATTACCATTATTTATGATATTTTGTCACAAAAATGACTTTTCTTCAAGAATAGTTTGAATTTTTGTTACCATAAGGTCGATGGCAACTGCATTTTGCCCACCCTCTGGGATAATTATGTCAGCATAGCGCTTCGTCGGTTCGATAAATTGGTTATGCATCGGGCGAACTACCGATAAGTATTGATCAATCACCGAATCCATCGTGCGTCCCCGTTCCTTTGTATCCCGAAGAAGCCGACGGATAATCCGGATATCCGCATCGGTGTCCACAAACAACTTAATATCCATTAAATTACGCAATCTTTCATCTTCTAATACCAAAATTCCTTCAACGATGATAACTTTTTTCGGATGAACTAAAATGGTCTCCTTCGAGCGGGTATGACTTTTATAATCATAAACCGGTTTTTCGATCTTCTCATAGCGTAGTAATTTTTCAATATGTTCGATGAGAAGATCTGTATCAAATGCCAAAGGATGGTCATAGTTGGTTTTCAAGCGTTCTTCAAAGCTTAAATGGGATTGGTCCTTATAATAGGCGTCCTGTTCGATCATGACAATGGATTGTTCCCCGAAGGAGTCGCAAATTGCTCTTGTAACGCTTGTTTTTCCCGACCCTGAACCACCGGCAACACCAATAACAACTGGTTTGGGCAGCATTATAGATCTCCTTTCAATATTGGGTTTTCGGATTTTTGATTTGGATGTTGACGCATTATGATACCGCCCAGAACAATTCATCACAAAGGGAAAAGGCTCTTTTATGCATCTTGATTTCGGATGGTTTCCTACTACGTCTTTTGTAAGTTTTTATTATCTCCTGGACCCTAGGGCCAGTATGACAAAAAGGTAATTGAATTGTTGCCAATTTTCGGATTCAATTGGTGACATTTTATTGTCCCTCGATTAAGTAAAGGAGCATTGAACAGACAGTTCAGTTCCAATGAACAAAAGGCGGATACTTAGTAGGATTGAAACCCAATGGTGATTTCCTCGGTGAACACACGCATTAAAAGGTATTCAATAGCCTAAAGCGGTACGATTCAAAAATGGAAAGGATCCTTATCCTTACCTTGGAAATCGCCCGGTTTCGTAAATATTCAAGATTCGGGAAGCTTTCACGGTCAAATCTTCCAATCTCTTATTCCTTCCAGTGAGACCCATATAGACATCCATGAAATGCCTATAAGAAAAAAGAGCCACGAAAAGAGAGTAAACCTCACCTTTCCGATGACACTTTTTTAAACACTTGAAACATTTTACCATAGAACTTGAAAAAAAGCGATATCCTTTTCCTGTTTACTTCGCAATATGCTTACGATAATTTTCATTATGCTCTTCAAAGGTTTCGGAATAAATAATTTCTCCATCTTCCGTCGCCAGGAAATAATAATAATTTGTAGGAGCCGGATATAGGGCTGCTTCAATGGATTCTTTGCCACTATTGGCAATCGGTCCGGGAGGTAGGCCATAAATTTTATAAGTATTATAAGGATCATCGATTTCATAATCTGAAAAATAAAGCTTGCTTTTATGTTCCCCGAGAGCATATATAACGGTCGGGTCCGTTTGCAGCATCATTCCTTTTTCCATCCGATTATGGAAAACACTGGAAATCTTTTCCCTATCCTCTCCCTTCGGAGCTTCCTTTTCGATCAAGGAGGCCAATGTCAGGAGTTCATGGATTGTCATTTTTTTATTTTCGATAACAGTGGAATATTGATCAAGGACTTTCTTCGTTTGTGAAATGGCCGTTTCGATAATATTCTCAAGGGACGGTTTTTCTTCCACAAATTCATAAGTTGCTGGGTATAAATAACCCTCGAGCGGCTTTTTGACATTCTCGGCCAATATTTCTTCTTCATTCAAAAGTTGGGGAAAACGCTCTATCAACTTTTCAATATAATTAGGGTCTTCTAACTTGGCCAAGACTTCTTCATAGGAATATGTCGTTTGCTCGGCAATTTCCTTGGCGATTTCCTCGAGCTTCAGCCCTTCTCGGATCGTAATCTTTAGTTTCGGTTCCTGATAAACCCGCCCGGTTTTAAGGCTTGCAATAATTTCCTTAAAGGTCATCGATGGGATTAGGTCGTATGTACCAGCTTGAAATCCGGATTCATTATTCAGTTTTACATAATATTTAAAAATCGTTCCATCTTTAATGATTCTATTCTTTTCCAAAATGGTAGCGATGGTGGATACATTAGATCCGTAGGGAATTTCCACCTCGATCGTTTCTTTGCTATCGGGATCAACGGGAAGGAGTGCATTTCTCACATACAAATACCCTCCGGTTAGGATTCCCGCCAATAATATAAACAGGACGGATGCGGTTACAAAAACAATCCTACGGATGATCACGGCCTCTTTATATTTCTGCTCTAACAGCCGCTGTCTTTCCTCATCCCATTTACTCTTTTTGCCCATAGGGACCTCCTTTCTGGGAGTTAAAAGGAATTAGGAGAGTATATTTCCTTGAACCATTATACTATATCCCATAAAAAATACATAAGTGAAAAAAGAGCAATCCGAGATCGACTGCTCTTTTCTCATTCATATCCCTTACTCTTCTTCCTCTTCTTCCAAAAAAGTATTGAGCATTTCTTCAATCATATCCCATTCTTCTTCCGTTTCAATCGGTTCTAGTTTTCCCTCTTCTTCTCCGGGGATAAAACTGGATGCCAAGATTTCAATTTCTTCATTTTCATCCTCTTCGGCACCTATTGGGTAGTATAGCACATAATGTTTACCAAATTCCTTGGATTCAAAAGTAAACAATATTTCACAAAGTTGTTCGTTACCGTCTTCGTCAATGACTGTAATATGGTTTTCGCCGTGTTCCATAATNAACCTCCTGCTACCTTTTAAAGGTATTTTTCATTTTTTGNAAAATCAGCCGGACTATAGNCTTAGTTCCGGCTGTCCAAATAGCCTTGCAAAATCATCGTTGCTGCCATTTTATCAATAACCTTTTTCCTTTTCTTCCTGCTCATATCNGCTTCCAGCAAAACCCTTTCAGCAGCAAGTGTTGTCAGACGCTCATCCCAAAGGACAACAGGCAAATGAAAGTTTTCTTCGATNAGCTTGGCAAACTGCTGGCTCATTTCCCCACGGGGACCAATGGTTCCATTCATATTTTTCGGAAGGCCAACCACGACTTTCTCCACGNTNTACTCACGTATAATTTCTCCCAATCGTACCAGNCCAAACTGNTTTTTTTCTTCATCAATAGGGATTGTTTCCAGCCCTTGGGCCGTCCAGCCNAATTCGTCGCTAATGGCTACCCCAATGGTTTTTGAACCAACATCAAGTCCTAAAATTCTCATTTCTATTCCTCTTTATGGCTTTCCATGTAAGATTTCACTAGTTCTTCTATAATCTCATCCCGCTCCAATTTGCGGATGATGTTCCGGGCATCTTTATGCCGCGGAATATAGGCGGGGTCCCCTGACAAAAGATAGCCGACAATCTGGTTAATCGGATGATACCCTTTTTCTTCCAACGCATGGTATACATGAAACATGACTTCCTTCACTTCCTGTTCAATCGGCTCTTCGGGGAAGTGAAATTGCATTGTTTTATCGAGTGAACTCATGGCATGCGCACCTCCATTCGTCTTCGGGACATGCTCCTTTATTTCATTTTACAACACTTGCTGGGATTATTAAATGTTTTTTATCCATTCTTCTACAAAGTCAATGGCTTCATTCAATTTTTCGGGATTTTTTCCGCCGGCTTGGGCCATATCCGGACGGCCTCCTCCGCCACCTCCGCAAATGGAAGCCACTTCTTTAATCAGTTTTCCTGCATGGAATCGGTCAGTTAGATCCTTTGTAACGCCTGCAATTAACTGAACCTTTCCGTCATGGCTGGCACCGAGGAGGATGACACCTGAAGTTAACTGCTGTTTGAGTTCATCAAGCATTGTCCGGAGTTGGGAAGGATCCTTGACCTCCACCTTCGCAGCCAGCACTTTAACACCATTGATTTCTTTTACTTTATCAAGCAATGATTTTGCTTCCGTGGCACTTAGTTTTGAAACCAATGATTCATTTTCTTTTTGAAGCTCTTTCAATTCTTCAAGCAATCCTGAAACCCGTTGTTGCACATCCCCGGTCTTCGTCTTCAAGAGGGCTGCTGTTTCCTTTAGGACATGGAGTTGCTCGCTCAAGTATTTATATGCACCTTCACCGGTAACTGCTTCAATTCTCCGGGTACCAGCTCCAATTCCACTTTCGGATACTAGCTTGAACAGCCCTATTACGGATGTATTCTCAACATGGCATCCTCCACATAGCTCCAAGGAATAACCGCCCATATTGACAACCCGGACAATATCTCCGTATTTCTCACCGAATAAAGCCATTGCTCCCATAGCCTTTGCTTCTTCCAGTGGCTTGTAGGTAATATCTACCGGAATGCTTTCCCAAATTTTTTCATTAACTATTTTTTCGATTTTTTCCAGTTCCTCCTCGGTCACTTGACCGTAATGGGAGAAGTCGAAACGGAGCCGATCCGGTTCAACGAGGGATCCGGCTTGGTTAACATGGCTTCCCAACACATCTTTTAGCGCCTGATGGAGCAAATGGGTTGCCGAATGGTTTTTCGTAATTTTTATACGGCTTGCCACATCTATTTTTGCGTGAACCTCTTGTCCAATAAAAGCCTTGCCTTTTCCGACAATCACCTTATGGAGATTCTGCTTATTTGGCGCTTTTTGGACATCGATCACATGAAGTACGAGATGATCCGCTGTAATGGTACCTTTATCGGCCACTTGACCGCCGCTTTCTGCATAGAATGGTGTCCGATCCAAAATCAGCTGGACTTCTTCCCCTTCGGAAGCTTCTTCTACATACACACCATTTTTGAAAAGACCGATGATTTTCGCCTCCGTTTCCGTTTCTGTATAGCCGATAAACTCGCTATCAAGGGTAAAGTCACCTAAATCCCCACCTTGAACGATCATGGAATCGACCTCTTGTCTGGCCTTCCGAGCCCGTTCCCTTTGGGCTTCCATTTCTTGTTCGAAACCGTCCAGGTCTATATCCATTCCTTCTTCTTCCGCATATTCCCTTGTTAGTTCAACGGGGAAACCATACGTATCGTAGAGGCGGAAAACATCCGGTCCGGAGATCACTTTACTTCCATTTTGCCGCTCTTTTTCAATGATTTCCGAAAGGATGGTAAGGCCGTCGTTTAATGTTTCATGGAAACGTTCTTCTTCACTTTTTACAACTTTGCTGATCAAATCCGCCTTTTCCTTCACTTCCGGATAAAAGTCCATCATAATTTCACCGACAATCGGGACAAGACGGTACATAAAGGCTTCTTCAATGCCAAGCATTTTCCCATAACGGACCGCCCGGCGAAGCAGTCTTCTAAGCACATATCCTCGGCCTTCATTGGAAGGGAGGGCACCATCACCGATGGCAAAGCTCACAGTCCGGATATGGTCGGCAATCACCTTGAAGGCAATATCCATTTCCGGATCTTTATTGTATACTTGGCCACTAATTTCCTCGGTTTTCCGGATGATTGGCAAGAATAGATCGGTATCAAAATTAGTTTCACCTTTTTGCAAAATGCTAGTAATCCGTTCCAGCCCCATTCCCGTATCAATGTTTTTCTTAGGTAGCGGGGTATAGGTTCCATCGGGATTATGGTTGAATTGGGAAAAGACCAAATTCCATACTTCCAGATATCGATCGTTTTCCCCACCAGGGTACAATTCCGGATCTTCCGGGTCATTACCGAAGTCCGGTCCCCGATCATAGAAGATTTCCGAGTTAGGTCCGCTCGGTCCTTCTCCGATATCCCAAAAATTGCCTTCCAAACGGATAATTCGCTCTTTCGGAATTCCGACCTTTTCATTCCAAATTTTGTAAGCTTCATCATCTTCCGGATGGACGGTTACGGAAATTTTTTCCGGTTCAAGGCCAATCCATTTCGGATCAGTCAAAAATTCCCAAGCCCAAAGAATCGCTTCTTCTTTGAAATAATCGCCAATGGAAAAATTCCCGAGCATCTCAAAGAATGTGTGGTGTCTAGCCGTTTTCCCGACATTTTCAATATCGTTCGTCCGGATGGATTTTTGTGCATTCGTTATTCTCGGATTTTCCGGTTTTACCCGACCGTCAAAATATTTTTTTAGGGTTGCTACCCCGCTATTGATCCAAAGCAAGGAAGGATCATCGTAGGGGATCAATGAGGCACTCGGTTCGATTTTATGTCCCTTTTCTTCAAAAAACTCCAAAAAGAGCCGGCGAATTTCAGCTCCTGTCAATGTCTTCATACAACTTCCTCCTAGTCTTCATAAATTCAAAATAAAGACAATTCCAAAACAAAAAAACTCTTCATCCGCCAATGCAGGGACGAAGAGTTATCCGTGGTACCACCCTGATTATGGAAACAAAAACGTTTCCATCACTCATGTTGCCTTAACGCGGCCAACGTCAGGTATTAGCTGCACTCGGGATTGGCTTTCCGCTAGTGCCATCTGGAATCCTTTCAGCCACGGGATCCCTCTCTAGTAAGACGGACATCTAACGTACTAGATCCTTCATCGTAGTTAAAATATGTATTTCTTCTTCAAGATTATATTCGTACCAATCCATTTTGTCAAATTGATTGAAGCTATAGCTTGGATTCTTCCTGTTCTCTTTTTTCAAATAAAATTTTCGATTGAAGGAAGATCGTTTTTAATACGGCAGCACTAGGCACCGCCAAAATCAATCCGAGAACCCCGGCCACTTCCCCTCCAATTAGAATGGAAAAGATAATGGCTAACGGATGCATGCGTAATGTTTTCCCGACAATTAATGGAGATAGAATATTACCTTCGAGAAATTGAAGGGAAAAAATAATGACAACGACAAATAAAGCCATTTTTCCAGACATCGTGAGGCCAACCAACACCGCCGGAACTGCCCCGATGAAGGGTCCAAAATACGGAATGACATTGGTGATGCCGACGATGAATCCAAGAAGCAGGGGAAATTTAAGTTTTATGATCGAAAAGAGAAAGGCGGAAGCGGCACCAATCAAACAACAGACGATAAATTGCCCCCGTAAATAGTTTCCGAGGGATTCTGAAATGCTTACCGCAACGAGTCTTGCTTCCTCCCTCTTTTTCAAAGGCACCCATTGCCAAAAAAAATTCTTTATTTCCTCCATATCTTTGATCATATAGAAAGTGATAAAGGGAATAAGGAGAATCAAGAAAAACTTATCTACTATCCACAGGAGGGATTCAAGAATTCTTTCAACAACATGCTCCAAGCCGGTATTTAAAGCATTAAAAAGATTATCAATCTGCTCATGGATCCCAAGGGGCCATGCCTTCGTCCGCTCTTCAATCGCATAAGCCCACCGGTCATACTGCTCAACGTATTCGGGTATACTGGCAGATAAGCCTTTCAGTTGCTGGACGAATACGGGAACCCCCTTATAAAGCAAATAGCCCAATCCCCCAAAAAACAAAATGTAAATGATTAGGAGACTGAGCCACTTCTCCAATCCGTTTTTATGAAGCTTTTGGATAAGAGGATGAAGCAAATAGGCGATAAAAGCAGCCACAATAAAGGGGAGACTGGCCGTAAAAAATATTTCCAGGACAGGTTTCCAATAAGGCTCCAATTTAAAAAAAACCCAAAGAACGACAAATAGCAATAATAAAAATCCGAGACGGTAAAACCATTTCACCTTAATATCCATCGTGTTTCCTCCCTAAATTAAGTTTGAGAGAATCTGCGGATATTATGCAGTGAAATGGAAAATCATGCTTTATGCATGGTACCGCCGCTCATGCTCGGGAAATAAATCGTCCAAGGATGAAAGGGAACCGTCTTCCTCCACTTGATGGGTGTAAATCAATCCATTCATTACGGTAAGTTCAATGAAGCAATTCCAGCAATAATATTGATTCACCCCAATTTTTCCAATATCCTTACTATGACAATTCGGACACTCTATCATATCGCACCTCTTCCCATTTCCATTTACTAGAAATTGTGTCCAAAATGCCGGTTTTTAAACCTTGTCGTTTGTTTTAGACTAGAATTAGTCTATCTCCATTCCCAAGGGAAAAATGGAAGACGGAATCCCTACGGATGAAATTCCAACGAGCGGCAAGGAAAAGAACATGTGATTGTGCAAAAATGAAAAAAGCCATTAATCTCCTCCCTTACATGGATTTAGGATGGAGATGAATGGCATGATTTAGATAAAATCATAGGGAGTTAGATTTCCCATTCCGATCATCGGATCGACCTTCATTAGCATTTCCTCATAGGAAAGATCCGGGTCTTCCCCATTGTCCTCCCCATTTCTGGCTAAGCCACTTGATTTTAACCGTTCGCATAATGTTGTATTTCTTTCCCTTTCCCCTGCACGCTTTACCGCCATTTCAAAGG
>NICF_comb_assmDRAFT_10003504_pt1 | contig 11351 bp, 7 predicted proteins | sample NewIslPassag4_SG_FD_11279 | JGI IMG/M metagenome (IMG submission 11279) | reverse complement strand
AGCGTACCGAGATTGCAGTCATTCCCCAGGATAACTCGGCAGCCAAAACGGGATTCCAAGCGAGGGACGAGATGGACGCCGGAAAGGCAACTGTTGGGAGTACGTACAATCGTCCCCTTTTTGGGATCCACCACTCCCGGTATGGCGACACCAATGGCCGTCACGTCGCGGTGGCTCAGACCCTCGTCTTTGAGCACCGCTTCGATGACGCCTTCGATTGCCTCAACAATCTCTGCGGGGTTGTCCGTCCGCGGTGTGGGAAGCCGCTCCCGGGCGCGAATGACCCCGCGCCGATCGGCCAGCACGCCAAGAATTTTAGTGCCTCCCACATCGACAGCAACGAAATTCGGTTCGTTGGATTGTTGTTTGCCAGCCATAGGTGATCCCTCTGTGCTCACCGTACTAATGCTCCTGCTCTAATATTGTGGGGTGGAAAAGCCGCTCCTGCAAAGGAACGGCCGGTTTTCCCAGAACGGCCGCTCGCATCCACTCCGCCCACCACTGAGTAACTCTGGCAGCATGGGACATTGGTGGGTTAACGTTCAAGGATTCTGTCGCCACGCGCACAGCAGTGCAGCAATTCCTCATCGTTTCTCACCAGCGTGCATGGTGCCCGCAATTCAACAGTCAGAGGAGGCAGCTTTCCCAACGATCGGGCGAAAAAATCTTTCACGTTCGCCGGTCGTGATTGTCTCAATTCGCAACCAATGAAAAAAACGCTTTGTTGGCTCACATCAGTCTGCCAAAGATTATCGACCACCAGCCGCGGACCATCGACCATCAATCGGCCCTGGACGAGAAGCCAGGGATAGAGAGTGACTGCGTCAGCCATGTGGTCATTGGTGGCAATTCGCAGAGCGGAAGCAATGTCCCAGGAACGCGTGAAAACGCATTCGTCGTTGTGATTCGTCGGGACAACAGGTGGTACAGCGGCGAGAAGGACTGCTCCGTGGGGCACTTCGGCGCGCTGTGTTTCCCTCTTGATTGTGTTCAAAATGATTTCCTGGGCCTGCCATGACTGAACGTAATTGTTGCGCTGCAACAAAAAGGAGGTGGCATTGACGAGTAAGGCCACACACAGACCAACTTGCAGCCAGCGCGTTCTTTTAAAAGATTGTTGATGAGCCGGGCCAGTCCAATAGGTGCTCGCCGCGAGAGCAACGGCTACCCACAGGGAGGAAAGTTTTCGGTTGTCGTTGCCATAAACCGCAGCATAACTGCCAGAGAGCACAAATAGCAGAACGCTCATTGCCGCGGAGATCCAGCACACGCTCCTGAGCACACCGACTCGACAAGATTGGGTAGCGAAGTGGTTGGGGTGAGAACGGTCCTCGCCATTTGATCGTGTTTCGAGATGAACACTGCCATCTGGCTTGTCGCCCGATTGACGCGCTGTGTTCTGCGCGTTTAGAGGTTCACCAGCACCCGTGGTTCGCGAGTGAGCTAGGACAAGGGAAATCGTCACGAGCAGAGCACCCGCCAAAGCTGATGCATCCCACGCTTCATGGATTCGGAAAAGACCATCGGCCCAGAGAATAGGCGTCTGAACGGACACTGCAAATACCCAATAAAGAAACGTCCGGAGCATCATTCCAAGGCCGCCCGGCGTCAGCCGAGACATGTCCGGAAAAAAACTTGGCATGATCAATTTCTGCACGACCAGCCCCAGTAAAACGGCAACAGCGAGGGGAACTGTCGTCCTGGCAACGCTTTTCCATGTGTGCCGATCAAATCCCGGGTAGGTGGGTGACGCTGAGCCCGGAGTGGCTAACTTTCCAGATTGATCCGCCTTAAAGCAGGCAGCATGGTAGAGCGGCATCAAACACTGCAAAACGAGCAGGGGTAGAAAAATCTCGTAGATCAGCATCCCGATGAAAATAAGAAGACCGGACAACAACAGCCAGCCGCCCTGCCGTCTCATCGCCCTTTCGTGACATACGAGTGACCCTGCCCATAAAACGTACGCCGTCGCCGCGAGATGTTGCATTCCTGGCGAAAACAGAAGTGTGGAAGCAATACTTGGCAAATATACGGCCGACAGGAAAAAAGCCGCGGCCTTTTCGCCGCACAATCGACGCCAGACGTACCAGACCATTCCCCATGCCACGCTGAGCAACAAAAACTGAGAGCAGACGTACCAGCGAGGTGTGCCGCCATACACGCCGGATATACTGGAAAGCACAACGGGAGCTAATGGGCGGGCGGAGAAAAGTGGAAACCATGACCGCACGGCATCCCACCACTGACGGTGCACACGCCAATGGTTGATGATCATCCAATCGTCGCAAACCCAACCTGCTTTAAAAAGATACGGAATATATACTGCAAGTATGAAAACAATAGCAGCACAGGTGGGCAGCCGTTTTTTGCAGAAGTGCGCAAATACCATAACCAAAAAGAAGGACAGCAACCATCAGCCGAGCAATACCGATGGACATTCACCATCCTTGTCAGTGGTGTGTACCACCAGCACGGAAGACGTTTATCGCTCGGATTCGTGACCAGTGGACTTTCCGTTTGGGTCGGCTGATGTGGTCACAACCCGCAAGTCAAATATACCACCTGCCATGGCCCCCGGATGGGCCTGAAAACGCACGGTGACCGCTTCGCGATCTTTTACGAGTTCGGCCGGCAGCGGGTAAACCTCAATAAAAAAGCGTCCGGGCCGATTGTTCGCCAATCGCTGTGTAGCGAGCCTCGATCCATCGACCACAATATCAAAAACCCGATTCCCAACGTCGCTGCCCCAGTATTCCACAAGGAGGGACTGCCCCTTGCCCTTGCCTACTTTCACTGTGTAGGCGAACCATCCACCGTTGACGGCATGCCGCCACCGCCGCCCGGCAAACGTCCCACTCTCGGTCCGTTCACCAGCAAGGGAATGTTCTTTTTCGCTAAGGGGGTCCCCAACAATAACTCGGTCGACTGTTCGCTTTTCAATTTCCTCCCATTTTTTCTTTGCTTGATTATATTCGCTAATGATTTTCTCCCATTGTGATGGAGATACTCGATCGAAATAGACCACATAACGCCGGGGACCATGGATCTTGTAGAACGGTTCAAGTATGATCTCTCGCTCCGCGCTATCCACAAGCGATCGGAATAATCCCCTGGGCGCCGTCCAGCATCCGGGACGCCCCTCCGCCACTTTGAACGTCGTCAAATCGACATGATCCGCCACGGCCGCCACCAGCCCTCCAAAACTGCGGCCGATGTCCCTGGCCGGGAAATAGGCAACGGCAGGCGATTGGAGCACGCTGTCCGGTACAACAGCCGCAAGCACGATGGGACCATGGAGAATGGCAAACCGGTCAGGATTATCGGGGAATGATTCTGTCCGCAACTGCATGGGCACCCGGATTTCCACATGGTCACCGGCAGTCCACGTACGGGTGACGCGAACGAACTGGCCCGGACGATCTTCCAACGCCCATGGAGTCCCATTGACCAGAATCGAGTATCCCTGAGTACACCACGCTGGCCAGCGGATCGCAATGGTTAATTGCGCGGGCGACTGCGGTTCAACGTAGAGATGCACCGTGTCTGAATCGGGAAATTGCGTTTCCAGTCGGACTCGTACACCTTTTTGTTGCCATTGGAGTTCTGACGGAATAAACAGATTCACATACAAAGTGTCGCGGCCATCGTGAAAGTAGATGCTTTCTCCATATTTCGCATGGTTTTCGATGCCTGTTCCCGTGCAGCACCAGAAAGAGTCCAGGGGTGTGGAATAAGTTTTATGTGATCCCGATTGTAAAGGAACATAGTAGCACATCATTCCAGTTTCTGGATCTTGCGACGCAAGGATGTGGTTGTAAAGGGCACGCTCGTAGTAGTCGGCATATTCGGGTACCATTTCCCAGAACAGCAGGTGCCTGGTGAGCTTGAGCATGTTGTATGTGTTGCAGGTTTCCGCAGTGTTGGGGCCGAGGGCTTCCGAGAGCCTATCTTTGGGCGTGAAATGCTCGTTGTTGCTGTTTCCACCAATCACATAGGAACGTTCGTGGACAACAAACTTCCAGAAGTTCAACGCGGCATCGCGATACCACGGCGTTCCCGTTAATTCGTACAGTCTGGCCGCACCGATAAACTTAGGAATCTGCGTATTGGCGTGCAAACCGGTGAGAATGTCCTTCCCTTCGGCTAAAGGCTTGAGCACCGCCAGATGGTTGAAACGCTCGGCAATCCGCAGGTATTTTTCTTCCCCGGTTAAGGCGTACAGATTGGCCAGGGCCTCGTTCATGCCGCCGTGTTCCACGTTCAACATGCGTTGCATCTGCTCGTCGGTCAGGCGGCTGTTCCGCGCGATCACCCAATCCCCGAGCTTCTTGGCCACTTCCAGTGCCTGCTGATCGCCGCAGTACACGTAGGCGTCGAGCAGCCCTGCCAGAATTTTGTGGAGCGTGTAGTAGGGAGCCCAAACCCGTCCAGTAGTTTCAACCCGGTCAAAAAAATCTTCTGGAAACGCGCTAAGATAGCCGTTACCGAGTTTCTCCTGGCACTTCGCCAGTTCCTGGACCAAAAAGTGGACTCGGTCCCGGAACTGGGCATCGCGAGTACTAGCGTACATGAACGAGCAGGCTGACAGATAATGGCCCACAAAGTGTCCCCGTAATTCGCAATCAGGTCGTTCCCAGCCGCCGAGCGGTCTCGCATCACTGGGAAGTCCCGCATTGACCCGAAACACGTGCAAAAGGCGGTTCAGATCGAGCGACACCAGGTATTCCGCGTCCTTACGCATTGCATGGAGAAAAGGGCTGGGCAACAGACGCACGTCTTCCAGGCGGAAGGGATAGGTCGATAAGGGGATCTTCGACTCACACTCAGATGCTCGCAGATGTTCGACAGGAGGCAAAACCCCAAAAGTACCCACAACTAACACGGCAAATAAGAAACGTGAAAGTAACTCCATGGGCCAGTTCCTCGAAGAATTCGTATGGTTTGGCATTTCCGATCCACCTCTTCCATCGTAAAACCCTGGGTGGAGCAGGGCCTATCTGCTGCCCGTTCACGTAACGATTATACACCTTTTTCCGTCAAGCCATGGAGGTGCAGCCTCAAATCGCGGGGACGGGCAGTTACGCGAGTAGCCTACGTGCTAGACCAATAAAAAAGGCCCCGCATTGAAGCGGGGCCCAAACATCAATCAGGCGGGAAGGATACTTATAAGCTTCAGTGGCCCGTGATCGCTCGGAACAACCCAGAGAACGGTCCCTTGGTTGATCCATCATCGAAGTCGAGGAACCACCAACCGTCGTGCCATTCAAGAGTCACTTTCCGCCATCCGAGCGGCACCTGCGGATAGGGATAGAACGGACCAATATAGGGCCACGCGGTTGCGGAATACTGTTTGGGGTAAGTGACCGCGGCGTAATTCGGGTAAGCCGCGTAGCTTGGCCAGGCGTAATTCGGCATGTTGGGCTGATCATACCGGGCCGGTGCCGCTGCTCCGACCTGGCCGGCGTACATTGGAAGTGGACGACCAAGTGGTGCCGCTGGAGATGCTTGAGTCGCAGGGGCGACCGGTGTCGGCTCCTGAGCTTGGGCGTAAGCGATCGGCAGAGGTCGAATCGGCCGCGGGGCGCTTTCCGTAGCTACTGTGGCGGAAGCAGGTGTGGCTTCAACCGGGGGTTCCAGCGCTGGGATTTCTGGAGCGGCAAACGCCGGACCTTCGCTGACTGCGGTAGCGGCCGTCGGACGCACAGGCTGATTGGCGAACACAGAGGGAACAGGATCTGCCTTCTGCACTTTGCCCGCCAGGGCCGGCGCCGCCATTGGGCGGTCGCTACCTTGCAAGCCGCCGATTGGCGAAGTCACCCGTTCAGGAGCCACCGCTGCTGTGACCGGTTGCAGACTGAGTTGCTCCGCCGGAGCTCCACTTTCGACCAATAGTTCATTGATCACTGTTTTGACGCCCTGAACCTGGCTGGCAAGGCGTTCCGCAATGGCCCGCTGTTCCGGATCAGCCACTGTCCCCCGTAGCCAGACAGTTCCATCCTGACAGCGCACACCAATCTTGTAGCCCTTGAGCTGCCCGCTGTTCTTAAGCGCACTGGCAATCTCCTGGGCCAGTTCCTGGTTGCCTGCGAGCACCAGTTGGGGCGCGAACACCATGAACGCCGCGGCAATCCATGTGAACGAATGACCTCGCATGCCTGTCCTCCTGTTTCGGAAATCGCCCGACGGTCGGCATCTCCCTCGGAAGGCCGAATCGATTCCCGCCTGGATCTTGTGACCGTTTTGTGTCAGGCTCTCAACAAACCGAAATCCACCACGTAAACACGAACTGTTGTAAACGCGAACTCCGGCGACAATTCACTTATCCGGCCGGTTTGGGTTCTTTTCTTCCGGCAGGAAGAGTTCGCCTAGCTATAGGATTCGGAAAAACGGTCGCGGAAACCGGAGCTTTTTTCGGGTTTTAGCAAACTCAACGGTCGCTCCGTACATACTGTAAACTTCCCATATTGCCAGAGTTGCCGCGGTTATGGATTGTGCGGTCGGCGAAATCCTATGACGTCTTCCCTGCGGGTGGCTGAAGTTGGTGGAGAAGTTCGATAAAGGTGCGCTATGTCGAAGAAGCCGATCACCCGAGCCTGTTCGGTCCGCTCTAGATGGGCTGGCTCCCCCTTTTAGTGCGGAAGGGGACGGCGAGAAAGGCCTCGGGCTACACTGAGCGGCGATGGAATTGCCGGGAGAAGTCGGTAATCCCGATGAGCAGCATCAAGGAGAAAGTCACCAGGCACAGGCACCAGATTCGGGGTGACTGCCCTGCTGAACCGAGAATGACCCCAGAAAGAAGGGCCATGGCCCCTCTGTAGGCGGGGATTGCCCATCTTCCAGTGCTGGGAAACCGGGTGCAAAGCGCCAGCGCAATCCCAATTACTGGTAAACACGTTACCAGCACGTTTGCCAACACGATGGGTGCGGTGATATTAGCTGGGCACCACATTGTTATTATTGCCGTTGTTCCGAGGCGCTGATCGGGGAACTCGAACCATTCGTGGGGGGATTCTATCACTGCTCTTCAGTTTTCGGCTAGATCAATTCTTTTGACCCCCAAAGCCTAAAACTCATCGTGGCCGAATTTGGATAGGGAAATGGCTGCGCGGCAGACACTCGGCCGGGTTGGTCCTTGCGCAGGCCGTGCATCGCGAACAATCCGACTCCTCGTTGTTTCACTACCATCCCCACGGGCAAGAAAAAGCTAGTGTTTCTCGGGAGATGTCGTGTGATGAGGCCAGAGCCACTTCAATGGCAGGAGGAGGTTTCTCCCCAACCACAATACGAGGGAACTGACGATGTTGGAATTGGTCGATCCCTGTCAGAAGGTGAAAAAGCAAGAATACAAGAACGTCTTTCCAACCCTCGAGCAAAAGCTGGCGGCATGTCAGCGGGCGGCCAGGGCGGCTGGCATACCCGTGATCATCGTGTTTGAAGGGTGGCATGCTGCCGGCAAGGGGATGGTTATCAATAGTCTGGCCCAGGTGCTGGATCCTCGCGGATTTCGTGTCCATCTGACTCTCCCGCGTAACGAAGAAGAGAAACGGCACCCATGGATGTGGCGATTCTGGAATAGGATTCCCGGGGCGGGCGAGATTGCTATTTTCGACCATTCCTGGTATCAGCGCGTGCTCGACGATTTTGCGGAGGGGCGGATTTCTAAAAAAGCAATTCCGTCAGGCGATTGCCGATATTTTGGAATTCGAAAGGCAACTCGCGGATGCGGGAACATTAATCGTCAAGTTCTGGCTCCACATTGACCCGCGGGTGCAGAAAAAACGCTTGAAAGCCCTCGCTTCCTCTCCGGCCACCCGTTGGAAAGTCTCCCCAGAACAGTGGAAACAGAACAAGAAGTACAAGAAATGGTTCAACCTGGCGAACCAGGTGCTCGAAGCCACCAGTACATTCCAGAACCCTTGGCAGATCGTGGAAGCTCATCAGGCCCGTTTTACTCGCCTGAAGGTGTTCCGCACGCTCATTTCGAAGATCGAGCAGGAGGCTCAGCGACGTTCGAAACAGCTCGCGGAGCCTCCGTCTCCCATGCCAGAACCGCGAGAAGACGAGCTTCTCCGTCCCACGATTCTCGATCGAGTGGACCTTACTCAGTCACTGGAGCGCGGGCAATATGAGAAGGAATTGAGAGGGCTCCAAAAGGCCCTTTATGAGCTTGAGCATCGCTGCCATTTGGCACAGGTGCCGGTGGTCATTGTGTTTGAAGGATGGGATGCGGCGGGAAAAGGCGGAGTGATCAAGCGACTGACGCGGGGCCTTGATCCGCGAGGTTATGAAGTGGTACCCATTGGGCCACCGACCGCCGAAGAAAAGGCTCATCACTATCTGTGGCGGTTCTGGCGACGGCTGCCGAAAACGGGCCATATCACGATTTTTGATCGCTCGTGGTACGGGCGGGTGCTGGTGGAGCGGGTGGAGGGTTTCTGTCGGGAGGAGGAATGGCAACGGGCATTTCGGGAAATCAACGAATTCGAAAAACAGCTTGTCGACTTCGGAACCGTGGTCATCAAGTTCTGGCTGCACATTGACCCCGATGAACAACTTCGCCGATTCCAGGCCCGTCAAAGCGATCCTAACAAGCAGTGGAAAATCACTGAGGAAGACTGGCGGAATCGCAGTAAGTGGCGACAGTACGAGGTGGCCGTAACTCAAATGCTGGAACGCACCAGCACCACGTATGCTCCCTGGACGGTGGTGGAAGCAAATTGCAAGCTTTTTGCCAGAATTAAGGCGCTCAGGACTGTCAAGGAGCGTCTTGAAGCTGCCGTCTCCTGAATGCCGGTTTTACTCCACGATCAAATAAGGATCGCCGCGACACACGCTGTCAGATAACACGCCAGAGTACCGGCGATCATGGAACGGAATCCCAGTTGGGCGAGTTCTGACCGCCGCCCAGGGATGAGCTTGCCAATCCCGCCAATCATCACGCCAATCGATCCGAGATTGGCAAAGCCGCAGAGAGCGTATGTCGCAATCGTGAAGGAGCGTGGTGCCAAAGTCTGTTTGAGAGTGGTGAGTTCCTGATAAGCAATAAACTCATTGAGAATGAGTCGCTTCCCCAGGAGTGTTGCCACGGTCGACACGTCTTTTGGGTCGACCCCCATGAGAAAAGCAAACGGAGCGAAGAGATAGCCGGTCAATCTCTCTAAACTGAGGGGTTCCCCACCCACGTTTCCCGGCAGGCTAAGGAGCCAGTTAGCAAAGGTGATCAGAGAGATAAACGCGATAAGCATGGCGGCCACGTTGAGGGTCAGGATGAGACCTTCGCTAGCACCGCGGCAGGCGGCATCCAGGATGTTGGTGTCCTGCCTGGGGATCTCCACGCGAACCACCCCTTTGGTCGGCGAAATCTCGGTTTCGGGGACCATGATTTTCGCGACCACAAGCGCCGCCGGTGCAGAGATCAGAGATGCCGTGACAATATGCCCGGCATCTACCCCCATGGCGACATAAGCGGCCATGACAGTTCCCGCAATGGTTGCCATTCCGCTGCTCATCATGGCCATCAACTCCGAGCGGGTCATACTTTCCAGATAGGGCCGAATCACCAGCGGAGCTTCTGTCATTCCCACATAGACATTGGCGGCGGCCGCCAGAGATTCCGTGCCAGAAACGTCCATGACCCATACCATGATTTTCGCCATGGCTTTAACGAGGAGCTGGAGAATTCCCAGGTGAAAAAGAATGGCGGTCAGGGACGACACGAAGATGATCAGCGGTAGGACCACGAAGGCTACCTGGTGGTGTTTTGCTTCCGGGCCGAACACGAAACCCGTTCCCTGATCCACGCAATACTGAAGGCGCTCGATGAGCAAGCGACTGGCAAAAAAGGCCCCTTGTCCGATGTCGGTGCGAAGAAAGATGAAGGCGATGATCCATTGCAAAAACAGGCCGCTGAGAATCAACCGCCAGTTCATCACCCGGCGATTCTCCGAGAAAAGCCATGCGACAAAAAGGATGACCACCACGCCCGCAACGGGAATAAGCCGATTCATCGTTCAAGCTCCTCCCTGGTATGCAGCATGCGTGACTTCGGTTATCGGAATGAGGCGACCACCTGGCGTTTTTTGAGGCTGATACTCGGCCCAGCGTCTCTTCGTGATTCTGCATGCCGCTGGCCTGCTTTTTGCCGGGAGTGGTAATATAAATAAGGCACAAGCCGCCCTACAAGCCGGAAGNGCGCTCTTCCGAATGCGTCCGGACGTTTGGGGGCGACATGATCAATAGCGGATAGAGGNGGCGCCCTCAGGTCTAGAGCAATTGGAGCTGAACGCCCAAGGCTGAAAACGACAAAACCTGTGCTGAGAGGGAGATCTGCGATGGTTCTGCTGGAATTCAGTATCTACCCGCTGGATAAGGGGGAAAGCTTGAGCGCGTATGTCGCGCGATGCGTGGAGATTGTNCACACCAGCGGTTTGAAATATCAGTGCCACGCGATGGGCACCATCATCGAGGGAGAGTACGACCAGGTCATGGAAGTGGTACGCAAGTGCTTCGAAGCCCTTCAAAAGGACTGTAATCGCATCGAATGCATCATGAAGCTGGATTATCGCAAGGGATATCAGGACAGAATCTCCGGAAAGGTTCGCAGCATTGAAGAAAAACTTGGGCACGTTGTACAAAAATGACTCAACCGGGTAACGAGAGAGCCCACGATGCAAGACCTCTCTCCACGTCAGAAAGCTCTTCGCGAAATCACGTCGCGACTTGGGCGTGAGAATGTCCTGGTCCACCCCGCTGACCGACTGGTTTACGAATGTGACGGCTACACTCTCGTCAAGTGCATGCCCCAGGCTGTGGTATTCCCGCGGAACACGCGCGATGTGCAGCAGGTGGTTCGTATATGTCGGCAATATGGAGTCCCGTTGGTGGCGCGAGGTGCGGGAACTGGGCTGGCCGGCGGTGCCACGCCGATAGATGAGGCGATCGTTGTCAGTCTGGCCCGGATGAACCGAATCCTTGCAATTGATCTTGTCAACCGGCGGATCCGAGTAGAAGCCGGGGTCATCAATCTCGAACTGTCGCAACGTCTCGCGGGGACGGGCTACCAGTTTGCTCCAGACCCGTCCAGTCAGGTGGCATGCACCCTGGGGGGGAATATTGCCACCAATGCGGGCGGCCCCCACACGCTGAAATACGGAGTGACGGTCAACCACGTCCTCGGGCTGGAGTGCGTAACTGGCGAGGGAGAGGTACTTGCGTTGGAGCCAAGGCCTGACCCCGGCGATCTTGATTGGATTGGGGTGCTGACCGGTAGCGAGGGTACCCTGGCGATTGTCACTAGTGCCTGGTTGAAGTTGATCCCCGCTTATCAAGAGTTCGTCACACTCCGTGGGACG
>NICF_comb_assmDRAFT_10003503_pt1 | contig 11351 bp, 14 predicted proteins | sample NewIslPassag4_SG_FD_11279 | JGI IMG/M metagenome (IMG submission 11279) | reverse complement strand
AGCACCTCCTGGGTTTGTTTGTGTCGCTACTCACATTCTACAGGAAAGGTGCTCTTTTTTCTATACCCTTTGGATTTTATTGGATAATCAACACGCCTGGTATGTTAATTTTATAAACAACATTTTGGTGAAAATACAAGCTTTCTTGACTCCGCGAGGGGACACACCATCTAGTCTTCAAGGGTACATTGGTTACGATTTAGAAAGAGGAGAATTATATCCAAACATCGTGGAGTTAGAACGGCGAGATGCATTAAGGGATCCGGACAAAGCCTGGAAATCGACTGAAGAACGAGATTTGGAAATAAAAATTCTCAAAAGTTTGAGGAGAAGAACAGAGAGTTAATCAGAGAGTTAATCTCTGTTTTTCATTTCGTTTGCTTAGTGACCTTCATCACCCTTGATGTAAATTTAAATTTTTCTTGTATTGTATTACGTAGTATATATACTACGTAATACTTGAATAAAATAAAACATTAACACGTTTAAACGGCATTTTTGGAGTATTTTATAGTTAATTAGTGATATTGTATAGTATATATACTATACAATATCTCCGATTCAATGTTTTTGTGGAGACAACCGTTTATTTTAAAGAAATTTTTATATGGTACCACGGTAGTATATATACTACCGTGGTACAGCATAAATAATTTTAAAATTATTTTTCTCATTTTTTTATTTTTCTAATTATAATTTTTGCATAAACTCTTAACTTTTTTTGGGAACAACCCTTGATAGGGTCCTATTTAATCCTTGACCGGGATTAAAATATCACTAATTAAAATCAAAAATAAACGAAAGGGGAGTCTTTTGTTTATGAAAAAATCAGGTTAATTAGAAATCGAAAATTAAGGGGGGAGTAAGTGATTTGTTTGTGACATTGTTAATTAGAAACCGGAAAGCAATTTGTTGATGACAAATTAAGCAAGAAGTGAACGAAGACAGGAAGCAGTCCGACGCTGACTCATCCGCCTGGGTACATTCTTTATGTACCAAAAGGGAGAAAAAATCACTGTATCTCGCAAGAGAACAACCGCAACAAGAATGCGCAGGGAAACCGTAAGCCGCATTTTGGGGGAGAAGTGCAACTCCTGAAAAAGCACAAACTTTTGGAGAGCGGAGGTTTGTGAGCGAACGAATGAACGAAGTGAAATGAGTGAGTGTAGCGAGTGAGCGTAAGCGAAACGAGCAAAGCAATTTTTCGCTAACGCGAAAAATTGAGTGGAAAATTGCGAAGCAATTTGGAACGTCTTTGCGAAGTGGAGCTGGAGCGAATGAGCGGAACGAATGAATGGAACGTAGTGAAGAAGTGAGTGAATCAAACCGGAGCGGGAGCGCGAAAACTCGGTTAAGTCGCAATTTTTTCTGTCCCTAAAATTGCGACTTAACCAGAGTTTTCCCGAAGGGGAAGCTCTGGTGGTGGGACCCGTTTTGCTAATTTTTCTAGAAGCGATCCGCACACAAATTTTCGGTTCGATGCCGAAAATTTGTGTCTACTGCGTAGGCAGTAAGCGGATTGCTTCTAGAAAAATGCAAAGAACGGGGGTTTTTCTAAGCTCCTGCCGGTCCGATTTTCGGCCGGCAGGAGCTTAGAAAAAAGGTTTTAATCGACTGTCTCCATTTAAGCGAAAAATTTGTTATTTTTCGTTTAAATGGAGACAGTCGCGGAGACTTGTCTCCGAGGGGTTTTTTGGTTTTGGGAGGGTATGATGAATGAGTAAAAAATTAAATTCATCTCTTAAAAAAATAGAGAAAGTCTTTGAAAAGATGTATCACAAGGGGATTTCCGTATCTGGCGATCGAATGTCGGAAAGGACAGTTAAGACATATACCGATATGATGAAATCTCTTGTTCGTGATGTTTATGAAGAATTTGGTGTGGAGAATGTTTGGGAAATTAAAGATGAGCACGTTAATCAAATTATTCAAAGAAGAATTGATTCTTACCACGATGGAAATACGAAAGAAGCCTATAATTTAAAAACATTATTAGCTGCAATGAAATCCTTCAATCTTGGTGTCGTAGAAACAAATATATTCAAAGAAAAATTTGAAATAGGCGATCCAGATGAAGTTCGCGACATACTAAAGGAACAAAACGTGATCCGGAAAAGTCGTGCCTCGACGGTCTTGCGTTCGACCCCTAAAGAATGTCTTTCAGTATTAGAAAATATTAAAAATCGAGGATATGATACGGAAACTCGAGAAATAGCGTATCACGTAGGGAAAATCGGATTGGAGACAGGTGGAAGGATTTCAGCTATCCTACGTTTGCGTGCTGGCGATATATCGGTTGATTCGGAGAAGGGGACAATAACATTTACGAGGGATAAAGGAGGGCTTACAAGGACGGTACAAGTTTCCAAAGAAACGGCGGAATATCTTCAAAAGCTAAAAACAGGTAAAAAGGAAGATCAGTTTATCTTTTCTTCGAAAAGAGCCGATGGAACATTTAAGTCAGTAAAAGAGGTTAGAAAAGAAGTATCAAAAATATTTGCCGATGCAGGAAAACATTTGACCCGGAAAGAGTTAGTTAAATTAAAAGACAAGGATGGTAACTACAAAATGGTAGAGGTAGAAAAAAAATTCTCCTCTCATTGCTTTAGAAAAGCTTTTGCTTTGGAAAGAACAAATTATTATTACAACAAATTCAGCAGCAAGTCGGCAATTGACCGATTTGTATCTCAAAAGGTTAAGGAAAATCCAAAGATTAAAGAAAAACTGGATACTGTTAGAGAACGAATCAATCGTACTCGAAAAACACCTCGTGATCTGACACGGGAAGAATATGCGATTTTCTTTACCAGTGTTGATCTCGGTCACTTTCGAAATGATGTGATTACGGCTTTTTACACCACTTTTAAAGAGGTCCAGGATTACTACTCAAAAAAAATTTAACCAATGCAAAAAGAGTACGATCTTCGAGATCCTACTCTTTTCGCATTGACCAGATCGACGCTTCACGTCGATCTTTTTTAGTTGAAATTCTTAAAAAGAAAGTATGATTATAAGCGTTAAAAACAAATTGCTTACCCATTTTTGGATTTCTAATTAACTAGCTCGAATTTGAGAAATATGGTTATATAAATTTTAAAGTGATTTGCTGGTCAAATCGCTCAAGCAGGTTTTCCCTGCTTTTTTTGTTGTTTTTAGGCTTTTTTGTTAGGAGGTAACCTTTATAGATAAAAAAGTGCGAAATTGATACCTTCTAACGATTCTGATGATGTGTTGCAAAAAAAGTGTTTCTCTTTTAATTACTTATTTTTTCGTTTATTTCATTTAATTTTTCTTTCAGAATGTTTCTATCCCACAGAACAACTTCATTAGCAAGTGCTAATTTAACAGCTGATTTCGTAAAGTAGTTGTTTGTAATAACAATTGCCTTTTCAAGTCCATAATATTTTATTCCTGCTACAACTTCTTGAATTGCTTTATTAGAAACACTATTGGAGTAGCATTTCGTTTGAATTCCAATGCGAAGTCCGTTTTTCACAGCTATAATATCTATACCTTGGTCTCCGGATTCAGGAGTTAAATTAACTGTATATCCCATTTTTTTAAACAAGTCATAGATAAATTCCTCAAATTCTTTTCCACTCATCAAATCTATATCGTCTATCGTTACATTTTCAAACCCATTTCGTCTTGTGGTTGGTTTGTTATGATTCATTAATTGTCTTTCAAACATAACAAGTTCTAAATTATCTTCATATTCTGATACTTTTTCTTTTAGTAATTCATATGCCTCCATCAATGAATGATTAGCAGCAATCCTCAACGCAGAATTATTAGAAAACAGATAATAAGTTAAGAAACCAATATTTTCTTTGTTATTCTTTTCAAGAAAATCTATTTGGTAATAAGCATTAATGCAATCATCTAAACTCATTTCCTCTAATGAAGGAAAATACCCCTTATATGAATCCTCAAATTCTTTTGCATAGTATTCAATTGCAATGTCTCTTAAACACCTGGTAAGAAGTAGGTAGCCAATATCTTCTTCACCAATATCTTCCTTTTTCAAAATTCCTTTTTTAAAGAACAAATCTAAAAGTTTTTTATAATTTGCATCTATTTTCTTTCTAGCTTCTTCAACAATATAGTAATCATACGTCTTATTTCTGCAAAATATATGTGCTAATAAATCGTCCTCTAAATAATAAACATTATCTATTCGTTTATAGAAATCTTTAAAATACAGGTCCAAAAAATTTGTTAATAAGAATTTGGTTTCAGCGTTACTTATCAAATTGGCTTTATAATTATCCAGTTGTTTTAAAAATGTTGGTTCAAATATTGATAATGAATCTATATAGTTTCCAATTTTTTCTTTTTCCTTTTCGTCTATCAAAAAGGATTTATAATCCGATACGTAATGAGAATCCATATCCACAAGAAATGGAAATTCCAACGAAAAACGATACTCAGTTACTTTATAAAACCGAATCTTTTCTAAATGATACGTGCTTATTTCCAGATCTTCATTAATTAAAAATCCTTGATTATCTATCAAAATTAAATAAAATTCTCCAATTTCTCCAAAATCTAAAAAAGTCCATCTTTTTTTAGATATTAACGATTGTTTTAATCTAATAAAATCGTTAGATATATCGAACTTACTCATTTTAGGACCTCCGCATCCATATTTTACATATATTATAACAAATTGTTAATGTGTATTTATATGATCAGGTTGAGATTTAACGGAGGTGCGATAGGTTGGACAAGACATACAAAAAAGACCGATTTATTTCGTTTTTTGTGGTCTATGTGGCCTAAAAATCAACATTGAAATCTAACAGAGCCAAAAGTAAAAGCCGGGCTTTTGCCCGGCTTTTACTGGGAAAGAAACGAGTTTTCTTTCCCCTTCACTTTCATTTGGCTGATTACTCGTTGAGTAATCCAGCACGATCATAGTATGCTTCATTTAAATCATAATATGTATTAAAACGACTGAAGGTTACCCATTAGGTAACCTTCCTTCACGTTCTTCACTTAACTGAGTCAAAGTGACTCCTCCACGATCATCTGTAGTAATTATAATACTTATAACAGGTAAAAGCAAGGGTTTTTATTAACATCTCCAGAGTCCACTATTCTTCATTGCCTCATTAATCCGATCTAAATCTTCACCTTTAACATTACCGTAGCTGCTGTTAAAATCAAATCTTTGAATACTTATTGGCATAGTGTTCAACACATTTGCCCATCTTTTCATTGGCTTAAGGCCATAGACCCTTTTAATTTCTGCATATATACCACTCTTTTTTTGTTCTTCTGTTGGTTCTTGAGTAGATAACGGAACTACAATTGCTGTCCTTCCACCAACTCTTAAAACCACTACTGGATGTCTACCACCAAATTCTTCATCAATGTTATGACCAAGCTCAGCCCAAAAAACAGAACCTCTTTTAATTGTTATTCCGGAAGGAATTTGAAAACTCTTTTCATTTTTAATTATTTCTGTTTTTTTAGCTACCCATTCCAAGTATCCCGTTGCAAGATCATAAGGTTTTCCAATTTTTTCTTTGTTTGCATCATAAAATTCATCTAATTTGATTTTTGCTTGCTCTAAAGCTTTATCCAAAGGTTTATCCAAAGCTTCGTCCGGAGCTTTATCCAAAGGTTTATCCAAAGCTTTATCCAAAGCTATTTTCCCCCCTTTTATTTAATAACTTTTTTTATTTTACCAAATTTTTTAAATACTTAAATGACATTTTTTTGATATCAAATATAATAGTGATTTTTTGATATTAAATATAATATCAAAAAAAATATCATTAAAAATATTGAAAGCGAAATTTAAATAATATTTAATAAATATTATAAATAATATTTTAAAAAATGGTTTTATAATAGTGGAAGGATATCTTAAAGATATATAGAAAGATATTATTATATAAATGTAAATAGTATTAAAAAGATATTTAAAAGATATTATTTTTTAAAAGGGGGAGTGTTACGAATGACAAAAATCATTGCAGTATCAACAAACAAAGGTGGCGTGTTGAAGACAAGCATCACAACTTCTTTAGCAGGTTTGCTTGCGAAAAAAGGAAAAAAAGTTTTAATTATCGACACAGATAATCAAGGGAACGTTTCGATTTCGTTTGGCAAAAATCCTGATGAATTTTCAGAAACAATTTATAACGTTTTAATCGAAGGAACTGACCCAAACGGAGTAATAACAAATGTTTATGAAAACATCGATATTTTACCTTCGAATGACGATATCTCTTTCTTTGAATTCGATGTGATTTCACAACCAGATAAATTTAACAATCCTTTAAATTTATTAAAGGAAGCTATAAGTAAAATTGAAAAACCGTATGACGTTATATTGATTGACACTCCACCGAATTTGGGGCTGATCGTAGGAAATGTACTCAATGCCTCTGATGAAGTAATTATTCCATTCCAGCCCGAAGTTTACAGTATGCGAAGTCTTCAAAAAATCTTATTTCAAATTGATTCTTTTAAAGAACAACATAATCCTGCATTAAAAGTCGCAGGTGTAATTGGAACATTGGTTGATAATAGAACAGTTTTACATTCTCAAGTATTACAAGAATGCCGTAAATTTTGCTTTGAAAATGGAATAAAAATGTTTGAAACTGTTATTCCTCGATCGGTTCGCGCAGCGAATGCGATTGCTTATGAAAATTTGCCTGTTACACTGGTTGAAGGTAAAACAAATAATTTAGTAAATTCTTATTACGATTTATACGAGGAGGTTTTTAATAATGAGTAAACGAAAAAGAACGCTAGCAACAGGATTTTCTCAAGTTTCTTCTGATTTTAAAAAAGATATTAAAAACGATACATTAAATGATATTAAAAATGTGATCAATAAAGATATAGTAAATGAAATTGTAAATAATACAGAAAATAATATTAAAAAAGATAATGAAAAGGAAATAGAAAATAATATCAAAAATAATACAAAAAATAATATTAATAATGATATAAAAAATGATATTAAAAAAGAAAGTGAAAATGATATTAAATATAATAGTAAATTAGACGAACTTCTTTCCGGTAAGAAAAAAGAGAAAAATAAACCGACTCTCCTCCATTTAGAACCCGAAGTTGTGAAGGTTTTGGACCGAATCTCGGGAGTCAAAAAGGGCCGAAGTGGTTTAAAATCACAAATCGTGAATGAGGTTTTAAAAGAATTCTTCCGTTCAAGAGGATTGATGAAATAAAAAGATATTAAAAAAGATATGTTTTACATATCTAAATGATATGTAAAACATATCTTAAATAAAATTATTTACTCGTTCGTAGACGTTAAAAAAAGAACAGATCAATTCTGTTCTTTTTTAATCGATATCATCATTTTTTACCTCTAACAATTGTTCTATTTTGTTTTTTTGATTAATTAATATTGTATTTATTACAACAAACATTGTATAATAAATTTAATAAAACAAATGTTGTAATAAAAAGGGGTTGGTTAAATGACCGTTTATGACATTAATAAAACATTTGATGTATTAAAAAAGTATAAAATCACCACCAACATAGAGAGTGTTCGACGATGGTTGAGAGAAGGAACAATCAAAGGAATCCCACCAAAATCTAGAAAAGAAGGCTGGAGAGTTCGAGAAGAAGATCTATTTGAATTCATAAGAGAACGTGTTCCTTCACCGGATGTCCTTTTGGAATTAGAAGGAGAAGATTTTAATACAACAAGTGTTATAAATAAAAATACAACAAATGTTGCAAAAGAAGATCCGAAAGAAGATCCACGCGCCCAAATGTGGTGGGAATGCGTTCGCAAAAACATTTTTGAGGGATATATCACCATTAAAAAAAATCGTATCAGAGAATGTATTCAACACAGGGGATATTCAAAAGACCTTGAAGAAAAGGTTTGGAAGGTGTGTGAGGCAAACAAAAGAGGTTATTCTCATCCTCGTGTTCCTTACCTCCTCGAAGCTTTTTTGTTTGATGGACAACGTATTTTGATGGATGAGAATTTTGAAGACCCAGAGGAAAAAATCCTTTTTCCTCTTATCGAGTATGTTCGTAATAAGTTTATATCTTCGTGAAAAAAGAGGCATTTGCGCCTCTTTTTTTGGTTCCGAAGGGTTTTTATATTAACCGGTTCAAAAAAACGATTTTAAAGGCAAAAATGAGCGCGAGAAAAGCATTCTTTTCTTGTTTTTCTTCTTAATTAATCAATATCATCAATTTTTTTCCCCTCTAACAATTGTTCTATTTTTTTAACGTATCTCTTGTAACCCGTTTTTTCTTTCTCTTTCAAATATTGTTTGTAAACAGTACCAGGTTCAAAAGGTTCTTCCGTTTTATCTCGATGTTCATTGATGATTTCTAAAGTTCTTCGGATCCCAACATTGAAGATCAGCAATTTAAGAAGGTTTTCACGTTCTTCTGTAGTCCAGTAGAGGTTCCCATCGATAAGTTCCATATGGGATTCAGGAGTTAATTTAGAATACAAATCATAATCAATCTTTTGAGGTTCATTTTTTAGTTTAAAATCACTCATCATCGATTTCACCTACCTTTTTTAGTTAAAGACTTGAGTAATTTCTCATACGTAATCCAAGGTGGTTTCGGTCTTTGATATTTGCTTGTTTTAGTGGGTTTCTCAGGGTGGAAAATTTCACGTATATGTTCTTTTAACTTATTTAAATCATATTCCTCTTCCTTTTCCGTTTGGATAGGTAAATTTTGCAAATTCAACTCGCTTGCGATCTTAAAAACACGTACTTTTCCTTTTTCGATTTCTTCCGGTAGAGCAATTTTTTCAATTGTTTGTTTGACTTGATCTAAATCGTCACAATAATAAACTTCATTCGAGTTGAATACATCAAAAATTACGATGTATTTCATTACTTTTCCTCCCTTGGACAATCCAATGAGCGTGATATGCGAAACAAAAGTGAAAAAAAGACATTATAATCTACTTCCGGAGGGAGAATCTCACGAATTTTCAACAGAATTTCCTTGCCGTCTTCTTCATAAACACCCTCATATAGGGAAACAAAGTCGTTAAAGAATTTAGAAGGCCCTAATGTTAGTTGGCCCAAGGTATACAATCCAGCAGCTAGGGTTTTTAGTTCTTCGTCACTTACAATTAAAAGATTATTCTGATTCATTATTTTCCTCCTTGTTCCGTTCCTTCATCCTCATTTCAAACCATTCGTTCATCGATAAATTTGGATCTTTTGAAATCCATTTATCATCTGGTAAATTTATTCTAGAATCAAGTTCTTCGTTAGTGATATGACTGATTAACCTTCGTTCTAATAACAAATCCTCAATATCTTTTTTCGTTATTAATTCGATCAAAATTTCTAGTTTTTCCCTTGCTACCTCTTGAAGTAACTCATCACCTGAGAAACCAGATATCATAAAATCCCGGAGAGACAACAATTCATCTACGAATTCCTCATACGTCCAACCAAGAGTTTCTAAAATGTCTTTCTTATTCCCAATTTTCTTTCCTCCTCACTTTCAAAATCCTCTGGAGACAATTCGGGGTGAAAATAAGAAATGAGTTCCAGTGTACGTCTCATTCTTTCGAATTGCTGCCTGTTAAATTCGTAAGATTTCAACGATTCTTCGTAGATGTTTGAATTTAAGTACTTATACACGTAAGTAAGATTACTCTTGTATTTCTCCATTAAAAACGGCCTTCCCTTCGACAAATATTCGTCGTGCAGCCGTTGGTACCGTTCCAGTTCGATCTCTGAGTAAAATAAGTTCATCTTTAATTCATCATACTCCTCCAACAGCCGTTTTAACCACGTATTTGTTTTCTCACGCTGCCACTTCATATCTCTCTACCCCTTATCCTGACATAGAACATAAGTTTGGAACATTTGTTCTTATTATAAACTAACAAATATAACCAAGTGAAGTACGTTTTAAAAAGTACATTTTTCATTTCGTTTGCTTCTTGTACTATCTTCGGTTCAATATTATTAGGTGACCTTCAACACCCTTGATGTAAATTTAAATTTTTCTGGTATTGTATTACGTAGTATATATACTACGTAATACTTATAAATAAAATAAAACATCAACACATTTAAACAGCATTTTTGGAGTATTTTATAATGGAATCGGTGATATTGTATAGTATATATACTATACAATATCCTCGATTCGATGTTTTTATGGAAATAATCGTTTATTTTAAAGGAATTGTTATGAGGTATCACGTAGTATATATACTACGTGATACTACATAAATTTTAAAATTATTTTTAAGCATTACTGTTTAGCCAAAAAATGTAGTATATATACTAATAACAATAGTCTTAATTAATTATATCTGGAGGGAAAAATGCCGCGCTTAAATCGTTTTCTAATAATTAAACATATGACACCCTTAATAGTACAGCATCTAAAAGAGTTGAATAAAAACATCTTTTCGCTATCTGAAATGAAGTTAATTCTCAGTAAAAACAGAGAGAAGTGGGCGATTCCTAAAATAACTACAGCAAATGAATTTATTGATGTGTTAAAAGACAAAGGTGTGATTGAAGAAATTGTAATAGATACTCCCCAGCGGGAAATTACTAAATACATTTTTGGGGAAGCGTCACCTTATGATATCGCACTTTCAATAAGAAAGGGATCTTATTTAAGCCATTATAGTGCTGTTTTTTCTCATCAGTTAACTGAAAATGTCCCTAAAACAATTTATACAAATGTAGAACAGTCGCCTAAGTATACAGCTAATCGTGATGAGGAGCTTCAACAGGAAGATATTGATTTAGCTTTTTCTCGTCCTATGCGACTTACAAATCAGATAGCAACCTTTAGCTTTAGAGGGAAAGAGTATAAGGTTTATCTCCTTAATGGAAAAAACCACAATAGACTGGGTGTAGAAAAAATTCAAACTTTTAATTTGTCAAAGCCAAGCTATATAACTAATATAGAAAGAACATTAATTGACATTGTAGTTCGCCCTGCATATAGTGGCGGTGTTGAAGAAGTATTACAAGCCTTTAAAGAGGCAAAGGGTAAGTACTCTGTAAATAGAATGTTATCGTATTTAAAAAAAATGGAATTTAAATACCCATACCATCAACTAATTGGATTTTATTTGGAGAAAGCCGGTTATGAAGAAAAAGTATTGAACCTCTTAAATAAATTTGAAATAAAATATAATTTCTATTTAACTTATCAAATTTCAGAGAAGGAGTTCTCCGAAAGATGGCGTGTTTATTATCCAAAAGGATTATAAAAAGGTAGTCAAGTAATTGACTACCTTTCAGACTGTTGACAAAATGGGTTTCAGACGAATGTCTGAAACCCATTTTGTTCCATAAATAGACTATGTTTTCAAAAAAAGTGGGTAGGATGGGAAG
>NICF_comb_assmDRAFT_10003502_pt1 | contig 11356 bp, 13 predicted proteins | sample NewIslPassag4_SG_FD_11279 | JGI IMG/M metagenome (IMG submission 11279) | reverse complement strand
ACAAATAGTGACCGTCCTTCAATACATTTTCATCCTGTTCGAAGACGGAAGAATATTCTTCGTTGGCATTGGATCCCATATAAAACATTAAGGTAATGAAAGTATTGTTCCTAACATTCAGCCCCGTCCGATTGGCTATTACATCTACCACTTCAACATCATATAAACGGTCGAAAGTAATTTGATCTTCCCGCTGGATCATGATGTTTTTGTAACCCTCGATATTCCCAAGGATAACCAGGTCAGCCTGGTCATGTAAGGCTTCCAAAGAATAAAAATTCGATGGATCCTCATCTTGCTCTGCAAAAGTTCTCATAAGAAGTATCGGAAAAAGAGCAACAAGAATCATTATGAAAGGAAGTGCGATCTTTTTCATAAAAATCCTCCGAACAAAGGTATAAAGTTTATATGCCAACGCCCTCTTCGAAGGTATTCATGGGTGTAGGTTGTACTTCAATTATACATAAGGAAGTTGAAAAATCCATCAATTCAAACAATTGTAAAAGGTTAATATTTAAATTTTAGGGAAATCCGGAGAAAAGGTGAATGATTTTGATTCGTAAGAAGCTTTTTTAGGATAAAAAGAATCGTTCTTTTCCTTCCAAATCCATTAGATGCCCAGTCCAGTCCTAGGTTTTTCGCATAAACAATATTGAACGCATATTTATCGAAGGAGGGAGCCTACATGAATGGAATGAGAGTATATGGAAGGAGACCGTTTTTCTTCGGAGGGCCGTTTATTGGGGGAGTTCTTGGCGGCTTGTTGGGAAGCGCACTGATTCCCAGACCGTTTTATCCGGGTCCTTTTTACCCTTACCCACCAGGTTTTTATGGCTATCCCGGTTACCCATATTTCTGGTAAGGAATTTTTAAGATAAAAGAATTGAAGATGATTCCATTACGGAGTCATCTTTTTTATAGCAATAAAATGAATTTATTTATATACTGATGAAGTAATGGTACCGATCCGAAAAAGGAGACATGGGAATGAAAAAAAGATTATTTTCTTTGTTTGCCATTTTCCTTCTCGGCATAGGATTGATAGGGTGCAACAAAAATACGCAAAACCATATTGAAGAAACGACTTCCCATCATCATTCGTCGCAAGTACATAGTCATACGGAGGATCATGAAATACCAAAGGAATCAGAAAGGGAGAACTTGCCGATTATAAGTAAGAAGACCGTCTATTTGGAAAAATTGGATGATATTCAAAAAAAACTTGATGAACTTCCAATAAAAGCGGATGCCGATCAAGGGGTCACGAATGCCATGAAAAGTTTTTACGCCATTTCCTATGAAAAATACGATGAGGTGCTTAATGAGATTTATCGTGGGCTGAAAGAAGAATTACCAGAGGAAACAATGAAGAAGTTGCAAGCGGAACAAATCCAATGGATTAAAGAAAAAGAATATGAGTCGGAAAAAGAAAAGGAACCATATCGTGGCGGAACCTTTGAATATGTTGCTTATTATATTTCCCTTTATGATTCAACAAAGAGCCGTTGCTATGAACTAGTAAATCAATATATGGAATAAGTAAAAAAACAAGGGGTGACGATTAAGACATGTTTCCCCTTGTTTTTTAATGGGCTTATTAACCTTTTTTCATATTAACATTTATTCCTTAACCTTTTCCAATGGAACAACAGCCATTGTGCAACGGGATATGCAGATCAATTTATCATTTTCATCAACAATTTTAATTTCCCATACTTGGGAAGAACGACCACGATGTAGGACTTTAGCCTTTGCCGTGACTACTCCGTCTTTTTTCGCACGGATATGATTTGCGTTGATTTCCATTCCGAAACAAGTTTCTTTTTCTTTATCCAGCAATTGATATGCTCCGACACTGGCTACCGTCTCCGCCAAGGCAACCGAAGCTCCTCCATGCAAATAGCCAAAGGGTTGTTTTGTCCTCCCATCAACTGGCATCGTTGCTTCAACATATCCATCCTCAAGCAGGACCAATTCTATTCCAAGAGCCTCCATCAATGTGTTTGCACTCACTTATCATTCCCCTTTCCCAGTTGAACTCATAAAGATTTTATTCGACTTTTTCTGAAAAAATCCTTTAAACTTTGCCAAAGGTTTCATAGGTTAAAGAGTACCAGAACGGTCTCATATTCCATTGTTCATGAAAAAAAGACTACCAATCAAAAAGACTAGTAGTCTTCTATTTTGTCACTGTCTGTAATGTTTTTTCTTCCGTCTGTCTTTTGTCTTGTTTTACGCTCCAATATAAAAAGGCAAAGGTTGTAAACAAAATTAAACTTGTGAAAAAGAAGACAGAAGAAATGCCGATATAACCGGATATAAGGCCCCCTAACATCGGACCAAAAATATTTCCAAGAAATCGAAAACTGACATTATATCCTTGAAGTTCCCCTTGAATGGCAAGGGGTGCTACATTCCGGATGTAGGCCGTCATACAAGGAATAATACCTCCGACAGCTGCCCCAAAAAGGAAGCGGAACAGGATGAAGATCCATAAGTTTTGAACGAGACCTTGAGGGATAAACGTGATCCCTGAGAATATTAGTAGGTACATGATGACCTTTTCATATCCTATCCGGTCTCCCAATTTCCCCCAACTCCGGGTGGCAAGCAGATTTCCGAAACCGGTAGCAGAAAAAGCGAGTCCTGCAAGGAAAGCCACATTTTCTGTATGGGCTAATTTATTTACGTATAAAGCAAGGAGCGGTTGTACGGAGAAAGTGGCCAGCTGCACCAAAGTTGAGGTTAACATGATTGCCAATAAAGTCCGCTTATGGAAAATAAAAGCAACTACATCTTTTCTTGTATATTCTTTTTCTACAGTCTTATTCTTTTCTTTTTTAACTTCCTTAACGCCAAAAATGACCAAAGCTGTTGCGATATATATGGCGAGGGAAGTTAACGTAAACGTATATTCGAAGCCGAAACGATCGGCCATAACCCCGCCGATTAATGGCCCGAACAAATTACCTGTTACACTACCTGTTTGCAATGTTCCTAGAACTTGCCCAACCCGTTGTTTTGGGGTTTGAGCTGCGATTAGGGAAAGGGATGTCGGTATAAAACCGGTTACCGCCCCCATAATAAAACGCAAAATAAATAGTTCAATCACTGAGTCCATAAAGCCCATTAAAAAAAGGCTGGTGGCAATACCCGAGCCGGTAATGATAAGGATGGGCTTATAACCATATTTATCGCCAATCCTTCCCCAAATAGGAGAAAAGAGAAAGGCGGTTACAAATGTAATGCCGAATACGAAACCTGACCATCGCTGAACATAGGCGTCGCTGTAATTGCCAAAAGTCTCGATGTATAGGGACAGAAAGGGCATGATCATCGTCATACTTGCCCCAACAAGGAAGTTGGCAATCCATAGGATGGACAAGTTTCTTTTTTCAGGATTAATGGTAATCACCTTCTTGATTTTTCAGTCTACTACAAATTATAACTGATTTTCTATGATAAAAAAAGTCCTTCGAATATCGAAGTTTTTGGCATAAATGTGAATGAAATATACATGGGTGATTCCATTAATGCTTTATTTTTATGAAGAAATCAATGTGTTCATGAGAAACGGTAGTAATCTCTTTCCAAGTTTTCCAGACATTTGAGGCTCTTTCTGGCAAAGTCCGAGTTCTCTTCCAAAAGTTCCGATTTCATTTTTTGAAAGGCAGCCTTTAGGGACTCGTGATAATCCGGAATTTCCCCTTCATAGGGTTTTGTCATGTTTTTCCGAACATTCGTCTGTTCCCGATAGGCGAGAGCCTTCCTCTCATGAAAAAAGGGAACATCCACCAGTTTTGGATGGTGCAAATCCCCCTGCATCGGATGTTTTTCCACCGCAAGGACCCGAACGACGTAATGTTCTTCCCTTACATCGGTAATCTCCCCTAGATATATGCCGGTCTTATTATGAAATCTTACAATAGAGCCCAAATCAAGCGGTTGAATCATAATCTTTCCTCCTTAAAGATTAACAAGTAATATGGATATAGCTGATGGGTTGAACCGAGTCGTCTTCTTCAAATCATTCAGGTGTTTTATTCCTCTCCTACTATTATCTTAAAGTTCGAAAAGGAGGGCAAACCCTTAAACCGTACATGAAAAAATGGAATATGTTTCAGCATCAGCCGCCTATTCGAATAGAAGGATCAGGGCTGTTATTAATGCCGTAGCTGAAAGGCAAAAAACAATCCCCAAAGTTGCGAAAGCCTTCGGAATCCTTTACTATAAAGAAAGTATTTTCCATCGGGTAATGGAAAGAAAGGAGATTTTTTATGGAGAAACATGAATATCCCCAACTCTCAGAAAGCGTAAAGGAAAATGAAATGGTTGCCGTCATGCAAACAAATCATGGAACCATCACCTTGAAATTGTTTCCGGATTATGCCCCAAAGGCGGTAGAAAATTTTGTAACCCATGCAAAAAACGGCTATTATGATGGTGTTATTTTCCACAGGGTCATAAATGACTTTATGATCCAAGGAGGAGATCCGACCGGAACCGGAAGAGGTGGAGAAAGTATCTATGGGGCATCCTTTGAAGATGAATTTTCCCCCTTTCTCTTCAATTTCAGAGGAGCCCTTTCCATGGCCAATGCCGGTCCAAATACGAACGGCAGTCAATTTTTCATCGTTCAGAAAAGCGACTTGGATCCCCAACTGAAGGAACAAATGGAAGAAGTCGGCTATCCCCGGGAAGCCATTGATTATTATGAAGAAGTGGGGGGAACCCCTTGGCTCGATTATCGCCATACGGTTTTCGGCCATGTCATCGATGGAATGGATGTGGTGGACCGTATTGCAGCTTTACCTACCGATCCGATGGATAAACCGTTGGAAGATGTTGTCATTGAAAGCATTACGATTAAACAAGGATAAATGGATACAAAGATTAGTTGCCCATGAGATATGGAGATGCCCGGGTATAAGGAGGAAATCCCATAATCCATTTGCTTTTTCCTTTGGAAGAATTTCTCTATTTGTTATAATTAAATAATAAAGACGGGAAAGGGATTGGGAGAAATGGATTGGGTTATTGGCATGCCGTTTTTATATTTTCCGGAGGATAAAAGTGAGTATATCCCTGCCGTAATTACGATGGCCTTTTTCATGGTTGCCTGTGTTTTGACTTTTTTGGCGATCAAGCGCTATTCGAAGAAGGAAGAAGAGAAGACCAAGGAATTGGTACTGCGTATGGAAAGGGAAAAAAAGCTTCGCCAAAACCGAAACGAATAACTTCAAGAGTAGCATTCCGATTTTCTTCGGAATGTTATTTTTTATGAAGGGATAAAGGACAGGGGAAGACCTGATTTAGGGAAAGTCCTCCCAAAGAAAAAATACACCCCGACAGCCTTCAGGCATGGGGGTGTATTTCGGTTAATAGTCGAAACGATAATGGATCGTCTCTTTATACTCTTCAAAAAGCTTTTTATTCAGTTCATCTCCGCCATCAAGATTGGCACTGTAGAAGATCGGAACAGGGCTGATTCCTTGTTCAGCCAGTCTTTTCACTACCTCAACCACTATTGTATTGACGATGGTTGCNCCAATNACNGTGGAGGAAGGTGCCACCTTTTGTGGAACTCCTTCAATGACGCAAGTAGCATCCCCGATATCCCCGTGATTATCGATGACAATATCGGATATTTCAAATAGGTTTTTCCCTAAAGGATGGCGGCTTGAAGCAGACTTGGAATAGGTCACGTTTGTAATGGCAATGATGGTAACACCCTTTAACCGGGCTGTAAATGCCAAATCGATGGCAACCGGATTTCTCCCGGAGACCGAATGGATGATGAGGACATCTCCTTCGGAAAAGGGGGTTTTTTCTGCCAATACGGTTCCATAACCGATGAGCCGTTCCATTCTTGAAGTATGGGTTACCGGTTCAGTATCCAGCATCAGTTCCCGGGCAAAGATCGGGTTGATGTTAATCAATCCTCCGGCCCGATAAAACAACTCCTGGGTTAGAATACCTGCATGACTGGCACCAAAGGCGAAAATGGACCGTTTATTGATAATGGCTTCGGAAATTTTTTCAACTGCCGTTTGAATGTTTGTTTTTTCTTCCTGTTCAACGATGTCTAAAATTTCTCGAATTCTATCAAAATATTGGAACATAATTAGAACACTCCACTAAATAGATTAGCAATCAATTTGGCAATCGGCCCGAAGAGGGAGAAGTCGTTTCCGCCGAAAATAAGCATCCAGTTTTGAATGGTATCATTATAGATCATGACGGAAATTCCCATAATGGCAACCATGAAAATGGCTGCAACGGAAGTACCGATAATGGCTCCCCTCAAACCGCCTTGTCCTTCACCTATAACTGCAGCAACACCGCATTCGAAGAAGGATGTTACGACCAATGGAATCAAGATCACCCCGAATACATTAAAGGTATTGGCAATAATGATCATAATAGTAGATGTAATCATGGCTACGATAAATCCGATAATAACCGCATTCGGGCGATAGTTGAACAAAATCGGGCAGTCGAAAGCAGGAATGGAACCGGGAATAAGTTTTTCGGAAATCCCTTGGAAGGCCGGTATAATTTGGTTAATCAACAAGCGAACACCGTACAGCATGACCAGCAAACCGGCAGCAAAGGTAATCCCTTGTTTTAATGCAACGAAAAATACATTTTCTCCTTCAGCAACCACACTCGGTGCGAAAATGGCAACTACTAGATACATAATGAAAATGACAAGCGCACCGGTAACGGAAATTTCCCTGAAGAAGGAAAGGCTTTTCGGAACTTTGACATCTTCTGTAGAATGTTCTTTATTTCCAACTTTCCTGGCAACAAGACCTGAAATAATACTTAAAATTCCTGTCGGATGTCCGATCAAAAAGGATTGGTCACCGGTGACATCCCAGACAAATTTCCGCATGATCCAAGGCATAAAGGACCAGTATAAAGCTGAAGTCACAGCACCGAAAATGATTAGAGGAATGCCTGACAGACCGCCTTCAACGCCAGCAGCAACGAAAATGAAGGGGAACCACCAAAGCATATGACCGGTCAAAAAGATGGTTTTGACTTTTGTAAACCGGGCAATCAATAAGTGAATGATTAAGCCTATGAACATAGCCAGACCTACATCACCGCCAAAGGTGGCTGTAAAGGTGGCATCGTTCAACGTATCTCCAACTGCGGTTGAGCCGGTAATGGCTTCTTGGAAAGCCGAGTTAATAGGTGAAATGGTTCCGGCAATCAAGCCGACACCGGTATCCAAGATAAACATACCAAAAGCGGCAAGTAAGGAACCTTTAATGATGTCAGCAATATTTTTCCTTTGGACAATTAGACCGATGGCTGCAATCAGACCTAATAAAACCGGGGGGTTTCGTAAAATGTTAACTGTTATAAAATCTAGCATGAGATTTTTTCCCTCCATTAATTATGATTGGCTAGAAAATGATCAATAGCTTCTCCGACTTCGTTTACATCCATATACTTATGGATTCCGTAAACCGGGCAGGATAATGTCCGGCGTAGGTCATCTGCCATCTCGGGACTTGTGAACACTGCATCTGCTTGCATTCCCTTTGCAGAAGTTAAGTCTGTGTTCTCAATGTCACAATCCAAGTTCCGTGCACGACATGCCTTGACAATCGACATTTTTAAAACCATGGAAGACCCGACACCAAACCCGCAAACTGCAAGAAATTTCATGACTCTTCCCCTCCTTTAAATAGGTTGTAAATATCATTAATGGTACCTGTAAGAAAGATTTCATACTTTTCAGGATCCATTAATAAACCGGTGATTTCTGATAAAGCCTCAAGATGGCTCGTTGAATCTACCGCTGCCAAAACTAGGAATACCTTTACCGGTTTTCCCAATAAATCAACGGGCTGATCCAAAGTTAATAGGGCCATTCCCACTTTGTTGACCCCATTTCCTGGTTCGGCATGGGGCAGGGCAAAATAATCGTTTAAAACGATATAGGGCCCATAGGCATACACATTTTTTATCATTTTTTCAACGTAGCTCTTTTCGATCGAGCCATTTTTTAAAAGCGGCTCACTGGCAATTTTGATAGCTTCTTCCCAATTGCTGATGGAAGAAACATGCTGCATATTGGTTATGGGTAAAATACTGGTAATCATAAGCAGTTCCTTTCGTAGCTAGATTGAAGGAAAAGAAATTGATATATTTCCTCTCGAGACTTTTCCAAAAAAGCCTGTTCGATTTTTTCCCGGTCTGAAAGTAAATCTGTTAACTGGGAAAAAATAGGTCCCAATTTTGCTTTATCTTTTTTGGCGATGGAAAGGAGCAGTACCACGTCAACCTTTTCCTTACCCCAAGGGATCTTCTTCTGGTTCACAAGAATCGAAAGCTTTGTTTCATTCACAAATTCGGGATTTCCGTGGGGAATTGCCGCTCCTGTATCAAAGGAAGTGGATGATAGCTTCTCTCTCATAAAAAGGGATTCACGATATTTAGCATTGACGATATTACGTTCTTCAAGATTTTTTAGCATAAAATCCAAGGCTTCGGTCATCGAATCCATTTTTTGGTCTACATAAATACAATCCATGTCCAATATATTTATAAATCCAAAATCATTACCCAAAGGTTTCATTCTTCCAAAGGTTTTCTCTGTCTCTATAGAATTAGCCAAAAACTTTGAGAGATTTTTCAATTCCCTATCCGTAGGAATAGGGGAAATGATAAATAATTTGTGGGAAACATCGATGGATGCCCCCAATGGAACGGTTGATATAATAAAATCAAAGGCTTTTAAATTATAGGATCTAACATCATTGGAAGAGGTAGTTTCATAGACATACATACCCGGGAGGAATTGTCTGAGTCTGGTTTCCAGTAATTCGGAAGTGATCATCCCGGTAGGACAGACGATTAAAATCTTTTTAATGTCCACATTCCGCTCCAAAGCCGACTGAAAATGGACGAGTATGAATCCGATTTCATCTTCGGGAATATGGATATCCAGCTCTTTTTCAAAGTCAATTAGAACAAACCATGTAATGTTGAACATCAAAGTATATTGTTGTTTGATTTCTGAAAGTAACGGATTCTTCAATAAGATCCCGTTTTTAAGGCGGTAAATCATCGGATTAAGGTGGTTGATGAGACCTTTCAGTAATTTTTCATCCTTTGAGAAATCGATATGGACGATTTTGCTGAAACGATCAATTAATTGCTTAACGCTAATTTCCAGCTTATTCTCCCACTCTGATGGGTCGGAATTGATACCGCTTGCAACTAAATGCCTATTTAAGTAGATCATTTCTTCAGCCGTAATCTGGAGATTTGTCTCCTGAAAGATTTTTCCGGCGATTTCTCCGGCAATGTAGTAAGTTTCAAGTTCAGGCAGTTTTTCGATCACAGATCCGCCAAAGGCTTCAATATGTTTTCCTTCTTTGTGCCTGTGGAGGAGAATGAATAGGACATTATACAGATTGATTGAATAATAGTCCGCGAGCCTATATCTTCCGCTTAAATGGGTTATAATCCGGAAACTTGCCCATAATAAATGGATGTCCAAAGTGTTTTCGCTTTCCAATAAAAAATGATGATATTCTTCAAGACTGGTAGGATAGCGGTTAAAGTGAAGCTGATACTTTTTTAAAAGGAATTTTTTGAATAAGGATTGCATGTTCCTTTCAGATGCTTGGATATAGGTACCTGAGTTGTCGTATTTAAGTAGCGCTCCTTCTTTTTCGCAAAATTCTTTGACCCATTTAAAATCTCCAGCAATTGAAGAACGGCTAACATGGAAGGTCTGAGCCAACCGGTTATAGGACAAGACTTCTCCATTCAATAGAGAATATAGTATATACATTTGACGTTGAACCGGATTCAGATTAAGGGAGGATGACAGATTAGCCCAATTTAATAATCTTTCCGTCTGTTCCTTTGGTCCTTCAAATCGGACACCTTTATTGGGGATTTTTTTTATTTCACATTGAAATCGCCTGAGATAAGTCTCCATATGTTTCAAATCCGAATAGATGGTCCGTTCAGAAACTTCCAATACCTTTGCATAGTGTTGAACAGGAAGGAAGTCCCTATTTTCAATCATCTTTTTTAACAAATCAGCTTGTCGTTTAGTAAACATCATGATCCTCCCCTACCGTCTTCCAATTTGAATTATATGATTTATTTCACAAACAAAGAAGAACAGGATTTGAAAAGTTAATGTTGAAAACGGCTGAACACCCATTTCGGTCACTAAATTGTCAAAAAGGTCTTTGATTTTCTAAAAAATGGTTCTTTGGTAACAACATTTTATTCATCCTTTGAACCTATTAGAATGAGGGAAGAAAAAAGAATGGGAAGATGATGTTGGAAAGAGGGGTTAAAGAAGGGACATAGGATCGTTTTCATTACTCCCGACTCTATCGGGGGGTGCAGGAAAGTGCCTCCTTGATTTGCCAGAATCACCAACGAAAAAAACCGTATCGAGGGAAAGACGATACGGTTTCTAGAGCCAATCTATCATTTAGGCTAAATTCCTGGATTAGTGAGTAAGATTCAGAAAGAACATTCATATGGAGGATCATATAGATTGGGAAAAGAGTCGTTTTCTGGGACAACAATGTTGAAGGTTGTTCATTGTAAAATCAATAGGTGGCAACAAGACCGCCATCTGCAACAAATTCTGAACCAGTGGAATAGCTGGAATCATCAGAGGCAAGGAACAGGACTAGCTTTGATATGTCAATAGGCTGACCAACACGTTTTAATGGTATTTTTTGGGACAGTAAATCTACTGTATCGGTCACATCATCTTGGGCAATCATTGGTGTTTGAATGACCCCCGGATGGATGGAATTAACCCGGATACCGAATTCCGCCAGTTCCAACGCCGCCGTTTTCGTCATTCCGCGAACCGCAAATTTTGAAGCATCATAGGCTAGCGTACCCCTTGAACCACGTAGCCCATTAATGGAGGAAATGTTGATGATAGAACCACCGCCGGCTTTTTTCATGGAAGGGACCACCGCCTTCATTCCGAGGAATACACCGACCTGATTAATGTCAATGACTTTCCGGTATTCGGCTTCGGATAGTTCTTCTAGCGGTTTGCTGATGACAATGCCGGCATTATTGACAAGAACATTAATCGGTCCGAAAGTTGCCTCTGTTTCTTCCACAACCTTTTGCCATTCCTCTTCACTACGAACATCGTGTTTCATGAATTTTGCATTCTCGCCCAATTCCTTTGCTAACGCTTCTCCTTCTTCGGTGAGGACATCGGTTAAAACAACCTTAGCCCCCTTCTTCCACAAAGCAACGGGCATGGGATGCGCCTTGACCGCGGGCAGCTCCAGTGATTAGAACTACTTTTCCATCAAATTTTCCCATAAGAACTCCT
>NICF_comb_assmDRAFT_10003501_pt1 | contig 11356 bp, 10 predicted proteins | sample NewIslPassag4_SG_FD_11279 | JGI IMG/M metagenome (IMG submission 11279) | reverse complement strand
GGGGCTGGGCGGCACGAAGGAGGAGCTGGCGGCCCTGGCCCGCTCCACCCTGCAGCGACTCGGACCCGCGTGATAAGCTCTGTAACCGGCCTCCGCGAAGCCGCGCGGGTCGAGAGCGAGACGGGGTGTAGCGCAGCCTGGTAGCGCACTTGACTGGGGGTCAAGTGGTCGTCGGTTCAAATCCGGCCACCCCGACCAAGGGAAGCCCGCCTCCGGCGGGCTTCTTCCCTTAGGCCCGGCGGTGGGCCGGCGCGACCGGGGCGCCCCGCCAGAGCACGTCGCGGCCGCTCAAGCAGCCGGCCGACCGCGCGCGCGGTCGGCCGGTCCCGGCCCCTAGCTTCCTGCGAGCGACTACTGCTGGCCCGAGAGCAGGAGGCGGGCGAGCCTCTCGCCGCCTACCAGCTCGGCGAGGTGCTTGAGCTGGTTGTCCTCGTAAGCCTGGTTGAACACGGCCACGTCGAGGGCGAGCACCTTGCGGAACGCCGCGAGCGCGAGCTGCGGGTCGGCGGCGGTCGAGCACGCGCGCTCGCCGTGCTTCATGACCACGTCGATCATCGCCAGCGGGTAGCGCACGGGCAGGCCGATGCGCACGTGGACCTGCCCGATCGCCAGGCGCTTGCGGGCGTAGCCCTCGTCGTAGGCGCCCGAGAACAGGTCGAGGAACCACTCCTTCGTCCTGCCCTTCAGGTGGTCCATGTCCACGCCGTCGAAGTACTCGCGCGTGTTGTCGCTCGCGTGCAGCCTGCCGTAGAACTCGTCGAGGAGGTCCTGGCCGACCGCCGCCGCGGCGTCCCGCAGGCTCGCCAGCGCCGAAGCCTCCTGGTCCGTCAGCCCGAGGAGCCCGACGAGCTCGGTGAGGATGGCCTCGTCCTTCACGGCCCAGCTGCTGCGGTTGATGGTGGCGGTGCTCATGCGTCCCCTCTCCCCCGGGTCAGAGGACCGCTTCCAGCCTGGCGGCGGCGTCGCGGGCCTCGAGGTTGATGAGGCCGACGTTCGCCTCGGACTGGGCGATCAGCACGAGCACGCCCTTGCCGCCGATCGCGTACAGGAAGGCCTGGCCGTTCGCGCTCTTCACCGTGGTCTCGCGCATCTCGCCCAGGTCGAGGGTCGTGGAGATGCGCTTGCCCACGCCGAGCGTCGCCGCGGCCATCGCCGCCACGCGGTTGGGGTCGCTCGCACCGTGCGAGTGCGCGATCGCCAGGCCGTCGGTGGAGGCGATGAGGACCTCGCGGAGCTCCGAGATAGCGGACCGCAGTCCCTGGATGACGTCGTTGAGTTGCGTCTGCTTGTCCACTGCTGACTTCCCTTTCTCCCTGCGGCTGCGTGCCGTCCTTGGCGGCTACGCGCCGGGTTCCCCTGCGGAGGGGGTGGGGCCTGGAGCGTCCGCGACGCTCGCCCCCTCCTGCTCCTCGATCAACGCCAGCAGGCGTAAGAGGACCGCGACGGCGCTGTCGGCCCTGGTGGCGTCGAGGCCGACGGCTTGGTGGTGTTCGACGCCGAAGTAGTCCGCCACCTCGTCGGGCCGCCACACCGGCTCGAGGTCCTGGTGCGTGACCCCGATGACGAACGGGACCGGTATGCGGCTGGTGATGAACTCGAGGATGTCGCGCGCCCTAGGGAAGTGGGCCGGGCGCTGGCCGTGCACGAGCAGCACCAGGCCCAGCGCACCCTCGCTGAGGATCTCCCACATGAAGTCGAACCTGTCCTGGCCCGGGGTGCCGAAGAGCTGCAGCGGCACACCGCCCACGTCCAGGGTGCCGAAGTCCATCGCCACCGTGGTGGAGGCCTTGCCGATCGCCTCGGTGGCGACCTCGTCGGTGTCGACGACGGCGGTCTCCGACAGCGTCCTCACGAAGGTCGTCTTGCCCGCCGCCACGGGGCCGGCCACGACGAGCTTGAGCGGCTTCAACGCTGACCCCTCCCGAGCCGCGCGAGGGACTCCCTGAGCCGCGCGAGCAGGTGCGGGCGGCGGGAGGGTGCGGTCCACGCCGCCTCCCTGGCCTCGCGCGCGTACGAGCGCACCGGCACGAGCCGTCCGGCGGCACGGAGCTTGTAGAACTGGAGCTGGACCTCCTCGACGCTCAGGTACAGGATCCCCGCCAGCTCGGCCGCGCTGCAGCCGCGCATGAGGTGGGCCTCGGCGCGCAGGTAGAAGAGCTCGAGGTCCCCGGGCAGGTGCTCCGCCACGGGCTGCCGGAGCTGGAAGACGATGTCGGGGTGCGGGAAGCGGCTGCGGTACTGGGCGAGCTCGTCGATGGCCGTGGCGGTGCTCAGCACCAGCTGCTTGACCGGGAGCCTCATCGCCGCCCCGAGCTGCGACGCCGCCGCGTTCTCGAAGGCGAAGCTCCCCTCCTGCAGGTCCACCAGCGTGCGGAACGCGTCGCGCACGAGCATGACGTCGTTCAGCGCGCGCTCGTCCACGTACAGGGCCGTGAGGAAGTCGCGGTCGAGGTGCAGCTCGTAGCGCCGCCACCGGGAGGGAACAGCGGCCTCGACGCGCAGCACGCCGGTCCTGTTCGCCAGCATGGTGAGGATCTCCGGCGCCGGCAGGTCGGACAAGCTCCCGTAGATCGCCAAGGTGCGGACCTTCCCCCACGGGGCCGACGGCGTCCGCCCCGGCCCGTCACCGGACCCGGTCGGGAGCGTGGCCCCTCGAACCCATGGTCAGCAGATGTCGTAGCTGTGTTTCCCCCAGTCCGCCGCAGCGGGCCCCCAAGGCTACGCCGCCAAGCCTCGCTCGCATAAGCAGCGTCTGTCAAGGGGTCCATGGGCTCCGTCGGGGCCATTGGGGCATGTTTCACATACGCCCGTGTAAGCCGCCCGCGGGACCGGGCCCGTGAGCGCGCTCCCCCGATGTGGGTTTCCCGTAAGACCAGACGGTCTAGCATCTGGCAGCCTGGAGAGGTGACGCGTCCCGGACGCGAACGTCGTACCCAGGGGGGTCGGGTCATGGACGGCACGGAGACAAGGCCGCGCGGCTTCGGCCTCGTGGCGAACCTGGCGATACTGCTGCTGACCCTGTTCGCCTTCGTCTCGGTCGTGAAGCTGGCGGCCGGCGCCGGCGAGCTGGTGCTGCGGCTGCGCGCGGGCGCGGGCCAGCCCCAGGCGCTCGACGCCGCCGGCGAGGTCTACCGGGCGCTGTCCCGGCTCGTCGTGCTGCAGGTCCTCACGTTCATGGCCTGCGCGCCGGTGGTCGCGGCCTGGGTCGTCCAGGCGGTGGCCGGTGCGGGCGCGATCGGCGCCGTCGGCCCGCGCGTCCCCGCTCCGGTGGCGGCGGCCTCCTTCATCGTCCCGCTCGCGAACCTCTGGGTGCCGTACCGGGCCGTCGCCGAGGCCTGGCGCGCCAGCCGCGACCCAGGGCGCTGGCGCTCCCTCCCCGTCCCGCCCCTCGTGCGCGGGTGGTGGGCCTGCTGGCTGGCGTTCCTCGCCAGCGTCCTGCTGGGCTACGCCGGCAGCGCCGCGTTGGCGTTCGTCCCCTTCCCGGAGGCCGTCACCTCCCTCGCCTTCGCCGACCTGCTGCCGCTCGCGGCCGACGCGTTCGGGGCCGCGGCGGCCGTGCTGCTGACCCTCGTCGTCGGCGACCTCTCCGACCACCAGGACGCCTGGCACGAGGCGCTCCGGGCGGGCAGCCGCGCCGCCCCGGCCGCGGCCGTCGCCCGCGCTGCGACCCCAGACCACGCCCGGCAGCGCCGCGTCCGCGCCGCCGCCTGAAGCCGGGCCCGGTAGGCCCGAGGGACACGTATCCCATCGGGCCGGGGCTAGCCTGGATGTCGAGGGAAGGAGGCGCCATATGGCCAAGAACGACGCTGGTAGGCAGGCCGACGAGGGCGGCCGGCAGCACCGCACGCGCTCCGGCTGGTTCGGCAGGCCCTTCGGCTCGCTCGTGCGGCGCCGCGAACCCGAGGTCGAGGTGATCCCGGGCTACGCCGGCGACCCGTTCGCGGTCATGCGGGGCATGGTCGAGGACCTGAACCGCATGATGGACGAGCTCTGGTCGGCGCCGTCCCTGCTGGCGACCCGCGGCGGCTGGGGCGGCTTCGCCGACACCTGGCTGCCCGAGATCGAGGTGCGCAGGACCGACGGCGCGCTGGTCGTGACCGCCGACCTGCCGGGCCTCCGGCGGGAGGACATCGACATCGAGCTCGTCGACGGCGCGCTGCGCATCGCCGGCGAGCGCACGCTGGAGCAGAAGGACGAGAGGGAGGGCGTGCTCCGCAGCGAGCGGCGCTACGGCCGCTTCGAGCGCGTCGTCCCGCTCCCCGACGGCGTCGACGAGGACAAGGTCACCGCGCGGTTCGCCGACGGCGTGCTGGAGGTGACCGTCCCGCTCACAGCGGAGGCCGCGAGGAGCCGCAAGATCGCCGTCGAGTGACAGCCGGCGTCGGCGGCCGGGGCGCGTGGGGCGTCCTACGTCGCCCCGGCCGCCCCTTTCTCGTACTCTGTGGCGTGGAGTCCCGGAAGAGAGGGTCGGCCACTCCCCCGCCGCCCGGTGGGGCGTGGGAGTGGGACGCCGCTCCGTCGCCCGGCGGGGAGCGGAGCGCGTACGCCTTCCTGCTGGAGCTCAGCGACGCCTTCCGCACGCTCGAGGACGAGCGCGAGGTCGGCAGGCTCGCCACGCGCCTGCTGTGCGAGCGCCTCGGTGCGGGGATGGCGTTCATCGGCGAGTTCGACGACGTCGACGACTCGTACTCGCTCGGCCCCGGGCACTCGGCCCAGGGACAGCCGGTCCCCTCCGGCACCGTCCAGCCCTCGAGATCCAGAGAGCTGATGGACCCCCTCGACGAGGGGCCCCACGTGGTCGACGACGTCGCCGGGCACCCGGCGCTCCCCGAGCGCGTCAAGCGCGACCTCCTGGGCGCCGGCATCGCGGCGTTCGTGACGGTCCCGCTCCACCGCGGGCCGCGCCGGCCGATATGGAGCCTGTCCGTCACCTCCCCCGTGCCCCGGGTCTGGCACGAGAGCGAGGTGATGCTCGTGGGCGAGGTCGCCGAGCGCACCTGGTCGGCGATGGAGCGGGCGCGCTCGGCGGCCGCGCTGCGCGCCTCCCGCGAGGAGCTCGCGCGCGTGAACCGGCGCCTGGAGCGCGCGAACCGCGAGCTGGCGCGCATGAACCAGGAGCTGGAACGGCAGGTGGGAGAGCGCACCGAGGCCCTGCGCCGCAGCCAGCTCCGCTTCCAGCAGGCCTTCGAGGTCAGCCCCGTGGCGGCCTGCATCACGACCGAGGCCGAGGGGCGCGTCGTCGACGTGAACCGCGCGTTCTCGCGCCTCACCGGCCACGCGCCGGCCGAGGCCGTCGGCCGCACGATCGCCGAGCTGGGGCTGTGGGCGTCGCGGGCCGACCGCGACGCGATGGACGCGGCCGTGGCGGCGGGCGGCCCCTTCGAGGAGGTCGAGGTGCGGCTGCGCTGCCGGGACGGCTCGTACCGCGACGTGCTCGCCTCCGGCGACAGGCTACGCCTCGACGAGGACTACGGCTGGCTGCGTCTGTTCCTCGACGTGTCGGAGCGCAAGCGCTCGCAGGAGGAGCTGATGCGGGCGATCAAGGAGGTCATGGCCGACACGACCTGGTTCAGCCGCCGCCTCGTCGAGCGCCTGGCGCAGGTGCAGGGCCGGCCCGAGGAAGGCTCGGGCGTCGACCTCTTGAGCGACCGCGAACGGCAGGTCCTGGCCCGCATCTCGCAGGGGATGACGAACGAGGAGATCGCCGCCGAGCTGGCGATCACGCCGCGCACGGTGCGCAACCACCTGGCGAACATCTACCAGAAGATCGACGTGCACTCGCGCGCCGAGGCCGTGGTGTGGGCGCGCGAGCGCGGCCTCACCGGGTAGGGCGCCGCGTCAGGGCCGCGGGTCGGAGCGCAGCGGCACGAACGACAGCGACAGGGCCGCCGCGAGGAACGCCGAGGCCGCCCACAGCGCCGCGTCGACGCCGCCGAAGAGGTCACCGGCCACGCCGCTGAGGCCGGGACCGAGCGCCTGGCCCGTCGCGAACGCCGCGGTCGAGAGGCCCATCGCCCGCGCCCACTCGCCCGCCGGCAGCCTCTCGCGGAAAAGCGTCGTGAGCGCGGTGATCACGCCGAGGAAGCTGATCCCGAAGAGCAGGGCGGAGACGTACGGGACCGCCGCCAGCAGCGGCGAGAGGCTGCTGACCGCGAGGACCAGCAGCACCAGCCGCAGCCCGGCGGCGCCGCCGAACCTGTCGATCACGGGCCCCCAGGCGGGGCCGGTGAGGGCCGCCCCCACCCCCAGCACGACCCAGAACGGCGCCAGCGGGGCCGCGACGCCGCTCGTAACGAACGTCATGTAGCCGATGTAGCCGGCGCCGTAGAGGGCGTAGACGACGAGGGCGGGCGCGAGCCGCCCCAGCCCGCCGCCCTCCTCGGGCCGCCGCGGAGGCGGCTCCCGCAGGCGCGGGGCGGCCACCGACGCCACGAGCGCCATCACCAGCCCGATGAGGCCGAGGAGGCCCCACGCCGACCGCCAGCCGTCGGCGAGCGGCAGCGACAGGGTCGACAGCACCAGGCCCGCCCCCATGCCGCCGAAGTAGAGGCCCATGGCGGTGGCGCGCGCCCCGCTGGCGAGGAGCAGCGCCGCGCCGCCTACGAACACGAACGCGCCCAGCACCCCCTGCGCCAGCCGCAGCGCCAGCACCACCCAGTAGGGCGGGCCGAGCCAGAGGGCGAGCATCGTGGCGACCTGGAGGAAGAGGCTGGCGTAGACGCCCCGCCGGTAGCCGACGCGGCCCAGGACGGCGTGGCTGAGGGCGGCGCCGAGCAGGTAGCCGCCCGTGTTCGCGCTGCCGACCAGCCCCGCCTGTGCGAGCGTGAGCCCCAGGTCCGCCTGCATCAGGGGCAGAACGAGGCCGTAGCCGAACCGGCCGATGCCGATCGCCGAGCCGGGCGCGAAGCCGAGGAGGACGCCGAGCAGCACCAGCCGATGTTCGCACGAGCGCGCGGCGGAAGCGAGCCCCCGCGGATGTAACATGCCCGCGAGTCGTGGACAGAGGGGCCGCCAGCCGCGCCATAGTGGCCGAGGCCTTCGGCGCCTACGTGCCCGAGGACCGCCGGTGGGAGAGGTCCGACCCGGGACCGCGCGGCCGCGGCCGGGGCGCGGTCCTCTTCGCCGACGTGTCGGGCTTCACGGCGCTCACCGCCCGCCTCGTGGCGGCGATGGGCCGTCGCCGCGGCGCCGAGGAGGTGGCGCGGCACCTCGACCGGCTCTACGACGCCCTCGTCGCCGAGGTCGCCAAGGGCGGCGGCAGCGTGATCGGCTTCAGCGGCGACGCCGTCCTCGCCTACTTCCCCGGCGACGACGGCCGCGTCGCGGCGCGCGCGGCCGCCTGCATGCAGGCGGCGATGGAGCCATTCGCCGAGGTCGAGGTCGAGGGCCTCCCCGGCGAGCGCGTGCGCCTCAGCCTCCGGGTCGCGGTCTCCGCCGGGCCCGTCAGCCGGTACGTCGTCGGCGACCCCGACGTGCAGCTCATCGACGTCGTGGCGGGAGCGACGGTGGCGCGCCTGGAGCGCCTCAGCGCCGTCGCGGAGAAGGGCGAGGTCGTCGTCGCCGCCGACGTCCTCAGGACCCTGGGGCCGCGCGTGCGCGCCGAGCGCCGCCTGACCGACGAGCGCGAGGTCGGGTTCAGGCTCGAGCTGCCCCTGCCAGCAGACGCCCGCCCGTCCGGTCCCGCGCCGGCGCGGGCGCGGCTCGACGTCGACCGCCTCGCGCCGTGGGTCCTGCCCACCGTCAGGCGGCGGCTGGAGGCCGGCCAGGGCGAGTTCCTCACCGAGCTGCGGCCGGTGGCGGCGCTGTTCATGCGCTTCGAGGGCATCGACTTCGACGGCGACCCCGCCGCCGGCGACAAGCTCGACGAGCTGGTGCGCTGGGTGCAGGGCGAGGTGGGTCGCGTGGGCGGCTCGGTCGTCCAGCTCACGACGGGCGACAAGGGCACCTACCTCTACGCCGCCTTCGGCGCCCCCGTCTCCTTCGGCGACGACGCCCACCGCTGCGCCGCCGCCGCGCTCAAGCTGCGCAAGGCGGCGGCGCGGTTCCCCTACCTCACGACGGTCAGCGTCGGCCTCGGCTACGGCACCGCGCGCACCGGCGCCTACGGCGGCGCCGGCCGGCGCACCTACGGCGCCCTCGGCCCCGAGACGAACATGGCCGCCCGCATGATGACGCTGGCGCCATCGGGGTCGGCCTACGCCAGCCCGGCGTTCGCCCGCGCCTGCGCCGACGCCTTCCAGCTCCGCCAGGTGGCGACCGTCGCCGTGAAGGGCTCGCCCGAGCCCGTGCCCGTGTGGGAGCTGGTGGCCGCCGAGGGGCGCGCGACCGTCGTCGTCCCGTCCACCGCCGGCGCGAAGCCCGTCGTGGGCCGCGACGCCGAGCTGGCCGTGCTCATCGAGGCCGTGATGAGCGCGCGCTTCGGCCGCGGCCAGGCCGTGCAGCTCACGGCCGAGGCCGGCATGGGCAAGACCCACCTCGTGGCCGCGGCCCTGCAGGCGGCCGGGGCGGGGGACCTCGAGGTCCTCTCGGGGGCCTGCCAGCCGTTCGCCGGCGAGGCGCCCTACCGCGTCTGGTCGACCGTGTTCGCGGACCTCCTCGGGCTCGCGCGCGACGCTCCCGCCGCCGAGCGCGCGGCGGCGGTCGAGGACGCCGTCGCCAGGGTCGACCCCGCGCTCGCGCCCCGCGCGCCCCTGCTCGCGCCGGTCCTCGACCTCGTGATCCCCGAGAACGACCTCGTCGCCTCCCTCGGCCCCGAGCTGCGGCCGGCATCGCGGCTCGAGCTGCTCGTGTCGCTCCTCGGCGCGCACGCGCGCCGCCTCTCCGCGCTGGGCCGCACCCTGGTCGTGGTGCTCGAGGACCTCCACGCCGCCGACGCCCTCTCGAGCGAGCTCCTCGAGGCTTGGGCGCGTCAGCTCCCCGACCTGCCCGCCGCGCTGATCACCGCGGCGCGCCCGGCGTCCGGGTCGCTCCGCTCCCGCGCGCCGGTGCTGCCCGGCGCCGCCCAGGTGTTGCTCGGCCCGCTGACGCCGGCGGAGGCCGAGGAGCTGGCGCGCTCGCGGCTGGCGGCCCGCGGCGCCTCGCACGTAGCGACGCCCTGCTGGCCCGGCTCCTGGAGCGCGCCGAGGGCAACCCGCTGTTCGTCACCGCGCTCGTCGACGAGCTGCTGGAGGCCGACGGCGCGCTCGCCGGCTTCGGCGAGGCGGCGCTGCCGCAGACCCTCCACGCGCTCGCGCTCGCCCGCCTCGACCGCCTCGGCGAGCAGGAGCAGACGAGCCTCAAGGTCGCGAGCGTGATCGGCCGCGAGTTCCCCGTGCCGTGGCTGCAGGCGTGCCGGCCCGAGCGCCGCGCCGACGACGTGGCCGGTCGACCTGCGCGCCGCCGCCCGCGCCGGCGTGGCCGTGCCGGTCAGCGAGGAACCGCCCCTGTACCGCTTCGACCACACGATCACGCACGAGGCGGCGTACGAGAGCCTGCCGCACGCCCTCAAGGTCGAGCTCCACGGGCGCGTCGCCAGGCACGTCGAGGAGGCCGTCGCCAGCCCGGCCGACCCGCACCTCGACGAGCTCGCGTTCCACTACGGGCGCTCGGCCTTCCCCGAGAAGCGCCGCGAGTACCTGTGGAAGGCCGGGCTCGCGGCGAAGGCGAACTACGCCAGCGAGTCCGCGGTCCTCTACCTCGAGAAGCTGCTGTCCGAGGTCAGCGGCGAGGAGGCCCTGCCGGCGCTGCTCGCGCTCGGCGAGGTCGAGGCGTTCGCCGGCGAGCACGCCCGCGCCGAGCGGCGCCTGCGCGAGGCCCTCGAGGTCGCCAGGGCCGCCGGCGACGCGCTGGCCGAGGCGACGGCCAGGCGCCTGCTGGGCGAGCTGAGCGAGCGTCAGGGCGACCACACCGCGGCCCGCGAGTGGCTGGAGGAGGCGGTGTCCGCCGCGCGCCGGCTCGGCGCGCGCGAGGAGCTCGTCAAGGCGCTCCTCGCGCTCGGCGGCAACGTGCTCTGGCACCTCGGCGAGTACGCCGGCGCCACGGCGCTCCTCAACGAGGCGCTGTCGGTGGCCGCGGAGCTCGGCGACGACAGGGCGCGGGCCCGGGCGCTGCACGGGCTCGCCAACGTCGCCCTCTACCGCGGGCAGCGCGAGGAGGCCGAGGAGCTGTTCACGCGCAGCCTCGAGGTCAGGCGCGAGGCGAACGACGAGCTGGGCGTGGCGAACGCCCTCAACAACCTCGCGATCATCGCCGCCGGTTCGGGCCGCAACGCCGAGGCCGAGGACCTCCTCCGCGACAGCCTGGCGATCAGGCGGCGGCTCGGGGACGTCGCCGGCACCGCCGTGGCGCTCAACAACCTCGGTTTCATGGCCGCGGAGCGGGGCGACCTCGAGCGGGCCGAGCGGCTCTACGAGGAGAGCCTCGCGTCGCGCACCAGCCTCGGCGACAGGCTCGGCATGGCGGTGAGCCTCAACAACCTGGGCGACCTCGCCAGGCGGCGCGGCGACCGCCCGGCGGCGCGCGGCCTCTACCGCCAGAGCCTCGAGCACGCCCACGCGATCGACAACCGGCGCGAGGCGGCCACGGCGCTGGCGGGCCTCGCGGCCGTCGCCGACGACCCCGAGCGCGCGCTCGAGCTGTGCGCCTGCGCCGAGGCCCTGCTGGCCTCGATCGGCGCGGCCCCCGACGAGGACGTGAGGCGGACCCTCGACGAGGTGAGGGGCGCGTCCGTGGTCGCCGCCGGCCCCGACGCCTGGGAGCGTGCGGAGACCGCGGCGGCGTCGATGTCGTTCGCCGACGTCGTCGCGCTCGCCCTGGGCCAGCCCGTGCTGGCGTAGGCGCGCGGCTCCGCTGCCGGCGCCGAGCGCCGCTTCCAGGCTCCGGGCTGCCGCTTCCAGGCGCCGGGCTGCCGCTGCGCCTCCGCGCTCCGGGCGCCGCCCCGCGGCGTGACACGCGCGCCGCGCTTCCGCTGTGAGCGTTGCGGCGAGGAGCGTGCCTCGCTTCACTATCATCGCCCCGGACTCGAAGGCGTGGGCGCAGACGAGGTAGGCGTCCACTGGGTGGCCGCCCGGCCGGCTGCCTTCGGGGGAGGTCTGGGATGCCTGAGCACCGGAGCGGAACGCGCGCCGCGGCGCGCGGGTTCGTCGTGGCGGCGGCGCTCCTGCTGGCCGTCACGGGTTGTCAGACGACTACGTTGGACCCCTCGGCCGAGGCGCTGAGGGACGCGCTCGAGGAGGGAGTGGAGCTGGCCAACTCCAGCTTCAAGCCCGACGACTCGCTGCGCGTCCGCTACCTGCCGCCCGTCGGCAGCGGTCAGCCCAAGGGCGACTTCATGGAGCACCAGGAGGTCGAGGTCCTGGTCTTCGAGCTCGCCTGCGCC
>NICF_comb_assmDRAFT_10003495_pt1 | contig 11373 bp, 11 predicted proteins | sample NewIslPassag4_SG_FD_11279 | JGI IMG/M metagenome (IMG submission 11279) | reverse complement strand
GCTGTGATATGCGGAATATGCGGAAAATAGCGCAATGGCTCGGTCGGCAACGATTGAATGCGCAACTCAAAAAAGCGTTTCATAGCGCGGAGCTATATATATCGTACAAAAGTGGCGACAGGGTGATTCCGATTTACCCACGAATTCACTCGGCAGTCGAAACGGACGACAAAATCGAGTTTGTATTTACGCTTCTTAACGGCATGGACCCGAAAGAGGTTAGCAAAAAAGAATATGTATTTATGCAACATTTCGGCGCAAACATCGAACTCGACGGCGATCACAAAACGTTTACCCTCACCGTTTACCGTAGGACGTTCCCGCGCGAGCTTCCGTATAACTATTCGAAAATCCTACCGGTAATCGAAGGTCTAACGCTTCCAATCATTTGCGGAATGGACCGGCACGGTCAATACGTTGCATATGACGCAATCAACGAGCCGCATTTGTTGATTGCCGGCGAGAGTGGTTCCGGTAAGTCGACGCAATTACGGTCGATTCTCACTACGCTAATTCAGTATTACGACGAAGACCGGCTTCACATTTACTGTGCCGATTTGAAAATGTCGGAGTTTCATATTTTCAAGCGTTGCCGGCAAGTGAAATCGGTTTGCACAACGCCGGAACAGCTCGAACGAATGTTAACACTTATTCAGTCCGAAATGAAACGCCGCAGCAAGCTACTGAACGAAAAGGAAGTCGCTCATATTAACGACTTGCCGGAGTCGCAACGCCCACCGTATATTCTCGTATGTATCGACGAATTGGTCATCGTCAAAGACAATAAGGACGTTATGGACGCGCTAGTTCAGCTGGTCGCGATTGGTCGGGCGCTCGGCATCATCGCTATATTGTCGATGCAACGGCCGTCGCACGACATTCTCGATACGAAAATCCGCACGAACTTGACTGTGCGCATGGGCTTTCGTACCGATAGCTTAACCAATGCTCGTATTATCGGAACGCCAGGAAGCGAAAAGATTAGTATCGAACAGCGTGGCCGGTTCCTGCTCAAACGCGAGGATTTAATCGAGCTACAAGCGCCGTTTTTGCCGTTAGAAAAGGCGAAAAAGATTCTCGAATGTTATAAGTCTACCGACTGGAAAGACGTGTTATCGGGCGATTTTGCGGCGCCTAACCCAACGGAAGTAATTACGTTAGGGGTGTTGGACGATGAGGCTTAGCGAGCGCGACAAGGCGATTATTCGCGATATTAACCGGTTTCGCGTGATGGACCGCGACTCGATTGCGGAACTACACTTCGCTGACAAAAAGCGCCCGATTAACAGCGCTAATAACGTACTAAAGCGCCTGGTCGCCGAGGGGCATATTCGGCGGTCAACCGCATGGGGCACGCCGTATTTGTATTTAAGCGCCGAGTCGGGCGTGAAGGCGAATTCGGCAAAGATTCCGCATTACCTCGAAATCCTGCGCACGTATAAGGAAATTTGTGCGTTTGGCAAGCCGGAAGTATTCGTCGTCGAGCCGAAGTATTCGAAAGGCCTCGCCGAGCCCGATGCGTTCTTCATATGGCGGCGGACGCCGTTCTTTCTCGAATGTCAGCGCACGTTTTATTCGCAAAAGCAAATTGACGCGAAATTTAAGCGATACAAAGCGCTTTATGACAGCGGACTGGTATTCGGCGAGCCGTGGCAGCCGGCCGACCGCAAGGTGTTTCCGTATATACTCGTTTTGTCGGAGTCGCGGTGGTCGGTGAATGGCGATTATCCGTTTAAAGTCGTGCAGGCGCAGTCGTTTCGACAGTTTGTCGAGTCGTTGCGACCAGCGCAGCCAAAACCGAAGTCGAGTGGGTTATTCGTGGATTTGCGGAAATGAAGGCGGATGGATTCCGTCTTTATTTTTTAAAAATTTTTCAAAAAGGTGTTTACATTTCACGATAACGTGATATAATATAATCAGAAAGAACGATAACGTGAAAGGAGAGGATTTCAAATGAAAATCGAAGACAAAGGGCACATGGTGATTGTTTGGGGAAACTTTTTGGATTGGTACGACGAAGAAACAGATTCTTTGCTGGATACTGCGCCTATCCGATTTGAAAACGGCCAGTTGATCGAAATCACAGATGAATATGTCGCCATCGAAAAAGAAGATGGGTTCGTTCTCCAGATCGTCGATGGTCTGGGGAACGTTGAAAAAATACTTTCCGATGAGTTGATGAGCACGAAGGAGGCGGCGGAGATTTGGGGGCTAGACGAATCAACCATTCGAAAACGCATTGATGATTTTCCGTCTGGAACGGTGCGGAAGTTTGGGAAACAGTGGGTTGTTTCGCGAAAGGGAATGGAAAAAATTTTTGGAAAGGCAATGACATTAAGACAGTTTATCGAAGAAATGAAAAAAGGATATGGTTTCTATATGCCGACATACGTAAAGCTCATTGGAAATGAACTTGACAGAAGATTTAACGACGACGAAAAAGAAAAAGAGGTCACTGTCAAATATACGAGCGATCATGTTGGAGAAGGACCAAACTTTATGTACCGCTTCATTTGGGAAGTTTCCGGTATCCAATCGCCATTTGAAGACGGCGAAAAAATCATTGGAGTTAACAATGTCAGGGTAAGAAACACGGAAAACGGATTCATGATTCGCTATACACAATAAAAGGAGGTCGTTATCAATGAAACACGCTAAACGTATCGCTTTTTATACGAGAAAAGTGGCGCAGTTCCGCAGTTTGCCGGAACACCGCAAAGAACTCCGCCAACGCCGTCTACTTGCGTACAAACGCGAAATGCACAAACGCTTTGAAGCGGAACCAATCGAGTGGTAAACGAAAAATAAGCGCCCCGAGCGAAAGCTCGAGGCGTTTTGTTTTGCGCTATAATCCGAGTATTTGTTTTTTCTTCGCTTGAAATTCTTCCTCCGTAATCGCGCCGGTCTCTTTCAACGCCAACCATTTCGCTAGCTCGTCAGCGTCAGAGGTCGCGGCGACTTGCGGTTTGCTCGATTGCGCTTGCTCGATATATCGCTCGACAAGCGCTTTGCATTCGAGGAACTTTTTGAGGTCTTTTTTGCGGAACATGACGGTATTTTCATTCTTCGCGGCGTCGATTCGGCTCCAGCCGCCGGCTTCTTTGCCGCCCGAGAAAATGAACTGAATATAACCCGCCATAACCATACCCGGCTCTTTCATTTCGATGCCTGTGATCGATTTGATTCGGATTTCCTTCACTTTACCGCCATGGTACGTACCTTTTTTGTGCCGAATCACGACTTTTTCCGGCGTAACCTCAACGATCGCAACGCCCGACTCGAATACGTGCTTTTCCATTCCGACCCGACCTTTCGAAAATTATTCCGTATATTTACAATTTTACGCTATATATGTATGCGAAGGCAAGCGCGAATATATAGGCGCCTGCCTTTTTAACGGTTACTTGTCACGCTTTACGAACGCGTCAAACCCGAGCGCCTTGAGTTTTTTCACTAGCGCTTCGGCATTAGCTCGGTTGCTGAACGCGCCGACCTGGACGCGGTACAAAGTACCTGCCGGCGCGGACGTGGAAGGAGCTGGCGCCGCCTTTTTCTTCAGGCCGAACGCCTTCGCGATGCCCAGGACGTGGCCGCGCGCCACTGCTTCGATGAACTTGGCGTCTTTCAACTTCACGGCGTCAGTTTTGTTGTCGATGAACAGGTTTTCCGTGAGAATCGCCGGCATCTTGGTTTCGCGCAATACAGCGTAGTTTGCGCGTTTTTTGCCGCGGTCGCGGACATTTCCAATCGCCTTCATGATTTCTGCATGAATCACATTTTGACATGCGATTGTCGCTTGACTGACGTTGCCGTTGTAAATGTATGACTCGAAGCCTGTGCCGCCACCGGCGTTGATATGGACGGAAATGAAGTAATCGGCTTTCAACTTGTTGGCAATCGCCGCGCGTTCGGATAACTCAAGGAATCGGTCATCAGTGCGGGTATAGTGTACTTCCACCCCTTCATATTCGGAAAGCAAACGGCCAATGTGCTTCACAATCGAGAGTGTAAGGTCTTTTTCTTTCAACCCATTTGCCACTGCACCTGGATCGTGGCCACCGTGGCCGGCATCAAGAACAATACGTACCATTATTTATCCTCCCCTTTCTCGCTTAATTGTTCCAATGCTTTTATGATAAATTCCGGCGGTTTTACGCCGAGTTTTCCGATGTTCTCAACAATGCTGATCCCTTCGGTTCCGATAAGAAACCATAACATCGTATCACGTAAGAAGCCGCCTTCATTCCCAGTCACGATGTCCAATTGATTGGCGATAATAACAAAAGTAAACATTCCAACCTTTTTGGCAATCCCTCTAAACGCACGGTAGGAATTGATTTGTTTTTCTTTGAACCCAACCATTAAGCCTGTAATATAATCACACGCCATGAAAATAGCAAAAGCGGCCACGAGATTGTCGAGACCGCCTAACAGATATGCTAATGTGATGGATGCACCGCCTGTAATAGCTGCCCAAAGGGTATCAGTTGATTGTTTCATTTTTATGCTCCTTTCTGAACAAAATAAAAAGAAGCCTTATTCGGCTTCTCGTAATTGTTTGGCTTCTTGAATTTTCTCGGCTTCCGTGATATGTTCCTCGCCGCCATGTTCAACGATTTTAATTTTCATTGCTATCATCCTTCTTTTCTTGTTTTAATTCCTCTAACTCTTGTTTAACTTTTTCTAATTCTTGCTGATACTGCGCTACTAGCGCCGCGACTTGTTTCAGTCGGTCAACCTCATCCGCCAATTCTTGAATCGCCTTCCAGCTCCATGCATTCATCAAATATTGTTCAACGCCATCGCCATCGATAACACCCTGCGGCGTATTGTATCCGTCCCCGATCACTAAGCCTTGTCGCCAGCGATCTTTACCTTGCTCCACTTCAGACTTGAGCTTGTATTCATAGATAGTTGTGTTGCGAATTTTCTCAAGCGCCGATTCTTCCCATACGTGGATGTCTTGTTTGTATTCAGCAAGTGAACCGGTTGGGAAAGACGCTGCACGGACTGGCACATAGGTTGACGATTTATACATCGTGGCGCGAATCTCTGTGTCGTGTTGTATATGAGTAGCTGAACTGTCGTATGCAATGCGTCCCACACCCATGAAGTCGGCCTCGGCAACCCGTAACAGCTTCCAGCCGTGTAGGTCTAGGTCTCGCCATACATCCACGCTGTTGTCATCTACCGTCAAACGGTCATTTGCAACGCCGCCAGATGTCAAATAGGCGAGCCGAATGCCGGTATAGCTTGCGATCGCTAGGTTGTTGTTCGCGTCGTGCCACAATGCGCTATGGTTATGTGTGTTATTTAAACCGAAGCGCAAAGCGTTCGTTCCTAACCACATGTCAGCATTAGCGCGGAGAGGAAGGTTTGCAACGATTCCCTGTGGCACTCCATCCATCGCCGTACCCGGATTAAGAACAAGCATAGGTGTGTAGCCCACTGTGGGGTTGAGGTAGTGACCGAACGAGATATACCGGTCGTGCTCCATGTTCATCGAGATACCTTTTGTCACGCCGTCTGACCACACGGTGGCGGCAAACATCCCGATTTTTTGGCCGTTTGTTTGGTCAAAAAATGTCAAGTTTCCTTCGACGAGGGACGCACCCATGATGTTATTTTTATAAACATATATGCCGTTGTTATCCATGCGGATTTTGTTGTTTCCGACCACAACGTTGTTCGTATTAAGCGCACCGCTTGTAATGATATCCGCCACAATCCCTCGCCCGGTCATTGCTGTTTTAAATGTCTGTCCGCCGTCGTCAGAGATGCCGATTCCGGCGGAGTTGAACAAGACGATGTTATTCGCATCGTTTTTGTCTATCGCGATGATTCCATTATCAAACTTTAATTCCGTTTGGGCGCTTTGCAAAGCTTCCGTTGCTTGTTTGACCGCTTCGTCCAGTGCGGTGTAGCGAATTCTTCCGGTTTGCTCGTTGTAAATTTTTTCGATTTGTGACTTTGTGTATCTTATGGATACATCAGCAAAACTCTCTTTGAAATTCGCAAGTGTCACTTCCGGTGATTTGTTCGATTCCGGGTAATCGGTAATCTCCATGATACGGGTTGTGATGTCAATTCCTAGCGGCTCATAGATGAGATAAACGGTATCGCCGAGTCGCGGACGTGGCAAAGGATAACCCGCTTTTGCTAAGTCTACAAAGTCGATTGTAATCGAGATCTCCGGCGTGTCTTGAATTTGTGTTTTGATGTATTCCAATAACGAATTGGAATTCGTGAAACGTTCATCATATACCGGTTTAGCGTGCCGAATCCCGAAAACGGAAGCCATCGGGCTTGTGTATTCAGCTGTTGCCGTATAGGTTCCGTCGTCGTTCCGTTTGCCGTATCCCTTGATGTATGTGGACAGGTTGTCTGTTTTTACGATCTTTTCAAGCGTTTTGATGTTGTGGCGATAACGGAACTGAAAGTCAGTGTTGGCGCCAATCTGATTGTAAATACGGACTTCGTTTCCGACTATATCAAACTCGGCTCCATACGATTCCAAGATTTTTTGGAACAAAGCGGCGGCATTGTCGTCACCAAAATTCTCAAATTGTACCGTGCTGAATGACCCGACGACAACGAACGTCCATCCTGTTCCGTTCAGCGCAAACGACAAGGCTTCACTAATGGTTTTTGTGCCGTTAATTGTTCCGTATTGATACACGTCAATAATGTCAAAGAAAACATGATCGGCTCGCACTTGTTTAACAGGTGTATTTCCGATTGCCCTTTCTTCAAGTTGTTTAATGCGGTATTTATGACTGTCATATTCAATAATGGATTCTTCTTGTACCAAGTCAAAGGCATGGGCGTTCCGTTCGGTTTTCAGCAAAAGAAAAGAGAGCGAACGCTCTCCATTCACTCTCTGTTTGCGGCTAAGCTCTTTGTAATCGGTTAGAAATTCGCTTTGCCCTTGTAAATCCGTAACGACGAGCATGGGTTCACCCCTTTCATGGGAATAGAAAAAGGATAGAGGATATAAAATAACCCCTATCCTTTGGATAAAAGCGTCATTTTATTCGTTTATATTCAAGAGATTTATCATAATCTTATTGCGTATTTAACGTCCTCATCTACATTATTCTAAACTTTGTATTATTTCTACAATCGCAGGAACATATAGAGTAGTTCCTTCTACATTCGGGTGTATACCATCCCTTGTGTAAGTATCTAAATTGTCAGGATTTATACCTCCTACGTTATATAAATCCAAAACAGGGACATTATACAAATTTCCAACATCAATTATCGCTTGTCTATACTCTTGCATAGATACCCCTTCTTCATTTTCCCCGTTCCTATTACTTTGTAAAGGAGTAAATAATATTAGTTTAGGGTGGTTTGGTCTGTTCAATATTTCTTCACATATGGCTTTTAATGCTCCGTAGAACGTACTAGGATCCGTGTCATTAATTGTTCCTACAGGTGTTTTGTATAACCAATCGTTAACCCCTCCAAAAATAGTCCATAAATCTGCGTCGGGGTAGTCTAAAACTCTTTCATAAATACTCATATTTTTTAAGTAACTATTATTTACTGCGATTGTACTACTCGCTAAACCGAAATTATTGGTTTTTAACCCTAAATAAGCGCTTACTAATTTAGTATACATACCGTTTTCTGTGATACTGTCCCCAACAGCGTTCCAAGTTTTTCCTTCCCAATTCGAATGAATTTTATCTACTTGCGATGCCATGATTTCAATTTTAATCAAACTCATAATTTGTTGTGACTTATTGATTATTCTATCAACATTAAATATAGCAAAAATTAACAGTAAAGATATTATGATTACCAACGTTTTATTATACTTTTTCATAACATCGCCTCCATTTCTATAATTTAATCATAATATCTTTACCAAATATTTCAATAATTAATTACTTAATCTGCACCCAGTTCTGCCATACGCCTGTTATTTTAAGACGGAACCATGCATATGTTGTATCGTTGTAAGGATAAAATTCCTGCATTGCTATGGAATGATCGCTGGTTTTTTCATAGTGTTTAAGAAGTCCGTTTTTAGTTACTCCTGGCGGCTTATTCGTACAGGTTCCAAATGTATAGTAAATACCAGGAGTTGTTATTGTATTAAGGTCTACATTATTAAGGTCTTTGATGGTTAGTTGAGCGTTGTTATTGTTGGCTAATTCAAGGTTTGCTATTCTTTCTACCGTGTCATTTCTAAAACGGATACCGCTTACGGATACATAACCTGTTAAACATTTAATATTAATCGTGTGCCAACCTTTACTAGAAATTTTAATACCTTTACTAACATAGTCGGCGTTACTGTCTTTAGTTATAGGGTCTTGACCTTTAGTAATATTAAAGGTTTTTCTTGTGCTGGTTGTATCTATTGTAAAAGTGGAAGCCCCTTGGTATCCATAATTTGCACCGTTTTTCTGTTCTTCATCAAGGGTTCCTAAAGGTTGACGTATTCCATAGTCAAGTTTAATTTCAGCTATAGAATTGGCAAATACAAAAATGTTTGGATACACAATTAAATCCTCTGTATCGACGTAAAATGCATAAGTAATTTCCTCGTTTGCAAACAACTCTAATGCTCGTTTACCAGCTATATTATCCCCAACACCCCATGCATATGGAGTGTAATAGCGTATTCTTTCTGGCGGAGCGTTTGTGGTAAAAGGGTCTTCCCCCTTACGTGTAGCAAAAGCAGTATTTGCTGTTGCTTTTTGAGGACGCAATAGACTGTCGCCAATAAAAATACCAGCCACTCGTTTGCCCCAAATTTCTAATCCTTCATCCGTTAAGTGTACAGGATCGCCGAAAGGAGAAGTAGCTGTACCAAGGCTATTTCCATTAGCGTTAGCGAAAATTTCGTCCTCATATGACGAGAGTATTTCCCTACTGTCAATAAATGGAGCTGAATATTTTTCAGCAATCCATTTACATAGGTTACCAAAGACATAGCTGTCAGCTCTGAATATTGTTGGATACGGGTCTGTTACCATAGTTTTGGTTTTAGTTTCCCAACGCTTATCGTTTCGTGTTGGAATAGGCGATACCAGTATAACAGCTTTACCCCATTCTAACTCTCTTATTATGAGTTTTTCTAACCAATAAATATAATCACGTACCTTTGTTGCTTCCGGGTATCCATACTGTGTACTACTATCGTTCGTTCCGTAACAAATAATAGATATATCTCCATTGTGTGTAGTCGTCCAGCGTTCGTATCCTGCTTTCGCGCTATCGCCTGCGTAAGCACGGTCGATTCGGCTTATCTTACCTCCGTATACCCCATTTAATGCTTCCAGCATTTTTACTTGGTATCTTGAATTACTTCGCATACTGTTACTATCGCCGTAAAAGGTGATTGTAACATTTTCACCGTAGCGAAGTTTACGGCTTACTTCTCCTAAATATTGACGATTTTTTCGTGCGTAGTATGGACTTAACATATCCGTAATTTGCGTTAAAATTCCAATTTTATTTGATTGATCGTCTAACCGATCTTTTAACACCGTATACGTCACGTCATTGACCGAATCATATCGTGCATCTACAATTTCCGTATTTGAACTTCCTGCGTCTGCTACGATGTTGTCAACACGCGAATCTAAGTTCGTAATGTCGCGTTCAATATCAGCAAAATTAGCGTTTATATCGTTGCGGAATTGTCGGCCAAGGTTCGTTCCTAATGTGCGATATTTAGGCATACAATCGCCTCCTTACACATAGTAAAAGCGGAAATCAAACGAGATGGAAAATTGGCCGCTTTGCCCATTAATCACAAAGCTGTTCCAACCGGGCGCTAATGTAATCAATTTCCGGTTGGTTTGCCCGAAGATACTCAAGCCGTTTTTTAATGACCGCACACCGTCAAGCGTAATCGTATCGCCCGCTTGTGTGGTTCCTGTATATTGCCATGTATCGCCGGTTGTCGTGTTCGTAATCGTTAGATTCGTTGACGCGCCGGTGAATGTGATTGTTAATGGCAATACACGCGGGTCAATCGTGACGTCCCCCGCGTTATAAATTTTGAAACTTGGTGTACTATGCGTATAAATCATGTCGTCTTCCCCTGCTAGCCCTTGCCCGATCTGCCACAATTCTGAATCGAACGTCAGCGGGTCAAGGGTCGTTCCGATGGATTCAGCGAACGGCGATAACGCAGTAAACTCGACGTCAAATCGCCCTTTGTTCGCCATTAATTGCTCAACGCTAAACCCGTCCGCCTTTACGCGCCACCGCTTACCAGGCTCACGATCGTCGATCACGTAAAACGACTCACGACTCGCAAACATGCGGAAAATTTCGTTGCGCAACAACGGAAAGTCGGGACCGTCGAAGGACCGGAAATAAAAAGACGCCCGAATTTTTCGAGCGTCATAAGTCGTGTCGAGTTCGACTAGTCCGTCGCGTCCTTCGATTTCTTCGGTAACTGTGCGCGGGGTTGGCGCGTCGACGACGAATTCAAGCGTTTTAATTCCGTAATCGGCGAGTGAATAGGTTGCGCCGTTCAGTCGCGTAATAATAACGTTCATACTCTCACCCCGCTAAATCGTAATCGGCTGCTCAATCGGTTACCTAACTCGCGTTCAAGAATGTCGATGATTTGATATGCGTCAGCTGGCGAGCCACTGCCGTTGTAGTTGAGCGTAATATTGATCGGTTGTTGAATCGTTGTTGAGCCACCCGCTTGGTAATCGGAAGGCTCAACGTTTGGTACAGCCGCGTATGCAAGTCGGTCGGCTGTAACGTTGATGTCACGCAAGGTTTTGTTGAGTCCGATCGCGAATCCCTCGCCGGTAAACTGACCGAGTTCCATCATTACGCGTGACGGCGAGTGAATGCCGAGCAATTTTTTCGCCCATGCCGGAATTTTTGACGCTAGTTCTTCGACTTTTTTCTTTAACGAGCCAAACATCGACCCTATCCCGCTAATTAATCCTCGTATAATGTTTTTACCGACCTCGAATAAATCGATGGATTCGATGGTGCTTTTGATTTTGTCGGCGATTTTTTCTTTCACCGATGAAACTAACGTTCCGACCATCGATATTATTCCTTTAATCAATGCGTTCAAAATACGTACGCCTGCATCGATGATCCTCGGCAGGTTAGCGATAATCTCTCTCGCAATCGTTAAAATTAACTTGAGCGCCGCGTTTATTAATAGCGGGAGAACTTGATTAATCCCGCGAATTAAAGCGTTGAGAATTTTTATGCCGGCGTCGATGATTTTCGGTAGATTTCGACTAACCGTTTCCGCAATCTTCGTAATAAGCATGACTGCAGCGTTAATGAGTTGCGGAAGCATTCGAATGATTCCGTCGACAACCGCAAGTAATATTTTTATGCCAGCGTCAATGATTAACGGCAAGTTCT
>NICF_comb_assmDRAFT_10003494_pt1 | contig 11376 bp, 12 predicted proteins | sample NewIslPassag4_SG_FD_11279 | JGI IMG/M metagenome (IMG submission 11279) | reverse complement strand
GGGCGGAGCCTTCCCGCTGTTGCGGCTGCCGTACCGGCTGTTCTTCGGCGGAAGGTTCGGCAGCGGCCGGCAGGGTTTCCCCTGGATCCATATCGACGACATGGTCGGACTGATCCTGTTTTGCCTGGATCATCCCGAAATTTCCGGCCCGGTCAATGCCGTCGCTCCCGATCCGGTGACGCTGGACGAATTCGGCCGCATGCTCGGCAAGGTGATGGACCGGCCGCACTGGTTCCACGTGCCGGCCCGGTTGGCACGCCTGGCGCTCGGCGAACGGGCGGTTCTGCTCCTGACCGGGCAAAAGGCGATGCCCCGCAAGGCGATGGAATACGGCTATCAGTTCAAATTCCCGATTTTGCGCATGGCGCTGCGCGACCTGGCCCGCTAGGCCGGGGAGCCGGCGCCTTTCGTTTGCGCGTCCCGGGGCCGCCGTCGTCCGCATACGCGAGATCTTTGCATGGACGGCTCATTACGTCGTTTGATGCCGCCTCATTTCCTCATGCCGCCCCTCATTTCTTGCACCGCTCCGTCCGGACGCGGCCGCTTCCGTTTTGAACCGGTAGACGGACGCAGCGATCTGCAACGTGTCGCCGTCCCGGAGCAGATACGGCGCATACGGCGTCATCGGGCGGCCATTCAGCAGCGTGCCGTTGCGGGAACCGAGATCCCTGGCGATCCATCCGTCCGGCGTGACCGTCATCTCCACGTGCAGACGCGACACCCCGGCGGAGCGATCCACATGATGCGCGGCTTCCGCCGATCGCCCGATGACAAACGGCGATTGACGCAGCGCGATGGTTTCCGCCTGCTCTCCCGCGCCGCCCGACCACTCCAGCACCGCCACGCGGGGAGCGCGTTCCGCATGGGCGGCATAGTCCTTCACAGACGTCTCGGACGTCTCCATGAATGCGGCTGCGTACGCATCCGTTTGACCTTCAGCCCCCAGCAAGGCGGTCTGCTCCTCGCCCTCGTCCCCCAAACAGGTCGTGTGCAGAACATCCGTATAGGCCGCGGGCGCGACATCCGGCGAATCACCCGTCGCCATATCTTCCCCGTGCCGGAATTCCGGCGGGTGCCGGGACGGGCTGGCGGAATGGAGGTCCTCCTGAAGCGAAAATCCGGGAGCGGTTCCTAGGCCGGATCGGTGCCGCCGGCCTCCAACCGGATTGGCGAATCTGCCCGTCCAGACACAGATCAGCGCCGCCGCCAGCAGTAGCGTGATGCCGCCGGCCAGCATCAGTCCCGGCGCCCCTGGACGCACATCGGGCAAAAATCGCCAGGCCAGGGCGCACATAAGAACGGCGCCGCAGGCGGCGATCACCCGCCGTTTGCGCGTCGTTTCCGCGGCGTCGGGTTCCGCTTCCGACAGCAGGCCGGTCAACAGCGTCTCCTCTTCCCGCTCCGGTTCCGCGGGCTGCATGGTCCGCCCCCCATCGGCCGGCGGAAATCCATGGACCGGCTGTCGCGGCTCCGGTGACAGGACAGAAGACCCGCCGAAATCCTCCTCCGGCCTATCGCCGGCGTCCGGTTTGGCGCCACGGCAAGCCGGATCGGGCGACAATGGTTCGTTTTCGACGCCGGACGAAATTTCCGGCAATTTCCGCTTTCGTCCGCCGGACTGTCTCGCCGCCGGAACGTCCGGTTCTCCGGCCTCGAAGGCGTCATCCGGCGCCGCGACCACCGGAACGGTTCTTGCGGCATATAACCAGCTCCGGATCGCGTCCCGCATCCGTTCCGGCGTAAAATCCGGTTCCCGCAACAGAAGCATCAGGTTTCGAAACAAGGTCCCGTCCAAATCTTCCGCCTGCACGAGCCAGCGGACAACCAGATTTTCCAGGTCCGGAACAAACCGCGCCTCGTCCCTCTCGGCATCCGGATCCGCCACCGGCAAATAAGCCAACGCGAGATCCGACAGATCTTTCCCGACAAAGATCATGTCGTCCCGCAACACAAAACGTACCGGTTCCAGCATGTACAACCGCCCGTCCGCCAAAATGCCGGCCAGACGGAACAACCCCGTGAGCGCGTCCCGCATCGTCCACCTGACCGCCCGCAACGCGTGCGCCAACATCCGGTAACCGGAGAGGGCGTAGCGAAGCCGCAATCGGCCGTCCGTCTCCTCCAGCTCCAGCCGCAACAGCCCGGGCACGTCCTGTCCCTTCATCATGTTCCACTCGTGGGCGATCAGGTGCTGCCGCCGCCATTCCGGCATTCCCGTCAATACCATCCAATGCCCGTTCCCGCTTTCAAACGACACCCGAAAACGCACCCCCGTCCACCTCCCCCTGCAAGGCTCGAAACGCCCGAATCAATTCGAAAAACACGGCGGGAACAACGGCCAGCATAAACGGAAAACGGACACCCGAGCCCGCGGCGGGATGCGGCCCCCACGGCCACGGGACGGACGCCGCCAGTCGCCGAAACGGCGGAACGCGCCATAACAGCAACACTCCCGCGATGGCACCGGCGGTCAACACGGCGCGCACCAGTACGTCCAGCGTCGGGCCGACGCCTGCCCACGTCCCGAAAGCCGCAAACCATTTGACATCCCCGGCCCCGATCCCCTTAAACGCGTATAACGTTATCAACGGAATCGCTCCGGTCAACAGGCCCGCGCAACCGGCGAACAATCCCGTCCATCCGCCGGCGACCGTCTGGTAGAGCAGCCCGGCCAGCGCAAAGGAGTGGGTCAACCGGTTGGGAATGATCATGCGCCGCACGTCCGTCCAGGCCGCCCAGCCCGTCATGACGGCGACCGCCGCGCATGCCCAGACATTCATGGTTTCGCCTCCTTGCCGATCACCGTAAAATTCCGCCGCAAAACGCTTCCGTCCGCCGCCGTGGCTTCCCACAGCCACTCGCCGGGCGTGGTGCGGCCGGAAACGTGCCAGACCCACGTCACCTTGCCCTGCGCATCCGCGACTGCCACGCCGAGATTTTTGGCCTGACTGGGACCGCTTTTGTAAAGAACGGTCAGGTAAACCGTCTCCCCGGGCCTCGCCTGGAGGGTCAACGTCGCCTTTTTGCCCGGTCGGACCGGATCCGGCTCCAGGGCCAAATAGGCGAGGTGACCGACGCCGGGCGCTTCCGCCCGGCCGTCTCCGGCCGGCAATGGTCGCCCGCCGATCCACACCCGCTCCGTCGCCGACGCCGAGATCGTCAGCGGCCGTTTCAGGATCGGAACGCCGAACGGCAGCCGGTACGACGCCTTCACGGCCAAAAACGCTTCCGCCGCCTGGGTGCCTGACGGCAACGTCACTTCGCGGATGTCCAGGCGGGACGGATCAAGCCACGCGGGATCGGCAAACCGAAGCGTCAATTGCCGGAAGGCCGCGCGCGCCGCCAGTTGGTCCGGCGCCCATTCGCCGGCTGCCGCCCGGCGGGCCCATTCCCCAAAGGGTTCCGGCAGCCAGTCGCCCAAGCGCTCCAGCGTCTCGCGTCCGCCGGCCAGCCACGCGGCAGGTTTATCCGTCCCCGTTTCGGTTGGCGTCCCGCCTGCCGTTTCGCCGTCCCATGCCCCGTTCCCGGACAACCGGCCGGAAACCTCCCCTCCCGCCTGCTCCTGCGCCAGCGTCAGCGGTTGCCAGACCGTCGCGCCGAGCCGCACCGTCTGGGAAAGCGCACTGTGCAGCGCCATGGCGATGACCGCGGTGCGAATGAGCAGAAGGAGAAACAGCACGCCGAGGAGAAAGAACGGCAACGCCAGCGCCGCTTCCAGCGTGACGCTTCCCCGTCGGCTGTACAGCAGCCCCCGTACGATCGCCATCGGGACAGCCCCCCGTTCCGGATCAGGGTCATTGGTAAGCCAAATCCGCCGCATAAGTCGCCACATAGCGGTTGCCCATAACCTGCCCGCCCAGAACGCCGGACCGACCGAGCGCTTTCATGACCCCCGGAAAAAACCACAGCTTCAGCGACGCCGTCCCTTCCCCGCTCGCATACGTGTATGCCTGCTCCAGGGAAACGCCCGTGTTGCGCTCGACCAGCGCCGCGGTGCGGGCGAGCGTGTCGGAAGAGCCGCCGTGAAGCAGCAGGAACAACCGCAGGTAATCCGCGTAATGCGTCTCCGCTTTCGCGTATTTGGACAGCGGCACACTGCCGCGGGCGACCAGGGTTTGCACGTCCTCCAGGGCATGTTTCACGCCGTAGACGAGCGCTGCGGCGAGGATGACCAGCGGATGGCCGAGGGAGCGGCTTTCCGCCAGCCCTTCCACGGTGCGAACGGCCAGCCGAAACGCGAACACTTCGCCGTAGGCTGTAGCCAGGTTGGCCGACGGGTTCGTGAACCCGTACAGGATGTATTCCGCCTCCTGCCGCTCCAGATGGAGAACGGTCGTGTCCCCTTGCAGCAAGGCGCGCGCCAGAGGCGGATCAAAACGGGAAAACCGCCCGAGAACGTATTCCGAATAATAGAGTTGATCTCGCGTTCCTTCGAGCGCATGCGTCAACCCGTCCAGCCAATCGGCGGCGGAACTCAGCGCCCGTTCGCGCTCTTGCGCCGGATCGTCCGACCTCCCGGCCGGCGGCGACTGCTCTTGCTGCAGCCGATTCCAGACCAGGTTGTTCTCCGCCGCCCGTTCCGCCTGCCGGAACGCTTCCACCTGCTCCGGGGAAGCCTGTTTCCCGCCGATCAGGCGGAGCCAGTCGGCCGCGCCCCTCATCAAGCCCGATGCCTCCCGCTCCAGCGCTTTCCGTTCTCCGTCCCGCTGGCGATGCGCCTCCAGGATGGATCGGCGTTCCCCGTTCACCCGACCGCCGGGCGCTTCGTAGGCGGCGCGATAGAAGGCATACGTTTGCTGCAGCAAATCGGCTTCCCGGCGCAGAATGGAGCCGATTCCGCGCGATCCGGGCGCCGACGACACGGTGCCGGCGAACCGCTCGGCGTCCCCGATCGCCTGCAGGGCGTCGGCCCATTGTTGTTCGATCTCGGCCGCGTATGCCGCAAAAAACGAATCGGGCAACGCCAAATCCGTCACCGTGAGCCGCAGTTCGCGGATCTCCCCGACCAGCCCGCCGGAGACGGATGCGTCGGAGGACGTAACGCCCATCGCATCGGATGTAACGCCCATCGAACCGTTTGTCCCGCGCGTCCCGCCGGACGCCCCGGCGGATGCGGCCTCCGCCGCCAGACGGAGGATGTCGTCGTTGTGGGTTCGGGCCTCCTCGAGCGCGGCTTGCGCCGCCCGGATCGCCGCATTCAACTCCGCCCGCAGTTCCGCCGCCTCGCGGCGCAGGGTTGCCGCCAGATCGGCGACACCCGACTCGTAGGCGGCCGTTTCGCGCTCATGTTGCGGCGGTTCCGGGGCGGGGCCCGGCACGGAATCCAGGTCCAGATCATCCGGCAACTCCACCGCCCTCCGCCGCCATTCCTCCAGCCGAGCGCGCCGCGCCTCGTCGGCGATCCGCTTGGCCACATAATCTTCGTACATGCGCGCAGCCTCCCCCACCGTCCGCGGACGATCGGCCGGAAGATCCGGTCCCGCTGCGGAAGGATTCGGCACCGTCTGTTTCCAGATGTTGACGAGCAGATTCCCTGCCGTCTCCTGCTGTCGCAGTACGTGATCCAGCGCGCGTTCCCGGCGTTCATAGGCAAGGCGGGCACGCTCCAGCACGTCCACCGTCGCCTTTGTCTCCCGCACGACGTCCGTCAGGCCGCGAAAGCGCTCGGCCACCTCCAGCGTCAGATCGATGGGGGCGCGATATTTCATTTCCTCCAGAATCTGCCCGCGAAACACGGCATGATCCGCAAGCGGCCGGCTCTCCGTCACGTCCCCGTATTCCCACGCCGCCTCCAGGAAGCGGAAGCCGCCCGAATCGCCGGATTGCAAATGCCCTTCCATCGCATGCCGAAACAGTTCGATGGCGGGATCCCCTCCCCGGGCGAACAGGCCGTAGCGCTCCCGCAAAATCGGATCGTAGGCGGACATCACCGAGCGGGCCCCCGACTTGACGGCCAGTTCAAGCCGCAGACGAAACGCGGCCACCCGGGCCGCATCGATGAGCAGCCCCGTCAACAGAACGAACGCCGCCGTCACCGCGATCAGATACACCGATACCGTGCCGTGTTCCCTCTTGCGGGCTGACCGCATCGGGTGAAGGCTCGCTTTCCTTCCACATTTCCTTTCCCACGCCCATACCCGCCGGCGCATCGTTTTTCCACCCGCTTTCCGCCCCCGGGGCACGACCTTTCGATTTGTCCCGGGTCACGATGTACTTTCAGAATTTCGCGACTTGACTCCCTTCCGGCAGGCTCGCGTCTCATGTTTCGGCCGCCGTTTTTCCGGTTCCCTGCCCGCGTCCCCTATCAACTTCGACCGTTTTCCTATGACGTTGCTACGCCGCCCGTACCGCGGCTCCTCAGCACATCCGCCGCCCGGCGGCGATAAGACTCCGCGTCCGCCTTCCGCTGCCGGAACTTGGCGGTGTAATAGCGCGCCAACTCGAAGGAACGGACAACTTCGGCCGGCTCCACGACCAGCGCGCGCACCGACGCCTTTGCGGCCGGCGCGCGATCCATGAACCGGGTCAGCGGCGCCGCGACGTCCGGACCGGCAATATCCACGGCCACTTCGCGCAGCAACAGCCGGTTCCGCCAAGCGACGGTGCCGCTCAGCGAAGGCTGCGCCATCGCCGCGGCCCGCCGCAGTTTGCGGAGGGCGAGTCCCGCTTCGCGGTCGTCGGCCCCCCCTTCTCCCCAGCCGGAGGGAATCCTCGCCTTCACTTCCGTATCCGCCGGCGAATCATCCGGCGCAAACAGCGCCTGAAGCACCGCGTCTTCCGTCAACCGCCAGTACAGCCCGTCGTGCTGACCGGCCGGATAGGCGCCCGTGTGCCACTCCGCGGCCGAATGCGTCCAATTGTAGGCCGCCCGTTCGCCCACCACGGAGGCGCCATAGTAAACAAGCGCAAACTGCGCCGCAAACAGGGCGTAAAACAGCAGGACCAACGTGAGCATAAAAAGGAGGGGAAACACCATGGACGCTTCCACCGTGAACGAACCGGCACGATCCTCAAGAAAAAAGCGAATCCGTTTCATTTTCCACCTTGTCGAACAAATCCTGCAAAAACCCGATGATCCAGTCGCGGAACAAAACGACCAGGATGATGATGACCGCGGCGATCAGCACGATTTCCAGCGTGCCGAGCCCCGCTTCGCTGCGCAGAAACGTCCGGACGGCGCGAATCAATTTTCCCCTCCTCCGCGGGCACCCGCCCGCCCCGGTCATCTCCGAACTTCCCGCGTATCCGGCACCAAACGGACCGTAAATCGGAGGGCCGGAATTTCCTGCCCCGGCGTCTTCATACCCGGAACTTCCGGTTCCGTTCCCCGCGCCTGCCGTCCCTTTGCGCTGCCAATGGTTCTCCGCATGATACGACCCGGCCGGCTTTCGAAATTTCATCGACCCATCCTCCCCTTCGGTGTTTTCAGCCCATCATGAACAGCGTCGGCGTGCCGACCAGCACCATGATCAGCAAAAAAACGATCACGAGCGGAAACGCCAGACGCGCCGACGCCTGTTCCCCCAACATGCGCGCTTCGGCTTTCCGCTGCTCCCACATCGTGCGGGACAGTTCCCGCAACGCGGCGGACAGCGAATCCCCGCCCCGCCGCGTGTGAATCAGCACCGTCGTGGCGAAGCGCTTCGCCTCGGGGACGGCGCAGCGCCTGCCGAATACCTCGAAGGCGTGCGCCACGGATTCTCCCCGTTTGATCGCCTCAAGCGCCGCCGCAAGCTCCGCATACAGCGGATCCTCCCCCACCGGCCGGCGGGCCGCGCATCGCTCGAGCGCGCGGAATACGTTTTCCCCGGCATGCACCATGATCGCCAGACGCGAGAGCAAATCCGGCAACCGAAGGCGGATCCGGCGCTTGCGCTGCTCCGTTTTCCGACGAAGGTCCTTCCACCGGAGCAGAGGCACCGCAAAAGCAAGGACGGCTAGTGCAACGAACAGTTCGGGCACCCCCGCCGCCGCGGCGACTGCACCCCCCGGCCCAAACACCAGGCCGGCGAGGCCGATGCTCTCCGCGAGCCATTGCTGCAGCCGCCCCTGTCCGCACCGGCCCCCTTCCAGATAGGCCAGCGCCGCCTTCGGCTGTTCCAGCCACGGCTGGATTCGCGCCCATATCCTCGGCTGCTGCAGCCAATACCGGATCGGCTCCGTTCCGGTTGCCGGCCAACGTCCGGTGGATCGGATCTGTCGCCATGTCGCCCAAGCGTACGCGAGGACGGGCGGCAGCAAGGCGACGAGCGTCCACGCGGCTTTCACAGGCGAACCTCCATGATGCGGTTCATCCAGTAGCCGCAGGCTGCCAGCAGAAGCAGGCAGACCGTCAGCACCACCAGCCCTGCGCCGTGCCGCAGATACGCCATGTAATCCGAGGCCAGCCATTGCAGCAGTCCGACGAAAGCGAACGGCATGACCATCATCAGCCGGGCTTCCCATTTCTTTTGCGCCACCATGACCTCCACATCCCGTTCGACCTCCATGTTTTCGCCAATCCAGGCGGCCGTGCTCCGCACGACATCCACCAGGTCGCCGCCCGTCCGTTTGCAGATGGCGAGCGATTCCGCCAGACGCACGGCCTCCTCCAGGCCCGACCGCTCCGCAAAATCCCGCACCGCCGTCTCCAGCGGTTCACCGTTCCGGCTGCGGGCGACCATCACGCGTATTTCCCGCAGCAGATCCGAGCGTCTTTGTCCCAGCACAAGCGCCAGATCGATCTCCAGCGCCTGAATGGCGTTCTCGACGGAACGTCCGGCCGCAAGAAGCGACGACAGCGCCTGAAGCATGTCCTTGAAGTCGGCACGCAGGCGATCCCGGCGGCGCTTCAGCATCGCGCCGGCCGCCAGGCGAGGGGCGAACAGACCGGCCGGCGCGACGAGCAATGCCGCCCACAGGTGACCGTACACGAACCTGGCGGCGGCGAAACAGGCGGCGCATCCGGCCAGAACCAGCAACACGCGCTGCATCACCGTCAGGTTGATCCGGCGGTAATCGGGCTCGGACGATGCTCCTTCGGCGGGTCCCGCCATGCCGCTCATACGTGCGCGCTTTGGCTTACCGTATCGTTGTTCCATCATGACGTACGTCTGTCCCATTTTGACCTTCACCGCCTTCATCAGACCTCCCTCTGATCATGACGCCTTGCGGGCCGGATCGCCGGTTTCCGGACCGTCTTCCGGTTCATCCTTCCCCAACAGCCCGGCGAAGGCAAGCTTCCGGACATCGGCCAGTTCGCCGACCTTCACCAGTTGCCCGGGAACCTCCCGTTGCTCGTCCGCCGCCCGCGACGCGCCCCGGCCCGCGCCGTGGTCACTCCCCTGCTCGCGCTCTTCAAACCGGTACAACGTGCNCAGTTCGATGTCCCCGTATTCGCAGCCGATCACTTCGCAAATTTCCGTCACTCTGCGGGTACCGTCGCGCAACCGGCTCAAATGCACCATGATGTCGATGGCCGAGGTGATCTGGCGGCGAATGACGCCGATCGGCAAATGTTCCGCCATCAGCACCATCGTCTCCAGCCGCGACAGCATGTCGTACACGTTGTTGGCATGACCGGTGGACAGGCTACCCTCATGTATAAAAGGCATGAAAAATAGTCCCGACATCGGGACTATATCGATTTCCGGGCCTATTTTTTCAGGATATTCCAAAATGCCCGACTATAATGTTTTTTAGAAAAAAAGGCCACATGGAGTTGTTATGCTCGCATGTGGCCAACATGATCACCCAAAAAATGGTACTCAATTAGAACCATGAAGCGATGGGCCAAATAATTCGCCAAATTCGTGCTCTAAATCTCCTGCTAATACAAATAGAGCCTCCGGAAAATCTGTATATCCTATTTCAGTGTAAACCCTGCTGTACAAGTAAAATAATAATGCCACAAATTGCTTATCAACAACTTGACTTTGTTTAATCTCGGCCTTAACTTCATGAAGTAAAGCAAACAATTCCTTAACTGCATTTTGATCTAAGTTCTTCTTTCCTTCCATATCTACACCACGAATGGACTCAGCAATATCTCCAACTATTCTTTTCAACTTTCTATTCACTTTATTAAAATCAACCAAATGAACTCGCCCCTATAATTTAGGCAATGTATACATGACACCAACTATATAATGAATCCATGATTAAGTTTATAACACCTTTGCCACACTACACCCTAGAACTGATGACGAATGGATCGCCAGACTGCCATGATCATCAGAGACGACCAGATCCACCCCACGAAACCCACGTGCTTTCAGCCAACTAAAAAATTCGGTCCAGCTTTCTTCAGACTCGGTATCTCCAAGCATAAAGACGCCTTTAAAAAAAGCCAACCAGAAACCTCTGGTTGACCTGATAATACGAAAGAAACCTTAAAGGCATAAAGCCAATCAAGGTAAACTAATCGATAGTCATTCCACATTCTTCAAGTCTTGTTTCGCTAAATCAAGAGCAACTGCTAATTTAATTTTACTCTGCTTACTGAGTCCTTGTAAATATTGGGAAATGGTTTTGGTTTCAACAATTGGTTCAATTTCAGTGTTATAGCGGTCTAATTCAATTTCTGCGATAATGTTATCGTTAATTAGTATATTATAAATATCCTCACCTTGCTCGGGTATCCAATTTACAATATAAGCTGTGTTCATTTCCGGATATGAATTTCTTATCACTTCAAGAAGTCTTCTTTTCTCTTTACCCTTGAAAAGTGATTGTTTAGATTTTATAAGTTGCTCCCTAATATCTTGTTCTAATTTACTCCCAATTAGTTTCATGTTTCATCCTCACTTCATTAAATTAACTATTTTAATAATCCGGGGAATGCTGTCACTAAATTACCATGCTTATCAATTATGATAGTCATTGTAGAGGTGGGTTTGAAATCGTTAAACTTATCAAGTCCAATTGGCTTATCTAAAGTGACTTCTCTTACGTACAGAACTCCGTCTGTGCTATCAATACTTCTTATGACTGGTGATTTTACTATATCTTTACTCGATAGCAGTGAACGAAGTTCGTCCTGAGATATTGTGAACTGTGAAGCATTCTTATTTGAAAAATGTCTGTCAACAACGTGTTTCCATCCTTCATTACTGATATTTATTCTAGACTGAACGATAGGTGGTATACCTGGAACTTTACTCGTTCCTTTTGTAGATAAATTTCCCGTCCCCTTTGTAGATAAATAAGGATTTGATACGCTATATAAAACGAGGGCGGATGAATTAACTTTAAACCAAGTACTCGCAATATCAAAACTCATCTTATCTGTTATAGTCCCTAGTAGTGGTGTAAAAACGATGGGAATCACTTGACAAAATGAAAGCCATCGTGTGGATTCTGCTATAGAGACGCCAATCACCACANACAGGAGGTCTC